>Ga0180063_1000279_pt1 | contig 13429 bp, 11 predicted proteins | sample EasRivT47_16_10D_FD_121776 | JGI IMG/M metagenome (GOLD analysis project Ga0180063, IMG submission 121776) | Soil microbial communities from meander-bound floodplain in the East River, Colorado, USA - East River metaG ERMLIBT47_16_10D | ecosystem: Environmental > Terrestrial > Soil > Floodplain ...
CGAGCGACTTGATCGAGCCCTGCATCACCACGAGGGCGTCGCCTTCCGCGGTCTCCTCCTGCGCCTCCGAGAGCCGCTCCGAGTACTTTCTCGAATCCTTGAACTTGAGCGGGTCGACCGGCAGCACCTCCGAGCCGATCTCGAAGCGGCCGTCGGGGTCGAGCAGCGCGTCGAGCCGCGGCCGCGCGCCGAGGCGCTCGTGATGGCCGCACTTCGGGCAGACGTTGAGGTTCTTCTCGAGGTCGGTGCTGTAGAGAACCGCGTCGCACGCCGCGCACTTGGTCCACAGGCCCTCGGGAACCGTCTTGCGCGCGCCGGGGCCGGTGCGCTGGATTTTTGGCGGCAGCAGCTTTTGTAGCCAGCTCACGCGTCCAACGCTTCCCTGATGGGTTTGAGAAATGCCTTGACCCGGGACACCGCCTGGTCGGCGGCGCCGGCTTCGATTTCCTGAATGATACGGCTGCCGATGACCACCGCATCGGCGGTCTGCGCCACCCGGCGCGCGGACTCGGCGTCGCGGATGCCGAAGCCGACCCCGATCGGCAGGCGGGTCGCCGCCCGGATCTTCGGAATTCTTGAAGTCACTTCCGAAAAATCGATGTGCGAGGCTCCGGTGATGCCGCGCAGCGAGACGTAGTACAGGTAGCCGCTGCCCACGCGAGCGACCTGCTCGATTCTTCTGTCGGTCGACGTCGGCGCGAGCAGGAAAATGGGGTCGATGCCCTGCTTCTTCGCGAGCGCCGCGAACTGCTCGCATTCCTCCGGCGGATAGTCCACGACGATGACGCCGTCGATGTCGGCGGCCTTGGCTGCAGCGATGAACTTCTCCACGCCCATGGCTTCGATCGGGTTGGCGTAGCCCATCAGCACGACCGGGGTCGCCTGGTCGGTGTTGCGGAAGTCCCTCACCAGGGAGAGCACATCGGACAAACCTACGCCATGCTTCAGCGCGCGCTCGCCGGCGCGCTGGATCACCGGGCCGTCGGCCATCGGGTCCGAGAACGGCACTCCGAGCTCGAGGATGTCGGCGCCCGCCTCGACCAGCGCGCGCATCAGCGGCACGGTGAGCGAAGGATGCGGATCGCCGGCGGTGATGTAGGGAATAAGCGCCTTGCGCTTGTCGCGGGCCAGCGCCTGGAAGCACCCCTGGATGCGCGACATCGTCAGAACTTCATCCCCATGCGCTCGGCGACGGTATGCATGTCCTTGTCGCCGCGCCCGGAAAGATTGACGAGCAGGATCGAATCAGTCGGCAGCGACGGCGCGATTTTCATCGCGTGCGCCACGGCATGCGCCGATTCGAGCGCCGGGATGATGCCCTCGCAGCGGCACAGGTCGTGGAACGCCTTCAATGCATCGTCGTCGCTGACGGCGACGTACTCGGCGCGCTTGCTGTCCTTGAGCCACGCGTGCTCGGGGCCGACGCCCGGGTAGTCGAGCCCGGCCGAGATCGAGTGCGTTTCGGTGATCTGGCCGTTGGCATCCTGCAGGAGGTAGGTGCGATTGCCGTGCAGCACACCGGGCTTGCCGGCGCACAGCGACGCGGCGTGCTTGCCGGTGGAAAGGCCCTCCCCCGCCGCTTCCACCCCGATAAGTCTTACCTTGGTATTCGAAATGTAAGGGTAAAAAATGCCCATGGCGTTCGAGCCGCCGCCGACGCAGGCGATGATCGCGTCGGGCTGCCGGCCGGCGAGCTCGGGCATCTGCACCAGGCATTCCTCGCCGATCACCGACTGGAAGTCGCGCACCATCATCGGATACGGATGCGGGCCGGCCACCGTGCCGATGATGTAGAAGGTGTTGTCGACGTTGGTGACCCAGTCGCGCATCGCCTCGTTGAGCGCGTCCTTGAGCGTCTTCGAGCCCGATTCGACCGGCACCACGCTTGCGCCGAGGAGCTTCATGCGGTAGACATTCGCCGACTGGCGCTTCACATCCACCGAGCCCATGTACACCACGCATTCCATGCCGTAGCGTGCGGCAACCGTGGCGGTGGCGACGCCATGCATCCCGGCGCCGGTCTCCGCGATCACCCGCGGTTTCTTCATGCTGCGTGCGAGCAGCGCCTGGCCGATGGTGTTGTTGATCTTGTGGGCGCCGGTGTGGTTGAGGTCCTCGCGCTTGATGTAGATCTGCGCGCCGCCGCCGCGCTCCGAGAGCCGCTTGGCATGGTAGATCGGGCTCGGGCGGCCGACGTAGTGCTTCAGCTCATAACGGAACTCGGCCTCGAACGCGGGATCCTTGCGCGCGCGCTCGTAGGCGAGGCGCAGCTCGTCGAGCGCCGCCGTGAGCGTCTCGGCGACGAACACGCCGCCGTAAGGGCCGAAATGCCCTCGGGCATCCGGCAGGTCATACATCCGCATTGCGCACCTCTGCTATGAAAGCGGCGATCTTCGCGGCGTCCTTGATGCCTTTCGCCGACTCGACGCCGCTCGACACGTCCACGCCCCAGGGCCGCACGCGCCGGATCGCCGCGCCTACGTTCGCCGCGGAGAGCCCGCCGGAGAGAATGACAGGCTTGTCCTTCACGACCGGCAGCAAGGACCAATCGAGCGCCTCGCCGACGCCGCCGTACTCCGGGACATGGCTGTCGAACAACCACGCCGCCGCGCCTGAAAAAGGGCGCAGGTATTCTAGCGCAGACACCCCTTTCTTCACTCTGCATGCCTTGACGTAGGGCAGCCCGAATTGTGCGCAGAACTCGGGGGGCTCATCGCCGTGAAACTGGAGCATCGCCGGGTGCACGCGGCCGATCACCTGCGCCACCTGCGCGGCATCCGGGTTCACGAACAGCGCCACCGTCTGCACGAACGGCGGCAGCGCGTCGCGGATCTCGCGCGCGCGCTCGATCGACAGGAAGCGCGGGCTCGGCGGGTAGAAGACGAGCCCGATCGCGTCCGCGCCGGCGTCGGCCGCCGCCTTTGCGTCGGCGGCCCGCGTGATGCCGCAGATCTTGATCCGTGTTCTCAAACCGGCAGTCCCCATTTGGGCTCGTACTCGATTTTCTCAAGGTACAGGCCCTCGGGGCCGAAAGTCGGCGCCGCTTGGGCGCGGTTCCTGGAGCGCAGAACTTCCTCTACCCATCGCGGCGGGTGCTTCCCCTTGCCGACGTAGACCAGCGTGCCGACCAGGTTGCGGACCATGTGGTGCAGGAACGCGTTGGCGCGCACTACGAATTCGATTTTTTCGCCGTCTTGTTCCACCTGGAAAGAGTGAATCGTGCGAACCGGAGATTTCGCCTGGCACTCGGACGAACGGAAGGCCGAGAAGTCGTGCTCGCCGACGAGGAGCGCCGCGGCTTCGCGCATCCTTTCCACGTTCAACGGAGCGTGAAACCAGCCGACGTAACGGGCCGAGAGCGCGGCGCGCACCGGCCGGTTGAGAAGCTCGTAGCGGTAGGTGCGCGCGAGCGCGCTGTAGCGCGCATGGAAATCCCCCGCCACCGGGTGCGCCCAGAGCACCGCCATCGCGTCGGGCAGCAGCGCATTCACGCCCCGCACCCACGCGGACTCAGGGCGGCTCGCATCGGTATCGAAGTGCGCGACCTGCCGGCGGGCATGAACGCCGCGATCGGTGCGGCCGGCAGCGGTGGTGGAGATTTCGGTACCCGCGATCGAGACCAGCGCCGCCTCGAGCGCATCCTGGACCGTGCCGCCGCCCGGCTGCGTTTGCCAGCCGAGGAAGCGACTGCCGTCGTACTCCAGTCCTAGAGCAATCCTGATGTGACCTAGCCCAGCTTGGCGAGCAGCTGCTGCGCCTGGCCTTTCTGCGCGGCGTCGCCGTCCTTCATCACCTCGTTGAGCAGCTCGCGCGCCCCGTCCTTGTCGCCCATCTCCTCGTAAGCCTTGGCGAGGTCGAGCTTGGTGGCGATCTCCTGCCACTTCGGATCGGTGCCGGAGGCGGCCGCCGCAGCGCTGTCCGTCGAGCCGAGGTCCAAGCTGATAGTGGAGAGATCGGGGGCCGCGGGCGCGGCAGGCGCCGCCTCCGGTTTTTTCTCGCCACCGAGGTCGAGATTGAGGTCGAAAGTCAGGCCCGGATCGGCCGCGGCGGGCTCGGGCTTTTTCTCCGGCGCAGCGGGCGCCGGAGTTCCGAGGTCGAGGTTGAAGTCGAGCCCGCCGCCCTTGTCCTGCGCGCTCGGGACGACGACGGTCTCATCGCCGGAAACGTCCTGCTTCTCGGCCCCGCCGCTCACGTCGAAGTCGAGGCCGGTGTCGACGGGCTTGGGTGCGGCGTCGAGCGTGATATCGGGCGCGGAGGGCGCGGCCTGCACCGCGCCGCCGATGTCAAAGTCGAGCGTCGGCGCCGGGGCGGCAGGCGCGGCGGCGGCTGCCGCCGGGGCGGCGACTGCTGCGGCCGCGGCCGCGGCGCCGGCGTACAAGCCGTTGTTCGGATCGATCGACTTGCCGAGCGCGGCGGCCTTTTCCCATTCCGGCCCGGCGCTGTTGGTCAGGCTCTTCAGCTTGACCGCCGTCTGCTCGAAGGCCTTCGTGTCCTTGCGCTTGGCGTAGATCTCGAGGAGCTTGGTGTGCACGGCGGTGCGGTTCGGGTCCTTCTGCAGCGCCTCTTTCAGGATTTCCTCGGCCTGCGCATCGCGGCCGTAGGCCATGTACACGTCGGCCTCGGCGATCGGATCGACTTCCTCGGCCGCCATGCCGGCCGGCGGCGTGCTCGCCGCGGGCTGCGAGGTCTGCGGGGTTGCCGAGCCGAGCGTCGGCTCGCTGATGCTCGCTCCGGCCGCGGCGCCCGCTGTCGCGGCCCCCATCACGCTGTCCTGGAACCTAGCCTGGGCGGCCTTTTTTTTTCTCCACGCCCAGCCGGCGTAGACGAGCAGCAGCACGAGCACGCCGGCCAGGCCGCCGAGCGCGACCGGGTTCTCCAGAAACTCGTCGATCAGGCTGGGCTCGGGCGGTGGAGGTGGCGCGGGCTTGGGGGTGGGCTTGGCGGCCGGCGCGGGAGCGGCCGGGACGGCAGGCTTGGGGGCCTCCGGAGCCTTGGCGGCCGGTGCAGGCGTCGGTGCCGGTGCGGGCGCGGGCTTTTCAGGCGCTTTCGCCGCAGGCGCCGGCGCGGGCGCCGGCGCGACGGGCGCTGCGGGCGCTGCGGGCGCGGGTTTGGCAGCGGCCTTCTTCTCGAGCTCGGCGAGCTGCTGGTTCTTGAGCTCGAGCAGCTTCTGCAGATCGGCGACGTTCTTTTCGAGGTCGCTGATCCGCGACTGGGCCTCTTTCAGGGCGCGCTCGCGCGCGACCAGGTCGTCTCCGCGCGCAGCGGCCGCGCCGGGAGCCGAAGGCTTCTGTGGATCGACCTTGGAGAGCCTGACCTGGTCCTGCGCCGCGGGGGGCTTCGGCGCTTCCGGCTTGGCCTCGATCGGGCCCCCTGCCTCGCGCTGCCCGGTCGCCGCATCGGCGGCGGCGGGAACCGCCGCGAGCCGGCTGCGGTATTCGCGGAATTCGGCCATGTGCGCGCGCACTATGCGGTTGGCCTCTTGCACATCGACCGTGCCGATCTGTTCGGCCGTCGGGATGTTGAGGATGCGACCCGCGCGCACGAGGTTGACGTTTTCGCGGATGAAAGCGTCCTGGTTCGCGCGATAGATCGCGATCAGCATCTGGTTCAGGGTGACGCCGGGCGGCAGGTTGTCGCGCGCGATCTTGCCGAGCGTGTCGCCCTTCAGGACCTCGTAAATTTTCGGCTCGGCCCCCGGCGGCTCCTTGGCGAGCTCTTCTGCTTTAGCCGGATCCTTGGCCGGCTCTTCTTTCGCCGGTTCTTCTTTCGCGGGCTCCGCCGCCGCTGCGGGCTTCTCCGGCTCGGCAGCAGGCGCCGGCGGGGGCGTCGCGGCAATGATCGGCGGCGCCGCGGGCGCGGGAGGCTCGATCGGCTTCGCTTCCACCTGCGGAACGGGCTTCGGCTCCTCCGCCAGCGCGGGTGGCGCGGCGGGCGGGGCGGCCGGCTGTACCGGAGCAGCCGGCTTCGACGGCGGCGCCGCGGCGAGCGCTTCGCGCGCCTTGTATTCCGGCGGGTCGAGCAGGAACGTGTACTCGCGCACAAGGCGCCCGGTCTGCCACTGCAGCTCGATGAGAAGCTCGACGAAAGGATCGTTGATCGGCTGGAGGCTCGTCACGCGAAGGATGCGGCGGCCATCGCGGCGCTCGACGCTGAAGCGCAAGCTGTTCAGCGCCGCGCTCGGCTCGATGCCGGCGGCGGCGAAAGCTTCGGCCGGAGCGACTCGCGCGGTGAGGCCCTCTTCTTCACCCGGCCGCAGCGCAACGATATCGATCTCGGCGTTGAGCGGCTGCCCGAGCGGGGAAAGAACGGTGAGCTTGCCCAGGCCAGCGGCGTGCGTGGCGAGCGGCGCCACCAGCGCTAGCGCGGCTGCAAGGATCGCGACAGTTATCGCCCTTCCCACTGGTTGCCCATCCCCCCGAGTCTTCTTAGCAGGACCAAGTAACTTAACATCATGGGCTTAGGCCTGCAAATCGAGAAACTTTCTCGATTTTTACTGCTTTACCCCGGCATCTAAAAGGATACGCAGCATACGGCGCAAGGGCTCGGCGGCGCCCCAAAGCAGCTGGTCCCCGACCGTGAAGGCCGCCAAATAGTCGTCCCCCATGGGCAGCTTGCGCAGCCTTCCGACCGGGACCGTCAACTTGCCGGTGACGGCCGCCGGCGTGAGCTCGGCGAGCGTTTCCTCCCGGCGGTTCGGGACGACCTTCACCCAATCGTGCGCGTCGGCGAGCATGCCCTCGACCTCGTCCATGGGCAGCGGCCGGCGCAGCTTGAGGGTCATCGCCTGGCTGTGGCAGCGCATCGCGCCGATGCGCACGCAGATTCCGTCCATGGGAATGGCGTTGCCGTTCCTGCCGAGGATCTTGTTCGCCTCGGCCTGCGCCTTCCATTCCTCGCGGCTCTGGCCGTTGCCCAGGTCCTTGTCGATCCACGGCAGCAGGCTGCCGGCGAGCGGCTGCTGTGTATTGGATTTGGGGAAATTCGGGGACCTGACGGTCTCGGTTACGGCGCGGTCGATATCCAGGATCGCCGCAGCCGGATCATCGAGCAGCGGCCGCGCGCGGCCCCCGATCGCCGCCATCTGCGCCACCAGGTCCCGCATCGCGGCAGCACCCTGGCCCGACGCGGCCTGGTAGGTCATGCTCGTCATCCACTCGACCTCGTCGCGCTGGAACAGACCCGCCATGCCCATGAGCATCAGGCTGACCGTGCAGTTGCCGCCGATATAGTTTTTCACGCCCTTGGACACGGCAGCCTTGATCAAATCCAGATTCAGCGGATCCAGGATGATCACCGAGTCGTCGTTCATGCGCAGCGCGCTCGCGGCGTCGATCCAGTAGCCTTTCCAGCCTTCGCGGCGCAGCTTCGGATAGATGTCGTTGGTGTAGTCGCCGCCCTGGCACGAGATGATCACCGCGAGCTTTTTCAGCTCCGCGACGTCCATCGCGTTCTTCACCGCCTCGGCGGGCTTGCCGATCGCCGGCGCGCTTCCGCCGGCCTGCGAAGTCGAGAAGAACACCGGCTCGACATGGTCGAAGTCCCGCTCCTCGCGCATGCGCTGCACGAGCACCGATCCCACCATCCCGCGCCATCCGACGATGCCGACTCTCAACATGCGCCTAGTCTATAAGGCCGCGACCACTGCGTCGCCCATTTCTCGGGTTCCGACCTCGCGGGTGCCCGGCGTATGGATGTCGGCGGTTCTTAGTCCCGACTTCAGGACCTTTGTGACAGCCTGCTCGACGCGCGCGGCGGCCTCGGGCTGGCGGAGCGAGTAACGGAGCATCATCGCGGCCGACAGGATGGTTGCCAGGGGGTTCGCCAGGTCCTTTCCCGCGATATCGGGCGCGGTGCCGTGGATCGGCTCGTAAAGCCCCTTGCCGCGCTCGTCGAGCGACGCGGAGGGCAGCATGCCGATCGATCCGGTGAGCATCGAGGCCTCATCGGACAGGATGTCGCCGAACAGGTTGCCGGTCACGATTACATCGAACTGCTTCGGATTGCGCACGAGCTGCATCGCGCAGTTGTCGACGTACATGTGACTTAATTCCACATCGGAGTAGTTTTTTGATTCTTGATTCATTACCTCTCGCCAGAGCTGCGAGGTCTCGAGAACGTTCGCTTTGTCCACCGAGCAAACCCGCTTGTGCCGCTTGCGGGCGGCCTCGAAGGCCACGCGGGCAATGCGCCGGACCTCGGGCTCGCTGTAGCGCATGGTGTCGAAGCCCTCGCGAATTCCACCAACTTGTCTTATGCCTTTGGGTTCCCCGAAGTAGATGTCGCCAGTCAGCTCCCGCACGATGAGGATGTCGAGCCCGGAGACCACCTCCGGCTTCAGGGCCGAGGCGCCGGCGAGCTCGGGATGCACGCGCGCGGGACGCAGGTTGGCAAACAGCCCGAGCGCCTTGCGCAGCCCGAGGATCGCCTGCTCGGGCCGCTTCGCGCGCTCGAGCTTGTCGTAGCGCGGATCGCCGACCGCGCCGAACAGGACCGCATCGGCTTCTTTGGCGATCTTCAGCGTGGTCGCGGGAAGGGGATCGCCGGCCGCATCGTAAGCGGCGCCGCCGACCGGCGCCTCTTCGAATTCGATCGATAGATTCAGTTTGCGCAGAACCTTGCCGGCCTGGGCAATGATCTCCGGCCCGATGCCGTCACCGGGCAGAACGGCGACTTTCATCCTAGAAGTACCAGGGATACTGCGCTTTGCGCTGCGCCTCGAAGGCGCCGATCTTTTCGGCGCGGCGCAGCGTAAGGCCGATCTCGTCCAGGCCGTTCAACAGGCAATACTTCTGGAATGGATCGATTTCGAAGCGCATAACGAGCGAGCCGTCGACGCTGGAAACCGACTGCTTGTCCAAGTCCACGACGAGGCGAAAACCCGGGAAGGCGGCGCATTCGTGGAACAGGCGGTCGACCTCGGCCTCGGCAAGCACGACCGGCAGAAAGCCGTTCTTGAACGAGTTGGTGAAGAAGATGTCGGCGAACGAAGGCGCGATCACGCAGCGGAAGCCGTAATCCATCAGCGCCCAGGGCGCGTGCTCGCGCGAGGAGCCGCAGCCGAAGTTCTTGCGGCCGAGGAGGATGGCTGCGCCCTTGTAGCGCGGCTGGTTCAGCACGAACTGCGGATCCTTGCGCCATTCGGCGAACAGGCCCTGGCCGAAGCCGGTGCGCTTGATCGACGACAGGTACTGCTTGGGGATGATCTGGTCGGTGTCGACGTTGGCGCGGTCGAGCGGCACGACCAGCCCGTTCAGGACGGTGAACTTGTCCATTTTCTGATATCCACAAAGTGACCCGCGATTGCGGCCGCAGCGGCCATGGCGGGGCTGACGAGGTGGGTGCGGCCACCAGGGCCCTGGCGGCCCTCGAAGTTGCGGTTCGAAGTCGAGGCGCAGCGCTCGCCGGCTTCGAGCCGGTCGGGGTTCATGCCGAGGCACATTGAGCAGCCGGGCTCGCGCCACTCGAATCCGGCGTCGCGGAAGATGCGGTCGAGCCCTTCGGCCTCGGCTTGGGTCTTGACGAGTCCCGAGCCGGGAACCACAAGAGCAAGTCTCACGTTCGAGGCGACGCGCTTGCCCTTCACGACTGCCGCGGCCGCGCGCAGGTCTTCGATGCGCGAATTGGTGCACGAGCCGATAAACACCTTGTCGATCTTGATCTCGGTAATCGGCGTGCGCGGCTTCAAGCCCATGTACTGCAGCGCGCGCTCCATGCCTTCGCGGCGCAGGCTGTCCTTTTCCTTGTCCGGGTCGGGCACGCGGTCCTCGACCGACACCACCATCTCGGGCGAAGTGCCCCAGGTGACGTGCGGCCGGATATCGCGCGCATCGAGGGTAATCTCGCGGTCGAAGCTTGCGTCCGGATCGCTCTTCAGCGTGCGCCAGTAAGCCGCGGCGCGCTCCCAGTCGGCCCCCTTGGGCGCGAACTTGCGGCCCTTGAGGTACTCGAGCGTGGTTTCGTCCACGGCCACCATGCCGGCGCGCGCCCCCGCTTCGATCGCCATGTTGCACACGGTCATGCGGCCTTCCATCGACAGCGCGCAGATCGTGCTGCCGGCGAACTCGATGGCGTGCCCCGTGCCGCCGGCGGTGCCGATGCGGCCGATGACGGCGAGCACAACGTCCTTCGCCGTGACGCCGCGCGCGAGCGGGCCCTCGACGTTCACGCGCATGTTCTTCATCTTGCGCGTCACCAGGCACTGGGTCGCGAGCACGTGCTCGACCTCCGATGTGCCGATGCCGTGGGCGAGGCAGGCGAAGGCGCCGTGCGTGCTGGTGTGCGAATCGCCGCAGACCACGGTCATGCCCGGCAGCGTCGCGCCCTGTTCCGGGCCGATGACATGCACGATCCCCTGGCGCTTGTCGAGATACGGGAAGTACACCTTGGCGCCGAACTCCTTCATGTTCGCGTCGAGGGTCTCGATCTGCAGGCGCGCAAGCGGGTCGCGCACGCCTTCGATGCCCTGCGCCCAGTCGGTGGTCGGCGTATTGTGATCGGCGGTGGCGACGACCGATTCGGTGCGCCAGGGCTTGCGTCCTGCATTGCGCAGGCCCTCGTAGGCCTGCGCGCTCGTCACCTCATGGACGAGGTGGCGATCGATGTAGAGGAGCGCGGTCCCGTCTTGCTCGACGTGGACGAGATGGCTCTCCCAGAGCTTGTCGTAGAGCGTCTTTCCCATGTTTCCTTGCCAACATGGGATTTTAGGTTATTTGCTGGCCGCTGCGCCGCCTCTGGCCGCGGTGTACAGCGGCAGCACCTTCTCGGCGTAGGCGCGCAGGTCGTTGATGCGCTCTTCGTGCGGCGGATGGGTGGAAAGCCACTTCGGCGGCTGGCCGCCGTTGCTCACCTTGGACATTTTTTCCCACAAGGTTACGGCAGCGCGCGGATCGAAGCCCGCGCGCGCCGCGAGCTCCACCCCGATGCGATCGGATTCGGTCTCGTGCAGGCGCGAGTTCGGCAGGTTGAGCGTCACGTCGGCCACGGTGCCGGCAATGCTTTGGCCCATCTGGCCGATGCCGAACAGCGCGCCGACGATGCCGATGGTCATTTCCGTTCCCATCTGGCGCGAAATGCGCTCGCGCGCGTGCTCGCGCAGCGCGTGCGCGATCTCGTGGCCCATGACCGCGGCGATTTCATCGTCGGTGGCGTTGAGCCTCTGGACCAGGCCGGTATACATCGCCATCTTGCCCGCCGGCATGCACCAGGCGTTCACCTCGTCGACCGAGATGACGTGGACTTCCCAGGGCCATTTGGCGGCATCGGGCCGGAATGCGGCGGATTGCGGGATGAGGCGCTTGGTGATGCCCTGCACGCGCTTCACGAGCGCGGGGTCCTTGTCGAGGACGCCCTTCTTCCGCGCCTCGGCCATCATTTGGGAATAGGCCTTCACGGACCCGGCGTGCACCTCTTCGGCGGAGACCATCATTTGCTGGTCCCGGTCGACGCCGACCACGCCCGCTTCGGTCGTTTCCACGGTTTGGCACCCGGACAGCAGGGCCGCCGCAGCGGCAGAGGTAACGATCAGTATGCGAACCATAAGGCCTCTCGACGTTTGCCGGACAATCTCCTTCGACAGCTCACAGCCCCGCTCGTTTCAGCCGTCCAGCAAAGAATGCGCCCGCAAGCGCCGCCACGGCGGAGACCGAAAAGGCCAGCGCCGCCCCTCCGCCTTCCCAGGCCCAGCCGGAGATCACCAGCCCGGCGGCCGCGCCCGCCCCGTAGGTGACGCCGGAAAACAGCGTCTGGCCGCGGGCTTGCGCGCCCTCCGGAAACACGCGGTGCACCGCAGCGACGCTAGCGGCGTGGAACGATCCGAAGGTGGCGGCATGGAGCACCTGCGCCAGCAGGACCATCCAGAGCTCGCCCGCCGCCCAGCCTATGGCGAGAAAACGAAAAATCCCGCAGGCGACACTTGCCACGAGGATGCTCGAAAGTGCAAACCGCCTGAAAAGCTGAGGCAGATACAGGAACACCACGATCTCGGCGAGCACGCCGAGCGTCCACAGCATGCCGATGCCGGTCGCGCTGTAGCCGAGCGCCTCGAGGTGCAGGCTGAGGAAGGCGTACAGCGCGCCGTGCGCGACCGCGTTGCAGAATCCGGCGCCGAGCAGCGCGCGTACTGCGGGACTCAATCGCAAGACTGCGGCTTGAGAAACCGCATGCGGCTCGATCGTCGGCAGCGCCAGCGCCACCGCCAGGGCGGCGAGCATGAATACCACGAGCGCAGCGGGCAGCGTCGCCACGGGCTGGAAATCGAGCCAGGCTCCGCCGGCGAGCACTACGGCGATGAAGCCGAGCGAGCCCCAGACCCGGATCGGGCCGTAGTTGCCTAACTGAGGGCCCGGCTGCCCGGCGAGCGAGCCGAGCGTGATCGCCTCCACGATCGGCAGCGCGCCCGCGGAAAGCACGCTCATGAGCGCGATCAGTACGGCAATATGCTCTGTGAAAGGCAAAAGCCCGAACGACAACCCCGTCACCGCGCACGAGAACGCCACGATCGCGCGATGCGCGCCGGCGCGGTCGGCGAGCCAGCCCCACGCCGGCGGGGCGAAGATGCGGGCGAGCGGCGGCAGCGCGAGCACCCAGGCGATCTCTACCGGGCTCAGACCCCGGCTTGCCAGATAGAGAGGAAAGTACGCTACGTACGCACCGCCGTAGGCGAAAAACGTGAAGTAGAACGCTGAAAGACGAAACGCCATCTCTTAAATTAGCATCGGCCCCGATGTCGCGCGGCGCGTTCTACGTTCTGTTCACCGCCTCTGGCTTCGCCGGCCTGATCTACGAGTCGGTCTGGACGCATTACCTGAAGCTGTTTCTCGGCCATGCGGCGTACGCCCAGTCGCTGGTGCTCGCGGTCTTCATGGGCGGCATGGCGGCCGGCGCCGCCTATTGCGGCCGCAGGTCTGCGCGCCTCGCCAACCCGCTCGCCGTGTACGCGATCGTCGAGGCCGCGATCGGAATCGCGGCCCTCGTGTTCCACCCGCTGTTTGTCGCGCTGACCGATTGGTCCTACGACCGCCTGCTCCCCGGGCTGGGAAACGAATGGCTCGCGCTCGGCGCGAAGCTCGCGGTGTCGTGCCTGCTCATCCTGCCGCAATCGGTGCTGCTCGGCATGACCTTCCCGCTGATGAGCGCGGGGTTGGTCAGGGCGCGGCGCGGCGCGGCGGGCGAGTCGGTCGCGATGCTCTACTTCACCAACAGCCTGGGCGCGGCCGCGGGCGTGCTCTTCAGCGGCTTCGTGCTCATCGGCTGGGTCGGATTGCCCGGGACCCTGCAGACCGCCGGCGTGCTGAACCTCCTCATCGCCGTCGCGGTGTGGCTGCTGGCGCGTCCGGCGCGGCATGAGCCGGTCGAAAGGATTTCTGCTTCAGAAACCAATCTTGCTCTGCTGCTCGCTGTCGCCTTCTTCACGGGGCTCGCGTCGTTCATC
>Ga0180063_1000280_pt1 | contig 13422 bp, 10 predicted proteins | sample EasRivT47_16_10D_FD_121776 | JGI IMG/M metagenome (GOLD analysis project Ga0180063, IMG submission 121776) | Soil microbial communities from meander-bound floodplain in the East River, Colorado, USA - East River metaG ERMLIBT47_16_10D | ecosystem: Environmental > Terrestrial > Soil > Floodplain ...
ACGGGCGCTTGCCGGGCGGGATCTCGTACATGCTGCAGCCGATCTCGCGGCCACCCGCGGCCTTGCCCAGCTGCTTCCGTCGACTGGCGAAGCGCTCGCCGTGGGTCTCGTCGTCCCAGGCGATGTCGGACTCGTTGACCATCTCGACCTCCCTCACCAGTCGTAGAAGCCGCGGCCGCTCTTCTTGCCCAGCCGTCCCTCGGCGACGAGGCGGCGCAGGATCTCGGGTGGCTGGAACGTCTCGGTGCCCAGCTCGCGCGCGAGGTGCTCGGCGATCGCGAGTCTCACATCCAGCCCGACGAGGTCGGTCAGCCGCAGCGGTCCCATCGGGTGCCGGTAGCCCAGCGTCATCGCCTTGTCGATGTCCTCGGCCGTGGCCACGCCCTGCTCGAGCATGCGCATCGCCTCGAGTCCTAGCGCGAGGCCGAGACGGCTCGAGGCGAAACCGGGCGAGTCGCGAACGACGATCGGGTCCTTGCCCAGCGCGCGGCCGAGCTCGACGGCGCGCGCCACGGAGGCGTCGGACGTGGCCTCGGCGCGCACGACCTCGAGCAGGGCCATGACGTGCACCGGGTTGAAGAAGTGCATGCCGACGACGCGCTCGGGCCGCGAGGTCGCCGCGGCGATGCCGGCGATCGGCAGCGACGACGTGTTGCTCGCCAGGAGCGCGGTCTCGGGCGCGATCCGGTCGAGCTGGGCGAAGATCTCGCGCTTCAGCTCGAGCGACTCGGGCGCTGCCTCGATCGCCACGGCGAAGCCTCGCGCGGCGGCCGCGAGATCGGGCACGGCGACCAGCCGACCGAGCGTCGCCGCCTTCTGCTCCGCGGTCACCTTGCCGCGGGCGATCCCTTCATCGAGCGTGGCCGCGATACCGTCGATCCCGCGCTCCGCGAGCTCGGCGCTCGTGTCGTGCAGTCGCACGGCGAAGCCCGCGGCGGCCGCGATCTGCGCGATGCCCCGTCCCATCGTCCCCGCGCCGAGGACGGCGATCGTCTGCGTGGCTGCCATGTGCTTCTCGACCCCGTTTGGAAGTGCGAAGAATACCCGATGTTAGACTCGCCCGTCTCGATGCTGCACCTCGATTTGCTCTCGTCCGCGGCCACGGGATCCGCGCTCGGCGCGCTCGCGCTCGCGCTCCTCGGTCCGGCCCGCGCGCGGAGCGCAGGCTCGCGCAGGCGCAGGGCCGCGTGGCTCGCGGCGACGCGCTCCTGCCGCAGGGCGTTCCCGCTCTGGCTGCTGCTCGCGATCGGCACCGGGCTCGGCGCGAATCTGCTCGCCACAGTTGCGGGTCCCGGGGCGATCGGCGCCCAGCTGCTGCTCCGCGCCTGCCGGATCGAAGCGCGAGGACGCATCGGCACGGGACGCGCGCTGGCCCGGCTCGGGGGTCAGATCCTCTTCTTCGGCGCGGCCGCGGTCGCGGTCCTCGGCGGGCCGGCCCACGTCGTCGCCGCGCTCGTGGTCGCGCTCGGCGGCAGCGCGGCGCTGCTCGCCGGGCTCGCCGGCAAGCCGCGGCCCTCGGGGCCCGTGGCGGTCGCGCTCTACGGGCTGGGAGTCGTGTCGCTCCTGGTGCTGTGACCGTCGTTCCGGCAGCGGATCGCGTCCCGCTCCCACTGCTACACTGTCGGCCCGGTACACCGGCAGGGAGTCACGATGACAACGCGCACGTTTCGCACGCTCGGCGTCGTCGGCGCCGGGAACATGGGCAGCGGCATCGCGCAGAAGATGGCGACCGAGGGGTTCCGGGTCGTCCTCGTCGATCTCGACGACGACAAGGTCGCGCGGGGCCTCTCGATCATCCGCTCGACACTCGAGCAGGGTGTCGAGCGCGGGATCCTCAAGCCGCCGCAGGTCCAGGAGATCCAGTCGCGCGTCGTGGGCTCGGCCGACATGGGGCGCCTGACCGAGGCCGACCTCGTCGTCGAGGCCGTGTTCGAGGACCTGGCGGTCAAGCGCGACGTGTTCCAGCGGCTCGAGCGGGCCTGCCGGCCCGACGCAATCCTGGCCACGAACACCTCATCGTTCCTCGTGAGCCAGATGGCCGAGCGCCTGGCGCACCCCGAGCGGCTCGTCGGCCTGCACTACTTCTACCATCCGGCGAAGAACCGCCTGGTCGAGGTGATCGGCGGCGAGGCCACTTCCCCCGAGGTCCTGCTGCAGGCCTGGACGCTCCAGGAGCAGATCGGCAAGACGCCGATTCGCTCGGCCGACGCCTCGGGGTTCGTGGTCAACCGCTACTTCGTGCCCTGGCTGAACGAGGCCGTGCGCCTGCTCGAGGCGCGCACGGCCGACATCGCGACGATCGAGGCCACGTGCAAGGAGACGTTCGGCATCGCCATGGGGCCGTTCCAGCTGATGAACGTCACCGGGATCCCGATCGCGCTGCACGCCGCGCGCACGCTGGGCGAGAACTTCGGGCCGCTCTACGCCCCGGCCGACGCGCTCAGGCGCCAGGTGCAGTCCGGGCAGCCGTGGAGCCTCGAGGGCGAGGTCGACGCCTCGCGCGTCGAGGTGGTCCGCGAGCGCATGCTGGCCGTCACGTTCTACGTCGCGGCTCAGCTCGTGGAAGAGGGCGTGGGCACGATCGAGGACACCGACATCGGTGCGCGCGTCGGCCTGCGCTGGCCGCGCGGCCCGTTCGAGCTGATGAACCGCCACGGCGTGCGCCGCGCCGCGGCCCTCGTCGGCGACCTGACCCAGCGCTTCGGCCTCGAGACGCCGCGTCTCGTGTCGCACCAGGCCTCGGCGGACCAGCCGTTCTCGTTCCGCCTCGTCGAGCGCGAGGATCGGGACGGCATCGCCACGCTGCGCATCAACCGGCCGGACGCGATGAACGCGCTCAACGAGACGGTCGTGGCCCAGCTGCGGCAAGCGGTCGACGCGGCGATCGCGGACCCCGCGGTGCGCGGGATCGTGCTCGCGGGCGCGGGCAAGGCGTTCATCGCCGGCGCCGACATCCGCTTCTTCGTGCGCAACATCGAATCGGGCGACTTCGACCGCATCGTGCGCTTCACCGCGGCCGGCCATGCGCTGCTCGAGGCGATCGACCGCTCGCCCAAGCCGGTCGTGGCGCGCGTGCATGGGATCGCCCTCGGCGGCGGTCTCGAGCTGGCGCTGGCCTGCGATTGGATCGTGGCCGGGCCGCGGGCGTCCTGCGCCTTCCCCGAGACAGGGATCGGGATCTACCCCGGCCTGGGCGGGACGCAGCGGCTACCGCGGCGCGTCGGCCCGGGGCTGGCCAAGCTGCTCGTCCTCACCGGCCGCACGGTCGGGGCCGAGGATGCGGCGGCGATCGGCCTCGTGGACGCCGTGGCGCCGTACGATCGACTCGATGCGACGATCCGCGCGATCCTGGACGAGGGCCGGGCCAGGCCCGAGCGCCGTGCCGCCGCAGGCGACTGGGCCAAGCTCGAGACGTTCTTCGCCGGGAACACGGTCGAGGCGATTCGCGCCGCGCGGGCCGACACGCAGGGTGACGCGACGCTGGCGCAGGCGGTCAAGCAGGTCGGATTCAAGGCGCCGCTGGCGCTCGCGCTCGCCGAGCGCCTGATCGACGAGGCCAGCCGGGTGTCGCTCGACGAGGGGCTGCGGATGGAGCTCGAGCACCTGGTCGAGATCTTCCGTACCGCGGACGCGCTCGAGGGGCTGTCGAGCCTCGGCCGCAAGCGTCCCGTGTTCCAGGGACGCTGACCCGGGGCTCGCCGCCGTGGAAGCGCCCCAGGACGAGCACGGTCCGAGCGCGCTCGATCGAGCGGTCGAGCTGGCCGCGCGGGCGCTCGACGCGCTGGGCCTGAACGGGACGCGCCTGCGCTGGAAATGGAACCAGCACCGCGGGCGCGTCGCCGAGGCCCGGGCGCGTGGCGGAATGGTCGTGCGCTCGGCCCGGGCGACGCACAAGATGTGCCCGTCTTGCCGCGCGCTCGTGGCCCGCTCGGCCTCGACCTGCGAGTCCTGCGGCGCCGACCTCGCGAGCGTCCGCGCGCCCGGCGTGGGGCGCGTGGTGTCGAACCTGCTCCCCGGAATCACCGCGACCACTTCGCTCTTGCTCCTGGCCAACGGCTTCTGGTTCCTGCTCACGCTCCTGGCGCACATGAAGGGGGCCGACGGCGGCTCGCGCGGCCTGCTCGCGTCGTTCGAGGGCGAGCTGCTCTACCGTTTCGGCTCGGGCTTCAGCCCGATGACGCTCTCCGGCGAGTGGTGGCGCATCGTGACGCCGATCTTCCTCCACGGCGGGATCGTGCACTTCTTCTTCAACTCGTACGTCCTCTTGCAGCTCGGTCCCCTCGTCGAAGACGAGTTCGGCACGGCGCGGTTCTGGGTCGTGTACCTGCTGAGCGGGATCGCGGGGAGCGCGCTGAGCCAGTTCGTGCGTCCGGTCAACACGGTCGGCGCGTCGGGCGCCATCTTCGGCCTGATCGGCCTGCTGCTCGTGTACGGCTGGCTGCGCGGCGGCGCGCGCGGCGAGGCGCTACGCGCGGGGATGATGCGCTACCTGGTCTACGTGCTGATCTTCAGTCTGATCGCCGGCGGCGGCATCGATCACCTGAACCATGCGGGCGGCCTGCTGTGCGGCGCGCTGCTCGGGTTGGTCGTGCCCTCGGGTAGCTACCGCGGGCGGGGCGAGGCGTTGGCCTGGGAGGTCGCGGCGTTGGCCGGCGTGCTCTTGGTCCTGCTGTGCTTCTACAAGGTCGCGACGACGGCGCTACTCTGAGCGGCGATCAGCGCTTCTGCGCCGCGGCGCTCTCGATGTCGGCTTTCAGCCCGGGATTGACCTTCATGCCCAGCGCCTCGGCCTCGGCCACCGCGCGCCGCGCATCGTCGATGCGGCCGGCCTTGAGATACAGAACCGCGAGGTTGTTTCGCACGAGCGGGAACTTGGGATTCTTCTGCGCGCACGTCTCCCACGCCGTGCGGGCCTCCTCGTAGCGGGCCAGACGGAACAGCGCGTTCCCTATATGGAAGTCGATGTCGGACGGCGGCTCGGTCGTCGCGCCGGTCTGCGGCATGGGGATCGCCTCGAGCGTCTGGATGCGCTGCTCGAGCGTGGTCTGGAGCGTGCGCTGCGCGGTCGACGTGGACTCGCCGGTATCGAGCCCCCGCTCACGGTTCTGCATCTCTCGCAGCTCGTCCTGCAAGCGCCGGATCTCGTCCTGCGTTCTCGACCAGCGGGCCATCTCGAGCTCGTCGAGCAATGCGCCGAACGTGCCCCAGCTGTCGCGTGCCGCCGTGTACTCGGCGAGGGCGCCGGCGAAGTCCTTCTCCGCCAGCGCGACGTGCCCCAGCCCCAGATGCGCCGGCGGGAAGTTCGGCGCCGCGGCAAACGCTCGGGCGAACGCCTCGCGCGCCTTGGCGAAGTTCCCGGTCTGCAGGGCTTTCAGACCGGCCTGGCAATGGCGGTCGGCCTGCCGGATCTCGTTCGCGTCGGCGGGCGCGGCGCGGGCCGGGCCCGCTGCCGCTCCGAGCAGCACTCCCAGGATGGCGATCGTACCGATCGCGCGCATGGGCCTATTCCGCGACCCGCGTGTAGGCAGCCTTCGCCGCCGTGAACCAGGTCTTGCCGCCGTCCGTCGACACGTCGCGGTCGATCTGGAACCCGTCGGGCGTGATGTCGTGGATCATCGTTTTCGTGTGGATCGTCGTGCCGAACACGTCCAGGCTCGTTCCGGTGTCCACGTTCGAGAGCGTGAGCTGGCCCTCGGCGAGCGGACCCACCTCCACGTCCATCGTTCTAGACTCGCTCGAGATCTCGGTCAGCCGGTAGGTCTTGCGGAAGCGGTCGTAGGACAGCGTGCGCACGACCTCGTTCCCGTCTGCCGTGAAGCGCTCCTCGAGCAGCGCCCGGCGCAGCTGCGCCTCGATCTTCGACTCGCGCTGGCTCTCGGTCCAGGCCGCCTTGGGGTCGTCGCGTTGCGACAGCGCGACCTTGAACTTGCCCACGAGCGCGAGCACCGGGCCCATGCCCGGCGGCGGCGGGAGCACGAACAGCGCGTCGTCGACCGGCGCGTTGAACTCGATCGACCCGATCTCGAAGACCCTGTCGCGCGTATACCACTGCGACTCCACGCGATACGGGACGACGACGCCCGACACCTTGCGGAAGTCGTCGTAGTAGGTGCGCAGGGGCATCGGTCGCCCGAAGTCCGACCCGGGCGACTCGCGGCCGGCCTCGAGGTAGGTCGTCGGATCGAGGTACCAGGTCTCCTTGGCGCCGTCCGGCCGGGTCAGCTCGACGCCGATCGCCGGGTTGCCATCGAGCACCGTCGGGCCGAGCAGCTTGGCCTGGTATCCGTTCCGCGGATAGTCGAAGAGCGGCGTGACGAAGTGCAGCTCGCCCTGGGCGGCCGCGAGGTCGGCACCGCTCAGCTCCACCGGGCCCTGGTCCGTGAAGGCGTTGTCCGACCAGGTCGTCTTGTCGTCGCTACCGATGACGATGCGGTGACCGTTCCACACGTGATCGACGTAGTAGCGCTGGTTGCGCTTGCGGTACATCGTGAACGGGGTCTTGAGGCTGAACGCGATGCAGTTCCCCGTGATCTTCATCGACTGGACCTTGGCCCAGGCCTCGGCGCCGCCGCGCGCGGCGACGTGCTTGGCCACGACCTCGTCGAGCGTCATGGCCCGCGGGACCGAGACCGCGAGCATCGCCAGGACACCGGCCGAGAGCCGGATGGCGAACCGCTGCATCGCACGCCCCCCCTTCATCCGCGCAGATCGTACGCGACCATCTCCGCATGGTTGCGCAGGTAGACCCGCCCCCCGGCCACCGTCGGGGCGGTCCAGCATCGGCCCTCGAGCGCCTGGACGCTGCCGGATTCGACGTAGCCCTCGGGGCTCGCTTCGACCAAGGACAGACGCCCCTGATCCGACAGCACGAGCAGGCGCCCGTCCGCGTAGGCCAGGGCGCCCTTGCCCAGGCCGCGCTTGGCCCAGGCGAGGCTCCCGTCCTCGAGCTTGATGCACTTCAGCGTGGCGTTGTCGAAGCCGTAGACGTGGCCGTCGCGGACGATCGACGAGCTGAAGTGGTTGCGCATCGCCGGCTGCTTCCACAGCTCCTCGACCGTCGCGGTCGAGCCGTCGTCCTTGATGCGGAAGAGCGTGGCGCCGACGCCTTCGGCGCCCGAGGCGAAGATCCGGTCCGGCGCGACGAAGACCGGCATGGCGTGCGACTCACCGCGCGGCCAGGCCTGCGACCAGACCTCCTTGCCGCTGCGGTCGAGGCCGACGAGCTTGCCGCCGGCGATGTACACGTAGCGCGGGCCGCCGCCGAGGTCGACCGCCAGCGCCGAGTTGTAGCCCGGCTCCCGGCCGCCCGTGCCGACCGTCCACTTCGTCTTGCCGCTCGCGCGCTCGAGCGCCACGTAAGACTTGCCCTCGGGACCGCCCGCCTCGAACACGACCTGGTCGCCGTCGACGAGCGCGGAGGTCGAGAAGCCGAAGGTCGGCTGGGCGCTGCCGAACGCCTGGGGCAGGTTGACCTTCCACAGCTCCTTGCCGTCTGAGAGGGCCAGCGCGGCGAAGTCGCCCGTGGCGTTGAGCACGTACATCCGGTCACCGTCGACCGTCGGGGTCGAGCGCGGGCCGTTGCCGAACTCGTTGTCGAACCGCTTGCCGAGAGCGACCCGCCACAGCTCGTTCCCGCTCGCCGCGTCGAACGCGGCCGCGAACTCCTTGGCCTCGCCATCCACTTCCTTGGCGTACAGGGTGTAGAGCCGGTTGCCGACGACCACGACCTCCGAGTAACCCTCGCCGATCGGCTGCCGCCAGACCTGTCGCGGCCCGCCTTCGGGCCAGGCATCGAGCAGCCCGGTCTCGGTCGACTGACCGTCCCGGCGGGCGCCGCGGAACTGCGGCCAGTCCCGGGAAGTGGTCTCGGCCGCGGCATCGAAGGCGATCGACAGGAGCGCGGCCGCACCGACCGCGCAGGCGAGCGCCGGGAAGCTCTCTCGGTTCATCCCTCTCCTCCTCGGAAGCGTTCCGGGTCGCAGCATCTTACGCGAAACCGGCGCGGCGGGTTCTGGGAACGTTCTTACAAAACCCTGACGATGTCGTTAGAGTCCGTTGACCCGTTCGCCATAATCTCCGCGCTCGCCGGGCTCGCTCGCCGGTACCGCTTCCCCAACCCGGGTTTCGGGAGCAGCTCCCGAAACCCGGGTTGGGGAAGCGGTACCAAGGAGACCAGGATGACGCGTTCAGAGGCTTGGCTCGGAGCGGCAATCGGCGGGCTGGGGCTGGCCGGGGCGGTCGAGGCCGGAGTGGTGGTCTACAGCGAGGGCGACAAGAAGGTCGAGGTCGGAGCGCTGATCCAGCTCGAGTACGCGCTCGTCGACCCGGACTGTGCCGGCACGACGCCGTGCGTGGTGGACACGGCGCTCACCACCTCGGGCGAGTCGACCGACCGGCTGTTCTTCCGCCGGCTGCGGCCGTATCTCGCCGGCACGCTCTCGCCGGGCTGGGACGGCAAGATCGAGTTCGATTTCGGCGAGTCCGCCGACGCCGACGAGATCCAGGTCAAGGATGCCTTCTTCACGTACTCGGGGTTCGAGAAGGGACACCTCAAGCTGACGATCGGGAACGCCAAGCACGGCTTCTCGCGCGAATTCTTGACCTCCTCGTCGAAGCAGCAGCTGATCGAGCGCAGCTTCGTCGGCGACCACAACTTCGGCACGCCGGACCGCGTGCTGGGCGTGGGGCTCGACGGCAAGGCCGCGGGCAAGAAGATCGGCTATCGCATCGGGATCGGCGCGGAGAACCACGACCCGGCCGCGGTGGCGATGGACTTCGACTCGCCGGTCAACAACCAGAAGGACTGGAACCAGGGGCTGATCGTGTCGGGACGCGTCGACTTCAGTCCGCTGGGCGAGCTCAAGTACGACCAGTGCGATTTCCACTCGGACGCCTTCAAGTTCACGGTCAGCCTGGGCGGGTTCGCCTGGGACAACGACGGCGACAACAACGCCTATACCGACGCGCTGGGGAACTCGCTCGATCCGGAGCGGGCCGACCTCGACAGCGCGAGCGGCATCGAGGTCTCGGGCGGCGTGCGCGGCCACGGGTTCTCGGCCGACGTCGAGTGGCAGATCGTGTCCGGCGATACGGTCGATCCGGCGTTCACGGGCGGGATCTACCGCGACGGGACGACCGACCTGGACAAGCTGGCCCTCGAGGCCGGCTACCTGTTCCCCGGGAACCACTGGGAGATCGCGGCCGGCTGGGACTCGCTCGACGCGGACAACTACGCGGACACGTTCGACCGCATCACGGTCGGGTTCAACTACTTCGTGCACAAGCACGACCTGAAGTTCTCGGCCAACTACCGCATGGTCGAGAACTTCCTCGGCCTGGCAGAACAGGACAACAACGTGGTGTTCGCGATGGCGCAGTACGTTTTCTGAAGCGCGATCGGCTCGGGCTTGCGCCGGGCCGGCGCCGTGGTCCACCCTAGCGACCCAGGGAGGACGCCATGAGGGATGCGCTGCGCCTGGGATCGGTCGTCGTCGGAATCGCGCTGCTCGCCGCAGGATGCGCGACCACCATGCAGGAGAGCGGGGGACGCACGACCTCGCGCGACAAGACCAAGAAGGGGGCCGCGATCGGCGCCGCCGGGGGCGCGATCGCGGGCGCCGTGCTGGGTGAGGGCGAACTGGACGAGGTGCTGGCGGGGGCCGCGATCGGCGCCGGGATCGGCGCCGGCGTGGGCGCGTACATGGACGCCCAGGAAGAGAAGCTGGCTCGCATCCCGGGCACGACGGTCGAGCGGGTCGGCGAGAACCTGCTCCTCGTGCGCTTCGAGTCGGACATCCTGTTCGCGGTGGACTCGGCCGTCTTGAGCGGCACGTCCCGCTCGAGCCTCGACGAGGCATCCGCAGTGTTCGTCGAGTATCCGAAGACCGCGATCATCGCCCAGGGGCACACCGACTCGAGCGGCAGCGAGGAGCACAACCAGGCGCTCTCCGAGCGCCGCGCCGGCGCCGTGATGACCTACCTCGTCGGCCGCGGGATCGACGCCTCGCGCATCACCGCGCTGGGCTACGGCGAAGGCTCGCCGATCGCCTCGAACGACACGCCGAGCGGACGCGAGGCCAACCGGCGCGTCGACCTGCTGCTCAAGGCCAAGGCGCGCTAGCCGCCGGGCGACGATGCGGATTCCACCGTTCAATGCCTATCTGGGCACCGATGTCGTGCGCCGGGAAGCAGGCGTCGTCGAGGTCGCGCTCGAGCTCGGCCCGCACCACCTCAACAACCGCGGTGTGGCGCACGGCGGCGTCGTGGCCTCGCTGCTCGACAGCGCGCTCGGGGCGGCCGTGATCTCCGCAATCCCGAGCGAGTGGTGGTGCGCCACGACGTCGCTGACGCTGCAGTTCCTCGACGGCGTCGGGGAGGGCCGGCTCGTCGCCGTCGGCCGCGTCGTGCGCCGGGGCCGGAGCGTCGCCTTTGCCACGGGTCAGGTGCACGACGCGCGCGGGCGATTGATCGCCACCGCGTCGGGGAGCTGGCACCTGTGGCCGCACCGGCCCGGCCGGCCCGTGACCGAGGAACGCGATGCGCGCGTCGTGCTCCGCGGCACGGGCGAGCGCTTGCGCGTGGGGAAGATCCTGGCCGTGGGACGCAACTACGGCGAGCACGTTGCCGAGATGGGCGGGGCGGACACGACGCCCGTGCTGTTCCTGAAGCCCCCGACGGCGATCGTGCACGATCGCGCGACGGTCGTCCTGCCCCGCGACGCGGGCGAGGTGCACCACGAGGTCGAGCTGGTCGCGGTGATCGGCAAGCCCGGGCGAGCGATCCCTGCCGAGCGGGCGCTCGAGCACGTGCTGGGCTACGCCGTGGGCATCGACCTGACGCTGCGCGATCTGCAGCGCGAGGCCAAGCGTCGCGGCGAGCCCTGGGACGTGGCCAAGGGGTTCGATGGCTCGGCCCCGGTGTCGGACGTGGCCCCTGCCGCGGAGGTGGGGGACGGCTCGGGCCTGGCGATCGCGCTGCGCGTCAACGGCGAGGTTCGGCAGAGCGCGAGCACGTCCGAGATGCTCAGGCCCGTGGCCGACCTCGTGTCCCTGGCCTCGCGCTACATCACGCTCGAAACCGGCGACCTGCTGTTCACCGGCACGCCGGCCGGCGTGGGGCCCGTCGGGCCGGGCGACACGGTCGAGGCCGAGATCGAGCGGGTCGGGGAGATCCGACTCACTTTCGCCTGACGCTCGCTCTCCGGGCCGGATCGCCGGAATGTTCGTAGAATTACGCGCGTGAGACCCCTCGTGGCCGCCCTGGCGGCCGTGCTCCTTCTGTCCGCGAGTGCAGACGCTCGTGAGATCCGCCTGCGGGTCGGCACGTTCGATCCCGGACGGCGTGCACCCGAGTTGCCCGAGCGCCTGCGGCTGGCCGAGGAGCCGCTCGGGGGGTACTTCCTGGTCCAGCTCGAGGGGACCGCCGACCGCAGCACCATCGCCAAGCTGCGCGCCCACGGTGCCGAGCCGCTGGCCTACGTCCCCGACTCGGCCTTCGTCGTGCGTCTGGCCAGCGGCCGCGCGGCCCAGCTGCGCGCGATGGCCGGCGTGCGCTGGGTCGGGCCGGTCGAGCCCGGGTTCAAGCTCGCGCCCGACCTGGGGCGCCGCCCGCTCGTCGACGGCACGCGCCGCGAGGGCGGGAGGCTGTACGTGACCGCCGACCTGTTCCGCGGCGAGGATCTCCCTGCCGCGTCCCGCCGGATCGCAGCCACGGGCGCCGAGGTGCTGCACGCCTCCGCCTTCAGCGACACGCTGCGCTTGGCCGTGCGCGCGACGATGCAGCAGCTCGAGGCCGTGGCCCGTATTCCTGCCGTCGCGTGGATCGAAGAGGCGGGAGAAGCCACGCCGCGCAACAACAGCGCGACGTGGGTCGTCCAGACGAACGTGGCCGGCTCGACCACCGTGTGGGGCCACGGCTTGCACGGGGAGAACCAGATCATCGGGATCGTCGACTGGCCGATCGACATGACCTCGTGCTTCATCGCGGATCCGCTCAACAACACGCCGGGGCCGAGCCACCGCAAGGTCGTGGCCTATCGCGCGGATGCCGGGCTCGGCGCCGACTACCACGGCACGCACGTGGCCGGAATCGCCGCCGGGACCTCGTTCCCGGTCAACGGCTCCCACGACTCGGAAGGCCATGCCTGGGCGGCGAAGATCTCCTACTCCAGCATCAACGACGTCACGGGCTCGGGAAGCGACCCCTCGAACCTGTACTCGTACTTCGCAGCCGCGCACGCGGACGGTGCGCGCGTGCACACGAACTCCTGGGGCGACGACGGAACGACCGACTACACGACGTGGAGCCGGGACGCGGATCTCTTCGCCCACGACTTCGAGGAGTCGCTCGTGCTGTTCGCGGTGTCGAACCTATCGAGCCTGCACACGCCGGAGAACGCGAAGAACGTGCTCGCGGTCGCAGCCACGAGCAACGGCATAAGCGCCGGCAATTGGTGTCACGGCGGGGCCGGGCCGACGAACGACGGCCGGCGCAAGCCCGAGATCCTGGCCCCGGGCTGCTCGATCAGCTCGGCGCGTGAGCTGTCGAGCTGCGGCCTGCGGACCCTGTCCGGGACCTCGATGGCCTCGCCGGCGGTCGCGGGGGCGGCGGCCCTGGCACGCCAGTACTTCGTCGAGGGCTGGTATCCGACGGGCTCGAAGCAGGCGGGCAACGCGCGCGTGCCGTCGGGCGCGCTGCTCAAGGCCGTGCTGATCAACTCGGCCGTGAACCTGGACACGCTCTTGGGCTTCCCGGGCAACGCCGAGGGCTGGGGGCGCGTGCTGCTCGAGAACGGCCTGTTCTTCGCCGGCGACGCGCGGCGCCTGCTCGTGCTCGCGGACGTGCGCAACGCGAGCGGGCTCGGCACGTCCGAGCAAGACGCGTTCGAGCTGCAGGTGAGCTCGACCGCCGAGCCGCTCGAGGTCACACTGGCCTACACCGATCCGCCGGCCGCGCTCCTGGCCTCCGCGGCGACCGTGAACGACCTGGACCTCGAGGTCATCTCGCCCTCGGGGTTGCTCTACCGCGGCAACGCGTTCGACAGCGTGCTCGAGCACTCGACGTCGATCGGCCAGGCCGACCCGCTCAACAACGTCGAGACGGTCCTGCTGCCCTCACCCGAGATCGGCACCTGGCTCGTCAGCGTGCGGGGCACGGCGGTCAACGAGGGCGCGCAGGGCTATGCGCTCGTGGCCACGGGCAGCGTCCAGGCCTCGACGACGACGGGCATCGTGCGCCATTCCGGGCACCGCGTGGACGACCTCGGAACGTTCGCGGACAGCGACGGCTCGCCCGAGCCGGGCGAGACGGTCATCGTCCCGCTGTCGCTGTTGAACCTGCGCACGACGACGGCGACCAACCTCTCGGCGCGGCTGTTCAGCGGCGACCTTTCGCTCGCGAGCGTCACCGCGGGCTCGGCGCCCT
>Ga0180063_1000281_pt1 | contig 13397 bp, 10 predicted proteins | sample EasRivT47_16_10D_FD_121776 | JGI IMG/M metagenome (GOLD analysis project Ga0180063, IMG submission 121776) | Soil microbial communities from meander-bound floodplain in the East River, Colorado, USA - East River metaG ERMLIBT47_16_10D | ecosystem: Environmental > Terrestrial > Soil > Floodplain ...
CCCTTGAGAGTGTCCCTGGCGGCGATCACCGCGATCAGCGTCAGGCCGAAGAGCATCACAACGACCATCTCCACCGAGCGCAGGTACAGGCCGATCTGCGAAAGCCACGGCAGCAGCGCGAGCGTCGCGAGCGTGGTGATGAGGCCGCCGAACACCGAGGCCGTGAAGGAGAGCACGATCGCCTGCTGCGCCTGGCCCTTCTGCGTCATGGGATAGCCGTCGAGCGTCGTCGCCGCCGCGCCGCCCGAGCCCGGAATCTTGACCAGGATCGCCGGCACGCCGCCCGCAAGGTGATTCGCGCAGTACATCGCCACCATGAAGGCGAACGCCTGCTCGACCGGGATCGCCAGCGTGAGCGGCAGCAGCATGATGAGCGTGTTCTGCGGGCTGAACCCGGGCAGGATGCCCACGACGATGCCGAGCAGGATGCCCGGCCAGATCACCCACCACAGCCCGAACTGCGCCGCGAACTGGCCCGCGAGGAATTCCCAGCTCAAGACAGAAGCTTCTCGATCACGCCGTGGGGGAAGGCCGAGTCAAGGACGGCGATGAACAGGATGTAGGCCGCCGCCGCCACCGCGAACGATATCCAGAGCACCGTCGAGACCTTGCGCACCCCCATGATCGCGAGCGACGCCATCATCGCAATCAGCAGCGAAAGCGTGAGCCCGAGCAGCTGGAGCACGGCGATGAAGGCCACGGTCACGAGCACCATGCCGACCCGCTTCGCGAGGACTTCGCTCGGCTGCCACAAGGGATCGGTGCGCAGGTCGGCCTCTCCTCTCGCCACGCGCAACGCCATGCGCACGAGCTGAACTCCCACCAGCGCGATCAACGCCGTGCCGATCACCACGCCGTTCGCCTTCGCCTCCCAGGTGAGATCCGCGATCGACCAGAAGAAATAGACGGCGAAGCCGAGCGCGAGCAGGGGTATCGCGAGGTCGGCGCCGATCGGCGCCTTCCGGGACACCCCTCAGCCCTTCTTCTTCGCGGTCAGCAGCGAGCGGTATTCGTTCGCCAGCTCGACCATTCCCCTGGCGTAGCGCGTGCAGAGCTCGCGGTCGCCGTACTGGATGGTCTCCACCGGCGCGCCCGTCTTGGCGTACTCCTCCTTGTACTTCGGGTTGTCGAAGACCTGCTTCGAGGTCTTCTCGAGCAGCGCAAAGCGGTCGGGAAACTTCTCGATCGCCTCGGTGTGGATCGCCCAGGAGCGCGACGAGGACAGGTCGGGCAGCTTGGTGCCGAACACGGCGTTGATAGGCGGCGCGTTGTCGCTGTAGCTCGCGAGCGCGTTCTGGTCGTTGAACACCCCCAGGACCTTCATCTGCTCGCGCTGCGTCACGACCCCCGCGATCGGAAGCGCGCCGCAGTCGGCTTCGCCGTTCAGGACCGCAACCATGGTCGGATTGCCGCCGCCGTAGGGAATGAGGTTGAACTTCGCCCCGACGGCCGCACCCAGCGCGAGCATGCCGATGGACGCAGGATGCGGCAGCCGGCTCACCGCCACGTTGACCGGACGCTTCTTCGCCTCGGCGACGAGGTCTTCGACGCGCGTGAACTTGCTTTTCCGCAGCGCGAACACCACGCTGTCGTCGATGTCGGTGCGGCAAAAGTACTGGAAGTCCTGGGGGAAGCGGTACGCCGGCTTCTGCAGGGCGTACATGATCATCTCCGGCCCCATGTTGCCGAACAGCAGGTTGTAGGCGTCCTTCTCGCGCTTGTTGATGAACACCTCGTAACCGACCTGCCCGGCCGCGCCCGCGAAGAAGCTGTATTCGAAATTGGTCTTCAGCATCGGTCCCCAGAAGTTGTCGAAAGCGCGCGCCAGCCGCTCGGCGCCGCCGCCTTGCCCCGTGGGAATGACGACGCGCATGTTCTTTGACGGGAAGGCCTGCGCGCCGGCGCGCAGCGGGCCAAGGGCAAGTGCAGCACCGGCGCCGGCAAGAAGGCGCCGCCTGCTATGGCTGGCTGGTTTCATGGTTCCTCCTCATTCCTCATCGATATGAGAGGCGGATATTAGAATGCCCCGCCCCAAAGAAGGAATGGAACTTTGAAACGATGGCTCGCTCCCTGCATCCTCGCCTGGGCTCCCGCGGCCCTGGCTCAATGGGCCGAACTGTCGTTCGTCGATCCTCGCCTGGGCTGGCGGACCCTCCAGACGGCGAATTTCGAGGTGCATTTCGCCGAGCCGCATCGCGCGCAGGCGCGCATCGTCGCCGGGACGGCGGAGCGAATCCTGCCCGGCATCACGAACCTGCTGCGCTGGAAACCCGCCTCGCGCACCCACATCGTGGTGCTGGACTCCGCGGACTTCGCCAACGGGCTCGCTTCGCCGCTGCCGTTCAACTACACGATGGTGTTCCTTTCGCCGCCGGACGAGGGCGAGCTGCTGCAGAACCGCGAGTGGCTGGAGCTCGTGCTGACGCACGAGCTTTTCCACATCGTGCACCTCGACATGGCGCGCGCCGCTCCGCTCGGGCTGCGGCGGGTGTTCGGGCGCCTGGCGTTCCTTTTCCCGAACCTGCTGCAGCCGCGCTGGGTCATGGAGGGCCTGGCGGTGCAGGCGGAGTCGGACCCGGCAAAAGGCTACGGGCGTCTCGGCCAGGCGCACTTCGAAGGCATGATGCGCGCCGAAGCGGGCCGCGGCTTTCGCTCGCTCGCCGAGCTCAACGCCGGAGGACGCGGCTTCCCGCTCAACCGCGATTACCTCTACGGCGCGTACCTGTTCGACTTCCTGCAGGAGGGCTACGGCCAAAGAGGGGTAACGGCCTTCATCGAGAACTACAGCGACAACATCATTCCGTTCAGGGTCCACAGCAACCCGGGAGTGGCGACCGGGAGGAACATGGACCAGCTCTGGGGCGAGTATCACAAGTGGCTCAAGGCCAGGTTCGCAAAGAAATCGAATACCGTACGCGAAGGCGACGTCGTGGACCGGGACTGGTTTCTTTCGAGTCCCGCGCTCGCTGCCGACGGCACGCGCTGGTATGTGCGCGGGGATGGCTACACCCGGCCACGGCTCGTGCGCCAACGGCCGGGAGGCAAGGCAGAAGCGCTGAGGGAAGTCGAGCAGGACGCGCGCCTCGCGGCTTCTTCCGGCGGCAACCTCATCCTTGCCCAGCCCGAGATCTGCCGGAACTACAACTATTACTACGACCTCCACCAGGTCGGCCCCGACGGCAGGATGAAGCGCGTCACCGACTGCGGCCGCTATCGCCACGCCGCGCCGCTGGACGATGGCCGTACCGTGGCCGTGCGGATGGATGGCGGTGCGGCCGAGGTAATGCTGGATCGGGAAGTCCTGTACCGCGCCGCCGCGGGCGAATCGATCACCGGCGTCGCTGCCAGCCGTTCATTGGTCGTCGTCACCAGCCTTCGGGACGGCCGTTGGTCGCTGATCGACGTGACCAGCGGAACAGCCGAAGTGATGCTCTCCGATCCGGCGGTCAAGCATTCGCCTCGCATCGGCGACGGCGGCGAGGTGTTCTTCGTGGCCGATTACGGCAAGGTGTTCAACGTCTGGTCGCTGCGCCGCGGCGGGCCGCTTCGCCGCTGGACCGAGGCCGCGCATGGCGTGCGCGAGATCAGCACGCCGCACCGCGGCGAGCTCCTGCTGACGACGATCGAGGCCGAGGGCGACGCTCTGCGACTGTACCGCCTGCCAGATTTACCGCTCGAGCAAGCAGCCGTTACCGCGGCGGAGCCATCCCGACCGCAAGCCATGCCTTCCGCCGAAGCGCCAGACCACGCCTATTCCCCGTGGCGCTCGTTGCTGCCGCGCTCCTGGTTCCCGCTCATCGAGATCGCCGACGGCGCGGTCAAGCTCGGCGTGCTGATCAACGGCCAGGACGCGCTCGGCCTGCACCAGTACGTGCTGGCGCCGCAGTACGAGCTCACGCAGCAGGAATTTCTCGGCAGCGCCACTTATATCTACGACGGGCGCCACGCACTGCTCGTCGACCGCACGATGCAGGTCCGCGAAACCGTGGATGACGAGGTCCAGGCCTACACCATCGAGGAAGGTGCGCAGTGGATCTCCACGTGGCGTCACCTCGCGCTCAACCGGCGCTTCTACTGGGGACTCGGCGGCGCGCTCGAGCGCGAAAGGCTGCATCGCGTGGGCGCCCCGTCGCTTTCGCAACAGGACGAGCGGGTGCTCGGACTCGTGGCAGGCGTCGATACGCGCCGCACGCACTGGCTGTCCGAGGGTCCCAGCCAGGGCCAGCAGTTGCGCCTGTTCGCCGAGAACTCTTACGGTTCCTATTCAGGGCAGGTGTACCGGGCCGACTGGCGCATTCACTTCCCTGTTGGCACGACGGTCCTCTCGCTGCGCTGGAACGAGGCCTGGGGCGAGCCGGACGCCGAGCCGTTCCAGCTGGGCGGCAGCGATTCCGACCCGCCCAGCGTGCTCCCGCTCCTCAACCAGCGCGACTTTCCGCTTCGCGGCTACAGCAGCGGCGAGCCGTCGCTGGCGGGCCATCGCGCGCGGCTCGGATCCCTCGAGTGGCGCGTGCCGCTAAGGGACATCGATCGCCATGGCATGGTGCCGCCGGTCGGGGTCAATCGCATCGCGGTGAACCTATTCTACGACGTGGGCGACGCGTGGGCGCGCGGCGAAGAGCCCGATTACCACCGCGGCTACGGTGTCGAGCTGATGTCGGAAATCCGGTTCGGCTACCTCTTTGGCGGCGACTTCCGCCTTGGCTTTGCGAAAGGCCGCGACCAAGGCGGCCGGAGCACCGCTTACCTCAGATTGGGAAGAGCTTTCTAGCTTCTCGAGAAAATCGCGTCGAGCCGCTCGAGATCGTTGATGACGCGCCATTCCGACGCTCCGGCCGCCACCACACGTTTCTGCCACGCTTCGAGGCGGCCGAAGTAGCGCCGCGGATCGATGTTGTCGGTCTTGAGCTTGACGACGTTCACCGCGACGACGCGGATCCGCTTCAGGTTCATCGGGATATTGCGCACCGTGATCTTGTCAATCTCCTCCTGCATATCCGAGAACACGACGATGGTTTTCGTGCCGGCGCCGGTCTCGTTCAGGAATTCCGCGCCCTGCAGGAGGCCGCCGGTGATGTCGGTATAGCGGCTTTGCTTCACGTTCTTCAGGAACCCGTCGGTCGTATCGCGGAAGGCGCGCTTCTGCGCATTTGCCTGCGACGGGCGCCGGTCAAACGTGGCCTTGGCGATGATGTCCTTCTCGCTGAAGCTGCGGCTTTCCACCCGCGCCACCGCCAGAGAATCGCCCGGCTGCAGCGTGCCGAGCAGGTAGTTGACGATGACCTGGGCCTTGGCCGCCTCCTGGGCGTAGGTTCCCGAGGTATCGATCAGCACATACACGGCCTGGGCATGGCTGCGCGGGTCGCTGCAGCCCGAGAGCCCGGCGCAGAACAGCGCCAACGCCAGCAGAAATAGTCGCTTGATCATGGCTACCTCGCCTGATGCGCCGAATCGTCGGCATCCACCGGCGATCGCCGCATCGCCATGCCGGCCTTCGCCATGTGCTCGACCACGAGCGGAAGCACGATCACCACGTCGTAGAGCGTGATCAGCACCCGGGACATGCGCCGCGCGATGTTCGCAAGCACGCGCAGCACCAGCGCGAGCGTCGAGACCAGCGCGGCGAGCAGCACGCCGCCGACGGTGCGCGACGAATGGATGAGCGACTCCAGCGGGATGGCGATGAACGCCAGCGCGAACGGCAGGATGAAGCCGAGCAGCATCTGTCCCGCGGTCGGAATGCGTCCGACCCAGCCGTCGGTCGCAGCCGCCTGCTGCACCGTGGCAAGAGACTGAAGCAGCGCCTGCTTGTCGGCGATCAGCATGTCGCGCATGAGCGCGAGCGCCGCCTCGACGCCGGCCAGGGTGACCAGCAGCACGAGGGCGATCCACATCATCCGTCGCCGCATGCTGTCGTTCAGCGTCGCGATGCGCGGGAAGAGATGGGTGATCCGCAGCGCCTCCATGAGGAACAGGCCCATCGAGGCCTCGACGAAGATGATCACCAGCGCCGCGACCTCCGAGGTGCGCAGGCTGGCGGTGAGGTAGTCGCCGGCCCCGACCATCTCCGACATCGGCAGCGCGATCAGCTTGAAGTTGATGAAGGCGCCGCCGGCCGCCACCGCCATGACCAGGAGCGCGATCGCGAATTGCGTGAACGCGGAGACGGTCAGCGCATGCTCCGCCTTGTCCGTCTTGGCGTTGATGCTCTCGTATTTCGCCATCAGGACATCGACGCCCTTGGCGCTCTCCTGCAGGTCGCCGAGCTTCTTGTTGACCTCGGTCATATTGCGGTCGACCGAGCGCCAGAACGGCATGAAGCCTTCGAGGATCTTGTGCCGCGACTCGTAGGAGCGCCGGTACTCGTTGATGGCCTTGTCGTGGATCTTGGCGATCGAGCTCTTGATCTCCTCCAGGATCCTCTGGACCATCTCGCTGCCGCCGGTCTTCACATTGGCCATCGCGGTGACGGCTTCGACCCAGTCCGGCGGCGGCGGCGGCACTTCGCCGCACTTGCGGTAGTCCTCCTCGATGCGGGTGATTTCGTCGAGGAGCTTGCGCTGCAGCGTCGGATAACCCTGCAGGTCGCGCCTCACGACGGCGCCGAGCCGCTCGAACTCGCGCTCGATGCGCTGGCCGGTCTCCTGGCGCCCATGCGCCAGCAGCACCGCCTTGTTCCGTTCCTTCATCTGGTCCGCGGTGGTGATCATCCAGCGCGCGCCGAGCCGCAGCGGGCCGCCGATAAGGGCGCCGACCGCGCGGAGCAGCTCGTGCATGGGCTTGCGCGCGGCGTAGAGAAATACCATTGCGACGACCGCGAGGACGAAGACCGAGAGCGCCGGGCTATCGGGCCAGAGCATCCAGAACTGTGTGGTTGTCACGACGTTCTCCCCATGATTCCGGCTAGCCTAGATCAGGAACCTGGAGCCCTGGAGACTAACTGGCGCGCTCCGAGCATTAAGTCTCGAATGCTGCAGGCGCGCCGTGAATTATTCGCGTTACTTTTTTGCTACGAGCCTGCGGTATTGCGCCATGTGCCGGATTGCCTCCTGCGCAAGGCCGAGCTTCTCGCAAAGGAGCGCCAGGTTGTAATACCCGTCGGCCATCGCCGCGTCGGCGTGCACGGCGGCCCGATAGCACTCCATGGCCTCGGCGCTGCGCTCGAGGTCCTCGAGCAATACGCCCAGGTTGTACAGGAGCAGCGGATCGGCGCCGCGGGTCTTGAGCGCGCTGCGGTAGACAGCCTCTGCCTCTTCCAGGCGGCCCGCCGCGTGCAAGGCGTAGCCGCGATCGATTGCATCCTCCGGCTCTACCGTCTGTTCGATCACCTTGAGGTCGCCTGCCACCGGATCGCCCTCGAACGCGAGCAGGTATTGGCCCGATTCAGCCTGCCATCGGCTCGCGCCTTCCTTGACAACCACGCGGTCGCCGACCGCGCCGATGCTCAGCCCGGAGAGCGGCATCGAATCCGGGAGGTGGCGGCGCAGCTCCTTGAGCGATTTCGCAATGCGCTTCGCTGGAACCTTGGCCGCAGCCAGCGCCTGCGCGGTGCGCAGGACGATCAGGTCCTGGAACGAGAAGAGGTAGGCCTGGCGCGGACCGCGGGCCGGCGACACGAACCCCGCCTTCACCAGCCCATGAATCGTCCTGCGCGGCAGGCGCAGGAGTTTCTCGACCTCCCGCACCCCGAATTGCTGCACGTTATTTCTTGGCGGACTTCCGCGTTGCCGGTTTGGCGGCCTCAACCTTCTTGGCGGGCTTCTTCTCCAGGCTTGCGCGCAGCGCCTCCATGAGGTCGATCACCTGCGCGCTCTCCTGCGGCGCTTCGGCCATGGTGATCTCCTGGCCTTCGACCTTCTTCTGCACCGCGGCCTCGATGCGCGCGCGCACCTCGTCGGTGTACGCCGCCGGGTTGAACGTGTCGCTCGCTTGCTGCTCGATGAGCTGCTGGGCGAGCTTGAGCTCGGCCGGCTTGACCTCGGTCCTGGGAATGTCGACGTCGTTGATCGAGCGCACTTCGGCGGCGTAGAGCAGCTGCTGCATCACCAGCCCCTCGACGAGGCCGGTATCCAGCGGACGGATCAGCACGATGTACTGCTTGCCGCGCGCCGCCCAGCGGCCGAGCGCGCAGCGCCCTGATTCCTTCAGCGCGCGGGCAAGCAGCGCGTACGGCTTGGCGCCGCCCTTGTCCGGCCCGAGGTAGTAGGCCTTGTCGTAGAACACGGGGTCGATCGCCTTGGCCGGAATGAACTCGGTGATCTCCGCGGTGTGCGTCCCCGCCTCTTCGAGGGCTTTCAGCTCCTCGGGGGTGAACATCACATATTGGTCCTTCGCGAACTCGTAGCCCTTGGCCATGTCCTCCCGCGCAACCGGCACCTCCTCCTTGACGCAGAAGTACTGCTGCTTGAGCCGCGAGCCGCAGGCCTTGTGCAGGAGGTTGAACGACATCGCGCGGCTCGCCTCGGTGGCCGAATAGAGCTTCACCGGGATGGAAACCATCCCGAAGGAAATGGTCAGCGACGCAATCGATCTCGCAGCCATACTTCACCTCTTAAAATCAATGAATTGAGCCACGTACTTCGAGCGAAAGGTTCGAAGCATACTCCATTATGCCTTGGCGCGTTGCAAGGCCCGCTCGAGGCTTTGCTTGCGCTCGAGCGCATCGGTCCAGCGGTCGCCGGACCGAGCCAGGAATTCGGCCGCGTTCGTGATGCGGAAGTCGAGCGGGTGCGCCTTGGCGAGCTCGTCCCAAGTGAGCGGCATGGACACCGGCGCGCCGGCTGCGCCGCGCGGCGAGTACGCCACGTTCAGGGTCTTGCCGCGCACGTTCATGTTGTAGTCCATGAAGATCTTTCCGGTGCGCTTCGGCACGCTCCACTCCAGCGTGATGTCCTTGGGATGCAGGCGCATCAGGTGGCGGCCGACCTTCTCGCTCACCTCGCGGGCCGCATCGAAGTCGATCGTGCGCCGGATCGGCAGGAACACGTGCAGCCCGGTCTTGCCCGAGGTCTTGACGATCGGCTCGAGCGACATGGTATTCAAGAGCTCGCGCAGCCGGAACGCCACCTCCTTGCCCTTCTCGAACGCGACCGTGTTGAGCTCGGGCTCGTCGCCCGGGGCTTCCTTGCCGGAGTAGATGTACGGATCGATGTCGAACACGACGTAATCGGGGTAGTTCAACACGGAACCCTCGAGGGCCGTGAGCGACGATGCGTAATCTGTGCTCCTGCTCGCACCATCCGGCGCCGGGCGCGCGCGCGAATGCCAGACGTGGAATTCGAGCGTTCCGGATTGCGCGAGCCACAGCAGGGTCGGCAGGTTATTGCAAAGGAGGTATTCGTGGCTTTCGTCCTTGTGCCCCGAGAACACCGTGATCGTCTCGACAAACTCGGGCCGAGCCTGCGTCCAATGTTTCTGGAAAAAGCGCTGACCGCTGATGCCGTCGGGCATGCGGATCATCGTGAGCGGTCGGTCGGCCAGGTGCGGCAGCATGAACGGCGATACTTGCGCGAGGTAGCGCAGCAGGTCGCGCTTGGTGAGCGCCGGCTGCTTGAGCGCCGGATCAGCCGGCCAATACACGCGATCGAGGTGGCTGAGCTTGATCGTATGAGCGCCCACCAAAATCGTGCCGTTCGGCTTGCTCGTCTCAAGCTGGCTCAGCACTTCCTCGATTTCAGAACCTGGCGATGGCTTGGGATCGGCAATGCCCCGATCGTTGCGCCGCACGCTCTTCGCATCGACGTCGTCGCGCAGCCGCAGGAAAACCGGAGCGCGCAGCGAACCGTCGTCGGTCCAGTCCTGGAACTTCACTTCGACGACGATCTGCGGCTCCACCCACGTCGTAGGCGCGTTCAGCTCGGGCTTGTCGGCGAAGGGACAGGACTTGCGCTGCAGCGGCTCCAGCCGCGCCTGCACCTGTGCCAGCGACCTGCTGTCGAACCCCGAGCCGACATGCGATGCGTAGCGCAGCTTCCTGCTTTCCCAGCAGCCGATCAGCAGCGCGCCGAGCGGCGCGCGCGCGCCCTTGCCTTTCGTGTAGCCGCCCACCACGAATTCCGCGCTGCGCGTCGACTTGACCTTGATCCATGACGCCGAGCGCTTTCCGGATTCGTACTTGCTCTGTTTGCGCTTGCCGATCACGCCCTCGAAGCCGCTGGCCAGCGCGGCCGAGTAGAGCTCGACGCCGTCGTCCGAGGCGTGCACGAGCCGGACCAGCGCAGAGGGCAGCAGGCACTGCGCGAGGTAGCGCCGCCGGTCTGCGTAGGCCGACTTGCGCAGGTCCACGCCGGCGAAGTGCAGCAGGTCGAATGCATAGAAGACCACCGGGGTGCTCTTCTCGGCCGCCGCGATCTCGCGCTCGGTCTTCAGCTGAAAGCGGTTCTGCAGCGCGTTGAAGGACGGCTTGCCGCTCTCGTCGAAGGCGGCGATCTCGCCATCGAGGATCATGCTCGGGCCCTGCTTGGCGAGTTCCGCCGCAAGGCCGGGGAACTGTTTCGCGAGCTCGAGTCCGCGCCTCGATTTCAACCTAACTTTCTTATCCAGAAATGCAAGCACGCGATAGCCGTCGAGTTTCGGCTCCCACATCCAGTCGGCCCGGTTGAACGGCGCGTCGGCGAGCTCCGCCTGCATCGGTGCGAGGTCGTCCGGCATCGCCTGGCGCTTGCCCGCGGGGACGAGATTCGCCGCAGCCATGCGCTGCACAGGCACGGCCTTCATTTCGTCGACCGCGATTCCGGACAGCACCGACCGGTTCTGCGCGGTAATGACCGCTTTCGACACGAACCGGTCCTTGTGCTTGATGAGGAGCCAGTTCTTGCGGTCCGCGGTGCGCACCAGCGCGAAGGATCCTTTCACCTTCTCCCCGCGCAGCAGGATGCTGAGCTTCCCTTTCTCCAGCCCTTTGCGTACTCGCCGTTCCGCCTCCTCCCGCTCGACCCAGGGCCCCTCCTCGTCGGGCGAATAAACGCCGCAGTCCCAGACAATGACTTCGCCGGCGCCGTATTGCCCCGGCGGTATCACGCCCTCGAACGAGGCATAGTCGAAGGGATGGTCTTCGGTCTGCACGGCGAGCCGCTTCTCCGACGGATCGAGCGAAGGCCCCTTGGGCACGGCCCAGGACTTGAGCACGCCATCGCACTCGAGGCGCAAGTCGTAGTGCAGCCGCGTGGCGGAATGCTGCTGGATGACGAAAAGCAGCGGCCCGCTGCGCGCTTCGGGAACCGCAGCCGCCGGCTCCGGCGTCGCCGTGAAGCTCCGCTTGGCGGAATACTCGCTAAGCTTGCCTTTCGCCATGCCCAATTCTAAGAAACTGCTCGCCGGCGCGAGCGGCTATTCGTTCAAGGAGTGGAAGGGAAGCTTTTATCCGGAAAAGATGAAACCGGAGGAAATGCTCGCGTTCTATTCGCAACGGCTGCCGACGGTCGAGATCAACAACACGTTCTACCAGATGCCGAAAGTCGCGGTGCTGGAGAACTGGGCGCGCTCGACCCCCGAATCGTTCAAGTTCGCCATCAAGGCTTCGCGGCGAATCACGCACATGTCCCGCCTCAAGGCCGAAGCCGCAGCCGATTCGGTCACCTTCCTGTATCGCAACCTGGCGGCCCTCGGTGCGAAGCGCGGGCCGGTGCTCTATCAGCTGCCCCCATTCCTGAAGAAGGACCTGCCCCGGCTGGGCGAATTTCTGGCCGTCCTGCCCGACGCTCACGGCGCGGCGTTCGAGTTCAGAAACGACACCTGGTTCGCCGACGATGTCTACGATGCGCTCAAGCGTGCGGGCGCAGCGCTTTGCCATTCGGAGCGCGAAGACAACGCGCCGCCGCCGCTCGTCGAGACCGCGCCTTGGGGCTACGTCCGTCTGCGCCTCGAGACATATTCAGACCGCGATCTCGAGCAGTGGGCGGCAAGGCTCGCGGCGACCGGCTGGAGCGAGGTCTACGTCTACTTCATGCACGAGCCGACGGCGCCGGCGTACGCCCAGACCCTGATGAAATTCGCTACTGCCTAGGGAACGACTTCAAGGACGCCTTCCATGCCGCGCTCGCGATGCGCGGCGCCGAAGGGCGGCTTCTTGGTGCAGTAGAACGCATACTTGCCGGCTTTGGTGGCAGTGAAGGCGATCTTCTTCGGATCAGTTCCCAGGTCTTCCTCGACCACCACGCCGGCTTCCTGAGCCCGGATGACAAGGTTGTGCGGGGTCATTCCCGATTCGCGGCTCGCGAGGAGCTCCACCGGGACATTCGCTTTCACCACGATGTGGCTCGGCTTGAAGAAGTAGCTGCCGCCGACGATGCGCACGCGCTGAACGCCGTCCGGGTCGGCCTTGATCACTTGTGGTTTCTGCGCTTCCGCGCGCGGTCGTTCTTCAACGGTGCTCTGGCAACCGGCGGCGAGCAGCAGGCCCGTCGCTGTGAGCATCGCGATGAAACCGCGCATGAGTTGATCTCTTCCCGTGTCCATATCAGCAACCCTCCTGTTCTGTCCCATAATTGCGGCCATGCGACTTGGCTACTTCACCATGCCGCTGCACCCGGCGCACCGGGCGCCGTCGCAGACGCTCGAGGAGGACCGCGAGGCGGTGATCCTCGCCGACAAGCTCGGGTTCTACGACGCGTTCGTCGGCGAGCACCTCACCGAGAAGTCCGAGAACGTCACCAACAGCTTCATCTTCCTCGCCACCCTGGTGCACGCGACCGAGCGCATCAAGCTCGCGACCGGCACCTCGAACCTTTCGCACTCGCACCCTGCGCTCATCGCCTCGCATGCCGCCATGTTCGACCATCTGGCGCGCGGCCGGTTCATCTTCGGTGTCAGCCCGGGCGCGCTGCGCTCGGATGCGGAGGCGCATCGCCGAGATCAACCGCGGCGAGCTGTACAAGCCCTATCAGCGGCCGCGGCCCGAGATCGTCGGCACGGTCGTCGCACCCGGCTCCAGGGGGGTGATCGCCATGGGCGAGCGCGACTTCCATCCGCTGTCGGCGAATTTCCTGCTCTCCCAGTGGCTGCCGAGCCATTGGCAGAATGACGCCGCCGGGAAGCGCAACGCCGGCAAGATCGCCGACCCGGCAGACTGGCGCGTGGCACGCACCCTCTTCGTCGCCGACGACGACAAGATGGCGCTGCGCTACGGACGGCAGGACGCCAACAGCCCCTACCGCTACTACTGGCGGATGATGGGCAAGAAGATGCGCTTCTCGAACCGGCAGATCGTCTTCAACACGCATCCCGAGCAGGACGACGCCGAGCTCATCGACGATTATCTGGTCGACCGGCTCGTGCTCTGCGGAACCGTGAACCACGTGGTCGACCAGATCCTCGCCCTGCGCGAGGAGATCGGCGAGTTCGGCGAAATCGTGTATGCCGGGATGGACTGGGTCGATCCGGCGCTCGCCAGGCGCTCG
>Ga0180063_1000282_pt1 | contig 13383 bp, 9 predicted proteins | sample EasRivT47_16_10D_FD_121776 | JGI IMG/M metagenome (GOLD analysis project Ga0180063, IMG submission 121776) | Soil microbial communities from meander-bound floodplain in the East River, Colorado, USA - East River metaG ERMLIBT47_16_10D | ecosystem: Environmental > Terrestrial > Soil > Floodplain ...
GCGGTGAGGCGGTGCTCCTCGCCGAGCGCCGCGCGGCGAATGCGTAGCGACTCGCGCAGCGCCTGCTCGGCGCCGGCGAGGTCGCCGCGCTGCTTGCGAACGCCGGCGAGGACTCCCAGCACGTGCGCGACGTCGGGGTGATCCGCAGCGGCGCCGCCCTGCATCAATCCGATCCCCTCGACGAGCGACGCTTCGGCCTCCTCGAGCCGGCCGGCGCGCCACAAGACGGTTCCGCGGTTGGCCAGCGTGCGGCCGACGGCGGGGTCGTTCGGTCCGAGAACCTCACGGCGCAAGGCCGCCGCCTGCGCGAGCATCTCGATCGTCTTGTCGAGACGGTTCGCGCGGAAGTAGACGTTGCCGAGGTTCTCGAGCGTGGCCGCGATCTCAGGGTGCTTGTCGCCCAGGAGGCGCTTCGAGTTCTCGAGGATCTCGAGCAGCAGCTTCTCGGCGCGGTCGAACTCTCCTGTCTGCATCAGGATCATGGCGAGCGTGTTCTTCCCTCGATCGATTGTGGGGTTGCCGTCCCCGAGCGTCTTCCGGTAGATCTCGAGCGCCTCGCTCGCCAGGGGCTCGGCCTCGTCGAGCTTCCCCTGGCGCGAGAGAATGTCGGCCCGAAGCTGGAGGCTCTCGCCGAGCCAGCTCGTCGGGCTCGGCTGGGCGCGGCCGATCTCGATCGCTTCCTGCACGGGCTTCTCGGCCTCGTCGACCTTTCCGGCGAAGAACAGGACGAACCCCAGATCGTTGAGTCGCTCGCCGAGGCGCGGGTGGTTCGGCCCTAGCGCGATGCGCTGGGCCTCGATGCCCTTGCTCGCCGCCTCCAGCGCTTCGTCGTAACGGCCGACGATGTGGTAGAAGCGGCTCAACTGCCCCCACGCGGTCGCGGTGTCGGCGTGATGCGGCCCGCGATGTTCGACGTAGAGGTCGACGGCCCGCCGCAGCTGGGGTTCGGCCTTGTCGAACTGCCCCAGGTTGAGGTACGTCGCGCCGAGCGTCTCTCTGACGTCCGCTTCGACGATCGGTTGGTTGGCGAAGTCCTTCTCGATCCGGGCCAGCGATCGGTCGAGAGCGTCGAGGATCGTGACCTCGCGCTGGCCGCCCGAATAGGGGTTCGCGGTCTCCAGCGTCTCCTGGAGAAACTGCTTGATCGCGGTCGACTTGGCGGCCTCGGCCTGCGCCCGGTCGCGCTCGTCGGCGAGCCGGCGTGCTTGCCAGGCCATCGTCCCCGCGAAGGCGACGAGCAGCAGCAATAGCGTGCCTGCGAACGCGGTGGGCAGCGGGTTCCTGCGCACGAGCTTGCGCAGCTGGTACACGGTGCTCGGCGGCCGCGCGAGGATGGGCTGCGATCCGAGGTAGCGCCGGATGTCGTCCGCGAGCGCCGAGGCGCTGCTGTAACGATCGGCGGCATCCTTTTCGACCGCCTTCGCGACGATCGTTTCGATGTCCTCATCGAGCCGCTTCGCTCCCCGCCAGACCTCCCGGAGTGGGCGCGGCCTCGCCTGGTCGATCACACGAAGCGCGTCGACGACGGAAAGGGAGGTGAGATCATGCGGGAGCCTCCCCGTGAGCATCTCGTACAGCACCACGCCCAAGGCATAGACGTCCGTGCGCACGTCGATCTCGTCGGGGCGTCCCCGCGCTTGCTCGGGGCTCATGTAGGCCAGCGTTCCCTTGATCGTGCCGATCTCGGTGACGCGCGTCGCGAGGACGTCACCGTCCGTGATCCGCGCCAGGCCGAAATCGAGGATCTTCACCCGCGGCGCGCCTGTCTCGGCGTCGCCTTCGGCGACGAGCAGGTTCGAGGGTTTGAGGTCGCGGTGAATGACGCCGCGCTGATGCGCGTAGTGCACCGCCTCGGCGATCTCGGCGAGCATCGCCAGGCGGTTCCGCAGCTCACCCGTATCGAGCGGAGCGTCCCGGCGGCGCAGGAACTCGGAGAGCGTTGAGCCGCGCACCAGCTCCATCGCGAAGAAATGCTGGCCCTCGATGGTGCGCCCCGACTCGTAGATGCGCGCGATCATCGGGTGCTCGAGGCGGGCCAGCACGTCGACCTCGCGACGGAACATCGCCACCCGCAGGTCGTCCACCGTGGCCCCGCCACGGATGACCTTCAGCGCGACGACGCGGGTCGGCGATTGCTGCTCGGCCTCGTACACGACACCCATGGCACCGTGGCCGAGCAATCCGAGGATGCGATAGTCGCCGACCCATGGCGGGACCCCGTCAGGCGCATCGACGGGACGCGGGCTCCCCACGCGAGTCTGCGTTAGCTCATTCTCCTGACGGTCGGGCACCGCGACCCCCCCTCTCTCGGTACCGCTTCCCCAACCTGAGTTTCGGTGCCGGGAATCATAATCGAGCCTCGAGGCGAACCGGGCCCGCCGCCGATCGGCGAGTGCCTGTATCCAAGCACCGCAACCCGGGTTAGGGAAGGCGCCGAGGCAGCGGCGGCCTACGACGCGGCGATCGCCCTCATCGAGAACACGGCCGAGCGCGACCTCCTATGGCGCAAGCGTCAGGCGATCGGCGGGGCGTGACGCGGGGCCGGAGGCGTATCCACGTACCGAAACCCGGGTTGGGGAAGCGGTACCGTCCGGTCAGCCCGAGTTCTTGAACAGCAGGACCTCGCGGCCGCCGCGCCGGTACTCGACGCGGTCCATCAGCTCGCGCATCAGGAGCAGGCCGCGGCCGTGGTGCAGGTGGCGCCGATCGGGGTGGCGCGGGTCGGGCACGCGGGCCGGATCGAAGCCCGGCCCCTGGTCGCGCACGAGGATCAGCAGCCCGGAGTGGGCCCCGCCGTAGCAGCGCACGAAGACGCGCTTCGTCTTGTGCAGGCCGTTTCCGTGCAGGATCGCATTGGCCAGCGCCTCCCGCACGGCGATCTCGAGATCGGCGCGGCTCTTGCCGAGACCGTTGACCTTGCGCGCGATCGCCATCACGGCGCGAACCGCGCGGGTCAGCGCCGGGCGCGTGCTGGGAAGCGATGCGCGCACCCGCATCGGGTACTCACTGCGGCGAAACCGCAGTGGCTCCGAGCGGCCGGCCCCCTGCCTGTCCGGGACGCTCACCCACCCCCCCGCGAACGACGCCGACCGAGGCCCGAGAGGATACCGCGAACCGGCCGGCTCGTCCCCGATTATGTACGGCGATCGGCGAGCCGAGTTCGGAGAGCCCCGGGAAGCTTGCCACCCCGGGGGTCGTGGCATAGCCTGAACCGGTTCCCGGTGGAGGTTCCGTGGCCCGACGCTACTGGCTCTTGAAGTCGGACCCCGACACGTTCGGCATCGAGCACCTCAAGGCGGCCCGCGACCGAACCACGATGTGGGACGGCGTGCGGAACTTCCAGGCCCGGAACTACCTGCGCGACGGGATCGCGGTCGGGGACGGCGTGCTGTTCTACCACTCCCAGTGGAAGCCCCCTGCTGTCGTGGCGACCGCGCGGGTCGTGCGGACCGGCTATCCCGACCCGACCCAGTTCGACCCCCGCAGCCCGGGCCACGACCCGCGTTCGAAGCGGGAGGCTCCTCGCTGGTTCGTCGTCGACGTGCAGCTCGACCGGGAGCTGAAGTGCCCGGTGACCCTGCCCCAGATCCGCGCCACGCCCGAGCTGCAAGAGATGATCCTGATCCGTCGCGGGAGACTGTCCGTACAACCCGTGACCGCCGACGAGTGGCGGATCGTCACGCGCCTCGGCGGCCTGTGAAGTGAGAGAAGAGGCTCGCACATGAACCGCACCACGTACCTTGCGAGGCGTCGCACTCTGCTCGGTCGACTCGGCGCAGGCTTGATCCTCGTGCGCGGCCAGGGTCCGGGCGGCGCGGTGAACCCGAGTTTTCTCTACCTGACGGGGCTGGCCGAGCCCGCAGGTGTGCTCGCGCTGGCCCGTGACGGGATTCGCGTCGGGACAGGACGCCAGTACCCCGGGCCCGACTACGTCCGCGGGAGGATGGTGGAGCAGGTGCTGTTCCTCCCCGCGGGTAGCCCGCTGCTCTCCCGCTGGGGCGAGGACAGCGAGGTCACGCTCGAGTCGGTTCGAGCGGAGGACCTGGGGGTCGACGCGGTGTACGCGACGGCGGAGCTGTCGGCGATCCTGACCGCCTGGCTCGGCGCGGTGCGGACCGTGCACTACGTGCGCGGTGCGCCGGCGTCGCTCGCGGGCGAAGCGGACCCCGATGCAGCCTTCGTCGAGCGCATCCGCCAGCGCTTCCTCGGTGTCGAGCTGCTCGACGGCACGCCGGTAGCCCACGAGATGCGACGGCTCAAGGACGCCGGCGAGATCGAGGCCATCCGCCGGGCGGTCGACGTCACCGCGGAAGCGTTGACGGCGCTCGCAGGCAAGCTCCGCAAGGGAGCTCGCGAGCACGAGCTCGAGGCCGAGATCGCCCGCGTCTATCGGGCGCACGGGGCCACCCATGCCTTCGCGCCGATCGTCGGCACGGGCCCGAACGCGCTCAAGCTGCACTACGAGAAGAACACGGGAACCCTCGAGCCGGGCCAGCTCGTGCTCGTCGATACAGGGGCGGCGCTCGACGGCTACCGCTCGGACATCACGCGCACGCTCCCGGTTGGAGGCACGTTCTCCCCGCGGCAGCGCGAGGTCTACGACGCGGTCCTGCGTGCCGCGGACGCCGCAATCGCGCTGTGCCGCCCCGGGACGACGATCGGCGAGGTCCATGCGCGGGCCTTCGAGGTGATCGCGCAGGCCGGCTTCGGCGAGCACTTCGTCCACGGGATCGGCCACTACCTCGGGCTCGAGACGCATGATGCGGGCGACGTGCACCGGGCGCTGGCCGCGGGCGCCGTGGTCACGATCGAGCCGGGGATCTACTTGCCCGACGACGCGATCGGCGTCCGCATCGAGGACGACGTGCTCGTGTCGGGGGACGGGCCGGTCGTCTTGAGCGCCGCGATCCCGCGCGACGCTGCGGCGGTCGAGGGCTGGATCGCGGAAGCGCGACGGTGAGCGAGCTACCGCCCGGGGTTCCGCTCGGTCGCGCGCCGGAGCCGCTCGCGAGCGCCTCGGGCATCGTGCTCCGCCGTGCAGCGTCCGGAGCGATCGAAGTGCTGTTGGGCCTGCGCGCGCGGGGCACGCGGTTCCTGCCTGGCCACCTGGCATTTCCCGGCGGACGGGTCGATCCGGAGGACCGCCCCGGCGAGCCCGGCGATCGCGCCCGCTGCGCCTCGCGGGAAATGCGGGAGGAGGCCGGAATCGACGTGCCGGTCGAGCGCTGGATCGACGCGGGGGAGCGCATCACCCCGCCGATGTTCCCGGTGCGCTTCCAGACGCGGTTCTTCGTGGCCGAGCTGCCCGACATCGTGCTCCCGGCCCGACCGCCCTCGCCGGGCGAGATCGAGGCGCTCGAGGTCGAGCGGCCGGTCCGGGTGCTCGAGGCCTGGGCCCGAGGAGAGACCAAGCTGCCACCCCCCGTGTTACCGATCCTGCGCGTGCTGGCGGAGCAGGACGGGCGGGCCGAGGGCGAGCTCGCGGCTGCGATCTCCACGGCGAACGCCGACGAAGAGCGAGCGCCGCGCATCGAGTTCTCGCCCGACGTCTGGGTCGTGCCTCTGCGCTCGGTGACGCTGCCGCCCGCGACCCACACGAACGCGTGGCTTCCGGGCGGCCGGGCGTTTGCGGTCGTCGATCCGGGAACGACCGACGCGGGAGAGCTACGCCGACTGTACGAGGTCGTTGCGCGTCGCTCGGCCCTCGGTCACACGGCGCGGGCAGTGCTGTTGACCCACCACCACCAGGACCACGCGGCGGGCGCGGTTACGGTCGCGCGTGCCCTCGACCTGCCCCTGCGCGCCCACCCGGCCACGCTCGAGGCGCTCGGTCTCGCTGGGCCGGGAGTCGCGCCGATCGAGGACGGGGAGGAGATCGACCTCGACGGCTTGGTGCTCCGGGCGGTGCACACGCCGGGGCACGCCGCGGGGCACCTCGCGTTCCTCGTCGTCGGCCGCGGCGAGCTGATCGCCGGCGACCTCGCGAGCAGCTTCTCGACGATCCTGATCGATCCGCAGGGTGGCGACATGGACGCCTACCTGGCCTCGCTCGCGCGCGTCGCGACACTCGGGTGCCGCACGCTCCTGCCCGGGCACGGCTCGCCGCTCCCGGCGCGGGCGATCCCGGAGCTGATCGCCCATCGGCGCGAGCGCGAGCGCAAGGTCCTCGCCGCCATTCCCGTCCACGGGACCTCGCTCGCCGCGATCGCCCGTACGGCCTACGACGACGTGCCGGAGGCGCCCGTCGCGCTCGTCGAGCGCCAAGCGCTCGCGCATCTGCTCGACCTCGAGCGCCGCCAGCGTGTCAGCCGTGGCGGCGCGGCACAAGGACTCTGGACTCGCATCGCCGTGACCGAGGAGGAACGATCATGACCGCGCACCCAGGGACGACGGCCCAGGAGATCGAGCGCATCCTGCGCCAGGACTTCGCTCCGGCGCGGCTCGACGTGATCGACGAGTCGATGCAACACGTCGGACACGCGGGAGCGTCCGAGGGCGGCCACTTCCGCGTCGTGGTCGTCTCGGCCGCGTTCGCCGGCCGCAGCCTGGTCGAGCGACACCGGATGGTCAACGCCGCGCTCACGGGGCTATTTGCCGGGAGGATTCACGCCCTGGCGTTGCGCACGCTGACGCCGGAGGAGGCCGCGAGGTCGGAACGACCCGCGTGAAGCCCCAGCCCGCGGCTCTGTGCCTGACGCTCGCGCTCGTCGTGGCCTGGGGCAGCCTCCGCGGGGACGACCGCGACCAGGCTCGATCGCTTCGCGCGAAGGGGAAGCAGCAGGGTGTCAGTTGGGTCGGGGGCAGGAACCCCGTGACCGCGCGCGACTTCGACCGCCTCGTCGAGAACGGGGTGAGCTGGATCGCGCAGAACCCGTTCGGCTGGCAACGCGGCCTCGACACGCCCGAGGTCCGGCTCGCGTCGAGCCGCGGGTGGTGGGGTGAGCGCGACGAGGGACTCCGTGTCACGACCGAGCTCGCGCGGGAGCGCGGCATCCGCACGCTCCTGCGGCCGCACATCTGGCTCAGCGGCGTCCCGGACGGCAAGTGGCTCGCCGACGTGACGATGAAAGACGACGCCGACTGGCAACGCTGGTTCGAGTCCTATGGAGCGTTCATCCTGCACTACGCGCAGCTGGCCGAGGAGCTGGGGATCGAGGCGCTGTCGGTCGGGGCCGAGCTGCGCACGGCGACGACCACGCGCGAGGCCGACTGGCGACGCCTGATCGGGCGCGTGCGTGAGGTCTATCACGGTCGCCTGACCTACGCCGCGAAGTGGCACGCCGAGTTCGAGCAGATCGCCTTCTGGGATGCGCTCGATTTCATCGGGGTCCAGGCCTACTTCCCGCTGACCGATGGGACGACGCCGACCGTCGCCGAGCTCGAGGCCGCCTGGCGGCCGCACCTCGCGGCGATCGAGCGGCTGGCTCGCCGCTCCGGCAAGCCGGTCGTGTTCACCGAGATCGGCTATCGCAGCGTGCCCGGGGCAACCGCGCGGCCGTGGGAGTGGCCCGCCGCGCCCGAACCCGTGACCGAGGCCGGGCTGAACGTGCAGGCCGACGCCTACGAGGCGTTCTTCCGCACGTTCTGGCGCCGCGACTGGTTCGGCGGCGCATACCTGTGGAAGTGGTTCCCGGGGCTCGAGCACAGGCCCGGGCCGCCGACGGCCGAATTCTCGCCGCAGAACAAGCCCGCCGAGCGCGTGCTCGCCCGCTGGTACCGCAAATCGTCGTAGTCAGCTCGGGTCGCAGGCGTCGCCCAGCCCGTCTCCGTCCTTGTCTGCCTGGCTCGGGTTCGCCACGAGCGGGCAGTTGTCGCAGTCGTTGCCGACGAAGTCGCGCTCGGAATCGAACTGGCCCGGGTTGGCCAGGGCCGGGCAGTTGTCCGCGCCATCCGCGATGCCGTCGAGGTCGCGGTCGAGACCGAACGCCGGGCAGGCGGGATCGGGATACACGGGCGTCCCGTCGGGGAGCGCGCCGGCAGGAGAGTCGCCGCACGAGTTGCGGGCCGACACGAGGTAGAACACGGTCTCGCCGGACGCCGGCGTCGCGTCTGTGAGCACGATCTCGCGTGTCAGCGAGTCGGCCCACACGCACTCCATGTCGTACGTCCAGGCCGCGCGGTACGGCCGCGAGCCACGGTAGACGTTGGCCAGATGGCCCTGGAGGCTCGGGAGCCAGCGCAGTCGGACCCCGGTCCCTGCCCGCTGCATGCGCAGCGTCGCGCCGATGGGCTGCGGCGGAGCCGCGACCCCGCGGAGCAGCGGCGCGCAGTCTGCCACGTCCTCCGCGCCGTCGTTGTCGTCATCCGGATCGATGTCGCTGCACATATTGTCCCCGTCGGGATCATTGAGCGGATCGAGCGGGCAGCTGTCGCACGCGTCGCCGAGGCTGTCTGCGTCCTGGTCGACCTGGCTCGGGTTCGGGTCGTAGGGACAATTGTCCTGGTCCGCGCACAGGAAGTCGTTGTCGCCGTCGTTGAGCGGGTCGAGCCGGCACCAGTCGCAAACGTCGCCGCGCCCGTCCCCATCCTGGTCGAGCTGATCGGCGTTCGGGTTGTAGGGGCAGTTGTCGTCCGGGCACTGGTTGATCAGGTGCTCGGGGTTGCCGAAGCCGTCCTGATCCGTGTCCTGACAGTAGTCGCAGGCGTCGCCGAAGCCGTCCTGGTCGGCATCCCATTGCTGTCCGTTGGGCGTGTCGGGGCAGTTGTCGCACACGTTCCCCGACCCGTCCCCGTCGAGGTCGGCCTGGGTCGGATTGGCCAGCGTCGGGCAGTTGTCGAGCGCGCAGGTCGTGGCCGGCAGGCCCGGGTCGCCGTAGCCGTCGCCATCGGGGTCGGTGCACGGGTCGCAGGCGTCGCCGGTCGCGTCGAGGTCGCGGTTCTGCTGCCCCGGGTTCGCGGCGGTCGGGCAGTTGTCGACGCTGCCGCAGATGCCGTCCAGGTCGACGTCGTTCACGGTGTCGAGCGGACAGCTGTCGCAAGCATCGCCCACGCCGTCCCCGTCGACGTCGGTCTGGTCGTTGGCGATGGTCGGGCAGTTGTCGAGGTTGCCGCACACGCCATCCGCGTCGACGTCGTTCGCCGGGTCGAGCGGGCAGTTGTCGCAAGCGTTGCCGAAGCCGTCGGCGTCCGAGTCCGTCTGGGCGGGGTTCGCGAGCGTGGGGCAGTTGTCGGTCGAGCAGGTGTTCACCGGATACCCGGGATCGCCCGCGCCGTCGCCGTCCTTGTCCGTGCAGGAGTCGCAGGCGTCTCCCGCCCCGTCCAGGTCGTAGTCCGCCTGAGCCAGGTTCGCCGTCGTCGGGCAGTTGTCGAGGTCGCCGCACACGCTGTCCGCGTCGACGTCGTTCGCGGGGTCGAGCGGGCAGCCGTCGCAGGCGTCTCCCGCCCCGTCGGCGTCCGTGTCGGTCTGCGGCAGGTTCGCCACCGCGGGACAGTTGTCGAGCGGGCAGGTGCTCGCGTAATAGCCCGGGTTGCCGAACCCGTCCCCGTCGATGTCCGTGCAGCCGTCGTAGCCGTTGCACACGTTGTCCAGGTCCGCGTCGTCCCCCGCCGCGCAGGCGCACGACGCCGCACCCGACTCGATCGTCGGATCGCGCGGGGCGAGCTGGGTCGGCCCGCCACCGTCCCACGTGCCGGTCTGCCCGGCGCAGTTCGAGGCTCGGACGAGATACACGAACGCCCTCGAAGGGAGCGGAACCGCCGGATCGACGGCGACGGTATCGCTCCCGTCGTCCTCGATGCAGCCGAGCGCGGCAGTGCCGAAATCGCCGTGGCTCGTGCGCAGGCTCGATAGGTCGCCCTTGTACACGTCGTACTGCACCGCCGCCGGAACGGGGTTCCACGCCAGGGTGGCATGATCCCCCTGCAAGCGCAGCGACTGCGTGGCGCCCGGCGGGCCGCTGTGCGCGCACACCGCGTTGGTGCTCAGCATCGAGTCCGAGCCCGAGACGTTGGTCACGTCGAGGCGCACCGAATAGAGTCCGGGGGTCGTGTACGGATGGACCGGGCTCGCCAGCGCGCTATCCACGTGGCCGTCGTTCTCGAAATCCCAACCCCACGTGTCCGGTCCGTTCTGCGAGTCGTCCGAGAAGGCCACGGCGAACGGGACCTCGCCCGTCGTCGGCTGGGCCGAGAACGCGGCCACGGGCGGCAAGATCACGGGGCCCTTGAACGTCGTGAAGTGGTCGAGAATCTGACCTGCGGTGCCGAGGAACTTCAGGTCGAGGCGCGGCCCGTTGACGTCGAGCACGAGCGATCCGAGCTCGTTCCATGAAACGAACATCGCCGGATGATCGAGACTGCCTCCCGAGACTTGCCCGGAGGAGCCGCACACGGTGTGCACGATCCCGGAGTAGGGGCTGGTACCGGCCGGTTTCTGGTACGGTCCGTCACCTTCCTCCCGTCCGTCCCCCGGATCGACCCGCATCGACGGCTCGAAGGTCGAGGACACGTCGTAGTGGCCGACGATCGGCCACGAGCGCTCGTAGCTGTGGCTGTGGCCCGTGAGCGTCAGGTCCACGCCGTACTCGTCCAGGATCGGCACGACGTACTCGCGCATCTCGATCTGCTGGAATTCCGTGTCCGAGTCGTGAACGCCCTTGCTGTACGGCGGCTGGTGCCAGATCGCGATGATCCACTCCTGGGTCGTGTTGGCCAGATCTTGCTGGAGCCACACGAGCATCGGAGCGATGGGCAGGCGGTTCGACTCCTCGGAGTCGAGCACGACGAAGTGGATGTTGGCGTAGTCGAACGAGTAGTAGGCCTCGGTTCCCGAAGCCCAACCGCCCGCCTCGGCCTGGGCCGGCAGCGAGAAGATCTCGAAGTACGGTCCGGACTGCGTCCCGGAGTTGGCCGAGTGCGCGTCGTGGTTGCCGATCGTCGGCCACAGCACGGACTTGCGCAGCATGTCCGGGAACACGTCGAACACGGCCGCCTGGTATTCCGCGTCCGTGCCGTCGGGATAGGCGTTGTCGCCGAGCATCAGCCACAGGTCGGTGTGCCGCGACCCGGCGAAAGCGTAGTAAGCGTCGCGGACCGCGCGGGCGTCATCGTTGGCCGTTCCCGAGTCGCCGAGGGCCCAGATGCGCACCGGCTTCGCCGTTCCCTCAGGCGGCGCCGTCCAGAAGAACTGGGTCGGGTCGCCGCCGACCAGGATCTCTTCGCTCGTGCCCACCGCGTAGTAGTAGCGGGTGCCTGCGGCGAGACCCTCGAGGGTCACGATGTGTTCGGTCGCGAGCGTCGCGTCGACCACGCTCTGCGTGAGGTTGCCGGGGTCGGCCCCGTACACGACGCGCGAGGAGGTCGGCAGGTCGGTGCGCCAGCGCACGATCACGCTCGCCGACGTCCCGATCTGCAGGTAGGGAGCCCGGACCACGACGGGTGTGCCGTTCGCTATCAACTGTGCCGCCACGGCGAGGTCGCTCGAGCTCGCGCCCGTGTTCCAGACCCCGATCGCCAGCACGTTCGAGCCGACGTGGAGCAGGGGAATCGCGGCGGGACCGATATCGACATACGAGTACGCCGGAGTCGGGCCGCTTCCCGCCTCGTGTGGCTCGCCCGCCGTGTCCCAGGTCAGCGCCCCGGGAGACATCTCGGCCGAGCGATAGATCTCGACGCCGTTGATCCAGGCCACCACACCGTCGTCGTAGTCGATCCCCAGGAACAGGCTGGCGACGCCGGTCGTGTCGGCGATGTCGAAGGTCGTGCGGGCGTACACGGACAGAGAGCCTGCCGCGACCGGGGAGGCAATCCAGGCTGGCCCGCCCTGCGTGTCGTAGCCGAGCCCGAAGTAGCCGACCGACCAGCTCGAGTCGTCGAAGGCCGGATCGGTCCAAAGGCCGTCTACGCCCGGATCGGCGGTGTTCGCCAGGTAGCGCACGGGTGTCGTCGAGCCGACGAGCGTGGTCCCCGCGGACACGGGTCCACCCAACCAGGCCGCGACCGCGACGGTGCCGAACGCTGCTAGAAGCCTACGTCCGCACCCGGTGCCGCGCGAACTACTGCGTTCGAGGTGACGCATCGAGTCGTTGCAGGGCTGCGCGCGCTTCGGCTTCGAGCTGGGAGACGGCCTTCGTTCCCCGCCGTGCCGAGGGCAGAGCGTCGATAGCCGACAACGCTTGCTGGTAGGAAGCCCGCGCCTCGACCGGGCGTCCGGCGGCCTCGAGGATCGACGCGCGGCGAATCAGCCACGGCTCCTGCCGCACCGACTGACGTGCCAGCTCGTCGACGCGCCGCAAGGCGCCGTCGAAGCTGCCGCGCTCGATCTCCAGGTCGATGGCGAGCAACTGGAGGGTCACCGGGTCGCCGAGGCGGGTCCGACCCTCGTCCAGGCCTTGGATCGCGCGAGCCAGGTTCTCCTTGCCGGCGGCCTGCAGGGCGTGGGCCCGCTCGAGGTAGTACTCGGGACGCGCCTCGCGATTGCCGCCCTCGATGCAGCGGGTGAAATCCTCTGCGGCCGCCATCGGCTGGCCCAGGGCCACCAGGGCGCGACCCCGCGCGGCAAGCGCCTCCGAGTCGGTCGGGCGCTTGCGCAAGTAGCGGTCGAGGTACGGCTTGGCGTCGCCCGGCTTCCCCGACTCGAGCTTGAGCCGCCCGAGGCAAAGCTCGGCGGTCGCCAGGTCGGGGTCGAGCGCGAGCGCCTTGAGGAAGTCCGCCTCGGCGGCCGGCCAGTCGCGATGGACCCGGTGCAACTCGCCACGCCTCAGGTACAGGCTCGCCGAGCCAGGGTCGGCCTCGATCAGCCCGTTGACGCGCGCGATCTGCTCATCGATGCCCGGGTGGGCCCATAGCGGGGCCCCGGCGCTTGCGCCGAAGACGATCGCCAATGAGGCGATTCCTATAATTCTTTGCAGCGGGGCCATGGAAGCGCCCCCTATATGTACGCGCATTCGATGCAGAGTCCACCCGGCCGGCGCACGCCACGGAATCAACGCGTCGGCGGAGGGATGTTAGCAGCCGCTGCCGGGGAACACAGCGGCATTGGCGTCGTCGCAGTCCGTGCCGGCGGTCACACCGGACGGCGGCGCGGTCTCGCCCCAGTCGTCACCGTCGACGTCACGCCGGCACAGGCCGGGTGAAGACTCGTTCGGCGCGGCACCCGGGAACGTCGCCGCCGACGTGTCGTCGCAGTCGGCGTCGGTGCAGCTGTTGCCCGCGCCACCGGGCGAGCCGTAGCCGTCACCGTCGGAATCGATGCACGTATCGGCACAGTCGACGTGGCTATCCGCATCCACGTTCGTCGTGCAGTCGTTGGTGCAGCTGGCGACCGCGTCGTTGCAATCGGTCGTGACGCACCAACCGTCCGAGTCGGCGTCCGTGCAGTCGCTCGTGCAGTGGTTGTTGCCGTCGTTGCAATCTGCGGCGGTGCAGGTGTTGCCCGCGCCACCC
>Ga0180063_1000283_pt1 | contig 13363 bp, 12 predicted proteins | sample EasRivT47_16_10D_FD_121776 | JGI IMG/M metagenome (GOLD analysis project Ga0180063, IMG submission 121776) | Soil microbial communities from meander-bound floodplain in the East River, Colorado, USA - East River metaG ERMLIBT47_16_10D | ecosystem: Environmental > Terrestrial > Soil > Floodplain ...
GCCGCGGTGGGACGAACCCGATCGTAGTGTGACGTCAGAAACTCCGTTGATCGCCGGACCGCGAACGGACTATCGGCGACCGTCCGCAAGGCTGCCCCTCGATCGACGAGTTGTGGGTGTCGAGCCAGCGCGCGTTGCGCCCAAAGCCGGGGCGGATCTTGGAGTGAGAGACGCTCTACGAGCGCGGGGACCAGGTCGACCTCGCGCGTCACGACGTCCGACAGGATCACGGGTATCCCGGCTGCCTGCGACTCGAGAGCCACAAGGGGCAGGCCCTCACGGAACGATGGCAGAAGCGTGACGTCGATCGCGTGGGTCAACAGGCGGGCTACGTCACTCCGTTCACCCGCAAAGACAACCGCACGAGACAGACCTGCTGTCTGCACAGCCCCCGCGACCGCATTGCGCAACGGTCCGTCGCCGACAAGGAGGAGATGAGCGCGCGGCTCGAGTGCTCGTGTTGCCTGCAGGATGTCGATCAAGAACGCGTGGTTCTTCTCGGCACGAAAACCACCGATGTGCCCGAGGACGAAGGTGTCTTCTGGAATCGAGAGCTCGGCGCGCACGAACGGGTCGGGTGTGGAGTTCTCGAACGGGCGTAGGTCGATTCCACAGTACAAGACGCGCCAACGGCCGTCACGTTCCCAGTCCCGTCCGAACAAGGCCGCCGCTGCCTCACGACTGGCAGCGAGGCCACTCGTTGCACAGCGCAGTACGAGACGCTGGGCGAGCTTCAGATATGGCCTGCGCATCGCGGGAGCATTGCCGTACGCAGCCCTCGTGTCGCTGTGCGAATGTGCGACGCGAGAGCGCACGCACGCACGCTGCGCCAGCCACAGCACGAACCCACTGAAGTGGTGGACATGGCTGTGCACGACGTCGAAGGGACCGTACTCCGCTAGGATCCGCCGGAATCTCCGCGCGTAGGAGGGGAGGATCCGGTGCCCGGAACAATGGAAGATGCGCGCACCGAGCGACTGGACCTCCCCATCGTAGGCGCACTCGCGGTCCGTGTGAACGAGAAAGTCCATGCGGACCCGCGACGGGTCCATGTGGCGCAGCACCTGGACGAGCCAGGTCTCGACGCCGCCGCGGTCCATGCCCCCGACGACGTGCAACACGCGAATCGGTCGATCGCTCGGCACGGCGGCTAGTCTATCGCACGGCTCGCGACCGGAGCGCTGATGGACGTGAGCCCGACCCGGCACAGCCAGGCCGAGCCGACGAGTTGAACCGCGTAGCCAGCAAGCAGCGCCCACGCAGCGCCTCGCACGCCGTGCACGGGGACGAACCAGGCCGAAGCCAGGGCGCACGCGAGCGCCACGGCGGCGAAGAGACCGATCTGCGGCTTCAGGATCCGGGCGGCGGTCAACCCGTAGCCCAGGAACGCGGACACGTAGCCCAGCGCGCCCGCGACCATGATCCACACGAGGTCCGCTGCGTAGGTCGCGTACTCGGGCGTGTAGACGATGCGCAGGATCGGGTCTCCGGCGATCGCGACGGCGGCAACCCCGGTTGCACCGATCGCGGCTCCGCCGAGCGCGAGGCGGCCGAGGAAGCGGCGGAAGCCCAGCAGATCGCCCTCGGCGTGCAGCCGTGCGAGGCGCGGGCTGGCCGAGGCGCCGAGCGCGCCGACGACGAGGGTTCCCGCGAGGATCAGCGAGGCGAGCGCGCTGAATACGCCGACGGCCGCCTCGCCAGCCGTGTGCTCGAGGAAGTAGCGCGGGATCGCGGTGTTGAACGAGATCAGCGCCATCACGATCCCGAGCGGCGCTGCGAGCTTGGCCAGGCCCCCGAGGCGGGCCACCGGACCGTGCGGGGCGAGGTCGTGGCGGGATCCGCCTTCTCCCTTCAGGGCTCTTGCCGCGCAGGGCAGGTCGTAGAAGAGGAGGATGCCGGCCCAAGCTGCGGCGTACCCCACGACACCCCAGACCACGCGCCCCGTGGCGGCGACGCCGAGGGCGAGCCCGACGAACCCGGTCACGCCGCGAAGCATCAACGACCGCGCGATCGGCGCCATGCGCTCGCGCTGCTGCAGTACGCCGTAGAAGACGTCCGAAACCGATTCGACGATCTTGGCGGCGCCGACTCCCAGGACGACCAGCGCGGTCTCTGCAGGGATCGGGGCCCCGGTCGCGATCGCCGTCAGCGCGACGGCCGCTGCAGCGAGCATGGCGAGCCGCAGCGCGAGCACCTGGCCCGGCGAGTACTCGCGTCTCGCGTCCGTCGATTGGATCGCCCGCAAGTTGAGGCCGGCGAGTTGGACGATCGGCGCCGTGATCGCGAGCGCGTAGCCGAGCTGGCCGACCTTCTCGAGCGAGCCGAGCTTCGCGAGGACGACGAGCATGCCCCACTGGCAGGCCGCATAGACCACGTTCCCGCCGATCGTCCAGACCGCGTTGCGTCGAAAGGACGGGGATGCTGCCTGCGCGGTCATGCGACAGCGACCGGCCGCGCAAGCACGACTAACGACGCTCCTGCCGGTTCCTCCTCCACGCTCAACGCCGCGCCCACGAGCACGGCAGCGACGACCGCCACGGCCGGGATCCGCAGCGGGAAGTCGACCGCGGCGTGGATTGCGAGCGCAAGCAGCGCAGCGGCGAGCGCGGCCGGGACCGCGCCGCGCGCGGCGCGGAGCAGGTGGCGGACGACCAGGAGCGCGATTCCCGCGACGGCGCAGAGCACCGGGAGGCCGCCTTCGATCGCGGCCTCGAGCCAGTCGCTGTGCGCGTGGGTCCAGCGCAGCTCGACGCCCGGGGGGCGGCGCGGGGCGAAGGCCGATTCGAACGTGCCGAGGCCGGTGCCGAGGACGACGTGCTCCTTCGCCATCTCGAGCCCGACGCCCCAGACCTCGACTCTGCCGCCGAGCGTGCGCAGCTCCTCCTCGTCCGCCGCGAAGCGCTCGCCCGGGGCGCGCACCTCCTGGAACAGCAGCACGAGCGTCGGCAGGAGCAGCAGCGCGGCCGCGACGCGTCCCGCTGCGCGCACACGTCCCGCTGCGCCGAGTGCGAACGCCACGGTCGCCGCGAGCGCGACTGCGAACCCGGCGCGCGAATAGGAGAGCACGATCCCAATCCAGATCGCGGCCGCGGCGAGCGCGGCGACCACGAGCCCCACCCCGCGCGGCTCGAGCAGGGCCAGGCCGCGCTCGCGCCAGCTCGTTGCTGTTGTGCGCTTGGCCCGGCCTCTCGTCGCCATCGCGAGCGCGAGCGGCAGCGTCGCCGCGAGATAGGCCGCGAAGTGGTTGCGGTTGATGAAGGTCCCGCTGGCCTCGTCGGTGTAGAAGCGCTTGGCGTAGCCGAAGATGTGCTGGTGGCCCGAGAGATACTCGGTCGCGCCGTAGAGCGCCTGGAACGCGCCCGAGGCGGCGAGGACCCAGGCGGCCTGCTTGACCCGCTCGGGGGTGTCGAGCGCGACCGCGGCGGCGAGGCCCACGAGCACGTAGCTCGTGAAGCGCAGCAACGCGTCGGCGGTGGCCTGGGGCTCGAGGCTGAGCGGGGCGAAGGTGCTCTGGCTTTTCAGGATCGGCGTCAGGAGCGCCCGGGCCTCCGCGGCCTGCGGCGCGAGCGTGGCGATCCAGCTCTGCGGGAGCGGGATCAGCTGCAGCAGGCCGACCGCGAGCACGATCGCCGAGAGCGCGAGCACGCGCCGGGCGACGGGCGGGAGGCGATCGGCGTCGTGCTTGAGGACCCAGAGCGCGAGCAGCCCCAGGAGCGCCGCGTGCAGCTCGAGCGCGAGCACCGCGCCCGGCTGCACCGCGCCGAAGGGCAGCGGCGTCCAGACCAAGAGTGCGAGGAGCGCGACGCGCAGCACCGCCTTCGCCTTCGGCTCCTCCATCGCGGGGGCGAGGGTACGGGGCGGCGGAGCCTCGCGCAAGCCGTCAGGCGACTCGCACGGTCCGGCTCCGCCTCGGCGTGCATAAAGCCCACGCCCCGGAACACGTTACCAACAGAGTTCCGACGGGAAGTCATCGACGGCCTCGCGCGTCGCGCGGGTCGAAGCGCCGACGGCCATGCCGGACCGTGAGAACCGCGATCGCGCTGGCCCGGACCTTGTAGATCACACGGTACTCGCCGTAGATGAGTTCCCGGATCGAAGGCCGACCGAGCTCCGGAACCACCCGGCCTTGGCCCGGGAAGAACCTCAATTGGTCAACAGCGTCGAAAACGCCTTCCGCCCACAGTCGCGCCGCTTCCGGACGATCGTGCGAAATGTAGACGACGATTCCCGAGACGCGCCGTAGTGCCAGAAGCGACCACCTGACTCTCACTTGCGGAACTGTGCCATCACCTTCGCTCGAGCCTTGGAGTGGCTGACGGTGCGGTGCTTCTTCACCTGGTCTTCAGCTGTCTGTATGTCGCGCAGGACCTCGAGTTGATCCAGCAGCGTCTCGTACTCCCGGACGTCAAGCAGCACTGCGGCGCCTCGGCCATGGACGGTGAGGATGACCGGTCGTTTCGTGCCCTGTACCTGCTGAATGAAGGACGCTGCGTTCGCCCGAAACTCGGACAGCGGTCGAACGTCCTCGGCTGGTCGAATTCGTGCCATGAGTGCCTCCCACACCGGGCCATCCCAGCACGAGAGATTGTACGTTCTTGCGTACGTTTGGCAAGTTCTCCTGCCACCAGCGCGCCGATCGTACCGTGGATGCGCGCTCGAATCCGCGGTTGCTGAGCCGGCGAGGTTGCCGTTCGGAAACACTTGTCGCGTGCTCTGGCTGCACGCATCGCGGTACACTGCGGTTCGATGAAACGCATGCGGTTGTTGGTCGACCGGAGGCTCCTCGAGGAAGCCCATCAGCTGGCCGCGGAGCGGTCCTACTCGCGCACCGCGGAGCGAGCGCTCCGGGAGTTCGTTCGTCGCGTCAAGTCGAGACGAATTCTCGCGCTCGCCGGGGCAGGGTTCGTGGGAAGGGGACCTGTCCGCGATGCGTCGGGATTCTCCGCCCGGAGGCGGAGGCACGGCAACCTGATCTCCCTCAGGCGCTCCGGCTGTCGCGCTTGCGCCGGAACCGCGCGAAGCGCCGCGTCGCAGGGTCGGCGGCGCTCCCTGCTTCGGCGCCCGTGCGGTAGTAGCGGTACTTGTAGTGGTAGTGGTAGCCGTCCTGCTCGCGCACCGCGTTGAGCACGGCGCCCGAGACCTGCACGTGCGCCTGGCGCAGGCGCGCCACGCCGGCGACGAGCGATTCGCGCGCGGTCTTGGCCGAGCGCACGACCAGGATCGTCGCGTCGGCGCGCGCGCCCAGGATCAGGCTGTCGGCGACCTGCACCGCGGGCGGGGAGTCGAGCAGCACGTGGTCCCAGTCCGTGCTTTCGCGCGCGCGGTCGAGCATCGCCTGCAGCGACGCGCTCTGCAGCAGCTCCGAGGGGTTCGGCGGGAGCGGGCCCGACGGGACCAGCGCCAGGCCGGGCATCTCGCAGTCCTGCACCACGTCCTCGAAGCAAGCGTTGCCCGTGAGCAGGCTCGACAGGCCGACCTGGTTCGACACGCCGAAGATGCGGTGCAGGCGCGGCCGCCTGAGGTCGGCGTCCACGAGCAGCACGCGCCGGCCGAGCTGCGTCAGCACGATCGCCAGGTTGACCGAGACCGTCGACTTGCCGTCGCCCGGCTCGCAGGAGGTGACGACGATCACGCGCGGCGGGCGGTCGGGCGAGGCCAGCAGCAACGACGTGCGCAGGCTGCGGAAGGCCTCCGAGAATGCCGAGCGCGGGTCGAGCCAGCTGGCCAGGCCGATCGGGTGCTGCGACGCGCCGCCCTTGGCCGGGCCGCCCTCGGGCACCGCGCGCAGCGGCTCGAAGAGGGGCACGTGGCCGAACACGGGCAGGTCGGCCGTGCGCTCGAGGTCGTACTCGCCCTTGACCGTGTTGTCGATGTGGTCGGCCAGGAACGCCGCGCCGACGCCCGCGAGGAGGCCGAGCAGGATGCCGACCAGCAGGTTGAAGCGCTTGCGCGGCGAGACGGGCACCTTCGGCGTCTCGGCCGCATCGACGACGCGCACGTTGCTGGCCTGCGTGTCGCGCAGGCGATCGGAGACCTCGGTCTCGCTCTGCCGGTTCACCAGGTCGTCGAGGAAGTGCCGGCGCGTCTCGATCTCGGACTTGAGGCTCGCCACCTCGATCGCGTCCTTGTTCACGCGCTGGACCTCGAGCTTTTGCTCCTCGACGCGCCGGCCCAGGTTCTCGACCTCGCCGCGCGCGCGCGTGTGGTCGGTGCTCGCGACCTCGCGCACCTGCCGGGCGATGTTCTGCGTCTCGAGCTCGAGCCGAGCGCGGGCCTGGCGCAGCTCCTCGTCGACCTGGCGCAGCGCCGGCCAGTCGTCGCGAAAACGCTCGGCGAGCTGGCTGCGGGCGCGCTCGACCTCGGCGTACTTGGATTTCAGGGCCAGGATCAGCGGGCTCGCCAGCACCTCGGGCAGCGCGTCGGGCGCAGCGGCGAGAACGGCGGCCAGGCGCGCCTCCGCCAGCGCCAGGCGGCCCTTGGCCGCGACGTACTGCGAGCTCAGGTCGGCCAGGGCCTGGGAGGTGATGTCGGTCGAATCGTCGCGCAGCGCCAGGATCGCTTTGTCGGCGCTGGCTTGCTGGAGCTCGCGCTCCTTGTCCGAGAGCTCGATCTGGACCTGCGCCACCTGCTTGGTCAGGAAATCGCTGGCCTGGGCGGTGGCCGAGTAGCGCGACTGCAGGATGAACTCCTGGTAGGCGGCGGCGATCGCGTTCGCGGCGTCTCGGGCCAGGCCCGCGTCGCGATCGGTGAAGGAGACCTTGACCAGGTGGCTCGAGCGCACGGGCTGGATTGTGAGCCCACCCTCGAGGTAGCCGATCGCGGGGTCGAGCGGATCGCCCGACGGGGTTTCCGCGGCCGCCGGCCGGAAGCGCTCGCGGGCCCAGGTCATGAGCCGGCCCACCGGCGACTCGCGCCGATCGGCGAACTCGGGACGACTGTCGAGGTCGAGCCGCTCCGCGGCGATGCGCAGCACGGCGCGGCTCTGCAGGATCTTGTACTGCGTCTGGTAGAAGTCCTGATAGTCGGCCCACGAGGGATCGACGGAGAGGACGTCCCTGTGGGTCAGGATGTCGGGTCCGTGGCGCTGGATCTGCAGTGTCGACGTCGCGCGGTAGAGCGGCGTGGCGACGAGCGTGAGCAGGAGCACCACGCCGACCACGGCGACGAGACACGCGAGCACGAGCGGTCGACGACGGACCAGGACCCGCCAGGTATCGAGCAGCCGTAGCTCGACCGGAGCTGGATCGTTCATGATGCGGGGGTCAGACCCCTCGGGGGTCTGACCCCCGCTCCTCTTCAGTTCGACGGGCTGGCCTCGTCCTCGCCCTCGTCGTCGGTCGCTGCGTCGACGACGAAGCCGACGACGATCGCCGCTCCCAGCACGATGAGCGCCGCGGTCAGCGGGTTCTCCCACAGGCTGGTCTTGGTCGGCGCGGCCGCGGCGCCGGGCTTGTCGTCGTCGTCGTCCTCGACCTGGGCCGCGGTGCTGGCGATGGCGACACTCAGGGTCCGCGCCTGCCCGGGGGCCAGGCGCACCGGTGTCGTGACGACGTACAGGCCGCCGTTCGTCTCGACCGCGAGCTCGTAGACCGCGGGCGAAAGGCCCTCGACCGCGAACGCGCCCTTGGCGTCGGTCGGCGACGAGGTCACGATCGCTCCCGTCTCCGGGTTCCCGACGTGCAGCTTGGCGCCGACGAGGGGGGTTTGGTCCGCCGCCCGCACGAGGGCGCCGCTCAGGCTCGCCGGCGCTGCGCCAGCCGCGGCCGGCAGCGCGAGGCTCTGCACGGAGACGATGAGGGTCGCTGCGACCAGGTTCGTCATTCGATTGCGCTGGATCATCCGCTCCTCCAGACTCTTGCGCCGTGTCGAGCCCGATCGGCTCCGGCCGAACATAGTCGGGTTCGACCAGCAGATCAAGGGGTTTTCTGGACGATCGCCCCCTCTTGCGTGGCGCGGTAGCATAGCAGGCATGCTGGCCACGAACCGGGAGCGGCTGAAGGAGTTGCTGCGCGAGCACTCGCTGATGTTCGGCGAGTTCACGCTGCGCTCGGGCAAGAAGAGCAACTTCTACTTCGACTCGAAGCGGACGACGCTTCTGCCCGAGGGCGCCTACCTGGTGGCCGCGGAGATCCTGCGCCTCCTCCGCGCGGCGGGGATCGAGGCCGATGCCATCGGCGGGATGACGCTCGGTGCCGACCCGATCGTCTGCCCCGTTGCCGCCTTGAGTCACCTCGAAGGGCCGCCGCTGCGCGCGTTCATCGTGCGCAAAGAGGCGAAGGAGCACGGCACCGGGAGGCAGATCGAGGGGATCCTCGAGCCGGCGAGCCGAGTCGTGGTGGTCGACGACGTGGTCACGACGGCCGGCTCGACGCTGCGCGCGATCGAGGCGGTCGAGGCGGCGGGTCACACGGTGGCCGCGGTGGTCTGCATCGTCGATCGCGAGGAGGGCGGGACCGAGCAGCTCGCGCGCTGGCCGTTCTATCCCATCTTCCGCCGCTCCGAGATCTTCGGGACGACGACGTCGCCGGACGGGACTTGACGCGCGGCACGAGAGTCGGTCTAGTAGAGCGAACCCTCGGAGGACCCATGCGCGCCACTCGACATCGATCGTCCGCTCTGCTCGTGGTGTTCGCCTTGCTGCTGGCGGTCGGGCCCGCTTCGAGCGGCGCGTCGCCGGGACGCATCGAGGGGCTGGTGCTCGGTCTCGACGGGCGGCCGGCTGCGGATCATCGCGTGCGCTTGATCGATCGCACGGGAGCCGAGAGCGCGCTCGCGGTCACCGATGCGCACGGTCTGTACTCGGTGCGCGACGTGGCGGCCGGAGAGTACGGGCTGGCGCTCGAGACACCGGAGGGGCAGGTCGCGCCCGTCACGACGCCGGTGCGGCTGCGCGCAGGCGAGTTGCGGCGCCACGACCTGAGGCTGCTCCAGGCCGCGCCCGAGGAGCAGCAAGCCGCGGCCCAGTCGACGGGCGGGCTCGGCGCGTGGTGGGCCGGGCTCTCGACTGCGGCAAAGGTGTGGGTGATCGTCGGGTCGGTCGCCGTGGTCGGGGCCACCTACCTGGCGGTGACGGACGACGACAAGGAGCAGGAAGCGAGCCCGAGCGGCGCCGAGTGAGCTAGTAGAACGCCACGATCGTGGCCACGACCTGCTCGAGCTGCGCGGGCGTGAGCTCGGGGTAGACCGGGAGCGACACGACCTCGCGGCAGGCTTGCTCGGCGGCGGGGAAGTCGCCTTCCCGGTGGCCCAGCTCGGCGAAGCACGGCTGGAGGTGGAGCGGCACCGGGTAGTAGACCGCATGGCCGATCCCGGCCTCGTCGAGATGGCGCCGCAGGTCGTCGCGCCGCGCGACGCGCAGCGTGTACTGATTGAAGATGTGGCGCGCCTTGGGATCTCGCGCCGGGATCCGCACCCTCTCGCGCTCGACGAGCCCGCTTTCGCCGAAGAGCCGGTCGTAGCGCTCGGCGTTCGCAGCGCGCGCCGCGGACCAGCGGTCGAGGTGCGGCAGCTTGACCGCCAGCACGGCGGCCTGGAGCGCGTCGAGCCGGCTGTTCCAGCCGACGTACTTGTGGTGGTACATCTGGCGGCCGCCGTGGACGCGCAGGACGCGCAGCTTCTCGGCCAGCTCGTCGTCCGAGGTGACGATCATCCCGCCATCGCCGAAGCCGCCCAGGTTCTTCGAGGGGAAGAAGGAGTAGCAGCCGAGCACGCCGAGCGACCCCGCCGCGCGCTCGCCGCCGAGCACGGTCGAGCGGTAGGTCGCGCCGAGCGCCTGGGCCGCGTCCTCGACGACCGGGATCGACCGCCGGCGACCGATCTCGAGGAATGCGTCCATGTCCGCGCACTGCCCGAAGAGGTGCACGGGCAGGAGCGCCTTCGTCTTCGAGCCGAGCACCGTCTCGACGCGCTGCGGGTCGAGGTTGAAGGTATGGGAATCGATGTCGGCGAAGCGCGGCCGCGCGCCGACCTTGTACGCGCAGGAGGCGCTGGCGAAGAACGAGAAGGGCGAGGTCACGACCTCGTCTCCCGGCGAGAGGCCGAGCGCCCCCAGGGACAGGATCAGCGCGTCCGTGCCCGAGGCGCAGCCGATGGCGTGCGTGGCCCCGGTGTAGCGGGCGACGGCCTGCTCGAACCGCTCGACCCCCGGGCCGAGGATGAACATCTGCGACTCGACGACCTCGTCGAGCGCCGCGCGCACGTCGTCGCGGATCCCGGCGAATTGCGCCTTCAGATCGAGCAGGGGAATGCGAGCCACGGAATCCTCCGTCGCGCGATTGTAGCGTACCGCGCGGCGCCTGCTAAGATAGGCCGCCCGCCGGAGGCGAGCCGTTGGAACCCCGGATCCGCGCCGCGCTCCTGCTGTACGCGTTCTTCGTCCTCGGGCTCTTTCTGCTCGTTTCCCCCTGGACGGTGGTGTGGAGCCGGGCGGTGGTGGGCCTGCTACCGACCGCGGTGGGGCGGATCGCGCAGAGCGGATGGCTGCGGGGCCTGGTGAGCGGGCTGGGCGCGCTCAACCTGCTGTTCGCCCTGCAGCTCGCGACCGATCTGTGGGCGACGATGCGCAAGGACCGGCCGAGCTGAAAAAAAATGGGGCGGCAGTTTGGCTGCCGCCCGCGGGGCGATGCGGGGGGGCCCCGCAAGAGGAGTGAGGAGAGGGAGAGGGAGCACGAATCAGGAGCGCAGGCCCACCGCCGCGGCCTGGCTCGCCTGACGGCCGCGCAGGTTGGCGCGCACCTTTCCGAGCCAGATGTTCAGGGCGTGATCGCGCGACAGTTGCGGGATCACCGGCCGTCCGCGGCGATCGACGCGCGCGAGCTCGCTCCGGATCGTTTTGTCAGCGGGAGCCAGGCGCAGCGCGCGCTCGAACGCCTCGGCGGCGAGCGAGCGCTTGCCGGCGACGACGTAGACGCGTCCGAGGTTGAGGAACAACAGGGGATCGTTCTTCTGGCGCGAGACGGCGGTCCGGCAGGCCTGGATCGCCGTCGAGGTGGACAGCTTCCCCTTGGCCAGGCTGTAGCCGTAGTAGGATAGGTAGCGCATGTCCGGCTGGCGCTTGTTGCGCTCACGATCGAGCTCGAGGGCGCGACGGAAGTGCACGGACGCGTCCACGAAGCTCTGCTCGACTAGGGCCGAGAGGCCTTTCTTGAAGTAGTTTTCTGCGGATAGGCTACTCATTTCGATTGTTCCTCATAGGTCTCGACCTGGCTCTCCGATACGAACGACTGGGCCCGCATGCAAGTGGAAACTGGATGCCGCAGGGTTGCATTGCTGATGGCGATCGGGGTCGTCGTGGGGCTGGCCGGGTTGTCGGCCTGCGCCGAGGACGAGAATCAGAAGATTTCGTCGATCTATGAGATGAAAGCGAACCCGACCGAGCGCAACAAGGCGGCGATCCGGCGGCAGCTCGCGAGCCCCGATCGAGACGTACGAGCGACCGCGCTGAATGCGCTGGTCACGCTCGGCGTTCCCGACGGGCCGGCTGTGGCGCGGCAGGGCCTGGAGGACCCCGACGGGTTCGTACGGGCCACGGCGGCGAAGCTGCTCGGGGATCTCGCCGACGAGCAGGACACGGACGCGCTCGTCTTGCACCTGGTCGAGGATCGCGACCCGATCGCACGCCAGCGCGCGGCCGAGGCACTCGAAGCGATCGCGGGACCCGCGGCCGTGGCCGGGCTCGCCCGCGGCCTCGCCGATCCGATCGAGGCGGTCCGCCTGGCGGCCGTGCGCGGACTGCGGCGGCTCGACCCCGGTTACGCCCTGGCGGACCTGGCGCGTCTGGCGATCGAGGACCCGAGCTACGACGTTCGCGTCCAGGCGGTGCGGGCGCTCGGCGAGACGGGCGCTCCGGAGGCCTGGCCGGTGCTCGAGCAAGCCCTGGCGGACGAGAACGAGTTCGTGCGCGCGGCGACCGCGCACGCGCGGCAGGTGCATGCGCGGGCGGCGAGCCGCCCGCCGCTCGTGGCGCCCGTGGCGCCCGTGGCGCCCGTGGCGCCCGTGGCGCCCGTGGCCACGCCTTCACCGACGCCGCTCGCGAGCACGCCTTGAGGATCGAGGAGCCGCCCGTGGCGCGAATCGTTGCGCGAGCCGACGGCGGCGTGGTGGTCGAAGTCGACGGCGGCGCTGCGGTCGAGCTAGAGCCCGCGCCAGGCGGTTGGCGCGTCAGAGGCCTGGCGGGCGACGGCGACTGGCAGGTCGCGCGCGTGCCCGACGAGGGCGGTGGATTCCGGCTCCGGCGCTCGGCGGCCGACGACGACGAGGGCGCGCGCACGCTGCGCATGCCCGCGGGCACGGCTGATCGCGAGGCGCAGGGTCACCACGTGCTGCTCGAGGACGGACGGCTGTTCCGTCTCGCCGAGCGCGGAGGCAGGGACGCGCGATTCGAGCTGCTCTCGTGGGAGGGCCCCGGGCCCTACCTCGTGGCGCGGCCCACGACGGGAGGCTGGACGATCGAGCCCGAGCTGTCGGGCGGTGCGCTCGGGGAGCTCCGGGTGCTGTGGGTGCTGATGGCGCTCGAGATCCTGGACTCCGAGGCGCCGGATGGGATCGGGAGGACGATCGAAGATGCATCGTAACGATCGGAATCGGCGACGACCGTGGCGCGGGCGACCCCGCGGAAACGCTCCCGGGGGCAGGCCCCCCGAGACCGGCCGCTCGTCCGGCCCCGCGCAACCACCCGTGGGCGAGCCGAGTCTCGCGGTCTCCGGCGTCCTGCAGGTGCCGGAGAACGGCCCTGGGTATCTGCGGCAGGCGGCGAACAACTACAACCCGGCGCCGAGCGACCCGGTGGTGCCGCTCGAGCTGATCCGCGAGCGCGCGCTCTCGACCGGCCTCGAGCTGGCGGGCGACGCGATTCCCGATCCGCGGCCCGGGCGCGGCGGCTGGCTGGCCCGCATCGCGACGATCAACGGCGCCCCGCTCGAGGCCCAGCCCAAGGTCACGCCGTTCAAGGACCTCGTGGCCGAAGATCCGACCGAGCGCATCCGTCTCGAGGTCTCGCCGACCGAGATCTCGACGCGCGTCGTGGACCTGATCGCGCCGATCGGCAAGGGCCAGCGTTGCCTCGTCGTCGCGCCGCCCAAGGCGGGCAAGACCGTGCTGCTGCAGAAGATCGCGCACTCGATCTCGACCAACCACCCGGAGATCCACCTCATCGTGCTGCTCGTCGACGAGCGGCCCGAGGAGGTGACCGACATGAAGCGCAGCGTCACGGGCGAGGTGATCGCGTCGTCGTCGGACGAGATGTCGCGCAATCACGTGCAGATCGCAGAGATCGTGCTCGAGCGCGCCCGGCGGCTGGTCGAGTGCGGGCGCGACGTGGTGGTGCTGCTCGATTCGATCACGCGCCTCTCGCGGGCCTACAACA
>Ga0180063_1000284_pt1 | contig 13305 bp, 4 predicted proteins | sample EasRivT47_16_10D_FD_121776 | JGI IMG/M metagenome (GOLD analysis project Ga0180063, IMG submission 121776) | Soil microbial communities from meander-bound floodplain in the East River, Colorado, USA - East River metaG ERMLIBT47_16_10D | ecosystem: Environmental > Terrestrial > Soil > Floodplain ...
GCACCTCGAGCTTCTGCGGATGCACGTTCACGTCGACGAGCTCGGATGCGAGGTGCAGGAACAGAAAGGCCCACGGGTAGCGTCCGGCCGGCATGGTGTTGGCGTAGGCCGCGGACAGCGCGTGGGAGAGCAGCCGATCCTGCACCGGACGGCCGTTGACGAAGAACTGGGTCCCGTCGCGGCGCGGGGCGGCGTCGGCCGGGCGCCCGACGAATCCGGCCAGCCGGAATTCGGCCCCCGACCATTCGACCGGCAACAGGCGACGCGCGAGGTCGCGACCATAGATCTGGGCGACACGCTCGCCCAGAGCGGGCGCAGGGTCGACGGCCAAGAGCGCCCGCCCGTCGTGCTCGAGCCGTAGGCGCAACTGGGGTTCGGCGACCGCAATCCGCGTGACGGTCCGCGCCACGTGACCGAGCTCGGTGGCTTCACTGCGGAGGAACTTGCGCCGCACCGGCACGTTGCGGAACAGGCGCGCCACCTCGATCGTGGTCCCTGGCCCGCGACCGATCTCGCGCACGCTGCGGATCGTCCCGCAGTCGAGCTCGACCTCGGTCCCGACCCCGTCTCCGGTCGCCGTCTCGAGCCGCACGCGGGCCACCGCGGCGATGCTGGCCAGGGCCTCGCCACGAAACCCCAGCGTTCCGATCGCATCCAGATCATCGGCGCGACGGATCTTGCTCGTGGCGTGCCGCTCGAACGCCAACACGGCGTCGTCCCGGTCCATTCCCTGGCCATCGTCCTCGACCGCGATGCGTCGAACCCCGCCGGACTCGCAGCTCACGCGGATCGCGCGCGCTCCGGCATCGATCGAGTTCTCGACGAGCTCCTTGACCACCGACGCCGGGCGCTCGACGACCTCCCCCGCCGCGATGCGGTTGACGACGGAGTCGGACAGGACGTGGATCCGGCCCACCGGGACACCCCCGAGCAACGGTGTGCAGCGCGCCGCATTCTAGCCGCAGCGCGCGCGCTACGGGACTCGTGGCTCAGAACGCGTTGCCGATCGAGAAGAAGAACTGGCCCGGCTCCTCTCCCGTTTCGCGATCGAGCTTCCAGCCGTACTCGGCGCGCAACGGGCCGATCGGCGTCTCGAAGCGGATGCCCAGGCCCAGCACGTGACGCAGATCCGTGGGATCGAAGTCGGTCAGGTAGCGGTAGACGTTCCCGGCATCGTAGAACGCGACGCCGCGCAGCGCGCCGAACATCGGAAAGCGCAACTCCTCGTTGAGCACGAACATCCCCTCGCCTCCCGTCGGCAGGTCGTCGGACAGCGGGCCCAGCAGATCCGTCTCGAAGCCGCGCACCGTCGAGCTCCCACCGGCGAAGAAGCGCTCGGAGATCGGCACGTCGACCGTCCCGGCAAAGCGGTCCTCGATCCCGGCCCGTAGCACCGATACGAAGGAGAGCCGCGGCCTCAGGGTCCAGGTGCGCGACAGCTCGGCCGTTCCGCGCAGGAACGAGAAGTCGGAGAGCAGCGGCTCGGCGAATACGGCCACGTTGAAGGCGCCGCGCAGACCACGCGTCGGGGCCACCGGATCGTCCCGTGTGTCGTAGGACATCGAGACCTCGGCGCTGCCGAGTCGCGCGTCCTGCAGCTGCTCCTGTTGCACCGCGACGGGATCGACGATGTCGAAGACGTCGATCAGCTGGTAGGCGTAGCGCACGAAGCCCTGCCAGCGCACGTTGAACCTGCGCTCCGCGCGCAGCGCCGTCGACCAGCGCTCGACGGCGAAGCCCGGAGTCTGGCGGTCGGTTTCCCAGACCAGGCTGGCCAGGCCCGGCGTCGCCGCGCCGAACAGCTTGGGCGAGCGCCCGAACACCTGGAAATTCCGCAGCTCGTTGTTGAGGATCACGCGGGTGCCGATGCTGCGCCCGCGACCGCCGACGTTGTCGAACGACGTGCCGAGGCTGAAGTTCAGCGCGGACTCGGTGTTGTAGCCGGCGCCGACGGCCAGCCGCAGGGGCCGAGTCTCGCTCACGCGGACGTGCACGAGCCGCTCGACCTCGTCCCCCGCCCGGAACGGCTCGTGGTCGACCCGCACGCTCTGCAGGGTCCCGAGGCGGTACAGCGCGCGCTGGCCGCTGATCAGCCTCTCGTGGGTCAGCGGGTCGCCGACCCGCAGGTCGAGCGCGTCGAGAATGGTCTCGTCCTTGGTCAAGAAGTTGCCCTCGATCGACACCGCGGCCACCCGCATCGTGGAGCCGGCGACGACGTCGAATCGCAGGTCGGTGCCGCCGTCGGCCGCGAACGTGGGCGACACGTGCACGGTGGCGGCGGCGCGCCCCTCCCGGTCGAGCGCGCGCCGCAGCGCAGCCTCGGCATCCGCGACGAGGCCCAGCGACACGGGCTGCCCGACGGCGAGCCCGCTCCAGCTCTCGAGCGTCTCGCGCGCGACCCCCGGGACGTCCCCGAACGTGAGCGAGCGGACGGTGAACAGCGGCCCCTCGTCGATGCGCAGCGTGATCTCGACCGTGTCGCCCCGCACCGACAGGCGAACCTCGGCGGCCTCGACGCGCACACGCAGGTAGCCCGACGTGCGATAGAGGTTGCGAATCGCCGCCAGGTCGGCCTCGAGCACGGCGGGATCGAACGAGCGGCGTCCGAGGATCCCGGGCGGGCGCGTCAGCATCTGCCGCCGCACGCGCTCCTCCCCGACCGCGGTCGCCCCCTCGATCACGACTCGAGCCACCTGGACCTCCGCTCCGCGATCGACCCGGAATCGCAGCACGGGCTCGGGGCCGCTCTGCACCTCGTGCTCGACGTCGACCGCGAAGAATCCACGACTCTGGAAGAACAGCCGGATCGCTTCGACCGAATCCTCGTAGAGGTCCCCGACGAACAGCGAATCCACCCACAGGCTCTCGAGCGTCTGGCGCAGCTTCCGCTCTTCCTTGGGACGGACGCCGGCGAACTCGACGACGTAGCGTGGGCCGGCTCGCACCCGGTAGACGACGTCGACGGTCCCTGGCGTGGTCTCGACCGGCTCGCCGCTCACCTCGGCCTCGAGGTGTCCATGGCGCACGAGCACGCTGCGCAGCGCCTCGACTCCCGCATACAGGTCCGAGCGCCGGTACGGATCGCCCGCGTGCAGCGGGACTCGGGCGCGCAGCTCCTCCGCATCCAACCCCGCCTCCGGCTCGACCTCGACGCGCAGCGAGCCCACGCGGGGTCCGTCCGTCGGGCTCGGCGCGGGCTTGCCGGCCGCCTCACCGGCCGGGCCCAGGACGGGCCGGCGCCACCAGTAGCGGTGGGTGTAGTACAGGTTGGCCGCCACGCCGCCGTTCGTCGCGCGCTCGGTGGTCACGGTGGCCCGACGGTTCGCGCGCCATTCGACCTGGTACAGGTCCTCCTCGGCCTGATCCGCGCGGTGCGAGTAGAGCACCGTGACGTCATTGCGGATCTCCTTGCCCAGCGTCACGCGGGTCGTCGGATCCTGGCGATCGATCAGCAGCGGATCGACGCGCAGGGTGTCGAGTCCGACCAGGCTGGCCAGCTGGTCCTCGAACGGATCGGTCAGGACGCCGGCGAAGTAGTTCGCGGCCACGTCCCCCGTGAACTCGCCGCCACCGGTCGAGCCCGTGCCCAGATCGCCCATCGTCCGGCCCGTGGCCAAGAGCGCGATGATGTCCTGCGTCGACAGCGCCGGGCTGCTCGTCAACTCGTAGGTCAGCCGGTCCGGGGTGCCCGAGGCTCGCAGCTGGATGTCGTAGCCCGAGACGCTGGTATCGGCCTCGACGGTGACGAACGGCTCGATGCGATCGGGGTTGGTGAACTCGAGCGTTCCCGAGCGGACCTGGTAGCGCAGACCGCGGTACTCCAGTCGTCCGCCTTCGAGCGCGAACACGCGTCCCGTCACCTGCGGCCGCTCGAGCGTGCCACCGACGCGCAGGTCGACCGCCGCCTCGATCTCGGCCAGGCTGTTGCGGATCCAGACCCGATTCGGAGCGCGCACGTCGATGTCCAGGAACGTCCGCGGCGCGAGATAGGACGTCTCGCCGGGCGCGAATTCCCGCATCGGCGCGCCGAAGAGCTGCGGGCGCTCGAGCTCGCTCGACCACAGGCCACGCAGCAGATCGGCGCGGCCGGTGACCGTGATGCGCTCGGGGGTCCCGTCCACCTCGAGCCGCGCGTCGTAGATGCCATCGAAGCCCTCGGGCAGCTCGAGGCGCACGCCGCTCCCGGCGAGCGTGAGCGCGAACGACTCGACCCCCGCGGCCCCCAGCTCGACACGCCCGGTGCCGTCGATCTCGCCGCCGCCGAACACGCCGTGCAGCGCGACGATCTCGGCCGTCGCGCCCCGCAGCGCCACCTCGGCCGTCGCCGCCTGCAGCACGTAGGGCAGCCCGAGATGGCGCAAGCGTCCCCGGGTCAGACGCAGCGCGCCCGAGAGGCGCAGCGCGGCGAGCGTGCCGTGCGCCTCGATCGCGACCGCCACGTCGCCCTCGCCGCGCAGCTCGGGAACGGCGAGCGCGATCGAGGCCAGGTCGGCGGTCCCGTCGAGCGACGCGTCCATCTCGCCCGATGCGATGGCGTAGCGCAGACGGCCGTGCAGGTCGGCCGATGCGCCGCGCACTTCGCCCGGCCCGAGGTCGAGCGTCCCGTCTCGGATCTGCAGCGGAATGCCCGCGGTGGACTGGAGCGTCCGGGCGCCGATGTGGATCACGGCGTCGGCGATCGTGCCGTGAACGTCCCAGCGCGCCGGATCGGCCAGGGGTCCCGTGATCGTGAACCGACCATCCGCCACGAGACGCGCCGGCAAGCCGAGATCGTGCGATCCGTCGATCGACCAGCCCTCGAGAGCGATCTCGGCGCGCAGGGGGAGCGGCGCGCCCAATCCGACCACCGCCGTGGCGCGAAACCCGCCCGGATCGACGCCGCGCAGGCGCAGCTCGACCTCGCCCGGCCGCAGCTCGAGCTGGCCGGCGATGCTGCCCAGCGACCGCGGGCCCACACGTAGCTCGGGACCCATCAGCTCGAACAGGCCGTGTGCTCCCTCCTCGTCGACCTGGAGCGGCCCGCTCACGGACAGCTCGGCGCCGACCGGTGTCGCGGCCGCGGTGAGCGCGGCGAGCCGCTCGACGCGCACGCGTCCGTCGTCCACCTGCGCCGCGACCCGCCCGCTCGCGAGGTCGAGCGCCGCCGCGCCTGCGAGATCGACGGCCGGTCCGCGGACCTGGACCTCCCGGAAGTCGAGCCGCTCCGCGGCGACGACCAGCTCCGCCGTCGCCTCGTCGAACGGCTCGCCGAGCCAGCGTCCGTCGCGCAGGCGCAACGCTCCGCTGCCCTCGAGCGCGCCGCTCTCGCGCGTCGCGCGCAGCCGTCCCGAGGCCCGGCCGCGCAGGTCGGTCGCGACGTCGAAGAGCGCGGCGATCTCGGTCACCTCGACGTCCTGCGCCTCGAGGTCGATCGCGTGCAGCTGGAACGGGTCGGCGGTGAAGCCGAGCCCCCCGTGCAGGCGCGCTGCTCCCAGGAGCAGGTCGAGCTCACGAATGTCGATGCGTCCCGCGCGAGACTCGAGCCGGAGACGTGCACGCTCGAAGCGCTGGGACCCCCAGGCGCCGGCGGCCAGGTCCAGGTCGAGGTCGAGCTCCTGGGCACCCCCGATCGCGAAGCGCGCCGAAACCGCACCGCTGCCGGCGAGGGGCCGCAGCACCACATCGGGTGCGCGCAGCCCGGCCCAGTCCAGGATGCGCAGCACATCGCGCTGGGTGATCGCGGCGTCGTCGGTCGCCCCACGCAGGACGATCTGCCCCGGCACGCGCCGCTCGGCCAGGTCCGCGTGAACCTCGAGGGCGAACCGCGTGTCGGGCGTTCGCACATCGCCCGCGGTCAGGACGAGGTGGCCCTCCTCCACGGTCAGCTCCCCCGCTCCCGCTGCCGGGACACCGCGAGCATCCTGCGGCCCGGCCACGAGGGCGAACGTCCCGGCTCCGCTCCAGGTCCGGCGCCTGGCCGGCGCGCCCGCGAGGTGGAGCGTGCCCGAGGCCTGACCGCGCAGGGGCACCGGGACGCCGAGCCACTCCAGCAGCCGACCCGCATCGAGCGCCTCGGCTTCGAGGTCGATCGATGCGCGCGGCGGCGCGGTGAGCACCACGTCGATCTTTCCCCGCGCCTGGCCGCCGAGCAGCGTGCCCGAGACGTCGTGGAGCCGCAGGGCCACGTCGTCGAGCATCAGCTCGCCGCGGACGCTTGGCACATCGAATCGCCCGGCACGCAGCTGCGTGACCTCGACCGGGCCACCGACATGCCACGCGCCGCCGTCGCGCGCGACGCTGAGGGTGCCGGTCAAGCGACCGGCGACGACAGGCTGGGGACCGGGCAGGAGGCGGATCAGGCTCGCCAGGTCGGCGCGCAGGCGCAGGGAAGCGTCGAGGCGCGAGCCCGAGCGCAGGTCGAAAGCGCCCGAGCCCTCGATCTCGGCCGGCGCGGAGCGCAGGCGCAGATCGAACAGCTCCACTCGCTCGCCGCGCAGTCGAAACTGCGTGGCCAGGCTCGCCTCGAGCGGGGCCGCGAGCTGCTCGTGGGCCATCCGGGCCTCGAACCGCAGCTGTCCCGTCATCGTCCGGCCGTCGCCGGCGACGCTCGCCCGCAGCTCGGCCCCGCTGAGCTCGAGATCGAGGGACGTCGCCTGGTCCTCGTGGATCCAGACGCCTCCCGTGACGCGCAGGCGCTGGGCGATGAGATCGAGCGCGAGCGGCTCGCGACGCTCGCCCGGCGGGCGCCGGGCGCGCAGCAGCTCGCCGTCGGTCACGACGCGCGGATGATCGAGGAGCAGCTGGGTGATGCGCACGCGACCGCGACGCAAGCCGAACAGCGAGCTCCAGGCCAGGTCGACGCGCGCGTACGGTACGGCGATCGACAGCCTGCCAGCGGAGTCCGGCGAGCGCTCGAGCGCCAGGTCGGTCACCTCGAGGCGCAGTCGTAGCAGGTGCAGCTCGGCGGTGCGCACGCGCAATCGCAGCCCGTGGTCCCGCTCGAGCGCGCGGACCGCGCCTCGAACCAGCCACTCCTCGAGGTGGGGTCGCAGCGCGAGGCCGGACACGACCAGCACGAGCAGGGCCAGGATCGCGATCGGACGGAGCAACCGCAGCCGCCCGCGCGCCCGGCGCGGGGCATCGTGCGACGCAGGAGGCAAGCGGGACACGTGGGCTCGCGGGTCGGCGCCTGGCCGACCCGGTCAGGCGTTCAGCTCGTCGTCGTCGTCTCGATCGGTCTCGACCTCGGGCGTGTCGTCGGCGAGGGCGTCGTCGGGCTCGCTCTCCTCCTCGAGCTCCGGCACCTCTTCCGCCCGCGGCTCCTCCTCGTACTCGCCGTCGAAGCCGTGCCCCTGCTGCTGCAGCAGCAGTCCCTGCTCTTCCAGCTCCTGGCAGCGCACGCAGTGCCGGGCCCAGGGCTCGACTTCCAGGCGCTTCTCGGGAACTTCGAGCCCGCACTGCAGGCACAGGCCGTACTCTCCGCGATCGATGCGCCGCAACGCCTCCTCGATCAGCAGCATCTGCCGCTGCTCCATCTCGGTGAGCGAGAGCATGAAGTCGCGGTCGTAGGAGTTGACGGCGTAGTCGATGTAGTCCTCGGTGCCGTCCGTCGCCGTATCGCGCGTGTTGCCCTTGCCGCTGCGGTAGGCTGCGAGCAGCGCGCGGTGCCGCGCGACGAGGAGCTCGCGGAAGCGCGCGGTCTTCTTGCGCGTGGCCGCGGTCACGGCGCGAGCGGGCCGCACCGGCTTGGCCTCGCGCTTGGCCACGGGCACGGGTTGCGGTCGCACGGGCTTGCCCTTCGGCAGCGCCTTGGCCGGCACCCGTGCCGGCGCCTTGGTCTCGACCTTGGCCGGTCGGGCCGCGCGCACGGCGCGAGCGGCGGTCGGCTTGGCCGCGGCGCGCGCCGCAGCCCGCACTTCGGTCCGTTGCGGGGCTTTCTTGCTCGTCTTCTTCATCCCCACGCTCTCCGGCTCGCGCCGACCGACCGCAGAAAAAGGCGCGCAACTATAGTGCCCAGGCCCCGAACCGTCAAGACGGCGCCCCACCGGCTCAAGCGGTTCCCGATCCACCGCGGTCGGCCAGCGCACCGTGGGCCGCAGCCAGCCGGGCGATCGGCACACGGTAGGGCGAGCAGCTGACGTAGTCCGCGCCTGCGTCGTGGAAGAACAGCACCGAGCGCGCGTCGCCGCCGTGCTCCCCGCACACGCCGATCTTCAGCTTGGGCTTCTGCCCGCGCCCCTCGGCGATACACAGACGCACGAGGCGTCCCACGCCGACCGTATCGAGGCTCTGGAACGGGTCGCCCGGCAGGAGTCGCATGGCGATGTACTGCGGCAGGAACTTGGCCACATCGTCCCGGCTGAATCCGTAGGTCATCTGCGTCAGGTCGTTCGTGCCGAACGAGAAGAACTCGGCTTCGGCCGCGATCGCGTCGGCGACCAGGCAGGCTCGCGGAACCTCGATCATCGTTCCGACGAGGTAGCGCAGCTTGACCCGGCTCGCCCGCAGCACCTCATCGGCCACCGTCCGCACGCGCGCAGCGAGCATCCGGAACTCCTCGACCGTGCCCACGAGCGGGATCATCACCTCCGGCAGCACGCGCACGCGGGCGCGCTGGCAGTGCACCGCGGCCTCGAAGATCGCGCGGACCTGCATCTCGTAGATCGCGGGGAACGTCACGCCGAGCCGGCAGCCACGGTGTCCGAGCATCGGATTCAGCTCGTGCAGCTGCGCGGCCTTGGCTTCGAGCACCTGGACCGCCACGCCCATCTCGGCGGCGATCTTGCGGAACTGCTCGGGGCGCGTGGGCAGGAACTCGTGGAGCGGCGGATCGAGGAGCCGGATCGTCACGGGCAGCCCGTGCATGGCCTGGAAGATCCCGATGAAGTCCGCGCGCTGCATGGGCAACAGTCGCTCGAGCGCGTGCGCGCGCTGCGCGTCGTCGTCGGCCAGGATCATCTCCCGCACGACCGCGATCCGATCCTCGGCGAAGAACATGTGCTCCGTGCGACAGAGTCCGATCCCTTCGGCACCGAAGGCGCGTGCCACCTGCGCGTCGCCCGGCGTATCGGCGTTCGTGCGGATCCGCAGGCGGCGCACTCCATCGGCCCAGCGCATGAGCTTGGAGAACCGACCGTAGAGCCGCGAGCGGTCGGCGCGCAGCGTCCGCTCGACGAGGATCTGCTGGATCTCGGACGGATGCGGATCGAGGTGCCCGACGATGATCTCTCCCGTCGTGCCGTCGATCGACAGGTCGTCCCCCTCGCCGAGCGTCGTCGAGCCGACCTGCAGCCGGCCGGCGCGCTCGTCGACGCGCAGCGCCTCCGCGCCCACGACGCACGGCTTGCCCATTCCACGCGCCACCACCGCCGCGTGCGAGGTCATCCCGCCGCGGCTGGTCAGGATGCCGACCGCCGCGACCATCCCGCCGATGTCCTCGGGACTCGTCTCGGTGCGTACGAGCAGCACGCGCTTGCCTTCGTGGGCCAGGGCCTCGGCACGCGCAGCGGTGCAGGCGACGATGCCCGCCGCGGCGCCCGGTCCGGCAGGCAGGCCGCGCGCGACCACCCGGCCGTCGCGCCGAGCGCGCTCGAGATCCGCCGGGTCGAATACCGGGGCGAGCAGCTGCACCAGCATGTCCGGATCGACACGGCGCAGCACCTCGCGCTGACCGATGACCCGCGCCTCGTGCAGGTCGAAGGCGACGTGCAGGGCGGCGAGCCCGGTGCGCTTGCCGGTGCGGGTCTGCAGCATGTAGAGCCGACCGCGCTCGATCGTGAACTCGACGTCCTGCATGTCCTTGTAGTGCTTCTCGAGCTTGCGTCGGATCGCCTGCAGCTCGGCGTAGGCCCGCGGCATGCGCTCCTCGAGCGGGACCTGGCTCGGGTCGGTGCGCTGGCAGGCCGAGATCGGCTGCGGCGTGCGGGTGCCGGCGACGACGTCCTCGCCCTGCGCGTTGATCAGATACTCGCCGTACAGGACGTTGTCGCCGGTGGCGGGGTTGCGCGTGAACGCGACCCCGGTCGCGCAATCGTCGCCGAGATTGCCGTAGACCATGCACTGTACGTTCGCGGCGGTCCCGAGGTGGTCCGGAATCGCGTACTCGCGGCGGTAGCGGCGCGCGCGCTCGTTGCCCCAGCTGCCGAACACGGCGGCGATCGCCCCCCACAGCTGATCCGTGGGCTTCTGCGGGAACGGCCGGCCGGTGCGGGCCCGGATCGTCGATTGGTACTGCCCGACCAGGCGCTCCAGATCGCCCGCCTCGAGCTCGGTGTCGGCCTTCACGCCGCGGCGCTCCTTCGCCGCGTCCAGCTGCGATTCGAACTCGGCCTTGTCGATCGTCAGCACGACCGCGCCGTACATGGCGAGGAACCGCCGATACGCGTCGAAGGCGAAGCGTCGATCGCCGCTCGAGCGCGCCAGCCCCTCGACCGAGCGGTCGTTGAGGCCGAGATTGAGGATCGTGTCCATCATTCCGGGCATGGAGAACTTGGCGCCCGAGCGCACCGAGACGAGCAACGGGGCGGCCGGGTCGCCGAAGCGCTTGCCCTGCAGCGACTCGAGTCGCCCGAGCGCCCGCTCCACCTGCGGGCCGAGCTCCTTGGGGAAGCGCCGCCCCCGTTCGGAATAGGCATTGCAAGCACGCGTCGAGATCGTGAAGCCGGGTGGAACCGGGATGCCCAGGTTGGTCATCTCGGCGAGATTCGCCCCCTTCCCCCCCAGCAGGTCCTTCATGCCGGCGTTCCCGTCGGCCTTCCCCTTGCCGAACGAATACACGAGCTTGGCCACTACGCTCTCCTCTCCGCCTCGCCGGCGAGTTCCCGGATGTCGAAATCGCGCGTCAATAGACCCCGCAGCCGGCCGAGCAGCGCGAAGCGCGTCGCACTCGCCGATGGTGCGGCCGGATCGAGCACCAGGCAGTCGACGAAGAACCTCTCGACGGGCTCGATGAACTCGGCCAGGCACTCGACCGTGCCCGCGTAGGATCGCGCGCGCGCCAGCGTGGCCAGTCGCTCCTCGGCCCGCTCGACGCGCTCGGCGAGCCCCCGTGCCGCCTGCGCTCGATCCTCGAACTCCGCCTGGGCGCGGACGGCGAGCGCCTGCATCGCATCCTGGTTCTTGGTCAGGATGTTGTCGACGCGCTCGGTGAGCTGGACGAGCTTGCGGAAGTCGTCGCGGCCGCGCACCCGCGCGATTGCCGCGAGGCGCGCCCGCAGGTCGCCGAGCGGCCAGTCCATTGCGGCAGCGTCGACGTTCGGTCGCAGCGCAGCGCGGATCTCGTTGCTCGTGAATCCTGCGTCGCGGAAGCCGCTCGTCATGCGATCGGCGAGAAAGGCGAGCAGCGTCGCCGAGGAGCTCTCGTGCAGCGCCGCCAGCGCGGCGAGCCCGAGCGGCCAGTCCCGCGCCAGCAGGATGCGCACGATCCCGTTCCCGGCGCGCCGCAGTCCGAAGGGATCCTTCGAGCCCGAGGGGCGCTCCCCGGCGGCGAGCAGCGCGGCGATCGTGTCGAGCTTGTCCGCGACGGCGACGACCGCCCCGAGCTCCGTCGTGGGCAGCGCGTCCTCCGGCCCCAGCGGCCGGTAATGCTCGTAGACGGCGCTGGCCACAGCCTCGGGCGAGCCCTCGGCACGCAACAGCAGGCCGCCGACGATGCCCTGCAGCTCGGGGAACTCTCCCACGAGACCGCTGACGAGGTCGATCTTGGCCAGGCCGGCAGCCCGTTCGGCGAGCGCGGTCGCTTCGGGATCGAGCGCGAGCGCGTGGGCCAGCGCGCGAGCCAGGCCGGCGATGCGCTCGGCTTTGTCGGCATAGCTCCCGGCTCGCGCGTGGAACGCGACCCGTGCCAGCTCGGGACTCCGCGAGACGAGACTCCGCGCGCGGTCCTCGCTCCAGAAGAAGCGCGCATCGGCCAGGCGACCGGAGACGACCCACTCGTTGCCGCGTCGCACGTGGCCTGCCGGGTCGCGATCGGTATTGGCGACGGCCAGGAACGCCGGCTCGAGCCCGCCCGCTCGCGACTCGATCGAGAACGCCTTCTGGTGGTGCCGCAGGGTCGTCACGAGGATCTCGCGCGGCAGCTCGAGATAGTCGCGCTCGAACGACCCGAGGACGACGCCGGGCCACTCGACGAGATCGGCCACCTCGTCGAGCAGCGCGGGGTCGGGCACGACCGTCCCGCCGCTCTCGCGCGCGGCCTCGAGGAGACGGTCCGCCAGCTCCTGGCGTCGGCGCGCGGGGTCCACGATCACCGCACCGCGCTCGAGCGCCGCGAGGTAGTCGTCCGCATGGGCCAGCACGACGGGACCCGCTCCGAGGAACCGGTGCGCGGCGCTCGCGCGTCCCGCGGTCACGCCGAAGGCCGAGATCGGCAGGACCTCGGCGCCATGGAGCGCCACGAGCCAGTGCACCGGTCGGACCCAGCGGTACGTGCCGTCGGCCCAGCGCATCGTCTTCGGAAACGACAGTGCCTGGAGCGCCGCCTCGAGCTGCTCGGCCAGGATCGCGCCGACGGATCGCCCGGCCACGCGCCGCTTCAGCCCGGCGTACGCTCCGCGCTCCGTCCGTACCTCGATGAGCTCACGCGGGTCGACCCCGTGCTTGGCGGCGAAGCCGATCGCGGCACGCGTCGGCGCGCCGTCCGGACCGAAGGCGGCGCCGCTCGACGGCCCGAGGATCGTCTCGTCCCGATCGGGCTGGCGCGGAGCGACGCTCTCGCAGCGGACCGCGAGGCGGCGTGGGCCGCCCCAGGCGCGCGTCTCGCCGTGGGCCAGGGCCGCGGCGTCGAGCAGCGCGGCGAGCGCCTGCGCGAGATCGGCCGCCGCGCGCGCGATCATGCGGGCCGGGATCTCCTCGCAGCCGATCTCGATCAGCAGCGGGCGAACCGCGACGTCGGGCGCCTCGCTCATCGGCGCCCCTCGTCCGGGCCGCTGCGGGCGAGCAACGGAAAGCCGGCCCGCCGTCGCGCCTCGACGTAGGCCTCCGAGGCGCGACAGGCCAGACGTCGCACGCGGCCGATCGAGGCCGCGCGCTCGGTCACGCTCAGCGCGCCGCGCGCGTCGAGCACGTTGAACAGGTGCGAGCAGCGCAGCGTCGCTTCGTACGCCGGCAGGACCAGCGGGGCGCCCTCGGTCTCGCTCGCGCGGAGCTCGAGCAGTCGTCCGGCCTCGCGCTCCCAGTCCTCGAAGTGCCGGCGCAGCATGGCCACGTCCGCCTCGGCGAAGGAGTAGCGCGAGTGCTCGACCTCCTCCGCGCGCCGCACGTCCCCGTAGGACAGGCTCTCGTTCCACGGAATATCGAAGATGTTGCGGATGTCGTTGAGGAACATGC
>Ga0180063_1000285_pt1 | contig 13281 bp, 12 predicted proteins | sample EasRivT47_16_10D_FD_121776 | JGI IMG/M metagenome (GOLD analysis project Ga0180063, IMG submission 121776) | Soil microbial communities from meander-bound floodplain in the East River, Colorado, USA - East River metaG ERMLIBT47_16_10D | ecosystem: Environmental > Terrestrial > Soil > Floodplain ...
GCCACGCCGATGACGACGCCGACCGAAGTCCAGACGTCGGTCATCAGGTGGTGGCCGTCGGCCTCCAGGGCAATGCTGTGCGCCGCGCGGCCGACGCGGATCAGAAGCATGCCGACGCCGAGATTGATCGCCGACGCAGCCACGCTCAGAGCCAGGCCGAGCACCGCGGCCTCGATCGGGCGCGGCTCGATCAGGCGCGGGATGGCGCTCGCGAAAATCCCGGCCGCGGCGAGCACGATGAGCGCGCCCTCGATGCCGGCGGCGAAATACTCGGCCTTGGAGAAGCCGTAGGGATGGTTTTCGTCGGGCGGCGAGGCCGCCACGCGTAGCATCGCAAGCGCAAGCAGCGCCGCGGCGAGATTGACGATCGATTCGAGCGCATCGGAAAGCAGGCCCACCGAACCGGTAAGCCACCAGGCGAGCGTCTTCAGCGTGATCGTGGCGAGCGCCGCCGCGATCGACAGCCACGCGTAGCGCTCAAGCGGTGTAGAGGCGGTAAACAACGCTGTCGGGCTGTTCGCGGTCTGAAAGCTCGTATAGGGAAATTCTTTCGCCCGAGGCTGCGGCGAAGCGCCTTAGCTGTAACACACCGTCAAGATCGAGCGTTGTATGGGTGAAAATCAAGCCCACCGCCGCCGGGTGCGGGTCCGCCTCGCCCGGTTCTGCCTGCTCGCAGGCCCAGCGCTTGAACGTCACGCACTTGCCAAGGCAGCGGCGCGTCCAGGGCGTGGGATTCGCGTACCGCAGGAGATACGGCGACGACGAGAGCACCTCCGGCGTGTCGAGCTCATAGGTAGCGACATACGTCCGGCCCGCGACCCAGCGGCGAGCCGAGCGGAAGCCCGGGATCGAGAGGCGCTCGGGAATGTGCTCCGAGTCGTACCAGGCGTTGAATTCTTCTTCCATCCCGGGCGGGGGCTCCGTGAGCGTGAGGAGGAGGCCCCGCTTCATGCCTGGCGGATCATTCCCTTCTCGAGAACGTAGGCCCGGTCGGCGACGCGGTCCGTGAAATGCCGGCTCTGTTCCGCGAGCAGGATGGTGACGCCGGCGCGCTTCACCTCGAGGATCGCCCTGGCCACGCTCTCCACGATCAGGGGTGCGAGGCCTTCGGAGGGTTCGTCCAGCAGGATCGCGGAGGGGTTGCCGGCGAGCGTGCGCGCGATGCAGAGCATCTGCTGCTCGCCGCCGGACATGCGCGCGCCGCGGCGCTCGCGCAGTCCCGCAAGCGCCGGGAAGAGCGCGAACAGCCTGTCCTCTGTCCAGGCAAGCGCGGCGCGGCGCGGGGGCCGGCGGCCGACTTCGAGGTTCTCGGTCACGGTCAGGTCCGTGAAGATACGCCGATCCTCGGGGACGTACCCCAGGCCGAGGCGTGCGATTTCGTACGGTTCGAGGCCCGCCAGGCTCCTGCCGTCGAAGTTGACCGTCCCCGAGACAGGCGGAACCAATCCCATGATCGCTTTCAGGGTCGTCGACTTGCCGGCGCCGTTGCGGCCGAGGAGGGCGACGACCTCGCCATCGCGCGCGTCGAGATCGACGGAGAACAGTACCTGCGCTCGGCCGTAGCCTGCGCTCAGGCCGCGTACTTCAAGCGTCGCCAAGGTAAACCTCGCGTACCCGCGCGTCGGCACGGACCTGATCCGGGGCGCCTTCGGCGATCACTTCACCGAGGTGCATGACGATCACGCGGCTGGCGAATCCGAACACGACGCTCATATCGTGCTCGGTGAACAGGACGGCGATGTTGTCGCTGCGCGCCAGCGATGCGGCGAGCGCCATGAGCGCGCCGCGCTCGTCCGGGGCCATGCCCGCGGTCGGCTCGTCCATCAGAAGAAGGCGCGGCCGGTTCGCGAGCGCGATCGCAAGCTCGACCCGCTTCAGGTCTCCATATGCGAGCACCGCACAGGGGCGATCGGCCTGTTCGCGCATGCCGACCCGTTCGAGCAGCGCCTGGGCCGTTTCCGTTTGGAAGGTCGAAGCGCGGCGCCACATCGCGTAGTTCTTGCGGTGATGGGAGAGGAGCGCGGTCTGCACATTCTCGAGCACCGTCATTGACCCGAAGGTGGCCGTGACCTGGAAGGTGCGGCCGACGCCGAGACGCCATATGCGGTGCGGCGGCAGCCCGGCCAGGCTGGCATCGCCGAGCCGGACCTCGCCCGCATCGGGAACGAGCTGGCCGTTGAGCATGTTGAAGCAGGTGGTCTTGCCGGCGCCGTTCGGGCCGATGATCGCCACCATTTCGCCCGCCGCCACGCCGAAGGAGACGTCGCGCACCGCCTGGACGCCGCCGTATGCTTTCGAGAGGTTTTCTACCGAGAGAACCATTTTTTCAACGTCCCGGCGACGCCCTGTGGGAAGGCGAGCACGAGCAGCAGGATGACCACCCCGATCGCGGCGCGCCAGTAGGCAACCTCGCGGGAAACGGCGTCTTCGAGCCAGGTGAAGAGGGCCGCGCCCCATACCGGGCCGGTGAGGGTCTGGATGCCGCCGAGCAATACCATCACCAGTGCATCGACCGAACGCGGCACGGACAGGGTTTCGGGGGATATCGAGCCCTTGGAAAAGGCAAAGAGAGCGCCGGCGAGCCCGGCGAACGTGCCGGCGACGATGAATGCCGCCCACTGCTGGGCGCGCACGTCGATGCCGATGGCCTCGGCGCGGAGCGGAGAATCGCGGCTCGCGCGTAACGCCTGACCGAAGGGCGAGGCGACGATTCTCCACAGGAAGGCGATCGAGCCCGCACAAAGCCCGAGCGCGGCGAAGTAATAGGCGGCTCTGGATCCGAGCCACTGCGCCGGCCAGATGCCGACCAGCCCGTTGGAGCCGCCCGTTACCGCATTCCACTGGAACGCGACCGACCAGACGATCTGGGCCAGCGCGAGCGTAAGCATCGCAAGGTAGATTCCGGACAGACGAACGCAGAACCAGCCGAACAGCGCCGCGCCGGCCATGGCCGCCAGGGGCGCGGCGAGCAAGGCGAGCTCCATCGGCGCGTGGGCGCGCAGCAAGAGCAACGCGGCCGCATACGCACCCAGCCCGAAATAGGCGGCGTGGCCGAACGAAACCATGCCGCCCGGCCCGAGCAGCAGGTGCAGGCTGACCGCGAACAGGGCGAACACCAGCACGTCGGTCAGAAGCACGAGCGCGTACGCATCAGAGAACAGCGGAACCAGCGCGAGCACGATCAAGAGCGAAAGCATTGCCCTCCGCGGCAGGGCGTAGTCAGTTTCCGCCAAGGCCGGGGTGCGCGCTTCGGCGAGCGGGCGGCCGAGCAGACCCCACGGGCGCAGGACGAGCACGACCGCCATCACGATGAATTCGGCGACCAGCGTGATCTCGGAATAACCGAGGCCGATGCAGAACGCCTTGATCTCGCCGATGAGCAGGGCGGCGAGGAATGCGCCCGGGATCGATCCCATGCCGCCGACCACCACGACGACGAAGGCATCCGACACCAGCGCGAGATCGATCTCGAGGTTCGCCGGCTCGCGCGGAATGGCGAGCGCGCCGCCCAGCCCGGCGAGCGCGGCGCCGAGCGCGAAGACGCTGGTAAAGAGCCACCGCTGGTTGACGCCGAGGGCGCCGGTCATCTCGCGGTCCTCGGTCGCCGCGCGGATCAGGATGCCGAAGCGGGTTCGCGTGAGCAGGACATGAAGAAAGACAAACACGGCGGGACCGAGCACGATCAGGAACAGGTCGAATTGGGGGAACTGGCGGCCGGCGATATCGACGGCGCCGGTCAATCCCGGCGCCCGCGGGCCGAGCATGTCCTCCGGGCCCCACGCCCAGAGCGCGAAATCCTTGATCACCAGCACGAGCGCGAAGGTCGCGAGGAGCTGCAGAAGCTCGGGCGCCCGGTAGATCCTTCGCAGGAGAGCAATCTCGAGCACGGCCCCTAGAGTTCCAACCACCAATGCTGCGAGCGGAACGCTGACCCAGAACCCGACCTTGGCCGACAGCCACACGGCCACGTACATGCCGACCATGTAGAGCGAGCCGTGGGCGAAGTTGACGATGCGGCTGACGCCGAAGATGAGCGACAGCCCGGCGGCCACCAGGAAGAGCGAGCTCGCGCCGGCGAGCCCGTTCAGGAACTGCAGGAGAACGGCGGAGCCGCTCACTCCTTGCGCAGTGCGAGGATTTCCGGGTCGGAAAGCTGGTATTTGGCGCCGTCGGCGTAGCGCCAGTTCACCATGGTGCCTTTGCCGTCTTTCCTCGACAGCTGGCCGACATAAGCGCCCATCGTCGATTGATGGTCGATGGCACGCCACACGATGGGCCCGAACGGCGTCTGCATCTGCAGGCCTTTGAGGGCCTCGACGAGCTTTTCGGTCTCGGCGGATTTCGCCTTCCGGATGGCATTGGCGACGCTGTACACGGCCGTGTAACCGACGACCGAACCCTGGCGCGGGTACTCCTTCCAGCGCTTCTGGTAGGCATCGCGGAACGCCTTGTGCTCAGGCGTGTTGATCTCGCTCCACGGGTAGCCCGTGACCCACCAGCCTTCCGGCGTCTCGTCCTTCAGCGGATCGAGATATTCCGGCTCGCCGGCGAGGAGATTGAACACCACGGTGTTCCTGAACAGGCCGCGCGTGTTCCCTTCGCGCACGAATTTCTGCAGGTCGGCGGCAAAGAGCGAGCTGAAGATCGCGTCCGGCTTTGCTTCAGCGAGCGCCTGCACCACCGCGCCCGCGTCGATCTTGCCGAGCGCCGGCGCCTGCTCCGCGACGAACTCGACCCCGGGCTGCGCCTGCGACAGCAGCTTCTTGAAGGATGCAGTGGCGGACTGGCCGTACTCGTAGTTGGGGTACACGATGGCCCAGCGCCGCTTCTTCAGCTTCGCCGCCTCGGGCACGAGCATCGCCGTCTGCATATAGGTCGAAGGCCGCAGCCGGAACGTGTAGCGGTTGCCGTTCTCCCAGACGATCTTGTCGGTGAGCGGCTCGGAGGCGACGAACAGGACTTTTCTCTGGTTCGCCAGGTTCGCGACGGCAAGCCCGACGTTCGAGGCGAACGTGCCCATCAGCACGTTGACGCGCTCGCGCGCGATCAATTCCTCGGCCACGCGCACCGCATCGCCCGGCGTGCCGCCGTCGTCGCGCGTGACGAGCTCGAGCTTGCGCCCCAGGACTCCGCCCGAGCGGTTGATCTCCTCCAGCGCCAGCTCCATGCCCTTCTTGTAGGGCTCGAGGAACGCCGGGAACACCTTGTAGCTGTTCAGCTCGCCGATTTTGACGTTTTGGGCCTGGGAAACGAGTGGCGTCGCCAGCACCCCAAGCAGGATCATGCTCGAAAATCTCATGCCTCACCTTCCACTTTGGCCCCGCGGTCCGGCTTGATCCTCTCCGTACCTGCGGGAAAGATCCTCCAGAACTCCCTGCGCACCAGGCTGGCGATCGTCGCGCTCTTGTTGAGGCCGTGATAACGCGCCACCGCGTCGAGCATCGCGAGATCGCGCGGCGTGGCCGAGAAGGTGCGAACCTTGGTTCTCTGCATATATAAATCTTATATAATATTTATACGCTCGCCCTCAAGACTTGTCAACCGTGGCGTAAGCCGAATAGAACAGATCGAAAATCCGCATCGCCGCGGCGAGCAGGGCATCGTCGCTGCGCGCCTTTTCCTTGCTCCCGCGCAGCACGGTGTCCAGGCCCTTGGCGTCGGCGACGGGGATCCCGCCGGCGTCGAGGAAGTGCACCGCTGCCCCGATGCGAGCGAGGGCCGGGTCGCCCTCCAGCCGGAAGCTCGCCAACAGGGCCTCGAAGGTGACCCGATCGCGGACGTGGGTGAATTCCGCGCCGTCGAAATCGAAGCCGATGGCCTTTTTCGGCAGGTCGCGCGCACGCTCGATCCAGACGAACCGGGCGCCACGATCGATGAACCGCTTGATCAGCCAGGCGCTCGCCAGGCGATCGACCCAGGGGTCTTTGCGGGTGGCCCAGACGCGGTTCTGATACCGGGCGGCCTCCACGGAACGCAGCCTTTTCCGCGAAGCGCGAGGCTCGCCCCCCGAGAGCTCCCGTGCGAGGTCTGACATTGCCTGTCTTGCCTGGCGTGCGGCGCGTCCCGGAAAGAAATCGATCCGCGCCAGCCGGTCGAGCCCGCGTTGCAGCCGCTCCACGGTGCGTCTCGCCTTGGGGGGTCGGAAGCGGGGCAGGGCGGCCTTCGCGGCGTCGATCTCCTCGACCAGCGCGCCGTATTCCGGCGTGCGGTCGAACAGCTTGCGCACCTCGGCGCGCTGGCCTGCCGTCTTCAGCCTGAGCTCGACCGTCATCGCGAACCCGCCGGCCGCCCGGATCTCGGACTCCATCTTCGCCAGTACCGGCCTGCCGGGCGCGGTCGCCGGCAGGACATAGACGCCGTCCCGCAGTACGCCGCATCCGGTGTCCTTCAGCGCCCGCCAGACGCGCATGCGCATCGTCGAGTTGCTGGCGGGGAGGCTTAGAACCAGGGTATCGAGTGTCATCTGTTATAGATATCACATTTAAGTGATGATTGCTACAAAGACACTTGACATTGCTGTTCTCCAAAGGTAAGGTGCGCGCGTAGGCTCTCGCCTAGCCGGGTTTACCGCAGACACCCGGTCCCAAAAGACGCTTCGTCTCAAGCGCTGCTCCAGTCCCATTGACGGGAAGGAGTATGTGTATGAGAACCGAAGTAGTCGTCCTCGCTGTCCTTGCCGCCGGATGCGATCTCGTCGCCGCACCGCGCGACCTGCCTAAGCAAGCAAGCGTTGCTGCTTCGCCGCCGGTGAACCTGCGTTATCAGGTCGACGCCGTCCGTGACCGCGTCTGGCTACTGACCCCGGAAGGCGTGGTGCTCTACGACGGCGGCAAGCCCTACAAAACCGATGTTCTCCTGCCGGGGTGGCATTGGGCCGGCGCGCCTTACGGCTGCCTGCCGGGCCTCGCGATCGGCCCGAAGGGGGAGGCGCTCGTCACGAGCGACGTGCTGCCGCGCGTATGGCAGATCGATCCGGCGAGCCTGGAAGTCACGGTGCGCGATCTCGTCCTCGACGCGGATCAGACCAAGGATGTCGGCTTTTCCGGCCTTGTCTATGTCCCGGAGCAGAGCGCGTTCTTCGCGGTGAGCTCGGCGCACGGCTCGCTGTGGCGGATCGACGCGCAACTGACACGGGGGCAGAAGATCCAGCTCTCGGAGCCGATCGCGAACGCCTGCGGCGTCTTCGAGCGCGCCCGCAGCGGGACCTATCGGACGGCGAAGCCGCCGCGTTTTTGCGCCGGCGGGCCGGGCAAGGGCTGGACCATCGACCTCACGCCCGACCAGCGCTCGGCTTTCGTCAACTTTGTCCCCGGAGAAAGGCCATGCTAGGCGGCCTTGCGCTCGGCGGGCGGCGGCAGGAGCTTCAGGCAGCGGTCGATCCAGAGCGCGGTGAGCTTCTCCTGCACGCCGTTCTGCGCCAGGCGCTGCGCGAGGGCGCCGAAGTCGACCTGGTCGAGCGGCTGGTCCTGGTTGAAGCACGAGAAGACGTAGGTGGTCTTGCCGGTCGCGGGATCGACGTGCGGCTGCAGGCACTGCGCGCAGATCTCTTTCATCATGCACTGCATCGGGCTGTTGATGGAGCCGATCGCGGTATGCGTGGGTTTCAGATATTTCTTCAAAACCCCATGACGTGCAGCTGCGACCGCAGCCATCATGCGGTCGGAGCCGATGGCGATGATGCGATCGGTGGAAGAGAAGGCAATCGGCTGCGCGCCGAGGGCGCCGGAGGCATACGCGTGCATCGCCTGGACGATGTTGCCGACGTGTGCGCGGTCCTGCGGGCGTCTGGGGGTGAAGCCGGGGGCTTCGTCGCAGCACCAGACCACGACATCCGAAGCAGCCTCGATGTCTTCCACGCGGTAGCGGTCGGCGGCGCGCCGGTAGCCGGCGAAGTAGATGACCTTGGAGCCTGCGGCGCGCAAGGCGCGGCCGATGGAGAACAGCACCGCGTTGCCCAGCCCGCCGCCGGCGAGCACCACGTTCTCTCCATGCGGGATCTCGGTCGGCGTTCCCGTCGGCCCCATGAGGATCACCGGCTCGCCCGGCTGCAGATAGGCGAGCAGGTCGGCCGACCCGCCCATCTCGAGCGCGATCACCGAGATCAGGCCTTTCTCGCGATCGACCCAGGCTCCTGTGAGGGCAAGGCCTTCCATGGCCAGCGTCGTTCCGGGGACGCGCAGCGCGAGGCTCTCGAAGTTCTGCATGCGGTAGAACTGGCCCGGCTCGAAGCGCCGCGCAGCGACCGGCGCGCGCAGCACGACCTCGACGATCGTCGGCGTGAGGCGCCGCACCTCGTGCACCACGGCGCGCAGATCGCGATTCAGATTTGCGAGGAATTGCGGATCGTCGAGCCCGGAAGCGGCCGGGCGGCCCGCCAGCACCCGGGTTAGCGTCGGAAACCCCTGCTTGGCGCTGCCCATGGCCTTCACCACGTTGCCGAAGTACGACGGGTGCAGGTCGCCGAAGAAGCTCAAGAAGCGCCCGTCCGGATAGCGGTGGAGAAGCACTTCGGGGTGCTTGGGCTTGGCGGTATGCCGCTCGGGTCTCACCGGCGCGCCGGTCTCGTCGCACGCCAGGAAGTACTTGCCGTCGAGCTCCAGGCTGACGCCCTCTTCCCGTGCGAGGACCGTATTCGGCTGCGTGCCGGCCGCGATCAGCACCGATTTGGCCGGCAGCTCGACGCCACTCGAAAAGGTAACCGCGCGAGCGTGCCCGTACCGGTCCACCTCGATGCGAGTCGGAGTGAGGCTTTCTGAAAAGGTGATGCCTTCCTCGAGCGCCTTCGCCACCTCCTCGTGGTTCAGCGTGTAGGAAGGGCTGTCGATCATGCGGCGGCGGTACGCGATCGTCGCGCCGCCCCAGGATTTGAGAAGACTTAACCGGTTTGCAGGCTTGGCGCTCCGCAGAGCTTTGGCATGAGAAATGAATTCCTCGGCGATCTCCCGCTCCTCGGCGGTCCACTCGGGCTTGCGCTCGAGGGCTTCGTAGCGCGCGAGGAACTTCTCGACCTGCACCGCGTAGTAGGCGAGCGACTCGGTGGCGGTATCAATTGCCGTAAGCCCGCCGCCGATCACCACGATCGGAAGGCGGATCTGCAGGTTGGCGATCGACTCGCGCTTCGCCGCGCCGGTTAGCTGCAGGGCCATGAGGAAGTCGGACGCGGCGCGCACGCCGCGCGCGAAGCCGTTCGGGATCTCGAGCACCGTCGGCCGTCCGGCGCCGGCACACAGCGCGATGTGGTCGAAGCCGTCCGTGAACGCCTCGTCGATGGTGAGCGTGCCGCCGAAGCGCACGCCGCCGAACATCGCGAACTGCCGGCGCCGCTCGAGGAGCAGACGGATGATCTTGAGGAAGTTCTTGTCCCAGCGCACCGTGATGCCGTATTCCGCCACGCCGCCGAAGCCCGCCATTACGCGCTTGTCGAGGGATTCCCGCAGGGAGGCGATATCCCGGATGGCCTGGAACGGTCTTCTGTTGCCCAACGGATCGACCCCGGAAATCTCGGCATCGAGCGGCTCGATCTTCAAGCCGTCGATGCCGACGACGGTGTGGCCGTCATTCATCAGGTGGTGCGCCACGGTGAAGCCGGCAGGCCCGAGGCCCACCACGAGGATTCTCTTCCCTGTTGCCGCTTTCGGGTACGGCCGGCGCAGGTCAAAAGGATTCCAGCGCGTCAGGAGCGAGTAGATCTCGAATCCCCAGGGCAGCTCGAGCACGTCCTTCAGCGTGCGCGTCTCGGCCTGCGGGATGTCGACCGGATCCTGCTTCTGGTAGATGCACGATTTCATGCAGTCGTTGCAGATGCGGTGGCCGGTGCCGGCGACCATCGGGTTGTCGACCGCGATGATGCCGAGCGCCGCCAGCGGCTCGCCGCGCGCCTTCACCATGTGAAACTCGGAGATTTTCTCCTCGAGCGGGCAGCCGGCGAGCGGCACGCCGAACACGGTGTTGCGGAATCCTTCCGCGGGCGCCTTCTCCTTCAGGCCTTTGGAGCAGGAATCCTTGCCCTGCTCGTGGCACCAGATGCAGTAATTTGCTTCATCCAGCGCGCCGACCAGGTCAGTGCCGGGGTCGGTGAGGGTGAACCCTTCGCGGTGCCGCAGCTCGGTGTGGGGGATGAGCTTCATGTAATCGAGCTTGCGGGGCGCCTTGAACAGCACGCCAGCGCGGTGCTTCGCTTTTCCCTCGGGCGTAAGAACGGCCCAGGCGGCATAGCGAGCCGCCTGCTCGAGATTCGGGGCATTGGCGGGCTCGTCCTTCAGCCATTCGGTGACCTGGCGGGCGAACTCGAGCTCGGTCGTGAAGTAAAACCCGTCGGGTTTCGCATCCTCGGGTTTGACCTTGTGCAGCGCGCGCCGCTGCACGAAAAGCCGCTTCACGGAATACAGGGGAGCAAGCTCGTTGTGCCGCTCCGCCAGCGCGCGCGCCTCGGCCTCGATGCCGAACAGTCGAGCGAGGAAGTCCTCTACGTGCGGAGCGAGCGCGACGAGGAGATCGGATTCGGGTTTCCCGGAGGGAACCGCTTTCCTGGCTAAAACCAGCTTCTCGCGCAACGCTGCATCCGCTTCGCCGAGAAAACCGAGAAACGCGGCGTCGACGCGAAGCAGCCCTTCGCGCTCGCATAAATCGCTGAAACGAATCCCGAAACCGAGTTGCATGCAGTTAGAATTATCGGCGAATTCACTGCGGAGTTCCCGATGCAAATCCGAAATAGCATATTCCTCGTCACCGGCGGCGCCTCCGGCCTCGGCGCGGCAAGCGCGCGCATGGCGGCCGAGGGCGGCGCGAAGGTCGTCATCGCCGACATGCAGGCGGAAGCCGGTGAAAAGCTCGCCAAGGAACTCGGCGGGCGCTTCATCAAGACCGACGTGACGAGCGAGACGGACGCCCGCGCCGCCGTGGCGCTCGCGCTCAAGGAGTTCGGCGGGCTGCATGGGCTCGTGAACTGCGCCGGCATCGCGCTCGCCGAGCGCACGCTCGGCAAGGAAGCGCCGCACGACCTGCAGCGCTTCATCCGCACCATCAACGTGAACCTCATCGGCACGTTCAACATGATCCGGCTCGCCGCCGACGCGATGGCCAAAGCGGTCCCCAACGCCTCGGGCGAGCGCGGCGTCATCGTCAACACCGCCTCGGTCGCGGCCTTCGACGGGCAGATCGGGCAGGCCGCCTACTCGGCGTCCAAGGGCGGCATCGTCGGCATGACGCTGCCGATCGCGCGCGACCTTTCGCGCAACGGCATCCGCGTGTGCACCATCGCCCCCGGCATCTTCGAGACGCCGATGCTGATGGGCCTGCCCAAGGACGCCCAGGAATCGCTCGGCAAGCAGGTGCCGTTCCCCTCGCGCCTCGGCCGGCCGGCGGAATACGCCCAGCTGGTGAAAGCGATCATCGAGATCGAGATGCTGAACGCCGAGACCATCCGCCTCGACGGCGCGATCCGGATGGCCCCTAGGTAATTTGCTTGAGGTTTTTCTTGTAGAACCGCGAGCGCTCGACGTACCCGCGAGCAACCTTGAGAAGGTAGTCCCTTTCCTCCTGCTTCAGCTCGCGCACGATCTTCCCGGGCGAGCCGAGCACCAGCACGCCGTCGGGGATCTCCTTGCCTTCCGCGATCAGCGTGTTGGCGCCGACCAGCGTGCCGCGGCCGATGCGCGCACCGTTCATGATCACGCTGTTGATGCCGATCAGGCTGCCGTCGCCGATCGTGCAGCCGTGCAGCATCACCTTGTGGCCTACGCTTACGGACTTTCCGAGCGTCATCGGGTAGCCGGGGTCGACGTGGAGCACGGAGCCGTCCTGGATGTTGCAGCCTTCGCCGATGGTGATGCGGTCGTTCTCGGCGCGGATCACGACCTTGAACCAGACGCTCACATCGTTTTCAAGAACAACCGATCCTATGAGTGAGGCGTCAGGAGCGATGTAATGGTGCTCGCCGAGCAGCTGGACGCGCCGCTCGCCGATGGCGAAGAGAGGCATGGGGCTATCATAATCCAGTGAAAATCATCGTACTGGGCGCCGGCGTGGTCGGCGTCGCCAGCGCCTGGTATCTCGCCGCCGCGGGCCACGAAGTGACGGTGATCGAGAGGCGCGACGCCGCGGGCCTGGAGACGTCGTTCGCCAACGGCGGACAGATTTCCGCCGGGCACGCCGAGCCCTGGGCGAAGCCCTCGGCGGTGCCGCAGATCCTGCGCTGGCTCGGACGCGAGGACGCGCCGCTCCTTTTCCGCCCGCGGGCGAGCTGGGCGCAATGGGAATGGGGTTTGCGATTCCTGTATGAGTGCTTGCCGGGGCGCTTCGAGCGCCACAGCCGCACGCTCGCCGGCCTCGCCCGCTACAGCCGCGACTGTCTGCGCGCGCTTCGCGCCGAGCTCGGACTGCGCTACGACCATCTCGAGCGGGGGATCCTGCAGTTCGCCACCAAGCGGAGCGATTTCGATGCGATGGCCGGCCACGCCGAGGCGATGCGTGCGCTCGGAGTGCGGCGCGAGCCGAAGTCCGCGGCAGAATGCCTCGAGCTCGAGCCTGCCCTGAAGCATTCAACCGACCCGGTGGTCGGCGGGGTGTACGACGCGAACGACGAGTCTGGCGACGCCTGCCGCTTTACCCAGGAGCTGGCGCGCATCGCCGTTTCGCGCGGCGTGGTCTTTCGGTACGGCGCCGCCATCGAGGCGCTCGAGGCTGCCGGCGACACCGTAGAGGTAATCCGATTGGGATCGGAGCGCGCGACGGCAGATGCGTACGTGGTGTCCCTCGGCAGTTACAGCCCGCTGCTGCTGACACCGCTCGGCGTCCGCATCCCGGTGTACCCGCTGAAGGGATATTCGATCACGCTGCCGCTCGGTCCTGCGGAGCTCGCCGCCGCCCCGACGGTGAGCCTGACCGACGAGGCCTTCAAGCTCGCCATCTCCCGGCTCGGCAACCGCCTGCGCGCCGCTGGCACTGCCGAGCTCACCGGCTACGACACCTCGGTGAATTCCGTGCGTTGCGCGGCCATCGCGCGCCGCATTCGCGACCTGTTCCCGGCGCTCGGCGGCATCACCACGGTGGAGAATTGGGCCGGGCTGCGTCCCGCGACGCCGGACAATGTGCCGGTCATCGGGAAAACCAGATTCAGGAATCTTTATCTGAACACCGGCCACGGCACGCTCGGCTGGACGCTGGCCTGCGGCTCGGGAAGCGTGCTTGCGGACTTGATTTCCGGGCGACCGCCGCAGGTGGCGTTTCCGTTCACATGAAGCAAAGCGAGTCGCAGTTCCTGCAGGTTCGCGGCCTGCGCTA
>Ga0180063_1000286_pt1 | contig 13258 bp, 12 predicted proteins | sample EasRivT47_16_10D_FD_121776 | JGI IMG/M metagenome (GOLD analysis project Ga0180063, IMG submission 121776) | Soil microbial communities from meander-bound floodplain in the East River, Colorado, USA - East River metaG ERMLIBT47_16_10D | ecosystem: Environmental > Terrestrial > Soil > Floodplain ...
ACCGGGCACTTCTCCGGGTCGCCCGGGTCGGTGCGCTTCACGCGCGCCGGGTCGGTCGGCATGGTGCGGATCTTCTTCGTCACGGAGTCGGCATCCTCGCGCAGCCCGATCGTGTTGCCGTAGGACTTCGACATCTTCGCACCGTCGAGACCGGGGAGTTTGGACGACTCGGTGAGCAGCACGTCAGGCTCGACGAGGATCATGCGCCCGCCCCCCTCGAGATAGCCGAACAGGCGCTCCCGATCGGCGACCGCCAGGTTCTGGGCGTCCTCCAGGAGCGCACGCGCCGATTCCAGTGCCCCCTGGTCGCCCTGCTCCTGGAACTTGGTGCGCAGCTCGCGGTACAGCTTCGCCTTGCGGCTCCCGAGCTTCTTGACCGCGCCGAGCGCCTTTTCCTCGAACCCGGCCTCGCGGCCGTAGACGTGGTTGAAGCGCCGCGCGATCTCGCGCATGAACTCGATGTGCGGCACCTGGTCCTCGCCGACCGGCACGTACTTGGCACGATAGATCAGCACGTCCGCGCTCTGCAGCAGCGGATAGCCGAGGAACCCGTAGGTGGACAGGTCCTTGTCGGCGAGCTTCTCCTGCTGGTCCTTGTACGTCGGCACGCGCTCGAGCCAGCCAAGCGGCGTGATCATCGAGAGCAGCGTGTGCAGCTCGGCGTGCTCGGGGATGCGCGACTGGATGAACAGCGTGGCCTGGCCGGGATCCACGCCGGCCGCGAGCCAGTCGATCACCATCTCCCACACGTTCTCCTCGATCACTTCCGGCGTGTCGTAGTGGGTGGTGAGCGCGTGCCAGTCGGCGACGAAGAAGAAGCACGGGTACTCGCTCTGCAGCCGCACCCAGTTCTTGAGCGCCCCATGATAGTGCCCGAGGTGCAGGAGGCCGGTGGGGCGCATGCCCGAAACGACGCGCTCGGGGACCATCGTCAGAGCGTGCCCAGCAGCGGCAGCTGGAAGGCGTTCGCGATCAGCTGGATCGAGCCCGCGACCATCGGGTACATGACCACGCCGAGGACGTTGGTGAACATGAGCGCGAGCAGGATCGGGAACCCGAGCGGCTCGAGCCGCGCGTAGCGATCGGAGACGCGCGGCGGCAGCAGGCTCGCCACGATGCGGCCGCCGTCGAGGGGCAGGATCGGCAGCAGGTTGAGCAGCATCAGTACGACGTTCACCTCGACACCGGCGCGGCTGATGAGGAACAGCGGCACCGTGAAGTAGGTCTCTGGCAGCATAACCGCGAGCTTTCCGATCACCGCCCACCCGAGCGCCATCACGAGATTGGCGCCGGGCCCGGCGGCCGCGACCCACATCATGTGCTGGCGTGGACGGCGCAGGGCGTGGTAGTTGACCGGCACCGGCTTCGCCCAGCCGAACAGCATCCCGCGACCGCCGGCCCAGGAGGTCGCCAGCAGGATCACTAGCGGGACTACGATAGTGCCGACGAGGTCGATGTGCCGCATCGGGTTGAGGCTCACGCGGCCGAGCACGAACGCAGTCGTGTCGCCGAAATGCCTCGCTACATATCCGTGCGCCGCCTCGTGCAGCGTGATCGCGAAGACGACCGGGAGGGCGTAGATCGCAATCGTCGAGACGAGGCTTTCGATATTCATCGGGCGAGTGGTGGTGCGGCGGCGAATTCTAGCAGAGTCGCCCCCCGCGCCTCGCCGGGACGGCGCTGTTCAGTCGACGAACGGTGCCACCGGCCCCTTGCCGGCGCGCACTACCTCGGGCACCGCGCCGGTGAGATCGACGACCGTGGTGGGCGCGGTGCCGCACGGCCCGCCGTCCAGCACCAGCTCCACGTCGCGCTCGAGGCGCGTACGGATCTCGCCCGCATCCTCGAGGGGCGCGTCGTCGCCCGGCAGGAGCAGCGTCGTCGAGAGCAGCGGCTCGCCCAGCTCCGCGAGGAGCGCGAGCGCGACCGGATGATCCGGCACGCGCAGCCCGATGGTCTTGCGCCGCGGATTCAGGATGCGGCGCGGCAGGTCCTTGGTGCCTTCGAGAATGAAGGTGTAGCTGCCGGGGGTGAGCGTCCGGAGCAGCCGGTACTGCGCGTTGTCGACGCGCGCGTAGGTGCCGATCTCCGAAAGATCGCGGCACATCAGGGTGAAGTGATGGCGCTCGTCGACGCCGCGGATCCGCCGCAGCCGCTCCATCGCGGACTTGTCGCCCACGTGGCAGCCGAGCGCGTAGCAGGAATCGGTCGGATAGGCGATCACGCCGCCCGCGCGCACGATCTCCGCCGCGCGTGCAATGAGGCGCGCCTGCGGATGGGTCGGGTGGATGACGAAGTACTGGGCCATTACGCCCAGACTACTACGCGCAAACTGCTACGCCCAGTCGTGCCAGACCGGTTTGAGGTCCGCCGGCAGCGGCGGCAGCCGACCGAGATCGATCTCGCTCTCCTCCGGCCCGTGGAAGTCGGAGCCCCGCGAGGCGAGCAAGCCGAGCTCGCGAGCGAGCTGGGCGAACTCGACGTACTGCGCGCGCGTGTGGCTGCCGGTCACGACCTCGACCGCCTCGCCGCCCGCGGCGATGAACTCGATGAAGAAGTGCCGCAGCTCTGCGCGCGTGAGCCGGTACCGGCCCGGGTGCGCGACCACGGCGCGCCCGCCGCTCGCGCGGATCCACGCCACCGCATCGGCGAGCTCGGCCCACTGGTGCGGCACGTAGGCCGGCTTGCCAGCGACGAGATAGCGGTGGAACACCGATCGCACGTCGCGGGCCACGCCGCGTTCGACCAGGAAGCGCGCGAAATGCGCGCGTCCCACGAGGTTCGGATTGGCGGCATAGGCGTAAGCACCTTCCAGGGTGCCCGGCATGCCCAGCGCGTCGAACTCCGCTGCGATCCGCTCCGCACGCCGCGCACGGCTCGCGCGCACGGACTCCAGGCCGCGGGCGAGCGTTTCGCTCGCGGGATCGACGCCCAGGCCGACGATGTGGATCGTGATGCCGCCCCAGGTGATCGAGATCTCCACCCCCGGTACGAGCCGGATGCCGCACTCGTCCGCGGTCGCTTGCGCTTCCGCGAGGCCGGTCAGATCGTCGTGATCGGTGAGCGCCAGGACACCGACGCCGTTTGCGGCCGCGCGGCGCACCAGCACAGTGGGCGTAAGCACGCCGTCCGATGCGGTGGAATGACAGTGCAGGTCGAAGTTCTTCGCGACTGGGGCAAGCATACGGCGATTCTAACAGTCGCCACTCCCCTCACTCCCGCACGCGCTCAACGTCGCAGGAAGTCTTCCACGATCCGGGCGAGTGCCCCGGGCTGATCGTGATGCAGCATGTGACCTGCGTCCGCAAGCGTGTACGCGGTGAGGTTCGAGAAGGCGCGCTTGCGCGCCTCGTACGCCGGCCCATCGATCCGCAGGCGCTTGATCGTCTCGGACTCGGCGCCCTCGACCCACAGCACCGGGGCCGTCACGGTGCGCCAGCAAGCCTGCGCCTCCTCGAGGCGATAGAGGATCGGGTTCACGCGCTTGTGGGCCGGATCGCTGCGCAGCCCGACGCGTCCCTCCGGCGTGGGCATGCCCCAGTGATGCGCGAGAAAGAGCGCACGCTCCGGCGTGAGCCGCGGATTGACGTTGCCCAACCGCGCCGCGAGTTCTTCGAAGCTCGCGTAATCCCGAAAGCGCTGCGGCGCGTCCAGCTCCGCAAGCCAGCGCGCATAGCGTGCAGGCGCTTCGCCGGCGTCATTACCGCGCAGCCCGAATCCCTCGAGGTTTACCAGCTTCGCGACGCGCTCCGGCCGGATGCCGGCATAGAGACTGGCGACGTTTCCGCCCATGCTGTGCCCGAGCAGGTTCACCGCCCGCTCCGGCGAGAACCGTCCCAGCAGCCCATCGAGATCGGCGAGGTAGTCGGGGAACCAGTAGCTGTCCGCCCCGCTCCACTGGGTCAGGCCATAGCCGCGCCAGTCGGGCGCGATCGCATGCCAGTCGCCGCGCAGCGCATCGACGAAGAACTGGAAGGACGCCGAAACGTCCATCCAGCCGTGCAGCAGGAAGAGCTTCGGGTGCGCGGGATCGCCCCACGTCCGGCAGTGGTAGCGCAGGCCGCGAATGTCGACGAAGACGGATTCGCTCGGTTTCATGGGGCGCTCGAATGGCACGTTCAAGCGACGCACGATGCTAACATCGCATCGTTCTTCATCGGAGCCCCGGATGCCGATCTACAACCTCGGCGAGCGCAGGGTCGAAGTTCGCGGTCCGGACGTGTACGTCGCGCCGAACGCCTCGCTCATCGGCTCGGTCATCGTCGGCAACGAGTGCAGCTTCTGGTTCGGCGCCGTCGTGCGCGGCGACAACGACCTCGTCACCATCGGCGACCGCACCAACATCCAGGACGGTTGTGTCGTACACGCCGATCCGGGCATCCCCGTCACGATCGGCTCGAACGTCTCGGTCGGGCACATGGCGATGCTGCACGGCTGCACGATCGGGGACGGGAGCCTGATCGGCATCGGTGCGGTGATCCTGAACCACGCCGTAATCGGCAGGAACTGCCTCGTCGGCGCGAAAACGCTGATCCCCGAGCGCAAGCGCTTTCCCGACGGCGTGCTCATCCTCGGTCAGCCGGGCAAGGTCGTCCGGGAACTGCGGCCCGAGGACTTCGAGGCCCTTCGCGAAGCGGCCGAAAGCTACGTCGGGAAAGGCCGGCGGTACCGCGCCGAGTTCGCCCCGCGAACCGGCTGACCGGTCACCCTGCGCCGCGCCCGCTCGAACGCTTCTCCGACCGCCGAAATTCCCTCAGCGCGCCTACGCCGCAAGCGGCACCGGCTTCAAGGCCTCTTCCGGCGTGCCGTCCTTCCACGGCAGCTCGACGTCGTAGTCGCGGAGCAGGCAGTCGTCCGGCAGGCACGTGATCGGCGTGAAATCCCGATGGGCGATGTACGCCGGGCGCGTGAACCGGCGAATGTGGTTGGAGACGGCGCACAGGCTCAGGTACACGTTCCAGCGATCCCAGGGCGAGAGGTTCGCCGTCGAGGCGTGCACGAGGCAGCTGTGGAACATGATCATCGATCCGGCCGGCCCCTTTGGGGCGACCAGGCCGCCGCGCTCGACGAGCTTCTGGATTGTGTCGTGGTTGATCGTCCACAGCGGGTAGCTCGTCGTCGTCGTGTCGTGTTGGGCCTCGACGACGCCGAGCTCGTGGCTGCCCGGGATGAACATGAGCGGCCCGTTGAACTCGTTCACCTCGTTCAGGAAGATGGCGATGTTCATCGCACGCGGCGCCGGCATCTGGTCGTCGGCCTGCCACGTGCCGTAGTCCTGGTGCCACTGCCACAGGTCGCCGTCGAACGCGACTTTGCCGTTGATCTTGAACTGGTGCATGTACACATCCTCGCCGAACAGCTGCTTCACCGGCTCGATCATCCGCGGGTGGCGGCCCAGGCGTGCGAAGGCGGGGTTGTACATATGCGCGGCGAAGTTCGTGCGCACCGCATCGCCAGCCTTCTCGCGGACGTTTTCGGGCCGTCGCTGCGCGAAGAGCACCGGCACCTCGTCGCTCAGCGCCTTGATCTCTGCCGCGGAGAAGAGGCTCGGGAAGAACAAATAGCCGTCGCGATCGAATTGCCGGAGCTGCTCCTGCGTGAGCTTCATGGTCCCTCCTCGTTGGGATGGTCGGCGACCGCGCCCGGCGCGGTCACTTCGGCGCCATGCGAATGGCGCCGTCGATCCGGATCACCTCGGCGTTTAGCATCGGGTTCTCGATGATGTGCTTGGCGAGCGCGGCGTACTCGGACGGCTTGCCGAGCCGCGAGGGGAACGGCACCTGCTGTCCGAGCGAGTCCTGGACCTCCTTCGGCAGCCCTTCGAGCATCGGCGTGAGAAAGATCCCCGGCGCGATCGTGCAAACGCGGATGCCGCTCCGCGCGAGGTCGCGCGCGATGGGGAGCGTCATGCCTACCACCCCGCCCTTCGACGCGGAGTAGGCCACCTGCCCGATCTGGCCGTCAAATGCCGCGACCGAGGCGGTGTTCACGATCACTCCCCGCTCGCCGTCCGCGTTCGGCTGGCCCTTCGCCATCGCGTCGGCGGCGAGCCGAATCATGTTGAACGTCCCGATCAGGTTGATCGTGATCACGCGGGTGAACGAGGCAAGCGAGTGGGGGCCTTCCTTGCCGATGGTCTTCTCCCCGATCGCGATGCCCGCGCAGTTCACCAGCCCCTGGAGGCCGCCGAAGGTCTTCACCGCGGTCTCCACCGCGGCCTTGCCGTCGACTTCGCTCGTGACGTCGCACTTCACGAACCGCGCGTTCGCGCCGAGTTCCTTGGCGAGCGCCTCGCCCTTGTCCGCCTGCAGGTCGGCGATCACGACGTTGGCCCCGCCCGCGGCGAGGGTACGGACCGTTCCCGCCCCGAGGCCCGAGGCGCCGCCGGTGACGATAAACGTGCTCTTTGCGAGATCCATCTCGATGCCCCTTAGGTTGGTTGATTCAAATCCGTTCGATGATCGTCGCGGTCGCCATGCCGTGACCGATGCACATCGTCTGCAGGCCGATCGTGCCGCCCGTGGCTTCGAGCCCCGCGAGCATCTTGGCCATCAGCCCGCCGCCCGTCGCGCCCAGCGGGTGCCCGTGCGCGATCGCCCCGCCCCACGGATTGACCTTTTCGGGCGCGGGCCCGAACTCGCGCGCCCACGCGAGCGGCACGCACGCGAACGCCTCGTTGACCTCGAACCAGTCGACGTCCTTCACCGCGAGCTTCGCGCGCTCGAGCGCAAGGCGCGTCGCGGGAATTACGCCGTCGAGCTGCAACGTCGGGTCGGAGCCCACCACCACCCGTGCGAGGAAGCGCGCGCGCGGCTTTAGGCCGTCCGCCTTCGCGGTGTCACGGTCGGCGACGAGCACGGCGGAGGCACCGTCGGAGATCTGGCTCGAATTCGCGGCGGTGATCACGCCGTTCTCGCGGAACACGGTCTTGAGCGTCGCCATCTTGGCCGGATCGATCCTCTCGCGAACGCCCTCGTCGCGGGTGAGTTCGATCTTGCCGCCCGCCTCGTCCACACCCGGCGCCGGGAGGATTTCGCGGTTCCGGCCGCTCGCGAGCGCCTGCCACGCGCGGCGATGGCTCTCGGTCGCAAACTCGTCGAGCGTCGTGCGGGAGAGCCGCCACTTCTCGGCGATGCGCTCGGCGCTCTCGCCCTGGTGAATGATCTCGTGCTTCTGAAAAAGCGCGGGGTTCAGGCCGCCGAAGCCGCCGTGGCGACCATCCGGATCGATGTCGGAGAACATGCGCACGCGCGTCATGTTCTCCACCCCGCAGCCGATCGCGTAGCGCGCGTCGCCCGCGGCGACCGCCTGCGCGGCGAAGTGGACGGCCTGTTGGCTGGAGCCGCACATGCGGTTGAGCGACACCGCCGGCACCGACACGGGAAATCCGGCGAGCAGCACGCCGAGGCGGCCGATGTTCGCGCCCTGCTCGCCCGCCTGCGTGACCGTGCCGCAGATGACGTCCTCGACGCGCTCGGCAGGCACACCCGCCCGCGCCACGAGGCCACGCAAGGCGTGCGCAAGCAGCGCGTCGGGACGGTAGTCGCGGAAGGCGCCGCCGCGCTTGCCGAAAGGCGTGCGGACGGCGGCGAGGATGACGGGCTCGGCCATGATGGGATACCTCCGAGCCTCGAATTATGCCGCCGGACGGCGGCCGACGACTACTTCTTGCCCTTCGCGCCCTTCGCGCCCTTCGCGCCCTTTGCGTCCTTTGCGTCCTTTGCGTCCTTCGAGTCCTTCGCGTCCTTCGCGTCCTCCTGCTCGACCGCCACCAGCGCGCTGCGCTCGCGCAGCAGCGGGTCCACCGTCGATTTCGGGAGCAGCACGGTGAAGGCGCCGAGCGCCTGCTCGCGCTCGAGCTTCGCTTTCATGGCGGCCTGGCGCTCGGCGAAGGCTTTGTCTTCCTTCTGCGTGTCCTCCGCCTTCTCGTCGGCGCGCGGAGTGCGCTTCTCAGGCACGGCGCCCGACACCGACGCCTTCGCGTAGTAGCGGTCCTCGGGGGCGGCGTTGCCGATCCGCAGATCGTAAGACCAGCCGTCGAAGGTCTGCGCGCGCACCGTGACCGGCTTGTCGAGCCCCGCATCCGCGTCGCTCACACCCGCTGCGGCGTCCGCGATCTGCATCGAGTACAGCGCGCTCGCGCCGTCCTGGGCCTTGCCGCCGTCGAGCTTGCCGGACGCCGACCATGTCCAGCCCGCCGCCTCGTCCGGACGCCCGATGCTCCAGCGCTCCTTGCCGTCCGGGCCGAGGACCGTGAGCGACTTGATCCGTTCGACCTTCAGGTAGTCGCGCGCAAGCCATTGCTGCGGTTTCGCCGTCACGGTGGTGAAGGGCTCGGCCACGACGTTCATCCGCTGCGGATCGGACGCGACGAGCACGTAGCGCCCCGACGGGATGCTCTCACCGGCGAGTCCGGGCAGGTTGACCTGCTTGGTGGCTTTCTTGCCCAGAAGGAGCGCGGCGATCGGCTTCCCGTCCCGCGCCTTCAGCTCGAGCCCGGTTCCCGTCTCCTCGGGCTTCGCGGCTCCGCCGGGCGCCGCGAGTTGCAGGCGCGGCCGCAGCGCGTCGGTGATGCCCTCGGCCTGGGCCACCTTCAGCGCCTCGAGTTTCACCAGCAGGTCGCGGATCGCCTCGAGGCTGGCCGGATAGCCCCCGCGTTCCTTGACCGTCCAGCCCTTGTCGGTCCGGAGGAGCGTGAGCGTGGCGCCCGGTTCGACGATCGCGATCTCCGCGACCTCGTCGACCTTGAAGCCGGGAAGCAGCTTCTGCCCGACGCGGGTGTCGGCGACTTCGTAGCTCCCGCGCTGCCACTTCATCACACCCCAGCCGCCCGCCACGAGCGCCGCGAGCACGACCAGCACCAGGATGAACTGCTTTCCATTCATCGTTCGACGCCCGTCAATGAGCCGCGCGCCGCCGCCGGCGCACGAGCGCGATCGCGAGGCCCGCGATCGCGACCAGCAGCGGCATCGCGCCGATGTTGACGACCTTGGTCCAGAACTCGAGCGCCTCGGTCTCCGAGCGCAGCTCGCGCCGGACGTCCTTCAGCTCGCGGCGCGTCTCGGTCGCGCGCTTGCGGAAATTCTCGATCTCGGCCTGTTGCTCCGGCGTGAGGATCGCGCCCGCAGCGGACGGACCCTTGGTCTTCTGCAGGGATTCGAGCTTCTTGCGCGTCTCGTCGAGGCTCTCCTCGAGACCCTTGATCTTGCCGAGGTACGCCTGCGCGGCCTCCGCCTCCATCTGCTTGACCACGGTAAACGGGCGCGCCGCGGTGGCGCGGCCGCGCAGCCCGATCAGGTCCGGGTCGCCGGCGAGCTGCTCGACCAGCGCCTGGATCAGGGCGAGGTTGCCGTTGATCGGGATCGCGACCCGCTGGCCGAAGATCTCGCGGATCTGCACCGCGGCGCCGTCGTTCAGGAGATCGGTGTCGCCGATCAGCACGACGGTGTTGTCCTCTTTCGCTTCCTTCAGCGCCGGGCCGGCGTCGGCGGCGGGCGCGGGCGGCTTGCCCTTGCCGTCGTCCTTGGGCGCCGGCCGGCCGTCCGGGAACGCAGTCTTGAATTTCCCGGACAGGCGCACCGCCAGCGCGAGCTCCTTGCCGTCGGGCTTGAAGCCGCGCACCGCTTCCTCGCCGCGCTTCATCGCGTCGGCGTTGTCGACGAGGTTCACGAGCGGCGACGTGTGCATCAGCGTCGTCTGCTTCAACCCTTCGACCGGCGTGCCGCTGTAGACGCCGGCGAACGCCATCAGCACCGTTCCGAGCGAGCTGGTGACGACGTCATCGCGGTTCAGCGCGTCGCCGTCGAGCTGGATCACGGTCGGCACCGCGCGCGGCCCGGAACCCGCCATGTACTTCATGTCCAGCACGACCTTGTCGGCCGAGAACTGCAGCCCCCAGCCCTTGAGCAGCTTGTCGAGATTGGACGAGCTCGGGCCCATCGCGGCCATCGGGCCGGGCTGCTGGTCGAAATAGGCGTACGGATCGAGGAACACGACGAGCTTGCCGCCGCGCAACACGAACTGGTCGAGCGCGAACTGCGCCTGCTCGCCGATGTTCTTCGGATGGATCACAACGAGGGTCTTGATCGCGTCGTCGATCCTCTCGACGCCCATGCTGACGGACTTCACGTCGAAGTCCCGTTGCAGCTCGAGGATGAAGACCTGCGGCTCCGAGCCCTGCATGCCGAACATCGGGTTGCCCGGCATGCCGAATACCGGCAATCCGCTCATCACGCCCACCACCGGCTTGTCGGTCTTGGTGACCCGCCCGATCGCGCGCACGAGGTCGTACTCGAGCAGGCGCTCGCGGTCGGGCGCGAGCGCCGGGATCGCGATCTTCTGGTCGGCCTGGCTGACCGCGAGCCCGAGGTAGAACTTCTCGCCGGAGGGCGCCACCTGCGCCTCGACGCCGTCGACGTTCGCCGAGTCCTCGGCGTCGGAGTCCGGCTGCGGGTTGAGCTTCTCGATCAGGACCTTGCCGTTCGACACCGACCGGAACTCGCGCAGCAGGTCATCCACGCGGGCGGCGAAGGCGCGGATCGGCACCGGTACGTTCTCGTCGCCCGAGTTGAAGTAGAAGCGCACCCGCACCGGCGCCTCGAGCTTGCCGAGCAGCTTCTTCGTGCCGTCGGACAGCGTGTAGAGGTGGCCGTCGGTCAGATCGACTCGCGCAGGCACCACCCCGAGGATGAAGTTGAGGGCGACGATGCCCGCGAAGACCGCGAGCACGCCGCCGATCGAGTACACCCAGCGTTCCGTGTTTTTCTTCATGTCCGGCCTATCCAACGCGCTGGCCGCGCAGCACGACGCCGGTCACGAACAGCGCAAAACCGATCAGCGACGCGAAGAACACCACATCGCGCGAGTCGAGCACGCCTTTCTGGAAGCCGTCGAAGTGGGTGAGCACGCTGAATGCCGCGACCGCCTCCACGAACCACGGCGCGGCCCAGCGGGCGACGAGATCGGTCACCGGCTGGAATCCGACCAGGACGAGCAGCAGGCAGATCACCACCGACAGGATGAAGCTCACCACCTGGTTGCGCGTCATCGCCGAGGTCGCGGAGCTGATCGCGAGATAGGCCCCTGCCAGGAGAAAGCTCCCGACGTAGCCGGCGACGATCACGCCGTTGTCCGGATCGCCGAGGAGATTCACCGTGAGCCACACCGGGAAGGTGAGCGCGAGCGCGATGCCGAGGAAGAGCCACGAGGCCAGGAACTTGGCGACGATCGCCTGCCAGGTCGTGATCGGGAAGGTGAGCAGCAGCTCCATGGTGCCGCTGCGACGCTCCTCGGACCACAGGCGCATCCCCACCGCCGGTACGAGGAAGAGGAACAGCCACGGCATCCACATGAAGAAGGCCCCGAGCGAGGCCTCGCCGCGGTCGAAAAATGCGCCGAAGGTGAACGTGAAGAAACCCATGAGCAGCAGGAAGATGACGATGAACACGTACGCGACCGGCGAGTCGAAGTACGCCGCGAGCTCGCGCTTGGTCACCGTGCGAATGTTGCTCCAGGTGCTCATGCCGCGGCCTCCGGACTGCCCATGCACGGCAGGAGTGTTGCGCGTCGGCCGCAAGCCGCATTCGACTTACCGTCGATCCCCGTCCTGTGGACGGGGCCCCTCGCCGGGTGTCTCATACGGCTACCTCCGCGGGCGCTTTGACGTCGCGGAGCGTATCGGGCCGGGTGATGGCGCGGAACACGTCGTCAAGGCGCCCCTCCTCCGTATGCAGCTCCTCGATCGTCCAGCTCCACCGGCTCATGACCTCCTGCGCGACGTGCGCCGCGAAGGCCGTCTCGAGTTGCGTCCGGTCGGGATAGGCCCGCACCGCGACCTTGCCGCCCGCGTCCGACAGGATCTCGGCGCGCGCCACGCCGGGCAGGCGGGCGAATGCTTCGCGCACCGCGTCCGCTTGCGGCCCGCGCAGGGTCATCAGCACGGCGCCGGCGCGATCCGAGCGCGCCTTCAGCTCGTCCGGGGTGCCGTTCGCCACGATCGCGCCGCGATCGATGATGATGGCGCGGCTGCAGACCGCTTCGACCTCTTCCAGGATGTGGGTCGAGAAGACGATGGCCTTGTTCGCCCCCATGCGCTTGATCAGCGACCGGATCTCGTGCTTCTGGTTCGGATCGAGGCCGTCGGTCGGTTCGTCGAGGATCAGCACCTCGGGGTCGTGGATCAGCGCCTGCGCGAGGCAGGTGCGGTGGCGGAAGCCTTTCGACAACGTGTCGATGCTCTGGTGCAGCACCGGCTGGAGGAAGCAGGTCTCGACCGCCTTGCCGACCGCGCGCTTCTTCGCGTCGCCGTGGAACCCGCGCATCTCTGCTGCGAAGCCGAGGAACGACGCGACGCTCATGTCGTGGTAGGACGGCGCGGACTCCGGCAGGTAGCCGATGCGGCGGCGCGCCTCGATCGGCTGCTCGGCCACGTCGAAGCCGCACACCGTGACGCGTCCGGCGGTCGGCGGGATGTAGCCGGTGATCATCCGCATCGTCGTGGACTTGCCCGCGCCGTTCGGCCCGAGGAAGCCGAGCACCTCGCCGCGACCGACCTGGAACGACACGCGATCGACCGCGGTCTTCGGCCCGAACGTGCGGGTCAGGTTCTCGACGTTGATCATCGTGCTCCTCAGTACTGGATCGGCTCGGGCGGTCCGGGAGTGCTGCGGGACCGGGCTCCTGCGTCGCCGCCCGGTGACGGAGGCCACTGGACATCATGGCCCCGGCGCGGGCGCGAAGTTAGGCTAAACCGCGCCGCAAGGCAAGCCCCGCCTGCGATCAGGCCGGTCCCCCACGCAGCCGCGCGGTCCCGGCGGCGTCGACGCTCCCGTCCTCGGACAACGCCACGCCGTACCAGTTCACCGCTTGCGCGCGGGTGTAATAGCCCCGCGCGACGTCCCGTGCGACGCGGTCCGGCGCACGGCGGAACGGATCGCCGAACCCCCCGCCGCCGGGCGTGGACACCTCGATGACATCGCCCGCGTCGAGGTGAATGTCCTGATCCTTCGAGAGGTGGGGCGGCTCGTAGGCGCTCCCGTCATGGAGGACCCGCACCCGGTTGACCCCGCCGTCGCGCCCACCGCGCGCGCCCTGCGGGCCGTAGCGGCCGTGGTCCATCACCATCGAGGCGCGCGCCTCGCCCCGCCGAAGACGGAACTTGTAGTTGACGCCGAAGCCACCGCGATGCTCACCGGGCCCGCCGGAGCCCTCGTGCAGCGAGTACTCCTCGAACAGCACCGGGTAGTACTGCTCCATCACC
>Ga0180063_1000287_pt1 | contig 13160 bp, 9 predicted proteins | sample EasRivT47_16_10D_FD_121776 | JGI IMG/M metagenome (GOLD analysis project Ga0180063, IMG submission 121776) | Soil microbial communities from meander-bound floodplain in the East River, Colorado, USA - East River metaG ERMLIBT47_16_10D | ecosystem: Environmental > Terrestrial > Soil > Floodplain ...
CTCTGCGTCCGCAAAGGAACGTATCGGATCGTCTATACGATCTCCGACGTGGGTTTGGTTATCTGTTTTGCGCTTTGAAGTATCCCCTTGCATCGTGAATCCAATGTTTGAGGCGGAACGGGGATTATTCTTGATCGGGACGTTCGACCAACGTACGCCGTGTGGAGGCACCTCCGCGTGACAGCGAATTTTCCGCTATGCCACGGAAGCGGGTAATGACTCTGCCTCGCTATGGGACTGCCGATGGGATGGCGGGAAACGTTTATCGACAATGATCCCGGGATCAAGGGGAGGACACCAGGAGCGTCCCCCCCGCGAGGGCATTGTTGGACTCGTTGGATTCGGGGACCATGGAGAGGGCGTCCGCGGTTGCGCCCAGGTAATAGGTCCCCGCGGCCAGCGATGCGGGAATCGCCCCGTTCACCGTGACCGTCCGGGAGGTGTTCCCCGCCATCGCCGGCACCGTGGAGGTACCGATCCGGGTGTCGGCGGCCGTGATGTTGGCATCCTTGGAGAGGTACACGTACAGGTAGGAGGACGAGACGCCCCCCGAACCCCCGTTTTGGACCGTCACCGTCACCGGGACCGTCTGCCCGGTGACGCCCGTGGACGGGCCGGAGACCGAGGAAACCGAAAGGTCACCGCCGGATACCAGGAGCGTCCCCCCCGCGAGGGCGTTGTTGGACTCGTTGGATTCGGGGACCATGGAGAGGGCGTCCGCAATCGCGCCCAGGTAGTAGGTCCCCGCGGCCAGCGATGCGGGAATCGCCGCGCTCACCGTGACCGTCCGGAAGGTGTTCCCCGCCATCGCCGGCACCGTGGAGGTACCGATCCGGGTGTCGGCGGCCGTGATGTTGGCATCCTGGGAGAGGTACACGTACAGGTAGGAGGACGAGGCGTCCCCCGGACCTCCGTTTTGGACCGTCACCGTCACCGGGACCGTCTGCCCGGTGGCGCCCGTGGATGGGCCGGAGACCGAGGAGACCGAAAGGTCCGGGTACAACTTCGTGATGTCGACGGAATTGCCTGCCAACGAGTTGTTTCCCTCGTTGGATTCCACAACGGTGTTGGCGGAATCGGCGATCGCTCCGACGAAATATTTCCCGCCGGAAAGAGTGGCGGGGACGGTCCCCGTTACGGCAACCGTCTGTTCCACACCGGCTCCGAGAGACGAAAGAATCGCTCTTCCCAGTTGGATGTCCGCGGTCGTGATCTGGCCGTCGGCGGAGAGGTAGAAGCCGACATTGAGGGTACCCGCTTTGAACTGCCCTTGGTTTTTCACGTTTCCCAGCACGGTGATCTGACGTCCCGTCTCTGCGGTCGGCGGTCCGGAAACGGAAGTCATGACGAGGTCCGGATAAACCTTCGTGATGACAACCGGGCTCCCCACCCCCGTGTTGTTGGTTTCGTCGGATTCATCGACCAGATTCATGACATCCGCGACGGTGCCGACGTAATACGTCCCGCTGGAAAGATACGCGGGGATGGTGGCGTCGACGGAAACGGTCCGTTCCGCCTCCGGCCCGAGCAGCATGAGCACAGCGCTTCCGAGGGCGGTGTCGGTCGTCGCGATGGAAGCGTCCGTGGAGAGGTAGAACCCGACGATGAAGATGCCCGCTTCCTCCCTGCCCGCGTTCTTGACAACCGTCGACAGGTTGACCGTGTCGCCTGTGTTCATCTGTGACGGAGCGGACACCGAGAGCACGGTGAGGTCGGCAAGACTCGGAGGCGTCACCGTCTGCGTTCCTGCGGGTGAGGAGAAGGTGAGTTCCGAAACCTCGGCCGTCGGAGTCCAGTTGGCCGTGAAGATCCCATCCTCAGCAGCCAGGTCGGGAGGTACCCCGTCGTCGTTCAACGTCACGGTCTCGCCGATGGATGGTGTCGCTGTGACCGGCCCCTGGGGCGATTCGCAGTTGATGCTGATCGCGGACAACGTGTTGGCCGTGCCGACCGTGAAGGAGTATTTGTAGGCGGCGAGCAGGGGACGGTTGTTGCAGCTCACCGATCCGGACGCAGTCACCCGCCTCCCGGCCACGCTGGTCCCGGTCAGAGACGAAACGTCCTCCCCACCGGAAAGGATCCGGTTCCGGATGCCGGCCCAATTCGCCGAAGTGTGGTAGGACTTGATCAGGGCGGCCAGGCCCGTCACGTGGGGGGTTGCCATCGATGTCCCGGACATGAGCCCGTAGTTGTCGTTGCGTACGGTGCTCAGGATATCCACTCCCGGTGCGCCGACCAGGACCGTCTGTACCCCGTAATTCGAAAAATACGCAAGCTGGTCGATCGAATCGGTGGCTTCCACGGGAAGGATGTTCGGAAGGAAGTATCCCGCCGGATAGGTGGGGGACCGGTCGACGTTCTGGGAACTGTTTCCGGCTGCCGTGATGAAGAGAATATCCCTTTGGGCATCGATGGCCTCGCCTAAGGCTTGGGAGTAATCGCTCATTCCGTAGCTGTTGTTTGTGGCTACGACGTTCACCCCTCGGGATCGCATCTGCTGGACGTACTGCAGGCATTCGATGGCGTCGGCGACAGAACCGGAGCCGTCCGCTCCGATGAATTTACACGCCATCAGGCGGACGTCCCAGTTCAACCCGGCAATTCCGATCCCGTTGTTTCCGACGGCTCCGATGGTTCCTGCGATGTGTGTGCCGTGGTCGTTGTCGTCCAGCGGATCGCTGTCATTGTTTATGGTGTCGACCCCGTGGAAATCATCGACGTAGCCGTTCCCGTCGTCGTCCACTCCCGCCACCCCGTTGACCTCGGCCGTGTTTACCCACATGTTGCCGGCGAGGTCACCGTGTCGATAGGCGATCCCCGTGTCGATCACGGCAATGACCACGTCGCTGCTGCCGACCGTGATATCCCACGCCCCGGGGGCATCGATGTCCGCGGAAGCCGTGCCTCCCGTCTGTCCCGTATTCTTGAATGCCCATAACTCGTCGAACCGCGGATCGTTCGGTTCGAGCTGGGTCGTCACCATGAAATTGGGTTCGGCATACAGGACTCCCGGCTCGTTCCGGAGTTCGTCCCTCGCTGCTTCCACGGTCTGATCGGGCCGAATCTTCACCTGGTAGAGGTTCAAGGAAGGGAACTCCTTGATTTTCTTAAAACCCCGACGATTGAGAGTGTCTTCTTTCGCCCCTTTCGAGAGAACGGAAGCGAACCTGATCAGCAACTCATCGCTCTTGAACCGGGGCTTCTCTTTGCGCGGTCCCGCACCCCCGGCCGTATGATCCTTTTGACCCGGTTCCGCAAAGGACGACTGGGCTGGGACCAGAATGATCAGGGAGAGAAGAAGAGGGAGCAGCCTGAATCGGATCGGCGTTTTCATTCGCGCTCCTTCCGCCATTCCTCGATTTCAGGGGGATCCAAATGGCCGGATCACCGCTGCAGGCCCCCATTTTGGAACTTTTTCATGCAATAAATGTGCAACTTTTTTTCTTCTTTATTATCGGCTCATTACGAATTGGTAGCCAAGGGAAAGGATATAATTTTGTGATTTTTTTCCGAAAAAGGGAAAAATACTATTGAAATCCGGAAAGAGATCGCGAAGAGACGGAATATCCGCTTCCGGGACGCCGGAACTCCAGCCCTGCGCCTGGTGAAAAAAAACGGGGCCGCGGGCGAGAGCCCGCAGCCCCGCTTTCGCGGTCCGCAGCCGTTGCTTCCTCCGCGGGAGTCTCAAGCGGCCTTCGGCCACTTCTTCCCGACTTGCTTGAGCCCGGCTTTTCCAAGGTCTTCGGGAGTCATGACGATCCTGAACTCGACGTCGGCATCGAAGGTGAGGAACCACGGCTCGGCAACCGCGGGTATCTTCGATGGATCGGCGAGGTCGAGGATCAGGATCGCCCCCCTGTGCCCATTCCGCTCCGTGAAATAGACCGCCTCGGGTCCGGTCTCCTTCAGGATGCGTTCCAGTTTTTCGCCGGCGGACCCGTCCCTGACGGCGGAGTTGAACGGCTCGTTAGGTATGGTCACGTTCATGAGCAAACGCATGCGAAACCTCCCTTTCTGCCCCGGCGTACGCCGGGGACCCCGTGCGCCGCCAAGGGTGTCGGATCGTTGATGTTTCACCAAAAGTCTGCCGGGGGAGATGCCTGCCCGGACGGCACTCGCGACAATCCCCGCGCCATGCTTGTTGAGATGCCACGCTCCGTTGGATGGTTCGGGTTCGGAAGGTTAGTGCTGCACCGCGCGGAGGAGGAAGAGCAAAGGGACGGGCGTGATCGCCAAACAGGCCAGGAGCACGAATTTCGGGAACGGGAACAGCCGGCGCATCCGAACGCCCCGCGGGGGCCAAGCGTCGCCGTGGACGTCCTGGGCGCATAACGGCGCAGGATCTCCCTCCCTTGCAGACAACCAGCTATTTCCGGCTCGTTGCATTCTTGTATTTCCCTGGCTTTTTTTCCACTACCATGGACTCACGGGGATCCGAGCGCATTCCGAAACCCCGTGAGGATTTCCTTCATGCCCGGGACCGCACCACGTAGAGTCGTCATATTCGACAGGATCGACGCGAACCGCAGGAACACCCGTCTAATGCTCGGGATCTTCGGGTTGGCGCTGCTTCCGGTCGTCGGGTGGCTGTCCGCCTATCTCCCGGTCTGGTTCGTGATGTTCCTGCCCGGCCTGATGGTTTTCATGCAGGAAGCCCGCAAAGGAGTCACCGCATATTTGGTGCTGGCGGGGTCCATCGCCCCGGTCCTGCTGACGGTGGCGCTGTACGTCCAGTACCGTTATGCGGACCGGATCGCGTTGCGGATGGCAAAGGCCAGGCCGCTGGGAAGCGACCGGGAGAGGAGACTTTGGGATACGGTCGAGGGACTCTGCCTCGGCACCGGACTGCCCCTCCCGAAGCTGTACGTCGTCGAGACGGAAGATCCAAACGCATTTTCCGTGGGTCTGGACCCGGGTCACTCCTCGATCGTCGTCACCCGGGGGCTGGTGTCGCTGCTGTCCCCCCGGGAGATGGAGGGCGTGCTGGCCCACGAACTCTCGCACATCGGGAACCAGGACATCCGCCTGAACACGACCGTCGCGGCCATGGGGGCCATCCTGCGGTTGCCGTTCCGGTTGCTGACCGCCCCGTTCCGTTTCCTGTTCCACGTTCACTGGCTGCTGGGTTCCGCCGCCCTTCTCCTTTTCTGCCGGATGTTGCTTCTGCTTTCGGGTGCCGCGGATGATCTCCAGTCCCTGGATGAAATCGACCCGAGCGGACTGCTTCGGACGATCGCACTGGTTCAGATCGGTGTAGTGCTCTACACCTTCCTTGTCGCGCCATTGATCGGGCTGCTCTTGCCACTCGCCATTTCCCGTCAGCGGGAACTGCTGGCCGACGCGGATGCGGCGCTTCTTACACGGGATCCCCCCTCTCTCGCCAGGGCGTTGGCGAAGATCGCCGGAGCGGGGAAAGGATCAATGAGGGGATCCCATGCAATGGCCCACCTGTTCATCGTCGACCCGCCGGGGACAGGGGGGTGGTGGAAGGGAATCGTATCGACCCATCCCCCCGTGGGGCATCGGATCGAGATGCTCGCAGGCATGGGGGACGGAATTCTTCCCGAAGTCGTGGAAGGAAGGGAACCGGAGGGGAGCGAACTCCCCCGGGATGTCCCCGCCCCTCCGGGGGAACCGACGTTGGAATCCTTGGTATCGGACGTTGAACCGGGAGTCGGTTTCCTGGACGCTGCCCTCTACGGCATCGCCGCGGGGACCGTGGCCATTGCGGTCCTTACGGTGGCGAACAGCGCATTCCTGCACCTGTGGTCAGGGAACTTCCGGACCGGGTTGATCTCGCCATCACACCTGCCTGCGGCGCTCGCCGCGGGATTCTCCGCGCGGAAAAGAGGGATGGCGGGGATGATCGTTCTAGGTTTTGCACTGATGGTTTTCCTGTTCCCTTGGATTTTCCTGGTCCCGTTGCTTCCGTTCATGCCGGATCCCGAAAGTTCCCCGCTGCGCTGGATCGTGTGGTCCCTGGTCAGCGATATTGTATCGGTGACGATGGCCGCCGTCGCCGGGGCTTCCCTCGTTCGATGGACCGGTTGGGTGAAGGCGTTCATCGGAAAATCGACAGAAAGGGCGGGGTAGGTCTTCGTCTGGGAGTGACCTTTGACACGGATTCCCTTCCTCGCAGGATATCCGTCTCGACAGAAGGCGTGCGATGATCAGCGGATGAAGGCCACTTCCGTAGTCCGAAAAGGAAATCTCCGCCGCCGTCCATCGCTCGGAAAAAGAAATCGAGAATCACCTGGAACACCTTCGGAAAAGTCTTCATTCCGAACTCATAGTCGAATTCTTCGCCGCAGACGTATTACATTTATTTCATGAAACTTCCCGTCGGGGTTTTGTCTACAATTGGAACCAAACGGTATCTTGACGGAGGAGCCGTGCGCGGTGCCCCGTTCCACAGGCTGATTCTCTTCTGGATCTGCATCCTCTCCCTCATCTTCGCGGGGTGCACCGCGAATCGTTCCTCCTTCAGGCCGGACGGTTCCCGGTCGGAGAAGTTTCACGGTCTCGCGGTTATCCCGACGGAAAATGTTCCTGAATTCAACGTGGTCCGGATGGGAAACAGTCGGGTGGTCGGCGCACTGCAGGGAGTCGGCAGGGGATTTCTTGATGGAGCCACCGCCGTCGCCCGCGGCGCCGGGGGGTTGCATGGAGGCGGCGGGAGAGGCGAAGTCGTTGTCATCGCGGTGTTCGTAGCGGTGATGATCAGTGTGGGGACAGTGAACGCCGTGATCGAAGGAGTGAAGGGCTCCCGGGTTGCTGCTCCTTACGAGAAGGTCTCAGAACCCGATGACGCAACCCGGAGGCGTCTCGCTTCCTTGCAGATCCAGAAAGGGTTCGCCCGGTTGATAGAGGAGGAATCCAGGAAGAGGCTCCCCTTCCCCGTTTTGCTAAAGGAACTCCCCGCGAAGAACGACGGTGGCGGGGAGCGAATCCTCCGGGAGTTGAAGGATTCAGGATTCGACACCGCCCTCCGTGTCGGGATCGCTCGTGTCGGGTTCGGGGGCCGGGTCGGGAATGATCAGCCGCTTTTCCTTGCCGTTACCCTGCGGACGGAGGTCGTGCGGACGACGGACGGGGCGACGGTCTTCGGGAAAACGTTGGAACACCGGAGCGCGGCGATCCCCGCGGAAGAATGGGTGAAGGACGACTTCCAACGTCTAATGCGGGAGCTGGACGAAGGTGTACGGTATCTCGCGAAGCGTTGTGTGGACGACATCCTCGACACTGGTCTCGTTCCTGTCCCTTGACGTGATTCGATGATCATCAGGTCAAATCTCCTTGTTATAAAGAGGATGTTTCACGGAGACAGGTCAACCGGGATCCGAACGGACTGCAACTCCCGTGCAAGCCACGTTTGTTGAATGAAAAGCTATATGGGAGGAAATGGTATGCGTCGGATGGCGTGCATGGTTGTTTTCCTGCTGGCGCCGGCGCTCGCGTTCGCCGAGATGCCCCCGGAAGAGAACATCAAAGAGGTCGCGGAGTCATGGCTTGCGAAGAAACCTGCGCAGGGCTTCGGCGTCACGATGAGTATGTCCGAGGCGGCCGTGGTTCAGACGCGCTACATCGCTCTCATTGCCAAAGATTTGGGAGATGCGGTCGGTTACAAGGCAGGCCTGACGAATCCTGCGGTGCAGAAGCGCTTGAACTACGGCAAGCCGCTCCGGGGCATCCTTTTCGCCAAGATGATCCTGTCCAGCCCCGCCCGCGTTGCAGCTGCGTTCGGTTCGCGGCCCGTTTACGAGGCGGACATGGTGGCGGTGGTGGGCGACGCCGCCAGGGCGATGTCGGCCCGGAGTCCGCTGGAGGCCATGCAGGCCATGAAGGAAATCCGTCCGTTCATCGAACTTCCCGACCTGGTTTTCGATCCACAGGTGAAGCCGGACGGTCCGAGCCTGCTGGCGGTCAACGTCGGCGCGCGGCTTGGGGTTCTAGGCGATCCCTTTCCCCTGCCCGCGACAGCGGAGTCCGTCGAGAAGCTTGCCGCCGTGAAGATCGAGGTGATCGATCAGACCGGGACCGTGGTCGGCGGGGGAAAGGGGGCAGACGTACTGAACAATCCCCTCAACGCCGTGCTCTGGATCGCCGAAACGCTGAAAGCCGATGGGAAGGCATTGAAAGATGGCGATCTGCTCTCACTTGGTTCCTTCTCCGCGTTCTTGTCCCCCAAAGCAGGCGATACGATTACCGTTCGGTACATTGGACTCGCGCCCGTCCCGGCAGAAGTCACCGTTGCGTTCGAGTGAGTGGTACGATGGAACAACCGGCATTTTGGGGGTGAAAAAGGGGGTTCGCGGGGACGGTGTTGGCGGGGGAAACCCGTGAGCCGTTGAAGAGTTTTTCAGGAGCAGGTCACCCGAGATGAATAAAGCTTGGGGGGTCCTCGTATTAAACCTGATTCATCCCATTCTCGTTCCGGGTTTGCGCTTTGGTTCAAAACATTCAAGACGAGGATAAACGGCAACCCTTCAGCGGGGCGGAGTGTCTAATGAATAAAAAAATCTCCTGATCAAATTGGCGTCCGGCCGAGCCGGGTATATCTACTCGGAGGTGCGCTCATGTCGATCATTCTGCCCGACCTTTCCGCTGTCATTTCCGGCATCATCACCCTGGGCGCAAACGGAGGCGAACAACTCTTCCCGCCGAAAATCCATACCGCTCTCTACCAGATGAAACAACACAACAGGATGCTCGCCGGCCTCTGGTTTTCCATCACCGGCAGCGTGTGTTACTCGCGGGATATCGAAAATGTCCTTCGCGATCTTGCCTCCCAAGGGGTCGTGAAAATCGAGGAGGGTTCCGTCGTCGTGAAAAATATCGGGTTCCTGCGCAAACGGCTCCGCAGCATGCTGCCAGTCCGGCAATACCGGAAACTCCTGAAGACCTCCCGGAAGTTTTACGCACGCCTGCGAGCCTGATCCCGAAGGATCCCGAATCCTCGTCGGAAGATCGCGACTGCAAACTCCGTCTAGACAACGGCCTTTTCCGGGGTGAAACGGGGGTGTCGCCGGAACGGTGTCGACATTCCGTGGATGACAGGATCCCGTTGAAAATATAGATTTTTCGTACACATTCGATCTGTAATCCCTCGAGACAATCGCAGACCCGTACCGGCAAGCTTGGATGCGTGACGCACCTCGGGCCGCAGTGTATTTCGGAGATCGGGATCGGGGCACTCGGGCACGGAAACATCGAATTCCTGAAGAAAGGAGAGGTCACCACGTTCTGACCGGGTATACTCTTCCCTTGTCGGGCCCGCGCCGACCATCCTCTCCGGAGGGGAGCATGATCCAGAATCCCGGTACCTGGAACATCACGCTGACCGCAAACGTCCGATTCGTCCGCAAGTACCTTGCCGGGATGTTCCTCGTCATCTGCCTCATCATCCTATCCATCTTCTGGGGGTTCCACTACAAGTCGACTTCCCTGCTCAAGCAGCAGATGCTCCAGCAAGGACGCACGTTCTTCCAGGAAGTGATTCTGACCCGGGAGTGGATCGCCAACCACGGGGGGGTCTACGTCCGGCTCACGCCGGGAATGGAGGTCAATCCCTACCTGGAACAGATCCCGGGCCTCAAGGTGGTGATCGAAGACAGGGACGGCGTGAAATACACGCTGAAAAACCCCGCCCTTGCAACCCGGGAGATCTCTCAAATGGCGGACGCCAAGGGGAGCTTCCGGTTCAAGATCACCAGTCTCGGACCTCTCAACCCGGATAATGCTCCCGATCCCTTTGAACGAACCGCCCTGGAGATCTTCGAGGGGGGGGGGAAGGAACATTTAGCCTACGAAAAGCGCGATGACGAGGTGCTCTTCCGTTACATGGCCCCCCTCTTCACCCAGAAGCCCTGCCTCCGTTGCCACGAATTCCAGGGCTACCGGGAAGGAGACGTTCGGGGCGGCATCAGCGTCACGATCGGCGCCACCGCTATGATCGGTCAGATGCGCCAGAACCAGATCTTCCTCTCCGCATCCGCGCTCGGCGTCGTTGCCCTCCTCTTCGGGATCATCTCCTTCATTTCCAGATCTTTCGTCAAGGATCTGAAGCACGCCGAGGACAAGATCGTCGAGATCGCTTCCAAGGACTTCCTGACGGGGCTCCTCAACCGCCGCGAGGCCCTCCTGCGGATCGGCGAGGAGCATTCGAGGGCCTCCCGGCTTGACCGGCCCCTATCCGTCATCATGATCGACATCGATCACTTCAAGAAGATCAACGACGCGCACGGCCATGCCGCCGGTGACGAAGTGCTCCAGGTTCTCTCCCGGAGGATCCAGGAAGGAGTGCGGCCCTTCGACATCGCATGCCGCTACGGCGGCGAGGAATTCCTCGTGGCAACTCCGGAAGCCCCGCTGGAAGTCGCGCACGGGATCGCGGAACGGTTGCGGCGCGCGGCGGAGGAACAATTGCTTACCGCAGGGGACGGCACGCCGATCCGGTTCACCATCAGCGTCGGCATCGCCCAGTTGAAGGGGGGCGAATCCATCGAACAGCTGATCTCCCGCGCTGATGCGGCGATGTACGAGGCAAAATCCAGCGGCCGCAATCGGGTGCGATCGGAATGACTTCCTCCTGCCGCCCATCTTGCAGGCGAGCAGGCAACTGATATTTTCGGGGTGAAAATGGGGTTGCTCGTAGACGTTGTTGACGGGGGAAACCCCTTGTGCAGTGGGAGAGGTTTCGGGGATGCGGGGTCTGGCGCCGTTCTGTCGGGATCCGAAACGCATCCCGCTTCGAGTTCGTATCTTTCGGAGGTGAAGGGCTTCCCGCTCCTTACGGCTTCGGCAGGGTCGATTTCTCCGGCGATCCCCGAAGCAGGACCAGATGCAATGATGCGACAGCCGACGCGTTCACGGATGCCCTGTAAATCACGAACCGGTTCCTCCGACTTCCGGACCTCCAAGGTGGGATATACCGCAAGGATCGCGGCGATCGTCTGGCAAGTTTCCAATACCTTATCGGGTATCGGTTGACTCAGCCCGTTCGGGTGGCCTGCATCCTTCACATCGCACAGGCCCGTGCCGGGGAGGAAGAACATGAATGGCATTACCAGCAACAAGAGACGACGTGAATCCATCGGGCCTCCGCTTCCTCGCTCCCAGGGTATATTTTCCACATCAACGCAAATGCAGCCACCTAAAAATGCGGCCTCCCTGGAGATCCGGTGCCTGACTGGCTTCGGATTTGTCGGGCTGGCGACCTTTCTCCTCGGTGCGACGGTCTTGTCCGCTGCCGCCGTCCGCCGGGAAGAGGGCATAGCGACAGGCGCCGTTCGCTTGATCACCGAACCCGCGAAGGCCGAGCAGATTGTCTCGACAGATCCGGGGACCTTCGGGTTATATTATGAAAAGTGGATACAAGTCACCTGGAGGATAGAAATCGATCTTTATGTCAACCGACGAACCACAGTCCGAAGCTGACGATTGATAGGAGGACAATATGGACGAAAAAATCTCCGCGGTCGTGCAATACATTGGCAAACTCCCATATGCGAAAGTCCACCCGAACGAAACCTATGCACAACTATCACTCTTGGGGATTAACGACGTAAAGCATCCAAAGGATCTTTATAAATATGATCCCGCTCTGTTGAGTAAATACGCAAAAACATTTATCGCAAAAGAACGTATTAAATTGGCAAGTATAGCATTTGGTACGGGACTCCCAGGGGGGGCTGTTAGTATTACAGGAGGGGTTTTATTGGATATGGAAGAATACGTCAGAAGAATATTTATATTGGCTCAAAAAGTTGGCCATACATTTGGAATAATACCTATTCCATTTGTGAAATTTATTCCAGATACCATAGAAGACTACTTTGATTCTGTGCACGAAGAAATACTAAAGGCGATATTATTGGGTTTTGGTACCGCTGGGATTTCCATGGGAATTACTCAATTCAGCAAGCTCCTTGCAGAAAAAGAGGCGAAAGAAATTATTCATAGAAAAATTAACGAGAAAGCTATCACTGATTTATCAAAATATGTGGCAAAAGTACTTGGAAAAGAGGTAACAAAAAAAAGCATTAGTAGAACAGCCGGAAGAATAATACCTATTGTTGGGGGCGCAATAAATGCGACATTCGCATATTTTGCGCTAAAGAAAATTGGCAATAATCTTCTTAAAAATATGATGAAAGAACATGTAGAAGTAAAACCAAACGTAATTTATTATTGGAAGGAAGAACGTTAACCGAACGTGCTGCTTGGCTACCGCTTGCACCGACGGCTCGCCGAAATCATGTCCGGAGTGCCCGCAACTCAAGCCGGGCGTTCAGAGGGGATGAAGGATCCAAGTCCCATCAGGACCTTCGGGTTCGTAAAGGTAGGACCGTTCCCCGGGTAGGTCCGCATGGTCTCCTCCTCAAGAAATCTTCCAGAGCAGGAACCGTTAGCCGCACGGTTCGACGAAAAACTGGCGCATCTTTCCACCCGCCGTGTCGCTGCTCGGCCGTTCCCCCGTTAAATCCACCTCCACCGACCCAAGACCCTGGGAAGACAGGTACGCCCGGAGGCGACGGAGGACGTCGTCGCAGACCAGCGCGCGATCGTGCCCCGGAGCCTCATCGAAGCGGAGCCGAAGGCGCCGCGGACCCGATTGGAGTACCTGGTACCTCAGAACACCCGGTGCCTCCTCAACCGCCGTGGCCAGCGCCAGCGGGATCAGCGGCCTGGACGCGCCGTCCGCAAGTTCAATCCACAGAGTCTCGTCGCGCCGGCCTTCGGGCCGGATGGCGGGGAGCGGACTGCCGCAGGGACATGGCGCAGGGAACACGGTGACGATGTCGCCGAGGTCGTAACGGATTAGCGGCTGGATGTAATTGGCCAGGTTCGTCAAGAGCGTCGTGTGGGAAGCTTCGCCCGGCGCAACCGGTTCGCCGGCGGCATCCACCGGTTCCAGGATCAGCCAGTCGGCGTTGACATGCAGGTGTCCGTACCGGCAGTCGAAGGCGATGCCCATGAATTCAGAGGCGGCGTACGTGTCCCGAATTGGACATTGGAACGATTCGGAAATTCGCTCTCCGAGATGTGCGGAGAGCCGTTCGGCCCCGGAGAGCAGGAGGGCCGGGGCGATCCGCAGTCGTCCGGCCGCCTGCTCCCCGGCCAGGACGGCCAGCGCGGTAGGGTAGCTTCCCACGACCGCA
>Ga0180063_1000288_pt1 | contig 13159 bp, 19 predicted proteins | sample EasRivT47_16_10D_FD_121776 | JGI IMG/M metagenome (GOLD analysis project Ga0180063, IMG submission 121776) | Soil microbial communities from meander-bound floodplain in the East River, Colorado, USA - East River metaG ERMLIBT47_16_10D | ecosystem: Environmental > Terrestrial > Soil > Floodplain ...
GCGGCCCCAGACTAGCTTCACCGGCGCTTTGCCGCCGATGGCCTTGGCGATCGCCGCGGCCTCGACCAGGAAGTCGGACTTCGGGTTCGCGCGGCGGCCGAAGCTGCCGCCGGCGTAGAGCTGGTTCAGCGTTACCTGCTCGGGCTTGAGGCCGAGCTGCTGCGCGACCTGGATCCGGTCGACGGTCTGGAACTGCTCGCCGTTCCACACTTCACAGCTCTGGCCGTCGAGCTTCACCACGCAGTTCATCGGCTCCATCGCGGCGTGCGCGAGGAAGGGGAACTCGTACGCCGCCTCGAGCGTCCTGGCCGCGCCGGCGAGCGCCTTGTCGGCGTCGCCTTCCTTGCGCGCCGACGTGCCAGCGGTGCCGGCCAGCTTCTTGTACTGGTCCATGAGTTCAGAAGAAGAAAGACGAAACGCGCTGGTTTCGTCCCATTCGACCGTCAGCGCGTCGCGGCCCTTCTTCGCGGTCCAGTAGTCCTTCGCCAGCACGGCGACGCCGTCGCTCGCCGGGGTGGAGAAGGCGACGACTTCCTGCACGCCCTTCACCGCTTTCGCCTTCGCGGCATCAAAGCTCTTGAGCTTTGATCCGAACCTCGGCGGGTGCAGCACCACGGCGGTGAGCATGCCGGGCAGCTTCACGTCCTGCGTGAAGAGCGCCGTCCCGTTCGACTTGGCGCGCGCGTCGGTGCGGCGCGCGGGCTTGCCGATGAGGACGAAGTCCTTCGGGTCCTTGAGCGGCGCGTCCGCGGGCACCGGCTGCTTCGCCGCGTCGGCGGCGAGGGAGCCGAAGGTGGCCTTTTGATTCTTCCAGGAAACTATTCCTTTGGAAACTTTGATTTCCGACGCCGGCGCCTGCCACTTCTCCGCGGCGGCCGCCACCAGCATGGCGCGCGCCGTGGCGCCCGCTTTTCGCATCTGCTCGTAGGAATTGGGCAGCGCGGTGCTGCCGCCGGTGCCCTGCGCCTCGCCCCAGAAGAGGTTGTTGTAGAGCTTCGCGTCCGCCGGCGCGCCGACCGCCCGGATCTGCGACCAGTCGGCGTCGAGCTCCTCGGCCACCAGCGTCGGCAGGCCGGTGTAGGTGCCCTGGCCCATCTCGAGGTGCTTCACGATCACGGTGACGGTGTTGTCGGCGCCGATGCGCACGAAGGCGTTCGGCGCGAAAGCGGCGGCTGCGCCTTCGCCCGCGAGCACGGTGCGGCCGGGACCGGATTGCGCGAGCGCGGCCGGCAGATGAACGCCGAGCAGCAGCGCGCCCGACGCCTTGAGGAATTCCCTACGGGTTTCGTTAGTGATCATGCCAGGCTCCCGGCGGCGCGCTTGATGGCCGCGCGGATGCGCGGGTAGGTGGCGCAGCGGCAGATGTTGCCGCTCATGGCGGCGTCGATGTCGGCGTCGCTCGGCTTGGCGTTGGCGGCGAGCAGCGCCGCGGCGGCCATCACCTGGCCGGACTGGCAATAGCCGCATTGCGGCACGTTCTCCGCGACCCACGCCGCCTGCACTGCCTTGCCGGTGCGGGTGTTACCGATGCTTTCCACCGTCACTATCTTTTTTCCCGCCACGGCCGAGGCGGGCGTGACGCAGCTGCGCACCGGCTGGCCGTCGACGTGCACCGTGCACGCGCCGCAGAGCGCCATGCCGCAGCCGAACTTGGTGCCGGTCATGTCCAGGTAATCGCGCAGCACCCAGAGCAGCGGCGTGTCGGCGTCCGCGTCGGCCTGCACGCGCTTGCCGTTGACGTTCAGTGAAATCATTTGGTTTTCCCTCGGTTGCGTGGAGTTACTGGGCAGTCTAGGCGCGTGGCGCCTCAGTCATTACAGTTGCAACACCGTTGAATCACGATGCTAGCCTAGAACCTCAAGCAAGCTTGAGGTCAAGCATGGATCTCGAAAAGGCGTTGACGGTAGGCGAGCTCGCGAAGCGGAGCGGCGTCGCCGTGTCCGCGCTGCACTTTTATGAGGGGAAGGGGCTGATTCGAAGTATGCGCAGCCCAGGCAACCAGCGGCGCTACCCCCGCGAGATGCTGCGGCGGGTGTCGGTCATCAAGGTTGCACAACGGGTGGGCGTGCCGCTCGCCGATATCCGCGAAGCGCTGAAAGCCCTGCCCCAGAACCGAGCACCGTCGGCGGCGGAGTGGCGCCGGCTGTCGTCGAAGTGGAAGGCCGAGCTGGACGAGCGGATAACGAAGCTCACGAAGCTGCGCGACCAGCTCGACCAGTGCATCGGCTGCGGCTGCCTGTCGATCGCCAACTGCTGGCTGCGCAATCCCTGGGACAAGCTCGCCGCGCAGGGGCCCGGGCCGCGGCTGCTCGAGCGCTGACCTAGACTGAGCGCCGCTTGACTCATAACTTGACCGACACTTGACCGAAAGCGCAGCTGCTAGTAGCTGCTGCGCGCGCGGGGGCCTGAGCCCGCGCGAGATATCTGGGGCGGCACGCTGAAGAATGGGCGCTACGTCCTGCGATGAAGAACGAGGCGAGGTGCCGTGCTATGCTTGCAAGCCATTGGACGATAAAGAAAATGCTTGACCGCATCACTCACGATCCAAACGTTCTCGCCGGGCGCGCGACGCTGCGCGGCCTGAGGATTTCAGTCGCCCATGTGGTCAACCTTGTCGCCAACGGCATGACGCCGGCGCAGATCGTCGCCGAGCATCCCGACCTCGAGGAAGAGGACGTCCGCCAGGCGCTCGCGTACGCAGCGGTGATCGCCGAGGACCAGGTCCACCCCATCCCCGCAGGGAAGTAATGCGGTTCCTCGCGGACGCGGGGATCTCGCCCAAGACCGTCGATTTCCTGCGCCGCGCAGGCCATGACGCCGTGCATGTGCGCGAGCTTGCGATGCAGCGCGCGGGCGACCGGGCGATCGTCGACAGGGCCCGGTCGGAAGGCCGCGTTCTCCTGACGTTCGATCTGGACTTCGGCGCCATTCTCGCGATCGGTGTCGTGAATCGCCCGAGCGCCGTGATCTTCCGGCTCACGGACGAGCGGGCGGACGCGGTCAATCGCCGCCTGCAATCGGTGCTCGCCGAGCAGGCGGCGGCGCTCGAATCGGGCGCGCTCGTGCTCGTCGAAGACACGCGCTATCGCCTCCGCCCGCTGCCCATCCGATCCGAGTGAGCGGCGCTATCCGCGCGAGGCGCTGAAGCCCGAGCACATCTCGGCCGCGCTGGCGTACGCCGCAGATCTGGCGCGCGAGCGGATCCTCCCGATTTCCGCGTAACGGCGCCGCGTTAGAACCGGGCGGGTTTTCCGAAAGTCGGCGGGGATATCGAGCGGCTCCCGGGGCGTCAGCGGGCGACGTTCTCGTCGTTCCTTTCTCGATGCCGGTGAAGCTCGGCGTGAGCGGCCTACCTTCGCGGCGATACAATGGCTATCGCAGTCAAGATTTTTCGGAGGTCCGAGGCATGACCGACGCAGCGAAGACCCTGAGCGTGCAGGCGCGCAAGCTTTCGCCCGACGAGCGCATCGAGCTCGTGGACGACATTCTCGCGAGCCTCGACGAGCTCGATCCGGCCATCGACCGGCTGTGGGCCAAGGAAGCCGAGGAACGCCTCGCCGCCTACCGCCGCGGCGAGATCAAGGCGCTGTCTCTGGAAGAGGTGCTCGCGAAATACCGGGTGAAGTGAACGTCCGCGTCCTCGAGGTCGCGCAGCAGGAGCTGGACGAGGCAATCGCGTACTACAACAGCCAGGCGCCCGGTCTGGGCGATGCGTTCTTGCTGGAAGCCGTTGCGGCCATCGATCGCATACGCCGTTATCCGCACGCCTGGCACCCGCTCGGAGAAAGCACCCGGCGCTGCCGTTTGCGCAGGTTTCCCTACGGTCTCATCTACCACGAGGACAAGGGCGAAGTCCTGATCGTCGCAGTGGCGCATTCGCACCGACGCCCGGACTACTGGCGCGATCGCGTGAAAGCCCGGTGACTACCGCCTATACCTGGGTACTCGCGCTGGCGACAAGCATCTTTGCGTCCTCGTCAAGGTGGTGGAGAATAACGTTTTCGTTCTGACGGCTTACCTGATGGCGAGGCCGGCGGGGCGAAGACAGCTATGTCCGAAAAGAGACTGAAGATCTGGTACGACAAGGAAGGCGATTTCCTCGAGGTGATGTTCGAGCAGCGCGCCGGGCACTTTCGCGAGACGGCGAATCCTCACGTCATGGAAAAGGTCGATGAGGACGGAAACGTCCTCGGCTTCTCGTTGATCAAGGTTAGCGCCTTGCGCGGCGAGCCGCTGGAGGTTTCCCTCTAGGACAATGGCCATTCGCGAGCCAGCGCGGACTGTTCAGCCGCCGCCCCCGACGCCGGGCCGCTCAGCCATGCCTCCACCAAACACCGTGGTGTCGGTGGTTCTTCAGCCCGGTGAAGACGTTGAGTGGACTTGGGCATCTACGCCCGATGGCGGCACCTACGTGAGCGGTTACACCATCATCAGGCGCGAGTAAACCGCGACGCGGGAAACCGGCCGCGGCTGCTATAGCGCTCCTGAGCGCCGCTGGACTCATAACTTGACCGACACTTGACCGAAAGCTAGGATCGGCGGCATGAGGTTTGAGCCCCGGTTTACCGTCACGCCTGCGGTGCTGAAACGGGTGGAGGCCATCGCGGCATTGCGAGAGCGCATCCAGGGCGCGGCGGTGCAGGTGGCGTGGATTCCGGCGTTGCAGAAGGACACGCGCGCGAGAAACGCGCATTCGTCGACGGCGATCGAGGGCAATCCGCTGACGCTGGAGCAGGTGCGCGCGGTGGAGGCGGGCGAGGCGCTGCCGGTGCCGGCGCGGGCGCGCCGGGAGGTGGTCAACTATTTCGCGGCGCTGCGGCACGTGGAGAAGCAGGCGGCAAAGAAGCGGATCGAGCACGAGGACGTGCTGCGCCTGCACCGGATCGTCGCCGGGGAGGTGATGGACCAGGGGGGCGCCGGGCGCTACCGGGCGATGCGCGTGCAGGTGGGCGGGTACGTTGCGCCGCTGCCGGGCGAAGTGCCGGGGCTGATGCGCGAGTTCCTCGACTGGTGGAATGACGATGCCCCGGCGCTTTCCCCAGTGCTGAGCGCTGCGATCGTGCATTACCGGTTCGAGGCGATCCACCCGTTCGCGGACGGCAACGGCCGCACCGGGCGCGCGCTCGCGCTGTGGGAGCTGTACCGGCGCGGGTTCGATACGCACCACATTTTCTCGGTGGACGAGTTCTACTGGGAGGACCGGCCGCGCTACTACGCGGCGCTCGAGGCGGTGCAGCGGCAGGGCGAGGACCTGACCTCGTGGCTGGAATACTGCGCCGAAGGGCTGCAGCAGACCCTGGAGCGGGTCTGGCAGCGCATCCAGCGACTATCGGCCTCGAGAAGCCGGGCGCAGGTGGTGCTGCGCCCGAGGCAGGAGCAGTTGCTGCAATTGCTGCGCGCGCGCGGAAGCCTGAGCCCGCGCGAGATCTGGGACGGGCTGCGCATTTCCAAGCAGGGCGCGATGGACCTGATCCACCCGCTGGTGAAGGCGAAGCTCGTCAAGCGCGTGGGCACGCTGAAAAACGGGCGCTACGTTCTGCGATGACGGCGCCCAGCGCAGATTGTCGCGGAGCATCCGGACCTCGAGGATTCGCCATTCCGAAGCGCGCCAGACAAAGATGGATGACCCGGCGCACGTCGATTACCTTTTTCATCGACTGTTCGCCATGATCCATCTCCTACTGCGCAAATCGCGTCGATCGGGCCAGGCAAGTACTTCCCAAGCACCTGATTTCTCCCGTATAATCCGCGCCTTTTCGCGGTTTACGGAGTATTCCCGATGGTGGTGATTCGACTGCGGCGCGGCGGCGCGAACAAGCGGCCGTTCTTTCATGTCGTGGTGGCCGATTCGCGGCGCGCGGCGAGCAAGAAGTTCATCGAGCGGCTGGGGTTCTACGACCCGAAGGCGCCGGCCGGGCGCGAGTCGCTGCGCGTGAACCTGGAGCGCGTCAAGCACTGGACCGGCAAGGGCGCGCAGCTCTCGGGCACGGCGGCACGCCTCGTGAAGCAATTTGCCAAAAAGGCTGCTTGAGAATCTCGTAGAGATGGGCCGCGTCGCCGGCTCGTACGGCGTGCGCGGATGGATCAAGGTCGAGGCGCCGCAGGAAGCGCTGGCCGCTTGCAGGAGATGGTCGATCGGAGGGACGGAGTACCCGGTCGAGGAGGTGAAGGAGCACTCCGGCACGCTGCTCGCGAAGCTCGCGGGCCTGGAGAGCCGCGAAGCGGCGCTGAAGCTGAAAGGCTCGACGGTTTATGTGCGGCGCGAGGCGATGCCCGAGCCGCAAGCGGGGCACTACTACCTGGCGGACCTGGTCGGCCTGGAGGTGGTGAACGAGCAGGGCGTGGTCCTCGGCGCGGTGAAGCGCTGGATGTTCAACGGCGCGCAGGACGTGATGGAAGTGGCGGGCGACAGAACGCGGTTGATTCCGTGGATCGCTTCGGTCGTCCGGGACGTGGATTTGGGAAAAAGACAAGTCCATGTTGAGTGGGGAGCGGACTGGTGATCCGCTTCGACGTGGTGACGCTGTTCCCGGAGATGTTCGCAGCGATCACGGGCAGCGGGATCACGAGCCGCGCGCTGGAAGCGGGGCTGTATTCGCTGACGACGTGGAATCCGCGCGATTTCACCACGGACAATTACCGGACGGTCGACGACCGTCCGTACGGCGGCGGGCCGGGCATGGTGATGCTGGCCGAGCCGCTGGAGCGCGCGTTGGACGGCATCAAGCGGGCGGGGGGAGGACGGGTGATCTACCTCTCGCCGCAGGGAAAAAAGCTCGATCACCGCAGGGTGATGGAGTTGAAGGAAGAGCGGGCGCTGACGCTGCTGTGCGGCCGCTACGAGGGCGTGGACGAGCGGCTGCTCGAGCGCCGGGTCGACGAAGAGGTCTCGATCGGCGACTTCGTGCTTTCGGGCGGCGAGATCGCGGCGATGGCGCTGGTGGACGCCGTGGTGCGGCAGCTGCCCGGGGCGCTCGGCGACGCGGCGTCGGCGATAGAGGAATCGTTCGCCGACGGGTTGCTCGACTGCCCGCAATACACGCGGCCCGAGACGTATGCCGGCCGCAGGGTGCCGGAGGTGCTGATGTCGGGGCACCACGAGAACATCCGGCGCTGGCGGCTGAAGCAGGCGCTGGGAAGGACCTGGCTGCGCAGGCCCGACCTGCTGGCGGTGAAGAAGCTGAGCGCAGAGGAGTCGAAGCTGCTGGAGGAATTCCAGCGGGAATGCGGGAAGCAGGGGGAAAACTCCCCCGCACCCCCTAACAGGAGCTAGAGCATGGACCTCATCCGGACACTGGAGCAGGAAGAGATCAAGCGCCTCAAGAAGGAGGTGCCGGACTTCTCCCCCGGCGACACGGTGATCGTCAACGTGAATGTGGTCGAGGGGGAGCGCAAGCGCCTGCAGGCCTTCGAGGGCATGGTGATTGCCAAGCGCAACCGGGGCCTCAACTCCTCGTTCATCGTGCGCAAGGTGTCCTCGGGCGAGGGCGTCGAGCGCACCTTCCAGACCTACTCGCCCCTGATCGCCTCGATCGAGGTGAAACGCAAGGGCGACGTGCGGCGGGCCAAGCTCTACTACCTGCGCGCGCGCTCGGGCAAGTCGGCGCGCATCCGCGAGCGCACGGGCGGGGACGAGGGCGGCGGCAAAGCCGAGGAGTAAAATCGGCTGATGCGCCGCGAATCCGCAGCCATCAGCCCCGTAGTCGAAGTCATCCAGGCGATCCGCGCCGGCGAGATCGTCATCCTGGTCGACGACGAGGACCGCGAGAACGAGGGCGACCTCGTGTTCGCGGCCGATTTCGTCACCCCCGAGAAGATCAACTTCCTCGCCAAGCACGGCCGCGGCTTGATCTGCATGCCGATCACCGAGGAGCACGCGAGCCGGCTGGGCCTGCGCCCGATGGTGGAGCAGAACCGCTCGCGCCACGGCACCAACTTCACCGTATCGATCGAGGCCGCCGAGGGCATCGCCACGGGAATCTCGGCGCACGATCGCGCGCTGACGATAAAAGTTGCCTGTTCCCCAAATGCGAAAGCGGAGGAAATCGTCCAGCCGGGGCACGTGTTCCCGCTCGTCGCCCATCCGGGCGGCGTGCTGGTGCGCGCGGGGCACACCGAAGCCTGCTGCGACCTCGCGCGCCTCGCCGGACTCGCGCCGGCGGCGGTGCTCTGCGAGATCATGCGCGACGACGGCACCATGGCGCGCCTGCCGGACCTGGTCCAGTTCGCCGCCGCGCACAAGCTCAGGGTCGGCACCATCGCCGACCTGATCGAGTACCGCAGCCGCAACGAGTCGCTGGTGCAGCGCACTGCCGAGCGCGACATCGATACCCCCTGGGGGCCTTTTCACCTGGTGTCGTACCGCGACCTGGCGGTCGGTTCCCTCCATCTCGCGCTGGTCCACGGCAAGCCGGACGCCAAGAAAGAGACCCTGGTGCGCGTGCATGAGCCGCTCTCGATCATCGACCTCCTGGATGCGGGGAAAGGCACGCATTCCTGGGGGGTGGGCGAGGCGCTGAAAGCGATCCAGCAGGCGGGCGCGGGCGTAATGGTGCTCATGAACTGCAACCAGGAGGAAGCGCGCCCGCCGAAGGCGGGGCGCAGCGCGGACCTGCGGCTCTACGGCATCGGCGCGCAGATCCTGCGCGACCTCGGCGTGGGCAAGATGCGCCTGATGGCGGCGCCGCGCAAGATGCCGAGCATGGCGGGCTTCGGCCTCGAGGTCACCGGCTACGTCGAACTGCCGCGGCGGTAACGGCAATGCGCCTCGGCATCGTCGCCAGCCGGTTCAACGAGGAGATCTGCGGCAAGCTCGTCGAGGGCGCGCGCGCCGAGGCGCAGAAGCTGAAGGCCGAATGCACCGTGGTGAGCGTGCCCGGCGCGCTCGAGATCCCGCTCGCGCTGCAGTGGATGGCGCAGTCCGGCCGCTACGATGCGCTGATCGCGCTGGGCGCGGTGATCCGCGGCGATACCTACCACTTCGACGTCGTCGCCAACGAATCGGCCCGCGGGGTGATGGACGTGATGCTGGAGTTCGGCGTGCCCGTGGCGAACGGCATCCTCACCACCGACGACGAGCGCCAGGCAGCCGCGCGCCTCGACAAGGGCGCCGAGGCGGTGCGCGTGGCGGTGGAAATGGCCAAGCTGAGAATGCAATTCCATGAAGCACGCTAGGCGCCAGGCGCGCGAGGTCGCGCTGCAGGCGCTCTACGCGTGGCAGCTCTCGGGCGGCGACCCGCTCGAGGAGGCGCGCTCGAACGAGGCCTACGAGAAGACCGAGTTCCTGGAGGAGCTCGTGCGCGGCGTGAGCGCTCGCGCCGCCGAGCTTGAGGGGCTGATCGCGCCGCACCTCGACCGCGAATTCAGCAGGCTGTCGCCGGTGGAGCGCGCCATCCTCTACATCGGCGCCTACGAGCTCGCGCACCATCCGAAAACGCCGTTCAAGGTGGTGCTGAACGAGGCGGTCGAGCTGGGCAAGAGCTTCGGCGGCACGGACGGGTACCGCTTCGTCAACGGCGTGCTCGAGAAGATCGCCGAAGCGCTGCGCCCGGACGAAGTGGCGCGCTCCAGAAGAATCGCCTGAACGAGTTCGAGCTCATCCGGCGCTACTTCGCCCGGCCGCCGAAGCGCGCGCTGCTTGGGGTGGGTGACGACTGCGCGCTGCTGCGCCCGGACGCCGGGCTCGACCTCGCGGTCACGACCGACATGCTGATCGAAGGGCGGCACTTCCTGCCGGGCGCCGAGCCGCGCGCGCTCGGCCACCAGGCGCTCGCGGTCAATCTCTCGGACCTCGCCGCGATGGGCGCGACGCCGCGCTGGGCGACGCTCGCGATCGCGCTGCCCGCGGTCGAGCCGGCCTGGCTCGAGGGCTTCTCGGCCGGGTTCTTCGCGCTCGCCGAGCGCTACGGCGTTGACCTGATCGGCGGCGACACGACGCGCGCCGAGGCGCGCGCGATCTGCGTCACGGCGATCGGCGAAGTGCCGCCGGGACTGGCGCTCGAGCGCTCCGCGGCGCGGCCGGGCGACGAGGTCTGGGTGTCGGGCGAGCTCGGGGGCGCGGCGCTGGGCCTGGTGCATCCGGAAATCGCCGAAGCGGCGAAGCGCCTGCACTGGCCCGAGGCGCGCGTCGAGCTCGGCGAGCGCCTGCGCCGCCTCGCGCATGCCGCGATCGACGTCTCCGACGGCCTCGCCGGAGATCTGGTCCATATCCTGGAGCGCTCGCAGGTCGCCGCGACGGTGGAATACGAGCGCATTCCGAAATGCTCCGCGTTCGAGAAGCTGAAAGCCCCGCAGCTCGAGAAGGACTGCGTGCTCTCGGGCGGCGACGACTACGAGCTCCTTTTCACCGCGCCCCAGGCACATCGCGCGGAGCTCGAATCCCTGTCGGCCGAGTTGAAGCTCGCCCTGACGCGCATCGGCACGATCGAGGCAGGTTCCAGGTTGAGTATCCTGGATGCGAAGGGCAAGCCGATCGCGCACCGCGGCGGTTTCGACCACTTCGCGAACCAGAAATGATCGTGTTCCGCCCCCGTCCGGGGTTCGCGTTCTCGCATCCGGCGCACGCGGTGGCGCTCGGCTTCGGCGCCGGCCTCGCGCCCTTCGCGCCGGGCACAGCCGGCACGGTACTGGGCTGGGCGATCGGCTGGATCATCGGGGGCTTGCACGCAGGCTTGATCTTCCTGTCCTTGATAGTTCTCTTCCTTATCGGCTTGTGGGCCTGCGACGTGACCGGCCGCCATCTCGGCGTCGCCGACCACGGCGCGATGGTGTGGGACGAAGTGGTCGCCTTCGTGCTCGTGCTGGCGATCGTGCCGCGCGAGCTCGCCTGGCAGGCGGCGGCGTTCGTCGCGTTCCGCTTCTTCGACATCGCCAAGCCGCCGCCCATCCGCTACTTCGAGCGCCGCTACGGCGGCGGCTTCGGCGTCATGTTCGACGACCTCGTGGCGGCGGCGTATGCGCTGCTCGCTCTTGCCGCGGCGAAAAGACTGCTCTTCTGATGGACGCGCTGGCGAAAAAGCTGGGCCAGGGCCTGAAGGCCGCGGGCGAGCTGCTCGTCACCGCGGAATCCTGCACCGGGGGCTGGATCGCGCAGGCGGTGACCTCGGTGGCGGGGTCGTCGGAATGGTTCGAGCGCGGCTTCGTCACCTACTCGAACGCGGCCAAGCAGGACCTTCTAGGGGTTAAGCAATCCACCTTGAAAAAACACGGAGCGGTGAGCGAGGAGACCGCGCGCGAGATGGCGCAGGGCGCGCTCGCGCGCAGCAAGGGCACGCTCGCGCTCGCGGTGACCGGCGTCGCCGGTCCCGGCGGCGGCAGCCGTGAAAAGCCTGTAGGTTTGGTTTGTTTTGCTTGGGCGGGCAAGCGGGAAACCAGGACGGAAACAAAGCACTTCTCCGGTGACCGCGACAGCGTGCGCCGGCAGTCCGTAATCCATGCTCTCGAAGGGGTGCTGAAGGCCCTTGACGGGCGCTGAGCGCGGCCCAATATAGGGGCATGAGTTCCATCCGTCTCGCTGCCGTCGCCGGCACGTTCTATCCCGGCGACGCGCGCTCGCTCGCCGCCGAAGTGGACGATCTTCTCGGCGGCACCGGCCAGCCGGTGCCCCGGCTCGGCTATCCGAAAGCCCTCGTCGTGCCGCATGCCGGCTATATCTATTCCGGTCCGGTCGCGGCGCGCGCCTACGACGAGCTCGCAGCGGCGCGCGGCACCGTGCGCCGCGTGGTGCTGCTCGGCCCGACGCACCGCGTGGCGGTGAAAGGCCTCGCCGTGCCCGGCGCCGGCGCGTTCGCGACGCCGCTCGGGACCGTGCGCATCGATGCCGCAGCGCTCGCCGAGGTGCGCCACCTGCCGCAGGTCGTCCAGAGCGACGCGGCGCACGCGCTCGAGCACTCGCTCGAGGTCCAGCTGCCGTTCCTGCAGAAAGTGCTGGGCGACTTCGCGCTCGCCCCGTTCGCGGTCGGCCTGGCGAGCGTGCGCGAGGTCGCCGAGGTGATCGAGCGCCTGTGGGGCGGCCCGGAGACGCTGATCGTGGTGTCCACCGACCTTTCCCATTACCACGCCTACGAGCAGGCGCGCGCGATCGACCGCGTCACGATCGCGCGCATTGCGAGCTTCGCGACCGACATCGATCACGAGGAAGCCTGCGGCGCCACGCCCCTGAACGGGCTTTTGCTTTTCTCCAAGCAAAAGAATTTGTCCCTCAAGCTGCTTGCCGCCTGCAATTCCGGCGACACCGCGGGCGGCAAGGGGCAGGTGGTCGGCTATTCGGCGTTCGGCCTCTACGAAGGCGACGAGGTGTCGCTCGGCGAGGCGGGCAGCACGCTCCTCTCGATCGCGCGAAGCAGCATCGAAACGAATCTATTCGGAAAAAGCGAAAAGACGGCCTCCGCCCCCTGGCTCGATCAAGCCGGCGCCACGTTCGTGACGCTCACCAAGAACGAAGAGCTGCGCGGCTGCATCGGCAGCCTCGAGCCGGCGCGCGCGCTGGGCGAGGACGTGGCGCACAACGCGCTCGGCGCGGCGTTCCGCGATCCGCGCTTCCCGGCGATGAGCGCCGCGGAATGGCCGCAATGCCGGGTCGAGGTGTCGCTGCTCTCGACGCCCAAGCCGCTGCGCTTCGCCGACGAAACCGACCTCCTCGCGCAAATCGAGGCCGGCGAAGACGGCCTCATCCTCGAAGCGGACGGCAAACGCGGCACCTTCCTGCCGCAGGTGTGGGAAGACATAGTCGACAAACGCGCGTTTCTTGCGCACTTGCTGAGAAAGGCCGGGCTGCCCGCGGACACGCGTCTCACCCGCTGCAGAGTCTCGCGCTATCGCGTCGTCAAATGGAAAGAATAGAAACGTCGTATCCCGGGCGCTGGTGGCACACGCTGCCCGACGGGCGCGTGCAGTGCGATCTCTGCCCGAGGGACTGCAAGCTGCACGAGGGGCAGCGCGGGCTGTGCTTCGTGCGCAAGATGGAGCAGGGCCGCATGGTGCTCACCACCTACGGCCGCTCCTCGGGCTTCTGCGTCGACCCGGTGGAGAAGAAGCCGCTCAACCATTTCTATCCCGGCACCTCGATCCTTTCCTTCGGCACCGCCGGCTGCAACCTCGCGTGCAAGTTCTGCCAGAACTGGGACATCTCCAAGTCGCGCGAGATGGACCGCCTGCAGGA
>Ga0180063_1000290_pt1 | contig 13136 bp, 10 predicted proteins | sample EasRivT47_16_10D_FD_121776 | JGI IMG/M metagenome (GOLD analysis project Ga0180063, IMG submission 121776) | Soil microbial communities from meander-bound floodplain in the East River, Colorado, USA - East River metaG ERMLIBT47_16_10D | ecosystem: Environmental > Terrestrial > Soil > Floodplain ...
AGTCCGACCTCGATCGTGACGGCTACGGCGATCACTGCGACAACTGTCCCGAGACGAGCAACCCGGACCAGGCGAACGGTGACGCGGACTCGCGCGGCGACGTGTGCGACATCTGTCCGCTGGTCGCCGACGACCCGCGCGTGGACCTCGATCGCGACGGCGTGAGCGACGACTGCGACAACTGCTTCGACGACCCGAACACGACGCAGAGCGACCTCGATGTCGATGGCCAAGGCGACGCCTGCGACCTCAACGACGGCGTGATCTACCTGCGCTTCGCCAGCGCGACGCTCCTCGAGTGGGACGCCGAGTCGGGACAGCAGTCGTGGACCTGCCACCGAGGCGACCTCGACGTGCTCAAGTCCACGGGAGTGTACGAGCAGCTCGGCGGGTCGAACAGCCTGGCCCAGAGCGTGAGCGACTTGCTCCATCCGTGGGCCGTGGATACCGACCCGATCCCCCCCGACCGCTGCGCGTTCTACCTCATCACCGCGGATTAGGGACGAGGTCAGGTCTCGCTGTCGCGACCTGACCTCATCCCGCAGTTCCCCTACAATGGCGCAGCCGATCGCCGAGATCGGTGTGGGGGAAGGCATGGCGCGAGGACGCGGGCTCGGGGTGGCAGCGATCGGGATGGCTTGTGCTGCGTCCATGGCGGCGGAAGGGCCGGCCGGCCGCACGCCCGCCGAGTTGTTTCCGGATGCGCGGTTCGATTCGCGGATTCCGACGCAGAAGCAGGTGACCGGGATCGAGCACGGCGCCCGCCCGCTCCGTACGGAGGAGATGCTCGCGTACTTGCGGGCGCTCGACGAGGCCTCGCCGCGCTGCCGGCTGACGACGTACGCCCGGTCGCACGAGGGGCGCGAGCTCGTGTATCTGGCAATCGGCGACGAGGCGACGCTCGGGGACCTCGAGGCCTTCCGCACCGAGCACGCTCGCCGCGTCGATCCGCGCGGGCGCGCAGTTGCCGCGGACGCCGCCCTCCTGGCGCCCGCGAAGGCGGTCGCCTGGATGGCCTACTCGATCCACGGAGACGAGCTGTCGAGCGCCGATGCGTCGATGGCCCTCGCGTACCGCCTCGTCGCCGGCGAAGACGAGGCGACGGCGCGGCTGCGCCGTGACCTGCTGGTGCTCGTCGACCCCTGCGAGAACCCCGACGGACGCGACCGCTTCCTGGCTCAAACCGCCGCGTTCGCGCACGAGATCCCGAACGGGGACTCGGAGGACCTGTCGCACACGACCGTCTGGCCCTGGGGTCGCGGTAACCACTACCTGTTCGATCTCAACCGGGACTGGTTCAGCCTCGTGCATCCGGAGAGCCGTCGTTCGGTCGTCATCGGGTCCTTCAACCCGCAGCTCGTGGTGGACAGTCACGAGATGGGGGCCGACGACACGTACCTGTTCTCGCCGCCGCGCCACCCGTTCAATCCCTACCTGCCGTCGCGCTCGCAGCACTGGCACGAGCGGTTTGCCGCGGACCAGGCCCGCGCGCTCGACGCGCACGGCTTTCCGTACTACACGCGCGAGTGGAACGAGGAGTTCTTCCCGGGCTACGGTTCCTCGTGGGCCGAGTACCTGGGCTCGATCGGCATCCTCTACGAGATGTCCTCGACCAACGGCACGCTGGTCAAGAAGCGCGACGGCTCGACGCGAACCTACGCCGAGGCCGTCGAGCACCAGCTGACGAGCTCCTGGGCGAACCTGACCACGCTGGCGGCGAATCGCCAGGAGGTGCTCACGGATTTCGTCGGTCATCGTCGCGAGGTCGCGGCGCGCGCCGGGCGCGACTGGCCCGCGGCGTGGGTCCTGCCGCGCGGTCGCCACCCGGAGCGTACCGACCGGCTCGCTGGTCTACTGCGCACGCAGGGGATCGAGGTCCTCGGGCCGCGCGGCGGCACGGTCAAGGTACCCGGCCTGTTGGACGCACGGACCGGCGAGCCCGGTCCCGCCTCAGGGTTCTCGAATGGCGCGTACCTCGTGCCGCTCGACCAGCCCACGGGGGCCTTGGTGCGGCAGCTTCTCGACCCGCACATCCCGATGGAGGCGGGCTTCCTGCGCGAGGAGCGCGAGTACCTCGAGCGCGGGCGGGGCACACGCCTCTACGAGGTGACCGCCTGGTCTCTGCCGCTGGCCTATGACGTCGAGGCCTACTGGACGAAGGAGAAGCCCGACACGGGCTGGACCGTCGGGGCGATTCCGGAGCCCGACGGCACCCTCGCGAAGACCCAGGATCCTGTGGCCTACGTCGTCGACGGCACGGCCGAGAACGCCCCGTCGCTGTTGGCCGACCTGTACGCGCGCGGAATCCCGGTGCGCGTGGCCGAGAAGCCGTTCGGCATCGGCGATCGCACCTGGCCGCGCAGCTCGCTCGTCGTGCGGCGCGAGGGCGCGCCCGACGACGTCGAGCGGCAGCTCGCGGAGGTCGCCGCGCGCTGGTCCACGGAGGTCACGGCCGTGGCAACGTCGAGCGGGGGCGAGGGTCCCGACCTCGGCGGCAGCTATTTCCGGACGCTCCTCCCGCCGCGCATCGGCGTGCTGGCCGGGTGGCCCATCTCCCCCGGCGATTACGGCGCGATCTGGCACCTGCTCGACGAGGTCGTGCACGTGCGGTTCAACGGGCTCGACGTCGGCCGCTTCGCCGCGATGGATCTCGGACGCTACAACGTGCTCGTTTTTCCGCCGACGCTGGGTATCGACTATCGCGCGATCCTCGGAGCGAGCGGGATCCAGGCGCTCGTGCGCTGGGTCGAAGCCGGAGGCAGTGCGGTCGGCATCGGGAGCGGCGCCGAATTCCTCGCCGAGGTGGAGACCGGGCTGACCCAGGCCCGGCTGCGTCGCCAGGCGCTCGCCACGTATCCTCCGCTCGTGCTCGGACTGGGCCCCGCGGCGGTGGTGGCCGGTGGGCCGATGCGCGCGGACGGACTCCGCGTCGCCCCGGCGCCCAAGGTCGACGTCGAGGAGCCGCGACCACGAGCCACCCGACGCGAACGCGAGGCGGAGTCCGCACCGCAGCATCGCGAGGGGCCGTACGACATTGCCCCGCTCCTCGGACCGGGCGCACAACCCTTCGCCGCGGGACATGCGCAGGGCACTCCGGCCGAACCCGCCGTCACCCTCGCCGAGTGGCTCGCACCATTCCTCGCTCCAGGCCAGACCGCGCCCGTGGAGAAAGACCTGGCGTGGGCCGACGCCCGGCTGCGTTCATTCTCGCCGCGCGGCACGTTCGTGCGCATCGAGCTCGATCGTGACCACTGGCTCGGCTGGGGACTCCCAGCCGAGCTCCCGGCGCTCGTGAACGCGGACGACACGCTCGTCGCCGCGCCGCCGGTCGAGGTTGCCGCGCTCTTCGCCGATCCCGAGCACCTGCACCTCGGCGGGCTCCTGTGGCCCGAGGCCGCCGGGCGTCTCGCGCACACGGCCTATGTCACGCGCGAGGGCCGCGGGCGCGGCCAAGTCATCCTCTTCCTCAGCCCTCCCGAGTTCCGCGGCTGGACGCTGGGGACGCGGCGGCTGCTCACGAACGCGCTGCTGTATGGTCCCGGGCTCGGCACGCAGTGGCCCAATCCTTGGTAGATTAGCGGCATGGATTGGGGGCTCGAAAACCGTCTGTCTCGCATCCTGATGCCGGGAACCGGCCGCACCGTGATGCTGGCGATCGACCACGGCTACTTCCTCGGGCCGACGAGCGGCCTCGAAGAGCCCGGTCGGACGATCGCACCCCTTCTGCCGCACGCCGACTCGCTCATGCTCACGCGCGGCGTGCTGCGGCGCTGCGTGCCGCCCGACTCGGACGTGCCGATCGTGCTGCGCGTCTCGGGCGGGACGAGCATCCTGCGCGAGTTGTCGCACGAGAGCATCACCGTGGCGTTCGAGGACGCGCTGCGGCTCAACGCAACCGCCGTGACGCTGTCGGTGTTCGTCGGTGCGGAGGGCGAGCGCACGAGCTTGACGCACCTGGCCCAGCTCGTCGACCAGGGCGAGCGCTACGGCGTTCCGGTGCTGGCCGTTACCGCCGTGGGCAAGGACATGGCTCGCGACGCGCGCTACTTGGGCCTCGCCTCGCGCATCGCGGCCGAGCTCGGCGCCCACATGGTCAAGACCTACTACTGCGAAGGGTTCGAGCAGGTCGTCCGCGATACCCCGGTGCCGATCGTCATCGCCGGCGGGAAGAAGGTGGCCGAGCGCGAGGCGATCGAGCTGGCGCACGGCGCGATCCAGGCCGGAGCGGCGGGCGTGGACATGGGACGCAACATCTTCCAGTCCGACTGCCCGGTCGGCATGATCCGCGCCGTGCGCGCCGTGGTGCACGGCGGCGCGAGCGTGGGCGAGGCCTTCGAGCTCTACCAAGAGGAAAAGGCCGGTGCGGGTCGCGGTCTACTTCCGCAATAACGACGTCAGGATCGAGGAGCGGCCGCGGCCGGCGATCGGGCCGGGCGAGGCCCTGCTGCGGGTTCGCGCCAGCGGGATTTGCGGCTCGGACCTGATGGAGTGGTACCGCGTGCCGAAGGCGCCCGTGGTCCTCGGCCACGAGGTCGCGGGTGTCGTCGAGGAGGTCGGCGCGGGCGTCGACGAGATCCGCCCAGGAGACCGCGTCGTCGCCACGCACCACGTGCCCTGCGGTACGTGCCGCTACTGCCGCACCGATCGCCACGCGGTCTGCCCGACGCTGCACCGGACGACCTTCGAGCCCGGCGGCTTCGCCGAGCTCGTGCGACTGCCCCCGGAGAACGTGCGGCTCGGCACGTTCCGTTTGCCGGACGAGCTGAGCTTCGAGCAGGGCTCGTTCGTCGAGCCGCTCGCGTGCGTCGTGCGCGGGCAGCGGCTCGCCGGGCTGCGCGCGGGTGACGCCGTGGCCGTGATCGGGAGCGGCGTCTCGGGGCTGCTCCACCTGCAGCTCGCGCGGGCGAGCGGCGCTTCGTGCGTCATCGCGATCGACGTGAGCCAGGCCCGGCTCGACGCCGCGAGCCGCTTCGGCGTGGACCTGGCGCTGCGCGCCGATGACCCGGATCTCGCCACGCGGATCCGCGCGGCGAACGAGGGTCGGCTCCCCGAGCGGGTCATCGTCTGCGCCGGTGTGCGATCGGCGCTGGAACAGGCGCTCGCGCTCGTCGACGACGGCGGGAGCGTGCTGTTCTTCGCTCCGCTCGCGCCAGGCGAGATGCTCGCACTCCATGCGTGGGACATCTGGAGGCGCGGCATCACGATCGTGCACACCTACGCCGGCCCGCCCGACGACATGCGCGCCGCGCTCGGCCTGCTCGCCACGGGTCGCATCGACGTGACGTCGATGATCACGGACCGGCTCGGCCTGTCCGAGGCCGCGCGCGGCTTCCAGCTAGCCGCCTTGGGCGACCGCACGCTCAAGGTCGTGCTCGACCCGTCGAGGTAGGGGTCAGGTCTCGAATCTTGAGGTCGTGGCACCACGATCCCACGGGTTTGACGCAACTCCTCGCGGGCGAGATCATCGGGTATCCATGCGGCGCACCGTCATCGGGATCATGGGCGCAGGCGCTGCGACGGAGCAGGACCTGCGCCTTGCCGAGGAGCTCGGCGAGCTCGTGGCCGAGCAGGGTTGGGTCGTCTTGACCGGCGGTCGCCCCGAGGGCGTGATGGACGCGGCGAGCCGCGGCGCTCACAAGGTCCCAGGGGCCCTCGTTGTCGGCATCCTGCCGTCCGAGAGCGGTGGCGTCTCACGGCATGTGGACGTCGCGGTCTTCACGGGCATGGGCCACGCGCGCAACGTCGTCAACGTCCTCTCGTCGAACGTCGTCGTTGTGTGTGGCGTGGGCGGCCCGGGCACGGCATCCGAGGCGGCGCTCGCGCTCAAAGTCGGAAGGCCCTTGATCCTCCTTGCTCCGACGCCGGAGGCCGAGGCGTTCTTCTGCAGCCTCGGCGGCTGCGTGCTCGTCGCCCGTGAAACTCGTGAGGTGATCGATCTGGTGCGGGCCAACGTGGGGCCAGGTCTCGAAACCTAGGGCGCGTTCGCGACGACCCGATTCACCCCGCGAGCTTCCACAAGATCGCGAGCCGAACGCCGAGCGTGACCTGGAGCGCGATCGCCGCGGCCCAGAAAAGCGTGTATGGGATCGACCAGAACTGCCCCAGGAAGGCGACCAGGAACCACGCGGCGGAGACCCACGGCCGCCTGAGCAGGCCCGTCGACCAGCTGATCCCGAGCAGGATCGCCGATGCGATCGGGGGCACCCAGAACACCAGGCCGACGAACAGCACGGCTCTCCTTCCCCCGCATCACATCGGCAACGCGGGGTCGCCACGACCGCGTAGCTCGAACTGCAGTCCGCCGGTCCAGCGCACGACGACGTTGTAGATCGCCGAGGTGAGTAGACCGGAGAGCCAGCCCATCACGGCGCCGAGGACCGGATAGAGCAGCAGAAAGAGCGCGAGCGCTCCGGGCCCGGCCGCGTCACCGGACGGTACCAGCGCCGTCGCCACGAGGACGAACGGGAGCGCGACGACCGCGATCGCCGCGGTCAGGATCGCGTAGACCACACCGGCGATGTTCGCGGCTCGCAGTGGCTCGACTCGTCGCAATTCGTACATGGCTCCCTCCGACCTGACTTTCGAGACCTGACCCCCGCAGAGGTCAGACCCCCAGTCGAGACCCCCAGGGAGGACGACTGGGTGCGACTCTACGCGCATCGCGTCGCGCCGGGCAACGTGCGAGCCCACCGGAATCGGCGAATTGCCAAGGAACCGTCCTGGTCCCCAATCGTCCGTTGGGCTGGCACGCTGCGCGCTACACTCCGGGTCCTGCGGCACGGCCGCTGACAAGGAGGTTAACCCATGAGACGGATAGTGGCGTTGGTCGGCATCCTGGCGTTCGTCATCCTCCCGGCACTCGCCCAGGGTGAGCCGAATGGCCAGGACCTGTACGACAAGAAGTGCGCCATGTGCCACGGCAAGGACGGCGTGGCCAAGGCGACGGGCAAGGGGTCAGCCAACCTGAACGACCCCGCGTGGCAGGAGAAGAACTCGGTCGACGCAATCATCAAGGTGACGACCGAGGGCCTCAAGGACACCAAGATGCCCGGCTACAAGGACAAGATGACCGCCGACGAGATCAAGGCCATCTCGGCCTATATCAAGACCCTGAAGTAGCTCTCTCCTCCGTTGGGCTCGCAGGCGGTCAAGGGCCGTGACCGCCTGTGAGCGCCCCGAGGCCGGCAGTCAAGAGCAGCATCAGCGCCAGCCCGGTCATCGTTCCCCACGCCATCTCGGTCTTCGTGCAGCGCTCGAGGCTTTCGGGGATCAGCTCCGCAGCCACGAGGAAGATCATCGCCCCCCCGGCGAACCCGAGACCGAAGGGCAAGAGCGGCATGAAATGCTCGACCAGCAGGAACGCCGGCACCGCGGCCAAGGGCTGCGGGACGCTGGTCAGGATGGCGTAGCCCATGCAGCGTGCGACCGATACGCCCTTGGCGCGCAGCGGCAGCGACACGGCGATCCCCTCGGGGACGTTGTGCACGGCGATCGCAAGCGCGAGGAGCAAGCCGAACTCGAGCTGGCCCGTCGCATAGCCCACGCCGATCGCGATCCCCTCGGGGATGCTGTGCACGAACATCGTGGCCAGCATCAGCACCGACTGCCTGGACTCGTGCGCGCTCAGTTGCTCGATGCGCCACTCGCGCCTGGCCAGCGCGCGCGCCGTCCCCGCGTAAAAGGCCGAGCCGGCGAGCAGCCCCGCGACCGTGATCCAGGCCGCCCCGTGCCCGAGCCCCTGGTCGGCCAGGCTGAACACCGCGGCCGAGATCATCATCCCGCCGGCGATCGCGTAGGACAGACCCTGCCAGCGCTCGGAGAGCTTGCGGACGAAGAAGAACGGAACCGCGCCCAGACCGGTCGCGAGATCGGTCGCCAGGGCGACCCAGAACACGTGCCAGGCCGTGATCGAGATCACGCCTCGGCCGCAGGGTCGGGTTCCCGCTCCGCCGCTCGCCCCGGCGCTTCGCGTCCCGTCAGCCAGCCCGTGTCCATCGGGTACACGACGGGGTCGAACAGCACGAAGTAGAAGTGCCAGACCACGATCGCGAGCGTCGCCAGCACCGCCTCGTAGAAGTGGATCACGGTCGCCACGTCACCGAGCCACTTGGGGAACCAGCGCAGCATGGTGTTCTCGAACCACAGGGCGAAGCCGGTCAGAGCCATCACGCCGATCCCCCATAGCAGGGCGAGATACTCGGCCTTCTCCGGATAGCCGAGCGTCGGGCTCATCGGCGGATCGGGTCTGCGGCCGAAGAACCAGCGCAGCCGCTCGCGCAGCTCGGTGATGTCGTGGCGCACCGGACGCATCTTGGCGATGCAAGCGCGAGCCCGCTTGTCCACGACGAGGTGGACGATGTGGAACGCGAGCGCCGCGAGCAGGACCAGCGCTGCGATGCGGTGGAGCCAGCCGCGCAACCCCAGCTGCTCCTCGAAGCGCACGAGCGGCGCGGCCCAGAAGCTCTCGGGATAGGTCAGCGCGAATCCGGTCCACACGAGCACGGCGAAGCTGAGCCCGAGGGTCGCGTGCGCGATGCGGAAGCCGAGCCGCATGCGCACGCGCGGCGGGCGGACCACGTACGGACTCACGCCGGGGCGTTGTCTCGCCTTGCGGTACAGGTCGAGCAGGTTGTGCAGGACCATCGCCCCGATCGTCACGAAGATGATCCACAGGTAGAGCTGCCGGACCCAGTAAACGGCGGCGTGCGAGCGCTCGGTGGGCAGCACGTGGACCGTGCCGATCGCGTAGCGCTGGCCGGCTCCGGGGTGGCAGTTCCCGCAGGTCGTGGGGAGGTTGTTCCTGTTCACGTGAGACGCCGGGTCGCTCGAGGGCAGGATGTCGTGCACGCCGTGGCACGAGCTGCAGCTCGCGACCGTGATCTTCCCGCCCCGCGCGGCGAGGCCGTGATAGCTGTCCTCGTAGGTCGGTACAGCCGATGTGGCGATGTCGTACTTCTCCGCCAGGCGCAGGTCCCCGTGGCAGCGTCCGCAGGTCATCCGGGGAGCGTTGGTCGTGTAGACCGGCGAGCGGTCGCTCTGTGGGGACAGGATGCGGTGCTCGCCGTGGCAGTCCGTGCAGACCGGCGCTTCCCGCGCGCCGTGCGCGGCGGCGCGACCGTGCACGCTCTCGCGATAGGCGGCCTCGATCTCGGCGTGGCACTGTCCGCAGGTCTCGGGCACGCGCGCATGGAACACGCTCGAGCGTGGGTCCGCCGAGCTCTGGATCGTGTGGCTCCCGTGGCAGCTGCTGCACGTGGCGCCGCCCTGCCCCGCCCGACTGGACCGGGCATGGACGCTGGCCTCGTAGGCTTCGATCGGCTTGGCCACCGGAATGCCGTACTTCTGCACGAGATCCGGATTCGAGTGGCAAGCTCCGCACGTCTCCGCCAGGTGCAGCGGATGCACCGGTGATCGCTCGTCTGCCGACGGCCGAGTGGCGTGGATCGGGCCGTGGCAGGCTGCGCACGACGGCGCCTCGGTGTCGCCGTTCTTCCTCGAGACGCCGTGGATGCTGTCTCGATAGGCCGCGACGACGCTGTCGTGACAGCTGGAGCAATCCACGTCCTTCGCTGAAGCGGCGTGGGGGACTTCCTCTGTCCCACTGTGGCAATCGGCGCACCCCAGGACGCCATGTGCGCTCTCGGCGAACGCGGTCGGGTCCGGATCGGCGTCGTGGCAGTCCGCGCAGGCCGGCGCTTCGGCCACGGCAGGAGAAAGGACCAAACCAGTCATGAAAGCCAGGGCGGCGACTCCCGCCCATTTCGATGGCCCAGGGACCGTCCGGCTCTGGGGTTTCGGCTTGTCGAGTCGAATTGGCATTCGTTCTGCTCGGCTCCGTTGCGCGACCAACGGTGTTCGAGATGGAGCAAGCCGCGGGCCATGCAGAGATCCTATCCGGCTCTGATCCTGATCGTGGCGCTCCTCGGCGCTGCGCTCCCCGCAGGGGCTCAGGAGAACACCGACTGTCTGGCGTGCCATGCCGAGCCCGGACTCACCGGATCCCGCAACGGCCACGAGATCTCGGTTCACGTCGACGCCGACCGTCTCGCACACTCGACGCACGCGGACCTGGCCTGCGTCGACTGTCACCAGGACCTCTCGGGCGCAGACCTCCCGCATGCCGACGACCTCGCGCGCGTCGACTGCTCGGTGTGCCACGCGGGCGAGGCTGCCTCGCACGCCGCGAGCCTCCACGGTCAGGCGGCCGCGCGGGGCGATCGTCTCGCGCCGAGTTGCGTCGAGTGCCACGGGAACCATGGCATCCTGCCGAAGAGCGACCCGGCATCGCCGACCGCGACGATGGGCATTCCCTTCCTGTGCGGCAAGTGCCACCGCGAGGGATCGCCGGTCGAGCGGACTCACGAGCTCCACGAATCCGACGTCCTCGAGAACTACTCCGAGTCGATCCACGGCGAAGGTCTGTTCAAGCAGGGCCTGACCGTAACCGCCGTCTGCACCTCGTGCCACACGGCGCACGACATCCTACCGCACACCGACCCGCGCTCGAGCATCCACCACGACAACGTCACCCGTACCTGCACGCAGTGCCACGGCCGGATCGAAAGCGTGCACCGCAAGGTCATCGAGGGTCGCCTGTGGCAGGAGCAGCCGGGGAAGATCCCGTCCTGCGTGGACTGCCACTCCCCGCACCGCGTGCGCAAGGTGTTCTACCTGGCCGGAATGGCCAACGGCGAGTGCCTGGCGTGCCACGGGAAGGCGGACAGCCCGCGGTTCGTCGACGGCGAGGAGTACGCGCAGTCGGTCCATGCCCGCACGGCCTGCGCGCAGTGTCACACGGAGGTGCGCCCCTCACGCGAGCGTCCGTGCGCGACGATCGTCTCGCCGGTCGACTGCAGCGTGTGCCACGCCGAGCAGGTCGCACAGTACGAGACGAGCACGCACGGCACGCTGCACGCCCAGGGTGATCCCGACGCGCCGACCTGCCAGGACTGCCACCCGAAGCACGCGACGAAGAGCAAGCGCCAGCCGACTGCGCCCACGTTCGCGCGGAACGTGCCGGTGCTGTGCGCGCGCTGCCATCGCGCCGGCGAAAAGGCCGCGGTGCGCATCGAGAGCGACGTTCCCGACATCGTCGGCAGCTACCTCGACAGCATCCATGGCACCGGGCTGATCCAGAGCGGCCTGGTCGTCACCGCCGTGTGCACGAACTGCCACACCTCGCACGGCGAGCTGCCACCCTCCGATCCGCGATCGTCGGTTCACCCGACCAACCTGGCCGGCACGTGCGGCACCTGCCACCACGGGATCGAGGAGACGTTCCGCGGCAGCATCCACGCGACTGGAACGCCGGAGGCCGGCCGCAAGCTGCCGACGTGCGAGGACTGCCACTCTTCGCACCAGATCACGCGCGCGGACCAGCCTGGATTCCGCACGCGCATGATGGAGCAGTGCGGACACTGTCACGAGACCGAGGCCACGACGTTCTTCGATACGTTTCACGGCAAGGTCTCGCGCCTGGGTGCCGAGGGGGCGGCCAAGTGCTACGACTGTCACGGGACGCACGACATCCTGCCGGTCACCGACGGCGCCTCGCACCTCAGCCGGAGCCACGTCGTCGCCACGTGTGGCAAGTGCCACGAGGGCTCGCACCGGCGCTTCGCCGGCTACCTGACCCACGCCACGCACCACGACGTGCACAAGTACCCGTGGCTGTTCTGGTCGTTCTGGCTGATGACCTCGCTGCTGGTCGGCACCCTGACCTTCGCCCTCGTGCACACGCTGGCCTGGCTCGTTCGGCTGTGGCTCACACGGGACGAGTGGCGGGCGCACAAGGCGCTGGCGCGGACGAACGGCGCGACGAAGCTGTACCGGCGCTTCACCCGGACCCAGCGCACCCTGCACATCCTGATGATGCTGAGCTTCTTCACGCTCGCCATCACCGGGATGTCGTTGAAGTTCTCCTATGCCGGCTGGGCGCAACAGATGTCGCGGATCCTCGGCGGCTCCGCGGCGATGGGCGTGCTGCACCGGATCGGGGCGGTGCTGCTCATCGGTATCGTCGTGTTCCACCTGCGGGACGTGGTGGCCCGCAAGCGGCAGAGCGGAGCAGGTTGGCTCGCGTGGCTCCGCGGGACGAGCTCGATCCTGTTCACCTGGCGCGACGTGCGGCAGGTCGGCCAGTCGATGCGCTGGTTCCTCGGGCTCGGGCCGCGGCCGGAGTACGGGCGCTACACCTACTGGGAGAAGTTCGACTACTTCGCCGTGTTCTGGGGCATCCTGGTCATCGGCAGCACCGGGCTCGCGCTGTGGTTCCCCGAGCTGTTCACGTACGTGATCCCGGGCTGGTCGATCAACGTCGCGACGATCATCCACAGCGACGAGGCGTTGCTCGCGGTCGGGTTCATCTTCACCGTGCACTTCTTCAACACGCACTTCCGGCCCGACAAGTTCCCGATGGATGCGGTGATCTTCACCGGGCGCGTGACGCTCGACGAGCTGCGCTACGACAAGCCGGCAGAATACGCGGAGCGCGTCCAGGCCGGCGACCTGGAACAGCACCTGGTCGAGCCGTTCCCCCGACAGGTCGAGCGCGGCATGCGCGCCTTCGGCTTCACCGCCCTGGCGGTCGGCCTGCTGTTGATCGGCCTGATCGTGTACGCGGTGCTGTTCGGCTACCGCTGAGGCCCAACCGACCTACGGGTTGAGCGTGGCCAGGATCTCGGGGTTCTCCTCCTCGACCGCGAGCAGGGTATGGCAGGTCGAGCAGTCCTGGGAGATCGCTTGACCGTCGGCGGTGCGGTGCTCGTCGTCGTGACAGCGGAAGCAGCCCGGGAAGTCGCGATGGCCGATGTGATTGGGGTAGGTCCCCCACGTGACGCTCATGTTCGGGAACACGTTGTACGCGTACAGGTCGCCGAGCGACCGGCCGGCCTGCGCGATGTCGGCAGCGCGCGAGCTGGCCAGCTCGGGGTAGGACTCGCCGTAGTACCGCTCGAGCCCCGCGCTGATGGCGCGGCGCGCTTCGTCTTGGGACGGGTGGCCTTCGCGCAGCAGGCGCAACCCCTCGCGACGCACGAAGGGTAGCGAGCGGTCGATGGCACGGCGCTCGAGCGCCAGGTCGATCTCCTCGTCGGGCTGGCGGTGGATGTGCGTCGGCCGATTGTGGCAGTCGACGC
>Ga0180063_1000291_pt1 | contig 13124 bp, 10 predicted proteins | sample EasRivT47_16_10D_FD_121776 | JGI IMG/M metagenome (GOLD analysis project Ga0180063, IMG submission 121776) | Soil microbial communities from meander-bound floodplain in the East River, Colorado, USA - East River metaG ERMLIBT47_16_10D | ecosystem: Environmental > Terrestrial > Soil > Floodplain ...
CCACACGTACCCACCGCCGATTTCACGGGCCACGACACGGTCGCGTACGAAACGCGGGACGGACGTTGCAACGGCGAGCTGCAATTGGCCGGGCAAGACGCGTCGCAACGTTCGGAACAGGCCGGGAACGTCACCGCTGTCCGCCGGCATCGGGTCACCCTTGAACCGCGCAACGGCGCGACGCATGAACGTCGACGTCAGATGCGATTGCGATGAGTTCGGCCCCATTCCGTGCAGTGCGAAGATCACGACGTCGGCATCTTCGCCGGCTTCGCGCGCGATGACGCCCACGGCGTCGTCCACCGCTCCATAGACTTGCCTGAGGCCTCCTGGCGGGGTGGGATCGTCTTCGTCGGCGTCGGGATAGGGCCAGAGCGTGTGGCCGCCGCGGTGCGTTTCGCCGAAGGCGGTGATGAACACATCCCATGGCCGCTCGCGCATGAGCCATGTCGCGAGCCGTCCCTTCAGCGCGGCGGCTGCCATCATGCCGTCGCGATAGCCTTCGAGTTGGGCCCGGGTCTTGTCGACCGTGATCTCGAATCCCATCGGCGAGAGACCGAACTCGCGCCGGATGCGGCGGCCGAGCTGGGCGTCGTTCGCCCAGTATGAGGCGATGTTGTCGTGCGTGCCCCAATTCATGACCTCCAGAACATTCGGCGCCGGACCGGGAAATACGAAGGGGACGTCGAATGCCGTGACCCGCAGGCCGCGCTCGCCCAGATCGCGCCAGAACGGCCGGGTCGACAACCAATCGCCCGTCATGCGCCGGATGCTCATCTGGCCGGGATCCCACTGCATGTGGTGGTAGATGCCGTGATCGGAGGGGTGCAAACCGGTGCAGAAGCTCGGCCACACGGCGCCGGGCAACGCCTCGGCTTCGAGCTCGCCGACGACGCCGTCCTCGAGTATCCGCGAGATGTTCGGAACCACGCCGGCGTGCTGAGCGATGAACCCGCGATCGGCCGCGTCCATTCCGATCAGCACCAAGCGTGAGCGCGTCATCTATCGACCTTCAGCGCACCGGCGTCGACTTCCAGAAGTAGTTCGGCGTGCCGCCCGCCTCGTGGATCCTCCGGAAGGTGAGCTCGACCGGCATGGCGAGCTTCACCTCCTTGGGGTCGACGTCCGTCATCTGCAGGTAGAGGCGCGCGCCTTCGATCTCGACGATCCCGGCGACCAGCGGCGGCGTCGGGCTGCCGGCGAAGTTGTCGAAGGTGAACGAGCGCACGACGCCGACCCGGTCGGACAGGCGGAGCTTGTCGAACTCGTCGCGCGCGAAGCAGTGGTAGCACACGCGCTGGCGCGGGAACTGCGCCTGCCCGCAGCGCCGGCACTTCTGCCCGATCAGCGTCATGTCCTCGTCGCGGTCGCGGAAGTGCTTGGTCGCCGAGAGCCCCGCGCCGGCGCGCCGGTCGTGCTCCGTCGCGATGAACTGGCGAAAGCGCAGGTACGTGTCGTAGGTCTTCATCTCCGCCCGCCGCGCGAGATGCCAGCCCACGCCGCGGCGGCCCTCGAGGCGCTCGACGAGCGGCGTCGTCCCGAGGAGCAGCGCGTCGGCCCCGTCACCGTAGGCGACGACGAGGAGCGTCTGCCCGGCCTTCGCCTGGGCGAGCGCGCCCGCGAGCAGGAGCGGCGCGAGCGCGGCGCCGGCGCTGCCGACCTTGCCGAAGAGCGCGTCCTGCACCTGCGTCGTCGCGTCGAGCCCGAGGTCGCGGACGACGGTCGCGTGCGCCTTCGCATCGGGCCCGTAGACCGCCGCCTTGGCGATGGCGGCGGCGGCCACGCCGGCCTTCGCGAGCAGGCCCTTCACCACCTCGCGGACGTTGCGCCGGTAGCCCTGGTCGACGACGAAGCGATCTTCCCATGCGTGCACGAACGGATCGCCCTCGGTGCGCCAGACGTCGATGATCTCGTCCGACACGCTGTGCATCGCGGTGATGTCCGCGATCACGTCGTCCGGGCCGAGCAGGAACGCCGCCGCCGCGTCCCCGAGGCTCCCCTCGACCGCGCTTCGCGGCGCCGCCATGCGCGTATCGGACACCACGACGAGCACGCGCTTCGCCGACCCCGCCTTGATGGCATCGAGCCCCACACGGATCGCGTTCGTACCCGCCCGCAACGAATCGCCGACGTCCGACGTGTAGACGTCGCGCCGCAAATCGAGCGCCTTCGCGATCATCGCCGCGCCCTGCTTCTCCTTGAACGGATACGTAGTGGACGCGAAGAGCACGGCGTCGACGGTCGCGCGGTCGACGCCGCCGAGGCAGTCGATCGCCGCCGCGACCCCCATCGTGATGCTGTCCTCGTCCCAGTTGGCGACCGCCTTCTCGGGTCCGCCCGGCTTCGGCACGCCTCCGCCGATCATCGCGAGGGGCAATCGGAGCCGCGGGATGTATGCGCCGTAGGAGGTGATCCCTGCCATGGGGGCGGGAAGCTACGATCGGCGCTGCGAAACTGCAAGCTGACGCCACCCCGCGCCGCCTGCTATGCCCCCGTCATGCCCGAGCCCACGACCCTTCTCGCCGACCGCATCGCCATCGACGAACAGCTCACGCGCTACTGTCGCGCCATCGACACCGGCGACTGGGATCTGCTCGACACGATCTTCACGCCCGACGCCGTGGTCGACTACGCGTCGAGCGGAGGGCGCCGGGGGCCGTACCCGGAGATCAAGGCGTGGCTCGCGTCGGTGTTGCCGAGCTTCGCCGTGCGGCAGCATTTCGTGACGAATCGCGAGATCACGGTCGAGGGCGACACGGCGACCAGCCGCGCGTCGCTCTACAACCCGATGGGCGTCCGGCGGTCCGACGGCGGGCTCGAGCTCTTCTTCACCGGGGCGACCTATCACGATCGCTGGCGGCGCACGGCGGGCGGCTGGCGCATCGTCGAGCGCGTGCTCGAGGAGCATTGGCGCGACGCGCGCGGGCGGTGACGGGGATCAGCGCTGGCCGCGGAGCGTGCTCGCCAGGACCGCGACCAGCTCGTCCGGATCGAACGGCTTCGGCCGCTCAAGAAGCATGCGCGACCTGCCGATATCCCAGCCCGGAGGCTCCAATGTCGCAATTCCTCGAGGTCATCGAATGGGTGGACGGCGCCGGCACCGAGATCGTGCACCGCGTCCCGGACGCCGGCTCGGCCGAGACGAAGCTCGGTGCCCAGCTGATCGTCCGCGACAGCCAGGCGGCCATCTTCTTCCAGAGCGGCCGCGGGCTCGACGTGTTCGGCCCCGGGCGCCACACGCTCACGACCTACAACCTGCCCGTCCTGACGAAGCTCCTGGCGCTGCCCTGGGGCTTCACGAGCCCCTTCCGCTGCGAGGTCTACTTCGTCGCGACGCGGCTGTTCACGAACCTCCAGTGGGGCACCAAGGACCCGGTCGCCTTCCGGGACCGCGAGCTCGGCCTCGTGCGACTGCGGGCTTTCGGCACGTTCGCCCTCCGCGTCTCGCAGCCGCTCCTCTTCGTGAACCAGGTGGTCGGCAGCACGCAGGCGACGTTCGCGTCGAGCGACGTCGAGGGCTACCTCCGCGAGGTCATCGTCTCGCGGTTGAACGACTACCTGGGCGAGCACCTCGACACGCTGCTCGAGCTGCCCAAGCAGTACGACGAGCTGGCGGTCGCCGTGAAGGCACGGGTGGCCGACGATTTCGCGAAGCTCGGCGTGGAGCTGGCGGACTTCTACGTGAGCCGCATCACGCCGCCCGAGGACGTGCAGCGCGCGCTCGACGCGCGCACCGGCATGACGGCGGTCGGCGACCTCGACGGCTACTTGAAGTTCAAGGCGGCGGAGGCGCTCGACGGCGTGGCGCGGAACAACGCGGGCGCCGGCGGCCTGGCGCTCGGCGCCGGCATGGGGGTCGGCATGATGCTACCCGGCATGCTCGTCGGGACGCGCTCGGAGCAGCTGCCGCCGGGGACGTGCGTGCGGCCGGGCGTGGTCGCGTGTCCGGCGTGCCACGGCGACGTCGTCGCCGACAGCCGCTTCTGCGCGCACTGCGGACATCAGATGGTCGTCATCCGCAAGTGTTCGCGCTGCGCCCGCAACCTGTCGGCCGACGCGCGCTTCTGCTCGGGCTGCGGGCTCGAGACCGGCACGACGCATCAGACGTGCGCGCACTGCGGCGCCTCGCTGCTCGTCGGGACGCGCTTCTGCACCCAGTGCGGCGAGAAGGTCGGGACGGACGAGCCGGGCGCCGGCGCGTGATGCCGTGAGCGCGCTCGCGCGCCTCGAGGTCGCGACCACCTGTCCGGCGTGCGCGGCGCCGCTCGACGTCGTCGAAGGCGCCTCGTCGGCGCGTTGCGGCCACTGTGGAAACCGCCTGCTGTTCCCGGGGCGGCGGCGCGTCCTCACGTATCTCGTGCGGCCGCGGACCGACGCCACGGCGGCGCTCGCGGTGGCGCGTACGACGGCGCCGGCGGCCCGCGATCCCGAGCTCTGCCTGCTGCCGTACTATCGCTACACGGCCGAGGAGCTGCGCTGGGACTGGCCACCCCTCCCGCCCGGCGCCGACCCGCTCGATCCGATCCGCGTCCCGGAGCTCGCCGAGCGGGCGATCGAGCGGAACTTCCTTGCCTGCGCATGGGACGGCCTCGGCCTCTACTCGATCGGCGTGCGCACGACCGCGCTCCGGCTCGAGCTGCTGCGCACCGACACGCTGCCGGAGGGCGCCCGCGTGGTCGCCGTCGAGACGACCGCGGCCGACGCGCTCGCGCACGCGCTCAAGGTGACGAACCCCGAGCTGCTCGCGCACCGAGCGGTCGTCGGGGGCATGCTCTCGCTCGTGTACTTCCCGTTCTGGGTGCTCTCGCTCGGCAGCGCCGCGGCGTGCCGCTTCGCCGTGGTCGACGCCGTGACCGGTGGGCTCGTCTCCACCGACGGGCCGCCACGGCTTCGCGAGCGGCTCGCGACCGCCGCGGCGCCCGCCGTGACGCCGATCGAGCCGCGCGTGCTCCTCTGTCCGAACTGCGGCTGGGATCTCCCCGACGACCCCGACCACGTCATCTTCTTCTGCGGCCAGTGCACGCGCGCCTGGACGCTCGCGGACAGCCGCCTCGAGCCGATCGCGCACACCGTCGTGCCGCCGCCGGCCGGATGCGCGGGCACCCTGCAGCATCGGCCGCTCTGGCGCGTCGACGCGCTGGAGGGGCCACCCGCGTGCCGGCGGATCACGGTGCCGGCGTTCCGGCATCGCGCGCGTCGCCAGCTCTTGACCCTCGCGACGCTCCTCACGCGGAAGGCGCCCGCGCCGGCCGGCACCACATGTACGCCGGCCGATCCCACGGGCGCCCACCTCGATCGGGACGACGCGCTCGCGGTCGCCCGCTTCGTCGCGACGGGGATCGACGCGCACCGCACGGCATCGTTGACGCTCGCCGAGCCCCGTCTCGTGTGGTGGCCGTTCGAGCGCCTCGCCGGCTCGCTGCGCGAGCCCTACACGCGCTTCGCGCTGCCCGTGAGGAGTCTAGAACGCCGACCCGAGACACGTCTCGGGTCGGAACGGACGCGAGCATGAAACGCTCGGTGCTTCGCACGACCGGGATGCCGCGGCCGGCGAAGCCGGCGCGGAATGCGTGGCACGCTCGCCTAACGCCCTCACCACGCCGCGCTCAGACGGACACCTCCCAGTCGCTCGGGTACGGCGCGCTCGGCCGCACGATGCTGTCGAGCCGTCTCCATCACGCAGAACGTGAACCAGGCCTCGAGCGACATGCCGCCTCCCGCCGGCCGCGGTCGGCGCGCGGCACGGTGCGAGAATGATCGATGGGCCGTGTCGCTCGGTCAACCGCGCGCGAGGAGCGCGTTCATCGTCCCGTACGCCACCGGCGCCTCGAACAGCGGCTCGGAGCGGCCGTCGCGCAGGAAGCCTTCCGCGAGGCGGTGCACGTGTCCGAGCGCGGCCGACGCGAGCGCGCTGCCCGCGCTGAGCCGCCGCACGCCGAGGGCACGGAGCTCGGCCGCGGCCGGCAGGCCCGGAACCGCCATGACGTTCAACGGACCCGGATCGATGGCGTCCACCAGCCGCCGCATGTCGGGCGCGGCGACCACGTATGGGACGAACAGGCCGTCGCCGCCGGCGGCGAGGTAGCGACGCCCGCGCTCGATCGTCGCTTCGACCGCCTGCTCGGCCGGAACGAGCCCGCGCAGGAAGACGTCGGTGCGGACGTTCACGAAGAGGTCGACGCCTGCGCGTTCGGCCGCAGCCCGCGTCGCCTCGATCTTCGCGCACAGGAGGTCGGGCGCGTCGGCACCGTCCTCGAGGTTGATCCCCACGGCGCCGGCATCGATCACGGCGCGTACGACCCGCGCGACCTCGGCCGGATCGTCCGAGTAGCCCGCCTCGACGTCGACCGTGAGCGGCACCCGGATCGCGCGCGCGATCCCGGCGACGGCGGCGGCGAGGACCGCCGGCGGCAGCGCGTTGCCGTCCGGATAGCCCTGCGCCCACGCGACCCCGGCGCTGGTCGTCGCGATGGCGGGCGCGCCGCACTCTTCGATCAGGCGAGCGCCGGCGGCATCCCACGCGTTCGCGAGGATCAGGAGCCGACCGGGGTCGTGCAGGCGGCGGAAGACGTCGGCGAGCGTGGACATGACCGTACGATAGCCGTCCGGAACGGCCGGGGCTGGCGGAATTCGGACGTCATCGCCGCGCCGGTGCCGTTCCCGGCCGTGCGGCGACCGTGGTAGGGCAGCGCCATCTGACGATGACGCTCGCATGGCGGGTCCTGGCCCTCGCGCTCGCACTCGGCGGCGTGGCCTTCCGCTGGTCCGAGCTCGGCACCTGGGGCCTCTCGAACGACGAGGCCTGGGTGGGGCTCGCGACGCGCGTCGAGGGGCTCGAGCAGTTCTGGCTCGCGATCGCGATGACCCCGGTCGGGTGGGCCGCGCTCGTGAAGCTCGCGAGCGTCGCGCCCGGCGACGGCGAGCTCGCGCTGCGCACGGTGCCCTTCGCGTTCGGCTGTCTCACGCTGTGGGGGGCGTTCCGGGCCGGACGGCGCTTCGCGGGGCACGAGCTCGGCGGCATCCTGGCGCTCGCGGTCGTCGCGTTCGAGCCGCTCGGGGTCTCCTACGCCAAGCTGCTCAAGCAGTACACGGCCGAAGCGTTCTTCTGCATCCTGGCGATCGACTGCGCAGCGGCGTTCGCGGAGCGGCGGCGCCGCCGCGACCTGGTCGTGCTGGCGCTCGTGCTGACCGGCGGCCTCGCCTTCGCGAACTCGCAGCTCTTCCTGGCCCCGCCGATCTTCGCGGCCCTGCTGCTCGACGCCCTCCGCCGCGGCGACCGGCGTCAGCTTCGCGACCTCGTGCTCGCGACCACCGTCGTCGGCGTCGTCGATCTGCTGCACTACCGGCTCGTCCTCGGCCCGCGGCTGCCGTCGGCGCTCGACGAGTACTGGGGAGCCCAGATCTACCTGCCGCTGCATCCGACCGACGCGGCGCCGATCCTGTGGGCGCGGCTCCGCTGGACGCTCGGCCCGGCCCTCGGCCAGTACGCCTTCCCGGCCGGCATGGCGTGCCTCGCGGTGGCGTCGACGCTCCCGAGCCAGCGCACGACCGGCCTCCTCCTCGCGCTGCTCGTCCTCGAGCTCGCCGTGCTCTCGATGCTCGGCGTCGTCGCCGTGAGCCAGCCGCGCATCCTGATCTTCTTGACGACGACACTCGGGGCGTTCGCCGGCGCCGCCATGGCACTGCTGCTCGTGCGCGCGGCGGCGAGCCGGATCCTGGCGCCCGTGGCCGCCGTCGGACTGGCGTTCCTCGCCCACGACTTCGTCCGCGCGCACGCGTGGCACGCGCTCTCGCGCTCGACGCAGGTCGAGGATGCGGGACCGCTCGTCCGCGAGTTCGAGCGCGAGCGACAGCCGACCGACGTGCTCCTGCTCCACCAGACGACGCTCTTCATCTACGGCTACTATCAGGCGGCGACGCCCGTGCTGCTCCGCATGCCGCTGTCGGTGGGCTACGTGCCGTGCCTCGCCGACCCGCGCGTGGTGCTGGTCAACGACCCGGACGTCGAGGCGCGCGCCCGCGAAGCCCTCGAAGCCCTCGAGCGGAGCCCGCGCGTCTGGCTCGTCGCCTCCCGCCTCCGCCCTCCCCGCGAGAAGCGGATCCGCGACAGCGTGGCCCGCGTCGCATCGCCGGTGCTCGAACGCCGGCGACCCGGAGCGCTGCTGATGCTGCTCGGTCGCCGGCCGGCGGGGGGCTGAGGGCGAGGTCACGTGAACCCGGTCGGTATCGCACGGCACGGTGGTTCGAGCGCCGGGTGCGTCGCAGGGCACGGCCGACCGTCGCGCGGCCGGCGCACGCCGCGTAAACCTGGTCCTCGAAGTCGGCGTCATCGGACGACGCCCACAGGAGGACACGACGATGGGGTTTCGCGCATCGAGTCGAGGCCTGTCCGCGCTGTTTGCCCTGGCAATCGCGACCGCGGGGCGGGCCGACGTCGTACCCGGCGATCGCATCACCGCCGACACGATCGGTCGCGTGCAGGACCTGGTGTCGCCGGGGGTCGCATGGTGCGTCCGCCACGGGTTCCCGATCACCGTCGGCGAGACGCGCTCGGTTGCGTGGCCAAAGGCGTACCGCGACGCGACCGAGAAGTACGCGGGGCAGGTCCGCCTCGCTGCCGACGGATTGACGCTCGAGCACTACGTGGCCGGCCTGCCCTTCCCGACCATCGACCCGCGCGACCCGCACGCCGCCGTCAAGATCATGTGGAACTACGAGTACCGCTTCCTCACCACCGACGACGTCGACCTGCGGAACTTCGATGCCGATACCGGGGCGATAGCCGACCACGGCCCGCTCGCCGTCGAGCGGCACTTCATGATCGACCACTTCCGCCGGCTGTTCTGGAACGGCCGGCTCTACGTCGATCCGAAGCCCGAGAAGCCGAACCCGGCCGGCTACCGCGGCCAGCAGGGCCTCTACCCGTTCCTCGAGCCGTTCGACATGAAGGGCATCGGCGGCCTCGGCAACCGATACATCGACCCAGCCAAGCAGGACGACTCGTGGCTCTACCTCCCGTCGCTCCGTCGCGTGCGCCGGCTCTCGACCGCGCAGCGCTCCGACGCCCTGTTCGGGCAGGACATCGACCAGGACAGCTTCTACGGCTATTCCGGCCACATCGCCTGGATGGACTTCCGCCTCCTCGGCGAGCAGACCGTGCTCGGCGTCTTCCACGGTCAGCACTACCCGGCGCGCTGGCACGAGAAGGTCGACTGGGCCTTCGACGAGGTCTGGGAGAAGCGGCAAGTCTACGTGATCGAGGCGACCACCAAGCTGCCGCAGTACGCCTACGCCAAGCGCATCCTGTACGTCGACAAGGAGACGTGGGTGATGCCGTACTCCGACATGTACGACCGCTCCGGCGAGCTCTGGAAGGTCTGGATCAACGACTACACCTTCCGCCGCAAGGCGTTCGACGGCACGCAGGTCGTCGAGTACCCGGACGAGATGGGCTTCATTCCGGCGATCGTCATGGTCGACGTGCAGCTCGAGCACGCCACCAAGGCGTCGCTGCCGAGCCACCGCTTTCCCGGCGAGCAGGGCTGGTACTTCAACCAGGGGGAGCGGGCGGGCATCACCGACGACTGGTTCACGGTGGCGGCGCTGGTGAACGCGGGTCACTGACGACACCGCCCTCGGCGAAATCGCCCGGGACACGGGTCGTGGCTGTGGTAGAAGATCGACCCATGTGGCGCCCGCCACCCGACGACGAGGTCGACGGGATCCGGCAAGAGGTCCGCCGTGCCCGCCGGCGCTGGAACGGCTACGTCGTCCAGCGCGCCGCCTACGGCGTGGTCGCGGTCGTGGCGGTGGCCGCGGCGCTGACCCTCCTGCTGGCGCTCGTCGCGAGCTCCGCGGCGTTCATCGCGGCGCTCGCCGGCGTCGCGCTGGCGCTGATCGCGAGCGCGTGCCGTCTCGTCGCCGGCGCCTGGCGCGCGTGGCTCGGCAAGGCGCGCGCACCCGCGTGGGTCGACCATCGCGCCACCATGGACGGCCGGCTCGCGACCCTCCTCGAGCTCGACGGGCAACCGCCTGCGTTCTTCCAACCGCTGCTCGTCGAGTCGACGCTCGCACGCCGCGCGCGCTTCACGCCCGAGGAGGTCGTCCCCTCGCCGGTGCCGGGCATCGCGCTGGTGGCGGCGCTGGTGGCGCTCGGGTGCGTCGGGATGGCCGTGCGGCTGGCTCCCCTGCTCGAGCCGCCGCCGCTCGCCGCCGTGCACGGCGAGGGAGCGGGCACCGCGTCGCCGCCGATCGACGGTCTCGGGAGTCTCTTTCGCCGGGCGATCGCCGCGATCGCGTCCCCGGCTCCGCCGGGATCGGACGCGAGCGGCGCGCCCGGCAATGCCGCCGTCGGAACGACGGGACCCGCGGCCGAGGATCGCACCGGCTTCGCGGGACTGCCGGGCGCGCTGCAGGCGAGCATCCGCCGCCGGCTCTGGGGCGAGCGCTGGGCCCACGCCGGCCCCGGCGCGCCCGGCAGCACGCGGGCGCGTGCCGGCGCGGCCGATCAGCAGCGCGCGTCGCGCGAGCGACGGACGAACGCCGCCGGCGACGCCGACGACGTCCGCCGCGCGACGCCGAGCCTGGACCCCGGTGCCGAGGCACCCGCCGCCGGCACGGCCGCGGGCGCCGGCACCGGCAGCGACCCCGACCTCTTCGGTCCGGCGACGACGCCCGAGCTCGTCGACGAAGGGCGCTTCGCCCTCGGCCTCGCGGCCCGCGTCCGCACCGTGCAGTCGGGTCCGCGGCCGCCGACGGGCGACGCGCCCGACGCGTTACCCGATGCCCGCCCGACGCTCGCCGTCCGACAGCGCCCGGACGAACCCGCTCACCGCGTGACGGTGCCGCCCGCCTACGCCGCGATCGTGCGCGACGCCTTCGCGCATCGCGGGCACGAAGGAGACGTACAGCCATGAACGACGCCGCCGTCGGGGCCGCCGCCATCCGCGACTTCCAGGACACGTTTGCCGCCGTACGCGACGAGATCGCGAAGGTGGTCGTGGGGCACGAGCGGGCGATCGAGCTCATCCTGACCACGTTCTTCGCGGGCGGCCACGTGCTGATCGAGGGCGTGCCCGGAATCGGCAAGACGCTGATCGTGCGCTCGCTCGCCGACGCGCTCGGGCTCCGCATGAGCCGCATCCAGTTCACCGTCGACCTGATGCCGGCCGACATCACCGGCACGCGCATCGTCGAGGAGACGGCCGGCGGGCGCCGCGAGCTGGTGTTCGTGCGCGGGCCGGTGTTCGCGCACATCGTCCTGGCGGACGAGATCAACCGCGCCACCCCGAAGACGCAGTCGGCGCTGCTCGAGGCGATGGCCGAGCAGCAGGTGACGGTCGCCGGCACGACGCACGAGCTGCCGCCGCCGTTCTTCGTGCTCGCGACGCTGAACCCGATCGAGATGGAGGGCACGTACCAGCTCCCCGAGGCGCAGCTCGACCGCTTCTTCTTCAAGGTGCTGCTCGACTACCCGTCCGACGCGGAGCTGACGCGCATCCTCGGCACCACGACGACGGCGGCGCTCCCCACCGTGCGCCCGGTGCTCGATCGCGAGACGGCCGCCGGCCGGGTGGAGCGCCTGCGTCACGTCGTCCGCGAGGTGCTGGTCGCTCCGCACGTCGAACGATACGCGGCCGCGCTCGTGCGGCTCACGGTGCCCGCGGCGACCAGCAGCGAGTCGGTGCGCCGCCATGTCGCCTTCGGTTCGAGCCCGCGCGGCGGCCAGGCGCTCCTCCTGGGCGCCAAGGTGCACGCGCTGCTCGACGGGCGCCCGCACGCGACGCCGGACGACGTCGAGCACGTGGCCCACGCGGCGCTCGGCCATCGTCTGGTGCTCGGCTTCAGCGCCGAGGCGGCGGGGGTCGACGGCGCCCGCATCGTCGACGACGTCCTCGCCACGGCACGCCGCTTGCGACCATGACGCCCGACGCCCTTGCCGCGCGCGCGGCCGACGCCTACGGCGGGCTGGCCCTCCGCATCCGGCGCGGCATGGGCACGCGCATCGGCGACCACCGGGTGCCCGGTCGACCGCAGGCCGCCGGCCTCGAGATCGAGTCGTACCGCCCGTACGCGCCGGGCGACGACCTCCGGCATCTCGAGTGGAGCGCGATGGCGCGCCTCGACGTGCTGCTCACGCGCCGCTTCACGGCGGAGCGCGAGGTGCCGGTCCACTTGCTGGTCGACGCGAGCGCGTCGATGGGCGTACCCGCGCGCGACGCGAAGCTCGCCGTCGCCTGCGAGCTGGCGATGGCGCTCGCTTGCATGGCACTCGCGACCAACGACCCCGTGCGGGTCGCGCGCCTCGGCGACGACGCGGGGCGGACACCCGCGTTCCGGCGGCCCGCGAGCGCGCTCCGCGTCGCCGCGCTGCTGTGCGACCTCGCGGCGGCGGGACCGGTCGACCTCGGCGCCGCGCTCGCCGCCTACGCGGACCGCCATCGCGAGCCCGGCGCGGTCTTCGTCGTCTCCGACTTCATGATCGAGCCCGACGCGCTGGAGCGCGGGGTGCAGGCGCTGCGGGCGCGGCGGAGCGAGGTGGTGCTGCTGCACGTGATCGGCCGCGGCGAGCTCGATCCGGGTCGCGACTTCACGCACGGCGTGCTCGCCGACGTCGAGTCGGGCGCGACCCATCCGATCGTGCTGACGGCCGCGGTGCGCCGGGGCTACGACGCGCGCCTCGCGGCGCATCTCGCCGCGCTCGACGCCGTCGCCGTGCGCAACCGGGCGTGGTACGCGCGCCTCGCGAGCGACGAGCCGGTCGGCGACTTCATCGGCGGGCCGCTCGCCCGGCTCGGGTTGGTGCGCCGACGATGAGCGCGCTCGGCGTCGCGAATCCGCTCGGCGCGGCGGCGCTCGTCGCCGTCGCCGTGCTCGTGGCGCTCCATCTCTGGGATCGCCGCCGCCGCGTCATCCCCGTGTCGACGTTGTTTCTCTGGCGGCAGCTGCCCGCGGCACCGCTCGAGCGCCGCCGTCGCCTCCGCCCCGACGCGCTGTTCTTCCTCCAGCTCGCGCTGCTGCTGGCCCTCGTCCTCGGCTACCTGCAACCGTGGGTCGTGACGGCCGGAACGCCGGGCGGCACGCCGGCACTGCTCCTCGTGATCGACGTGTCGGCGAGCATGCAG
>Ga0180063_1000293_pt1 | contig 13056 bp, 17 predicted proteins | sample EasRivT47_16_10D_FD_121776 | JGI IMG/M metagenome (GOLD analysis project Ga0180063, IMG submission 121776) | Soil microbial communities from meander-bound floodplain in the East River, Colorado, USA - East River metaG ERMLIBT47_16_10D | ecosystem: Environmental > Terrestrial > Soil > Floodplain ...
CAGTTCGCGCCTGTGTACTACGACGACCGGACGTTCATCCTGGCGCGCCGATCGCCCGAGAACGAGGAACTGATCCTTCGCGAAGAATACACCGTGATTCGACCCGCCGGGCTCTCCGGACCGACACGCCTCGATCCGTCGAATGTCGGGACGGCGCTCGACGAAGCCGAGCGGCTGATCCGCAACTGCGCCGGTCCGAGCCTGGGCTGGTCGTACAAGACCCGAGCGCTGCTGGCGATGGGTCGTTGGGACGAAGCGCTCGCCGCGGGCCGCGAGCTCCTCGAGCGGGATCCCGGGAACGCCGCGGCCTGGGCGGACAGCGGTGCTGCGGCCGAAGCCCTCGGTCGGCGGGACGAGGCGATCGCCCGCTACGAACGCGCGCTGTCGCTGCGTCCGGGGCTCGACCGGGCACGGCGGGGTCTCGCGCGCCTGGCGGCCGGCGCGCCCCGCTAGGCGTCACCGCAGCTTCACCAGCATCTCGTTGGCCTGCGCCCGAACCGCGGCGCGACGGAACGAGCGACGCGACTCCCCGAGCGCGCGCAGCTCGACCGTCACCTCCCGCTCGCGCCCGCCGCGACGCACGGTCAGCACGGCGCGGGCGCCCGCGCCCTTGGCCTCGAACGCGTCGCGCAAGGCGTCGGCCGTGGCCACGGGCTCGCCGTCGATCGCGATCACGATGTCGCCGAGCACGTAGCGGTTGCGCGAGTCGATCCCGATCCCTTCGAGGCCCAGCCGCTCGCCCTGGCTCCCCCGCTCGACCTCTCGCACCACCGCTCCCTCGAGGCCGAACGAGGCGGCCTGCCGCTCGGTGAGCCACTGCACGCCGTCGATCCCGGGCTCGAGGGGCGCGCCGTGGTCGAGGATCTGCGGCACCAGGCGTCGCACGGTATCGACGGGAATCGCGAAGCCGATGCCGGCGTAGGAGCCGGTCGGGCTGTAGATCGCCGTGTTCACCCCGATCAGGCGTCCGAGGGAATCGAGCAGCGGTCCGCCCGAGTTGCCCGGGTTGATCGCCGCATCGGTCTGGATCACGTCGCGAATCACGCGACCGGTGGGCGAGCGCAGCTCGCGCCCGAGCGCGCTGACCACCCCGACCGTCAGGGTCTGGTCGAGCCCGAACGGGTTGCCGAGCGCGTGGACGCGCTGGCCCACGAGCAGCCGCCCGGAGCTGCCGAGCTCGAGCGGAACGAGCTTGTCCGCGGGCGCGTCGATGTGCAGGATGGCCAGGTCCTTCTCCGGCGCGACGCCGACGACCTCGGCGTCCCACTCGCTGTGGTCGGACAGCGTGACCGTGAAGCTGTTTCCGCCCTCGACGACGTGGAAGTTCGTGACCACGTGGCCCGCCCGGTCCCAGAAGAACCCGGTGCCGACCCCCTGCGGCACCTCGTAGACATCGAAGAAGAAGCGTCGCACCGCGGTCGTGCTGATGTGGACGACCGACGCCGAGGCCCGCCGGTACACGTCGATTCCCCGTCGCTCGTCCTCGCTCAGCTCGTTCGGCGTCGCGGCCGGGGCTGCGGCGAGGGCCAAGCTGGCCGTCGAGACGGGTTCGACGCTCGACCGGCGCAGCGACACGATCGGGCCGACGGCGAGACCGCCGAGGAACACGGCGAGCAGCGGGAGGAGCTGACGGCCGCTCATGGCGATACGGTACCATCCGCGCTCGATGGACCGCGAGCTCCGAGCCACACCGCCCTACCGCTTGCTCAACGCGCGCCTGCACAGCGATCTGCTCTTGACCTGCGAGCACGCGACGAATCGGCTGCCGCGCTCGATCCGGCCGACTGCGGCCGAGCGCGAGGTGCTCGGGAGCCACTGGGGCTACGACCCCGGCGCGTGGGCGGTGACACGATTCGTGGCCCGCGCGCTCCGCGCGCCCGCGATCGCCGGCCGCTGGTCGCGGCTGCTCGTGGATCTCAACCGGGCGGTCGACGATCCGACCTTCGTGCGCGAGGTGGCGGGCGGCCTGCGCCTGGCCTGGAGCGGCCGCGCCGGCCGGCGCTCCCGCATCGCGCGTGCGGTCGCGCTCCACGCCGGCTACCACGCGGCCCTCGATCGATTGCTCGCCGAGCGCGTGGCCCGCGGGGTGCGGCCGCTCCTCGTCGCCATCCACACCTTCACCCCGCAGCTCGACGGGGCCCACCGGCCGTTCGATGCCGGCGTGCTCTACGACGGGGAACGCGGCCTGGCCGTGCGCTGCGCGAGCGCCCTGCGCCGGGCCGGTCTCTCGGTGCGCTACAACGAGCCCTACTCCGGGCGCGACGGCATGATGTACGCGGTCGACCGGCACGCCCGCCACTACGGCTTGGCGTGCCTCGAGCTCGAGCTGAACCAGGGCTTGTTCGAGCGGGCCGATGCGGCCCAGCGCGTGGGCCGGGCAGTCGCCCGGGCCCTCGAGCGGATCAAGTCTGGACGCGCGACGACGCGCCGGCCTTCCGGTCGATCCCGACCGCGATCATGACCAGAAAGAAACAGAGGAAGAAGCCGACGAGAAAGCCGTCGCCGTACGATCGGCCGATCGCCAGGTAGTGGTCCCGGATCGACTGGTTAGGGCGCCAGGGCACGGTGTTGTTCAGGATCGTCACCACGAACGTGACGAGGGACAGCAGGCACAGCCCCGCGCCGACCAGGGCGACGATGAGCGTCAGCACGCGGCTCTTCCGGTTCAGCACGCGCACGATTCGTCCTGTCGGGAGCCCACCCACGCCCGGAGTATCCGCACCGTCCGCCCCAGCCGCCACCCTCTTTTCGCGACGAGCGGGACCGTTGCTACAATTCTGCCGACGCGCGGCCCCGGGACCGCGCCCGAGGGAGCGTGATGCCGACCTGGCGCTACGACGGCCTGTCCTACGTGAGACGGCCGACCCGGGTGGTCGCGGTCGGCGACGTCTCCGTCGGGGGCCCGAACCCGATCCGCGTCCAGTCGATGACGACCACGCTGACGTCGGACGTGACCGGCACGGTCGGGCAGATCGAGCGTCTGGTCGCGGCGGGGTGCGAGATCGTCCGGGTCACCGTGCCGACGACGGCCGACGCGGACGCGCTCCCCGCGATCCGCGCCGAGATGCGTCGCCGCGGCATCCGCGCACCGCTCGTCGCCGACATCCACTTCACACCGGCGATCGCGCTCCGTTCCGTCGAGCACGTGGAGAAGATCCGCATCAACCCGGGCAACTACGCGGACAAGAAGAAGTTCTCGGTGCGCGAGTACACGGACGCGGAATACGACGCCGAGCTCGAGCGGATCGCCCGCGTGTTCTCGCCGCTCGTCCTGCGCGCCAAGGAGCTGGGGGTCTCGATGCGCATCGGGACCAACCACGGCTCGTTGTCCGACCGCATCCTGAACCGCTACGGCGACACGCCCGAGGGGATGGTCGAATCGGCGCTCGAGTTCGTGCGGATCTGCGAGCAGCACGGCTATCGCGAGCTGATCCTGTCGATGAAATCCTCGAACCCCGTGGTGGTCCAGCACGTGTACCGACTGCTGGCGACGCGCATGGCGGCCCAGGGCCAGGACTACCCGTTCCACCTCGGTGTGACCGAAGCCGGCGGCGGCGAGGACGGTCGCGTCAAGTCGGCGCTGGGCATCGGAGCGCTCCTGGCGGAGGGGATCGGCGACACGGTACGCGTGTCGCTGACCGAGGACCCGGTGGCCGAGATTCCGGTGGCGCGCGCGCTGGTCGAGCCCTACAACCGGGCGCGGTCTCAGGGCGCGCCGGACCCGGCGGGACTCCCCATTCCGCTGCGCACGCCGGTCGAGGAGGCGCGCAATCCGTACCGCCACACCCGGCGCGAGTCGGTCGGCGTGCGTGTCGGTCCGCACGTGCTGGGCGCGGCGAACGTCGTGCGGGTCGAGGTGCCGCTCGTGGCGCCGGCGCAAGACGAGGCGGAGCTGCGCCGCGAGCTCGACCGCCAGGCGGGCGTGCGCGTCCCCGAGGAGACACGGGCGGACCTCGTGGTGGCCGACGCGCGAAGCGCCCCCGCGGCGGTCGTGTCGCGGCTGCGGCTGGCGATGGAGCTCGTCGCGCCGCACGTGGCTCTCGCGGCGCGGGTCGAAGCGCAGGTGCTCGCCGACTCTTCGACGGCGGAGCTCGACGCGTGGCTCGGCGCGGCGCACCGCCTCGACGTTCGCCTGACCGCACGGGCGCCAGGGGCCGAGCTGGGCGACGTGGCGCGCTGGATCGAACGGGCGAAGCGCAGCCGCACCGCGCTGCTGCTCGAGGTCGAGGCCGGGGACGTCGAAACGGCGGTCGACCTGGCGCTCGCGGCAGCCGAGCACGATCGCGGCACCGGCGGCGCTCGCGTGGTGCTGCTCGCGCTCGCGCCGCGACCGGGAGCGCGGCCGCTCCCGGCCTACCGGCTGCTCGCCGCGCGCCTCGCCGCCCGGGGGCTCGACCCGCCGCTCGTGCTGGCCGACGATCCGCGGGCGCGGGGCGTCGATCCGCTCCTCGGCCCGTCGACCGCGCTCGGGGCGCTGCTGTGCGACGGCGTGGGCGACGCCGTGCGCATCGAGGGCCTCGCGGCGGACGAGGCGCGGCGGCTGGCCTTCGGCGTGCTGCAGGCCGCGCGCGTGCGGATCACGCGCACCGAGTTCATCTCCTGCCCGTCCTGCGGGCGGACGCTGTTCGACCTCGAGCAGACGACCGAGCGCATTCGCGAGCGCACGGCGCATCTGAAGGGCGTCAAGATCGCGATCATGGGCTGCGTCGTGAACGGCCCGGGCGAGATGGCCGACGCGGATTTCGGCTACGTCGGCTGGGGCGAGGAGAAGATCGCGCTCTTCGTCGGCAAGGAGATGGTGGCCAAGGACATTCCGACGAGCGAGGCCGACGAGCGGCTCGTCGAGCTGATCAAAGCCCACGGCCGCTGGGTCGAGCCTCCCGTTCCGGTCTAGGAGGCGTCGATCCACTCACGCAGCAGCGTGCTGCACAGGCCGGCCTCGACGAGCGGGCTGGCCCGCAGCACGTCTTCGGCCTCCCGCCGGTCGGCGGCCTCGAAGATCTCGACGAACCCGTCGCCGCGCCCGAGCTCGCCCGCGGCGCGGAGCTTGCCCCGTGCCGCGAGGCCGCGCACCTGCTCGCGGTGGCGCGGGGCGAGCGCCGACACGTCGTCGGGAGGCCCGGTGACCAGCAACATCCGCAGCCACAGCGACATCGCGCAGGAGTATAAGCCCCGCGCCTGGTATCTTGGGGGCGGAGGAGCCGCGATGAGAGCGCGCATCGAATACTGCTCGGAATGAAACTACAAGCCGCGGGCCGCCGGGCTGGCGGTCGAGCTGAAGAAGACGCTCGGGATGGAGAGCGACCTCGTGGCCTCGCGCGGAGGCGTGTTCGAGGTGTCGGTCGACGGGGTGCTCGTGTTCTCGAAGCGCGAGAGCGGCCGCTTCCCCGAGGACGGCGAGGTCGTCCGACGGATCGAGACGCGGCGCTGAACCGATGAGCCTCCTCGACCGCGCGATCAGCCTGGCGCTGCCGCTGGTGCCCAAGCCGATCGTGCGCCATTTCTCGCGACCCTACATCGCCGGCGCGACGATCGACGACGCGCTGCGCGTCGTGCGCGATCTCGAGCGCCAGGGCGTGCTGTCGACGATCGACATCCTCGGCGAATTCGTCACGCGTCTCGACGAGGCCGAGGCGAATGCCGCCGAGTACGTCGCGCTCGTACGCCGACTCCACGCCGAACGACTGGCCTGCGCGAACGTCTCGGTCAAGCTCTCGGCGCTCGGTCTGTTGCTCGACCACGAGCGCTGCCTGACGCACATGCGTCGCTTGATGGACGTCGTGGCCGAAACCGACGGCTTCGCCCGGATCGACATGGAAGACTCGCCCTGCACGAGCGCCACGCTCGACGTGTACCGCGCGCTGCGCGCGACCCACGGCGCGCGCGTCGGGGTCGCGATCCAGGCGCGCCTGCGGCGCTCGTTCGCGGATGTCGACGACTTGTCGCGCTCGCCGGCGAGCTTCCGGCTGTGCAAGGGGATCTACCTCGAGCCGCGCTCGATCGCCTTCGTCGACCCGGAGCTGATCCGCAGCAACTACACGCTGCTGCTCGAGCGGATGTTCGAGCGCGACGCGCAGGTCGGGATCGCCACGCATGACGAGCGCCTGGTGTGGGAGGCGCTCCGGCTGATCGAGCGCCACGGCCGGCGCCGCTCCGACTACGAGTTCGAGATGCTGCTGGGGGTCGACGAAGAGCTGCGCGGGATCTTGCGCGCGGCCGGCCACGCGGTGCGCGTCTACGTGCCCTACGGCGAGCGCTGGTATCCGTACTCGGTACGACGGCTGCGCGAGAACCCGCAGATCGCCGGCCACGCGCTGCGCGCCATGCTGCGGCGCGGCGCGCGGCGTGTGCCGGCTCAGCCGACACCCACCCCCACGCCGTAGCCGTACACCAGCCGGCCCCCGAGCCACGCGCCCCACAGCACGAGCGCCACGGTGACCAAGAGCCCGAGCGCGTAGACGAGGCGCAGCCGCTCCGGCACCTGGCCGCGCTGCCAGGCCTTCGCGGCCACCAGCGCCACGAGCGTCCCGAGCAGGATCCACGCGTTGCGCTCGTGGGCTTCGAGCGTCCCGAGCGCCTGGGCCGAGACGGTCACGATGTTCTCGGCCACGATCCCGGCCACGATCGTGGGCACGAGCGCGATCGCACCGAGGAGCACGAGCGCGCCACCGAAGCGGGCGGCACCCGGCCACCGACCGACGAGGGCACCAGCCTCGAGCAGGCCACCCACGACGAGGAACGCGACCGGGATGTGGACCAGGGCCGCGTGCACCAGGTGGAGCTTCACGAGGTCGGCTCGGGATGGAGCCGGCCCAGCTCTTCGAGCAGGTTGCGTGAGCGCGGGTCGAGCTGCGTCGGCGGGCGGATCTGGATCACCACGTACAGATCTCCCTCGGGCTCGCCCTGCCGGCCGGCCGGCGCGCCCTTGCCGCGAACCCGTAGCGTCGTGCCGCTCTCGGTGCCGGGCGGCACCTGGATCGTGGCCCGGCCCTCGAGCGTCGGAACGTCGACCGGGCCCCCGAGGGTCGCCCGGACGATTCCGATCGGCACGTCGCAGATCAGATCGCGCCCGCGCCGGCGGAACCGCTCGTGCGGGGTCACGTGCAGCGTCAACAGGAGGTGGCCCGCGCTCGCTCCCGCAGATCCGGCATCGCCGCGTTCGGCGACGCGCAACGTGCTGCCGTCCTCCACGCCCGCCGGGATGCGCACCTTGACTCGCTCCTCGACGCGAAGGCGGCCGGTCCCACGGCACGCCGAGCACGTTCCTCCACGCGGCCCCCGACCGCTGCCCTGGCAGGTCGCGCAGGGCGAGAGACGCGGGATCTGGAGCTCGACCGTCGCGCCGCGGACGGCGTCGGCGAAGGGGATCGTCGTCTCGTAGCGCAGGTCGCGACCGCGGCCGCGGCGTGCGCTGGCACTGCGGCCCGACGCCGTGCCGGCGAACGCGCCGCCGAAGAGCTGCCCCAGGAGCTCGTCGAGCACGCCCGGTCCGAAGCCCGCATCGAAGCGCGACGAATCGACGCCGGCGAACGGATCGAACCCGGCGCCGAACGCGTCGTGGCCGCCCCGATCGTAGCGTGCGCGCTTCTCGGGATCGGAGAGCACCGCGAACGCCTCGGCGACCTCCTTGAATCGCTCCTCGGCCGTCTTGTCGCCACGATTGAGATCGGGGTGGTGCTTGCGCGCGAGGCGGCGGTAGGCGGCCTTGATCTCCTTCGCGTCCGCCTCGCGGCGCACTCCGAGGATCTCGTAGTAATCGCGCTTGCCTCGCATGGCGTCGATCTGTAGGACGGCGGCAGCCCTTCTGTCAAGCGTGCGGATCGGAGGATCCGGGCTACAATGCCGGCCACCGTGCGCTGGCGACGCGTGATTCCAGGGCTCGCTCTCGGCGTCAGCCTGGCCGCATGGGCAGGCCCGATTCCGATCCCACCGCCGCTACCGAAACCAACGCCGTCCCCACGCGCGGCGGAGCTGCGTCCGCTCGTCTCGACGTCCGAGGCCCCGTGGGGGTTGACGCCCGACATCCTCGCCCCGCTCTACGAGCGCGCGGCAACCTACGCCGGCTACGCGCAGCGATTCACCTGCGACGAGGACGCGCGCCGGGCCGAGTACGACGGGGAGGGCAGCGTGTCGCGCGAGGAGGCGCGCAGCTATGCGTACATCCTCCAGCGCGGCCCGTCCGGTCTCGGCATCCGCGAGCTGCGCCAAGAGCTGACCGCGGACGGCAAGATCAAGGCCGGCGAGGTGCAGGACGAGGAGCCCTTCCCGCCGGCCTACCTGTGGGTCTTCCTGTTCAGTCGGTTCAACGAGCCGTATTTCTCCTACCGCCTGGTCGCCGACCGCTTCGACGGCTTCGACTGGGTCTACGAGATCGAGTTCCGGGGCAGCCTGCCCTTCTCGTCGGGCCGGGACATCCGCGAATGGCAAGGAACCGTTCTCGTGGACGCCGTGACCCACGCGCCGCTCGAGATCGAGGCCGAGCCCTCGTCCCAGGTCGAGCGGATTCAGGAGCTGTACCGGAAGTACCAGAGCTCGTTCAACCTGCTGGGCGGCCGCACCGCACCCCCGCCTCTCGGCTATCGGGCCTGGGTCCAGTTTCGCTACCGCGACCCCGAGTCGGGGCTGCTCTTCCCGACCGAGCTGCGCTACGACACGTTCCGCGCGGTGACCACGAGCCGCGTGCTGCCGGTTCGCGCCTCGACCCGCACCTACACCAAGTACAAGATCTACAAGGTGTCGGAATCGCAGCAGTTGGCGCCACCGGGGTCCGGTCTCGGAAAGTAGGCCCATGAACGACGATCCCGTCGAGTTGCCAATCGAGGACAGCCTCGACCTGCACACCTTCCTGCCCCGCGACGTGGCTTCCGTCGTCGAGGCGTACCTGGAGGCCGTCGCCGGACGCGGCTGGTCCGAGGTGCGCATCGTCCACGGCCGCGGCATCGGCGTGCAGCGCGAGATCGTGCGCGGCGTTCTGGCCCGGCACCCGGCGGTCCTCGCGTTCGCCGATGCCCCCGAGGAGCGAGGCGGGCGGGGGGCCACTCTGGTCCGGTTGCGGGTTTGACGCTCGCTCGGCTCGACCGCACAATGGCCCGCGGGAGCACACATGGCCGACCGCTACGACGTCACCTGCCCGTGCTGCTCGACGCGCCTGACGGTCGACGCGGCGACGGGAGAGATCTTGGCCGAGACGCGGCCGAAGAAGGACCCGTCCAAGACGTTCGAGGATGCGATGTCGCAGGTGCGCGGCGGCGCGCAGCGGCGTGAGGATGCGTTCTCGAAAGCCTACGACCGCACGCAGCAGCTGGACGATCTGCTGAGCAAGAAGTTCGAGGAGGCCCGCAAGAAGGCGGCCGACGACCCGTCGAAGCCGTTCAACCCACTCGACGCGGATTGACCATGCGGGCGCTCGTGCTCGCGGCGCTGCTCGCGCTGGCCGCGGGGCCGGCGGTCGACCCGTCGATCGACCATGCCGAGCTCGACGCGGTGCTGGGTGCCGTGGTGCGCGGCGAAGCCGTGGACTACGCGGCCCTGCGACGCGACCCGCTCTCGCGCCTGGATGCCTACCTGTCCCGGATCGCCGCGATCGAGCCGGCTCGGCTGCCGCGGGCGGAGCAGATCGCGCTCTACGTCAACCTGTACAACGCGACGGTGCTGCACGCCGTGGCCGAGCGCTACCGGCCGGGCTATCGCCCGGACGCCGACTCGTTCGCTCTGTTCGACGAGCCGCTCGTGCGGACCGGCGGTGCGACGATGTCGCTCAACGACCTCGAGCATCGCGTGCTGCGCGTGGGCTTCGACGAGCCCCGCATCCACGCCGCGCTGGTCTGCGCGTCCCGCTCCTGCCCGCCGCTGCGTCCGCAGGCCTACACCGGGCGCGGGCTCGAGGCTGCGCTCGAGGAAGGCATGCGCCGCTTCCTGAGCGACCCGACGCGCAACGCGATCGACGTGTCCGCGCGGACGTTGCGCCTCTCGCGGATCTTCGAGTGGTATGCCGACGATTTCGGCGGTCGGGCTGGCCTCGCGGCCTACGTCTCGCGTTATGCCGGGCGGGACGTCGCCGGCTTCGCGATCGACTTCCTGCCCTACTCGTGGGAGCTGAACGACGTGCCGCGCGCGGCTACTTCAGGTTCAGATCGCTGAGCCCCGGAACGTTGAGGCCCTGACCGATCTGCTGGAGCTTGGCCAGGTCGATCGTGCCCGTGACGTTGGCGAAGACGAGCGCAGGCTCGTCGTCGGTCGTGTCGATCACCAGCACGACGAGACCTCGGATCTGCTTCGACTCCCCGTCGGTGCGGACGAGGACGCGGACCGTGGCCCCTTCCTCCTGGACGTAGGCCAGCTCCTCCCAGCCCTTGCCGCGCAGGTCGGCCTCGAGGTCGCGCGCGGCCTTGCGCGCGCGGGCGGCGCGCTCGGCGTTGCTCAGGTCGAGGATCACGGCGTTCATCGACTCGAGGCCGCTCACGACCGATCCGATCTCGGGATCGCCGCCAGCGCCCGAGAGCGCGGCCAGGATCGCCTTGGGGATCGTGATACGAAGCCGGACGTTCTCCTCGCCGACGGCCTCGACGAGGCGCGTCGCATCGACGAGCTCCGCTGCCGCCGGCTTGGTCTGCGCCCACCCGGCGGGCACGAGGAGCAAGCCGAACACGAAGATCCGAGAGGCGCGCCGGATGTCAAGCACCGTTGTCTCCTCGAGTCGGTCGCGAGCGGGCCGCGCCCGACCAGCGAATCGGTGTCCGATCGAGCGCCGCGCCGATTCCGCGCACGAGCACGTCCTCGGTCACCGCCCGCTCGGCGCGCCTGAGCGCGCTCCCGGCCACCGCGAGCACCAGCCGGGCCTCCACGGTCGCACGCCGCATCTCCGCATCGCGCACCGCCTCCCGCTCGCGCCGCTCCCCGATGATCCACGGCAGTCCGACGAGCGCGAGGGTCAGGCCGGCCGCGGCAGCCGCCACGCGCCAGCTTCGTCGCGCGACCGAGCCGCGTGCCGCGGTGCCAGCCCGCGACGTGCTCCCCCACACGCGCTCGAGCACGGCCGCGTCGAGCCCGGGAACCGGGATGCCGCGCAGCTCCCGCTGGATCTCCGCGAGCTCGACTCCCAGCACCCGGCACGGCTCGCAACCGGCGAGATGGGTGTCGAGGAGCGCCGCATCCTCGGGAGCGAGCACGTCCCCGTCGAGCCGCGCATGGGCCAGCCGCCGGGCTCGCACGCACTCGAGGCGCTCGATCGAGCTCACGGTGCCACCCCGGTCCGGACCAGCTCGGCGCGCAGCCGCTCACGCGCTCGGTGCAGGCGGGCCTTCAACGTTCCGAGCGGCACGCCGAGTGTGCCCGCGATCTCCTCGTACGGCAGTCCCTGAACCTCGCGCAGCACCACGACCGTGCGGTCGGCCTCGGAGAGTCCCGCGAGCGCCCGGAGCACGGCGCGACCCGTCTCGCTCGAGCCGGCCAGGCGCTCCGGATCCGGCGCACCCCCGTCGTGCCGCTCGAGGACTTCCGGGCCATCCTCGACCTCCGAGCGGACGACGCGGCGGCGCAGCCGGTCGATGCACAGGTTGCGCGTCGTGCGCAGGAGCCACACTCCGGCGAGCGACCCGTCGACCTCCTCCCGATGGCGCCACAGCCTCACCAGCGCCTCCTGGGCGACGTCCTGCGCCTCGACCCTGTCGCGCAGCATCATGGCCGCGTACCCGTGGACGCGGTCCTTGTGCTCGACGACGGCCTGCTCGAACGTTCGCGGGTCCATCGCACACCCCAGGAACGGCCGAGTCTCGCGGAAGTTGCACCCGCCCGATTTGACACGATCCGACGCGTCCCCGACAATGCGCCTTCCATTCTGCCTGCGCGCTGCTCCTCGGGCCAAGGGGTTCGGGAGCGGCGGTGCGCAGCCCCCCGGAACCGCCCGCAGCCGCAAGAGGAGAGAGTCGATGAAGAAAGGACTCGTCCTGACCATTCTGGTCCTGATCGCGGGAACCGTCGCCGCACAGGATCCTGCGCCGCCGCCCAGCCCGAGCCCGGCTCCGACCGTCACGGATAGCCGCTCGGACCGTCTCTTCCTGAACTTCCTCGAAGACGCCGCGATCGTCCAGCGCCAGTGGTGGGAGGGCCAGCTCGAGTACACCGACGGGGACCCGATCGACTCGGTGCTGCTGCGCGGCGTCGTGGCATTCCAGCCGCTGGCGAGCCTCGAGGTCGGCGGCCGCGTGGGCTTCGGGAGCACCGACACACCGTCGGGCTATCCCGATGGCACGGGTGCGACCGATCTCGACATCTGGGGCAAGTACTATTTCGCGACGCCCAGCGGCACGACGGAGTTCGCCGCGGGAGCCGTGGTCACGGTGCCGACCGGTGACGACACGGCCGGCCTGGGGTACGACGCGTTCGCGCTCGGCGGGTTCGGCTCGATGCGCTACAACGCGAAGCGCTTCACCTTGACCGGCAAGATCGGTCTGCGATTCAACGACGACGGCTCGATCCTGGGATCGAGCGATGTCGACGGCGAGACCTCCGCGTCGATCGGCGCCGGCGTGATCTGGCCGTGGAGCCAGGCCGTGGGCTTCGTGGGCGAGCTGAACTACGAGGACGGGAGGTTCGACGGCCAGGACCCCGACACCCGCGCGCTGGCGGGAATCCAGTGGCATCTGTCGGACCGCTCGCTGCTGCGCGGATCCGCGACCGTGGGCCTGAGCGACGGGGCACCCGATTTCCAGGCGCTCGTGGGCTACGCCTGCATCTTCTAGGCCCTGGGCGTGGTCTCGGGTTCGACCTGGGCCGCCCCACCGTGCGACTCGAGACCGGTTCCGGGCAGGTGGGGCAGCAGCTCCTCGAGCGCCGCGATTCGGGGAGCGTCCACCTCGGGAAACGAGTCGTGCCGGTCGAACAGGACCGCGGCAATGCCGGCCGCCCGGGCCCCGACGACGTCGACGGCTGGCACATCGCCGACGAAGATCGCCCGATCGGGCCGCGAGCCGATCCGCTCGAGCGCGATCGCGAAGATCGCGGGATCGGGTTTTTCGACGCCCACGACGTGCGAGTCGACGACCGCCCCGAACGCGC
>Ga0180063_1000294_pt1 | contig 13049 bp, 17 predicted proteins | sample EasRivT47_16_10D_FD_121776 | JGI IMG/M metagenome (GOLD analysis project Ga0180063, IMG submission 121776) | Soil microbial communities from meander-bound floodplain in the East River, Colorado, USA - East River metaG ERMLIBT47_16_10D | ecosystem: Environmental > Terrestrial > Soil > Floodplain ...
AGGCAACTGCGGCGGCGGCGGCGGCGGCGGCGGCTCGTCATGGACCGGGTCGCTCGGATCACCCGCGATGGTGGGTGGCGTGCAGACCGGAGACGGGCAGGCCCGGATCAGCTGGTAGCGCTTCAAGGGGGGTCGGGTCTCGCGGTCAGGTCAGACGACTGACCGTGAGACCTGACCCCGTATACTCCCGCCATGCAGCCGATCCGCCGCGTCTCGATCGACGAGGTCCGCGCGGCGCGGGAGCGCATCGGACGTGATGCGATCCGCACACCGCTCGTTCGTCTCCCGGTCGATGACGCGCCGGCCGAGATCTGGCTCAAGCTCGAGAACCTGCAGCCGATCGGCTCGTTCAAGATCCGCGGCGCGGCGAACACGATCGCGCTCGCGCCCGAAGCCGAGCTGGCCCGCGGCGTGTGGACCGCGAGCGCCGGCAACATGGCCCAGGGCGTGGCCTGGTGCGCGCGGCGGCTCGGCGTGCCGTGCCGCGTCGTCGTGCCCGACCGGGCGCCGCGGGCCAAGCTCGACGCGATCGAGCGGCTCGGCGCACGAACGATCGCGCTGCCCTTCGACAAGTGGTGGGCCGTGCTGGCAGGGACGCACGATCCCGGCATCCAAGGCTGCTTCGTCCACCCCGTGTGCGACGAGCGCGTGCTCGCCGGCAACGGGACGATCGGCCTCGAGATCCTCGAGGATTTGCCCGACGTGGACGTCGTCATCGTGCCGTTCGGCGGCGGGGGCTTGAGCTGCGGCATCGCGTCGTGTCTGCGCGCCCTGCGGCCGGGGACGCGCGTGCTGGCGAGCGAGGTCGACACCGCGGCGCCGCTCGCGGCCTCGCTCGCCGCCGGCGCGGCGTCGAGCATCGACTGGCGGCCGAGCTTCGTCGACGGCATCGGTGGACGGAGCGTGCTCGAGCGGATGTGGCCGCTCGTGCGCGAGCTGCTCGAGCGCTCGGTCGTGGTGTCCGTCGCCGAGACGGCGGACGCCATCCGCACCCTCGTGACGCGGGCGCACGTCGTGGCCGAGGGTGCGGGCGCGACCTCGGTCGCCGCCGCACTCTCGGGTCGCGCGGGTAGCGGCAAGATCGCCTGCGTCGTGTCGGGCGGCAACCTCGACGCGGCCGTGCTGGCACGGATCCTCGACGGCGCGACGCCATGACCGCAGCGCGGCCGACGCTCGACGAGTTCCGCGCGGCCGCGGAGCGCCTGCGCGGCGTGTGCGTGCGCACCCCGCTCGTGCCGCTCCACGAGGACGAGCCCCGGCCGCGCCTGTGGCTCAAGGTCGAGACGCACCAGCCCGTGGGCTCGTTCAAGCTCCGCGGCGTGTACAACGCCGTGGCCCAGCTCGACCCCGCGGCGCGCGGTCGCGGGTTGAGCACGGTCAGCGCGGGCAACACGGCCCAGGCGCTGGCCTGGTGCGGGCTCGAGCTCGGGGTTCCCGCGCGCAGCCGGATGCCCGACACGGCGCCGCAGACCAAGATCGACGCGGTGCGTCGCTACGGCGGCGAGCCCGTGCTCGTCCCGGCCGCGGAGCTGTTCCGGTTCCTGGCCGAGCGCGGCTGGGAGCACGAGCCGTACGCGTTCATCCACCCCTGGATCGACCGCGACCTGCGGATCGGCCACGGCACGATGGCGCTCGAGATCCTGGCCGATCTACCCGAGGTCGAGGCGGTGTACGTGCCGGTCGGCGGCGGCGGCCTGATCGCCGGCGTGGGCACCGCGCTGAAGCTGCTCGCGCCGCGCGTGCGCGTCGTGGCGGTCGAGCCCACGACCTGCGCGGCGCTGCACGCGAGCCTCGAGGCCGGACGCCCGGCCCGCGTCGCGTGCAAGACGATGTGCGACGGCGTGGCCGTGCCCTACATCACGGACGAGATGTTCCCGATCCTGCGCGAGGTCGTCGACGACGTGCGCCTGGTGCCCGAGGCGGCGGTGCGCGCGTCGATCCGACGCCTGGCGCTACGCGACCGGCTCGTCGTCGAGGGCGCAGGAGCGCTCGCGCTCGCCGCGGCGCTCGCCGATCCCGCGGCCCCGGCCGGGCGGACCGTCTGCCTGGTCACGGGCGGCTCGATCGACACGGCCACGCTCGTCGACATCCTGAACGACGACTCGCTCGGCTGATGCAACCGTTCCCGCTCTGTGTGCCCTCGAACACAGAAGCGTTGTCCGCGGGTGCTACCGCCATGGATCGTTCCCCGTTTTCCCGGGCTGCTGGACTGGCATGGGGTTCGCAACCCGGAATGCCCGGGCCCCGATCGGGGCCACTGGGGGTACCCGCGATGAACCGAAACTGGCTCGCGATTCCGACGCTCCTTCTGCTCCTCGCCGGGCTCGGCTGCTCCGATCCAACCTCGCCGCAGACCGGTCAGGTCCAGGTCCTGCTCACCGACGCGCCGATCGACCTGTCGGGGGTCACGGCGGTCAACGTGACGATCGAATCGCTCGAGCTGTTCCAGTCCGACACCGCGGACGACGACGGCATGGAAATGGAGCGGCCGGGCGTCTCGACGGGCGAAGGGCTGACGCTGAACCTGCTCGACTTCCAGAACGGCGAGACGATCATCGTCGCGATACTCGACGCGCCGGCGGGCGACTACCAGAAGCTGCGCATGCACGTCAGCGCGGCCGAGCTCGTGCGGCCGGACCCCAACGACCCGGCGCTCGAGATCGTCGAGACGATCTTCGTCCCGTCGAGCAAGGTCGACATCCCGGTACCGTTCACGATCACGGGCGGCGAGACGACCGAGGTGACGATCGACTTCGACGCGGCGCTGTCGGTGCAGGTCAACGAGACGCCCGGCGGGTACCCCTACATCCTGCGCCCGGTGATCGTGCCCGTCGGGGTCAACTAGGATCGCAGGCTCGACACGGTGTGAAGCCGCGCGCGAGCGCGACCGAGCGGGCGAGCGGAAACCTCGACCGCGCGAGGCCGTCGCAGCCTTCCTTGTGGTAGCGCTTCCCCGAGCGCGTGACCCAGACGATCGGATCGTCGGCCGGCTGCGGGCCCGTGGCGCTTGCCGCGCCATCGGTGAACTCGGTCGGCTTGCTCGTATAGCGCAGCCAGTCGTGCCCCGGGTAGTGCTGCCGGCCCCAGGCCACGAGCGTCGCGTTGACGTCCACGTACGCCTCCCCCTCGCGCACGTAGACCTTGGCCAGCAGCCGGCAATGCACGTCGCGCCCGGGATGGGCGTGCCGCTCGCAGCCGCGCGCCCCGTCGTCGATATCGAGATAGAGCGTTCGCCCGGACCCGAGAAGCGCGAGCAGGATCTGGCGCGTCTCGCGTCCGCCGACCGCATCGGCCTCGGGTGCGTCGATCCCTCCACCCAGGCGCACCTGCGTGTCTCCGTGCACGTCGCGGTCGCGAGCCTGCTCCGCGCTACACGCGGCGCACTTGGCCTCGCCGTGCGCCGCCAGGTTCACGATGCGCGTGATCACGACGTCCAGCGTGTCGCCGTCGGGCACGCTGCGGAGTCGCGCCTCGGCCTCGATCCGCGGCTCGAGGACACGAACCCGCGGAAGGTCGGTCGAGCCGCAGGCGACGGCGAGGAGCGCGAGCGCCGGAGCGAGCCAGGTCACAGCACGAGCCGCCCGAATCGCGCGGGTCGATGAAAGTCGGCCGGCTCGGTCGCGGTCGGCGACCAGCAGCTGAATTCCGCGCGACCCCCGCGTGGACGCTCGATGCGATAGAAGTTCGCGCGCCAGACGCTCGGGAGCGCATCGTCCGGCGCGAGCGAGGCCCAGGGAACCGTCAGCCAGGCCGACCACGACTCTCCTGCTCGATCGATCCTCGCTCCCGCCAGCAGGCCCGGGCAATCCCAGGCCGTGTCGACCTCCATCCCACGCCGGTCACCGTGCGGGTTGCGCACGAGCGCATCGAACAGCGCACCGAGCGGATTGACCTCCAGCTCGAAGTACGACCGTGGGTCCTCGGGCCCCGGCGCGAGGAACACCTCGACGACCTCCTCTTCCCAGAGCGGTGCGTCGCGTCGCGTGTGCGTGGCCCAGGCGTCGCGATCGACGCAGTCGAAACGCACGTGGAGCGCGACACCGTCCTGGCACAGACGCACGCGCGTGGCGTGCTCCGCGGGAGCGCTTCCATCGGCCCGGCGAAACGGCGCGAGCGTCGGAATCGCGTCCCAGCTCGCCGGATCGGCAGGCCCCGCGGCCAGTCGCGCGCGCGGCACGTTGCACGTCGGAACGGTGCTCGCCACGGGTGCCCGTCAGTTGGCTCCGACCCGGAAGCCGCGGAACGCGAAGGGCACCGCATTGTTCTGCGCGATCGTGAACGAGCGCTTGCTCGTCCAGCGCAGCCTGCCGCCGCCGTGGACGCGGGCGCCGCCCGCCGCGTCGACCTCGGCCGCGAGGTCGACGCTCGTCGCTGCGGAGAAGCTCAGCGTGGCCTCGCTCGCGTGGTACGTCTCGAGCACGATCCACTTGCCCTTGATCGCCTTCCACCCCGCGGGCGCAGCTCCACGCAGCTCGGCCAGCAGCGGCAGCAGCGCGAGCTTCGACGCTCGCCCCGCGCCCTGGGCGAAGGCGCGCGCGGAGACCTTGGTGATGGCGAAGGTCACAGACGACGCGCGCTCGAGGCCGCCCCCGACCTCGACGCCCATCTCGCTCAAGCTCGACTTGCCCGTGAGCGCGACCGTGCGCTCGATCGTGCCCTCGGTGAGGTTCGCGCGGCGGAGCACCACGGACCAGAAACGCGGGGGCCGATCGTCGAGCAGCTCGCGCAGATGGCCCTGCGGCAGAAAGCCGCGCTTCTTCTTGTCCAGCACCGTTCCGGGGCCGATGTCCTCGATCGCCACGGCGAGCAGCTGCAGGTCGTACTTGCGCAGGAACGCGGGGAACTTCAACCCGGCCATCGTCCTCCCCTTCACGCCCAGTGGCGGCGCAGGAACTCGATCGTCGGCCCGAGGTCCACGCTCTCGGCGAACGCGACCATCTCGGGCACCCGCGCCACGGCGTCGAGCGGCAGGCTCGTCCCCGGGGGGAACACCGGCGCCAGCCGATGGTAGCGCGCTTCGAGCAGCTGATGGCACTGGTAGTCGGCGATCCCCGTCACGCCGTCGAGGATCAGGCTGACCAGCGGCTTGGCCCAGCGCGCATAGCCCCAGTCGTGCTTGTGGCCCTCGATGTAGACGAGCGACGTGCCGGTGCCGATCGACAGCAAGGCGACGTCCTCGAGCTTCGCGCGGCCGCCGCGGGTGCGGCGGTCGAGCGCCTGGGTCAGCGCGCACAGGCTCGGGTTGTTGGCGAACACGCCGCCGTCGACGTAGCCGTCGACCGACGGGAAGTAGGTCGGCGCGGCCGAGGTGTAGAGCCCGACCTTCCAGGCCAGCATCTTCGCATCGCTGTCCGAACCCGGGAAGTTGTGGAACAGCTTCGGCTTCCACGTGCGCCGCGAGGCGACGCTGGCTTCGTTGTCCAGATCGAACGCCGGGACGAGCACGCGCCGGCGCAGCTCGCCCAATGTAACCTGCCCGAAGATCCGGCGCAGCTCGCGCGTGAGCCCGCGATTGCCGTACTCGGCGCCCGCGATCCGCCCGAGGTCGCGCAGATCGTCGAGCCACGAATCGTCGAAGATCGCCCGCCCGCGGGTCTCGTAGAGATCGCGCAGCTCGGCCAGGTCGATCCCGTGCGCCAGACCGAGCGCGATCAGCCCACCCGTCGACGTCCCGGCCACGAGCTGCGTCCGGTCGAGCAAGCGCGAGAGCCCGGGCGCAGCGGCGAGGCGCTGCATCAGGACGACGCTGACGATCCCACGGATGCCGCCGCCGTCGAGGGACAGGATGCGGTAGGTCGCCATGCCGCGGCCCTCCCGCTGCGATTCTAGTGCGAGCGGGGCGGCGGGGGCCAGAAACCGGGCCGTCAGCGGGATTCGAGCGCCGTGCGAGCCTGACGCCGAATCTCGCGCAGACATCGACCGGCGCCGCGATCGTAGTTGCCAGTGCTCACGGTCTTGCAGGCATAGCGCGCGCTCATCGAGACGTCCTTGAGGTACCTGTAAGGTCCATAGCACACACGGAAATGGCGTCGGATGCCATCGGCCCGGTCGGCGTGGCTCGCCGAATGGTGATGATGCCGCGCGAGCACAGCCTCGACCCAGTGAACAGCGGCGTAGAACGACCCGACGAGGACCCAGTCGTGGTACTCGGGCTTCCGGGCCGCCAGCAGCCACGCGGCGAAGCTCTCGTTGTGCTCTGCTTTGGCGACGTGATCAGCGCTGCCGGGCATCGCCGCGCCTGACGAGATACGCGGATCGAAGACCGACGCGAGATTCGACCGGATCGCCATCCAAGGGCTCGACGTGGAAATCGAGCTTCTCGCCTTCGAAACGGTCCATGAGTTGCAGCTCCAGGTCGTAGAGCTGCTCCGCGCTGTCATCGTTCCAGCGATCGAGGAAGGTCCGGACGCTCAGCACGCCCTCGCCGAGCTGGAACGCCACGGCCTGAACGTCGACAACGCAGAAGAAGCGGTCCAGCACAAGCTCACGAAGCTCGGATCGGAGACTGTCTGGGTGCGACGCATCTTCCGAAGCGACGGCCAGCTCGAGCTGAGTTCCGTTCGGTAGAACGTTCTCGACTCGCGCCTTGAGGGCCTTCATGCCCGAAAGAATACGCCGCGGGTCGGCCCTGTGCCATCGTGCGAGGCGCCGAGCCGTTCCCGGTCCGAAACCTACAAACGGGCGCTCGCAGGCAGCGAGCGCACGAGCGCGAGGATCACGACGCCGAACAGGCTCACCGGCGGACCCTCGCCGATCGTCCAGTACCAGGGCATGCCGGCGTGCAGGTCGATCGCCAGGAACACGCCCCCGAGCGCGACGTTCGCGGCGCCGAGGTACGCGATCACGCCGGCGTAGCGTCGAACGTCTCGCGACAGCACGAGCAAGAGACCACCGTGCACGGCGTAGAGCGCCGACACCGATCGCGTCAGGTACTCGACGATTCCGGCCCGCGGCAGCTCACCCATCCCGAGCCAGGCGTGCACCGCGACCATCCACGACGTGGGAAGCAAGATCGCGAACGTCGCGAGGAGCATCACGCAACCGCCGAGCCGCAGCAGCAGCACGAGCCACCGCTCTGCGCGCAGCTCCGCCAGACCACGACCCTCCGCCGCCATCTCGTTGCCTCCCCGCCCCTGCCCGAATCGCCCGGCATCATACGCCTAGAACGGCGCCTCGTCCGAGGCCAGGAAGGCCAGCTCCTCGGGCGTGCTGGGCCGGCCGAACACCTCGTTGCGGTCGGGGAACCTGCCGAAGCGGACCACCACGCGCTGGTGTCGCACGGCCCAGTGGTGATAGTCCTCCATCACCTTGCGCAGGTCGTGCGGGGCGCCGGGGACCAGCGACGCGAACAGCGCGACCGAGCGCTCCTGCCGGGCCAGGTCTTCCGCGTGCTCGAACGGCAGGTAGAGGAACGCCCGCTCGGCTGGCGTCAGAACCCACTCCCAGCCCCGCTCGATCGCGCGCTCGGCGAGCGGCACGGCCAGCGCGGCCTGCTCGTAGGAGCGGGGTTGCTCGCGGTAGAGCTGGAGCGAGAACTGATCGAGGAGCACGATCAGGGCCAGGCAACCCTTCGGCGTCTCCTCCCACGAGCGCAGCTTGCCCGCGACCGCGTCGTCGATGTCGGCCTCGAACGTCTGCCGGATGTACTCGTCCACACGCGGGTCGGCGCCGAACCACAACGTGTTTCGCCGCGCGAAATACTTGGGCGTCTGGTCGAGATCGCCGAACCAGTAGTCGAGAACCGCCGCGGCGCGTGGGTCGAGCATGCGCAGATGCTAAGGCCGGTCGGTGCTCGTGCGCCAGAGGGCGCCGGCCCGGATCACCAGGGCCGGTTTTCGCAGCGCCGACGGATCGCGCAGCGGATCGCCGCGCACCGCCACGAGGTCGGCAAGGTGGCCCGGAGCGATGCGGCCGAGCTGATCCTGCAGGCCCAGCACCCGCGCCGCGACGAGGGTGGCCGCACGGAGCGCCGCGTCGGCCGGCATGCCGTAGGCCACCATCAGCTCGATCTCGCGCACGTTGTCGCCGTGGGGGAACACCCCAACGTCGCTCCCGCAGGCGATCGCCACGCCCGATGCGAGCGCGCGGGCGAACATCGCGCGCGATTCGCGGATCGACTCGGGCTCGGGGGCGCTGCCGTTCCACCCCGCGTAGCGGGCCACGGCGTCCGACGCGGCGAGCGTCGGGCACAGCACCACGCCGCGCTCCTGCATCGCGCGCAGCGTGTCCGCGCTCGCGCCCGTACCGTGCTCGATCGTCGCCACGCCCGCGCGCACGGAGCGGCGAATCCCCTCGTCCGTCGCGGCGTGCGCCGCGACGGGCAGTCCGGCCGCGCGAGCTTCGTCGACGAGCGCGTCGAGCTCCTCCTGCGCGAAGGTCGGCGTGGCCGGCGCACCGGGGCGCCGGCGATAGTCCGCGTAGACCTTGATCCAGTCCGCTCCCGCCCCGACCTGCTCGCGCACCACGCGCCGGATCTCGGCGACGCCGCTCGCTTCCTGCGCTCCCTGCGGAACGTCCCAGCGCGGATCGAAGCCCGCGGGGCCGTAGGACGCCGTGGCGACGATCGCGCGCGTCGTCGCCAGCACGCGCGGCCCGGGCACGAGCCCCGCCGCGATCGCGTCGCGCAGCGCGACGTCGGCGAACCCCGCACCCTCGGTCCCCAGATCGCGCAGCGTGGTGAAGCCCGCGTCGAGCGTGCTCCGCGCCGCCGCCACGGCACGGATCGTCCGCAACTCGAGCGACTCGCGGAGCACCTGATCGTCCCACGAGGTCTCGTCGTACGGGTGGAGCAAGAGGTGCGAGTGCAGATCGATCAGGCCGGGCAGGAGGCAGAGGCCCGCGAGATCGATGCGCCGCGCGGACTGCGGGATCCCGGACGCTCCGGGCGGCACGAGCGCCGTGATCCGTCCGCCCTCGACCACGACGTCCTGGCCCTCGAGCCAGCGCTCGCCCGCCGGATCGAGGACCCGCGCGCCGTGGAGCACGAGCGCGGGCGCCGGCTCCCCCGCCCGAGCGAGAGGAGCGACGAGAAGCGCCGCGACGAGGGCCGCTCGAACGATCCGCATCAGTCCTTGAGCACGAAGGTGACCTTCATGTTCACGCGATACTGGCTGATCTTGCCGTTCTTCACGTCGACTTTCATTTCATTGATCCAGGCGCCGCTGACGCCTTCGAGCGTCTTCCCAGCGCGCTTGAGGCCGCGCTCGATGGCGTCCTCGAAGCTCTTTTCCGAAGTCGAGGAGATTTCCGTGATCTTGGCGATGGACATTGTGCGCCTCCTTTCCCGCCCCGGATGCTACACCACCTACGGGAAGATCAGAACAACGCGAGCAGCGTGCGCCGCGGAGCGACCTGACAAGGCCGCCACGAGGTAGATGTCTCCCGCGGAGGAGCGCAGCTGCGGCCCTTGATCAGGGCAGGTGGCTGTTAACCACCGGGTCGGGGAGTTCGAGTCCTGCCTGGGGAGCCAGACCGCTCTCATTTAACAACGGGCCGAGAGCCGGGGGGCCGACGGCCGCGGAAGTGCGCGGAACTCCGCGCGAACTCGGCGACGACTTCTCTCTCTCCGCATCGTGGCCGGTCGTCGACGAACTCTGGATCCGGCGAAGGTGGCCGAGCTGGCTCTGGAGCTCTCCCGCCACGGAGAGAGCGACGTCGCCCGCGAACTGCTGAAGCGACCGGGCGTCGATGAGGACGGGCCTACCACGGCGCCCGCGGTTTCGTTCCGCCGCGAATCACGGGGATGCTCGCTCCGCTCGACCCCCGTGATCGACTATGATTTGATTCTCAACTAACTTTGGGCTTGACTCGATGAGCATGCCAAAGCGCACACCGTGGAGGGGCTGGAAACAAGAAATGGAGGACATCGAGCGGCTGATGCGTGAGAGGGTGGATTCAACCGGCCCGCCGGGGCCACACTACCGGATCGTCAATGTCGCAATCATCCTCGTCGTAGTGGCTGCAGTTCTTCTGGGATGGTGGTTGTTTCGATGATGATCTACCGCGCCACTCGAGTTCGACGCGAAGCGCCGTAGCAGCGTGGTGGCTTGGCTACCGCTCACACCCCGGCAGCACCGCCGGGTCCCTGCCGCTCAGTACGCCGTTCCCGTGCCGCTGCTGGTATTGTTGGCCGAACCCGGTGACGTAGGACTGAGCAGCTCCCTGGGCTGGCGCGACGGCTATGCCCCGACCCAGAATCTAGAGCGCGGTGTCTTAACCAAGTACTCCAGCATCTTGAGTACAGCCTTCGTCGACTGCGACAGCATCGTGACCTTGTATGAAAGACCGAGGGCGGCGTCCTCGACAATCTCTGCATAGGTCTTGCCTTGGTTCCTACCGTCTGGATCGTCTGGCTGAAACACGGTGTCCCAATAGAAGGTCCGTTGGCCCCTCGGGGCGTCAGCAAGTGTGCCAGGAGTCTCCCCTACAAACGTGTGGACATCCATCCCATCGCAATAGGCGACGACAGCGCGCGCGATGGCGCGTCTACCGGCGGAGTTCGTTTCTCTTATGAAGTCGTCTCCTAGCGCGTTCCACATCGGCTTGGTCAGTCCTCCCGGGTATGAGGCGCTCCTAAACTCGTCAAACACAAGTCCAGCGTGCTCGACGAAACATGGCACCCTAATCTGGCTGTAGGCCGTCGTGACCTCAGCCTGCACCATTGTCCTTAACTCCACCTCGAGAGTTTCGAGGATCGGCAACATCCGAATTTCAAAGGCAAAGCGGTCACATACACGCGTCCCGTCACCAAGTGTGCACCTGTCAGCGAGTAACTTGTTCTCCTCCGCTTTGTAGGAACTGGAGGTCACGTAGACCAATCGTATCTTGGTGGCGTTCATTCGTCAGCCCCTAATCTCCTTGAGCAGGTCTGCGACATCCTCTGTCATTCGGCCGCTGCTTACCGGAACAACCTGGATATTCCTTGCCCTGAAGAGTTGCATTTCAAAATCAGACGGTTCAGCGACGATGATGAACGCGCGACGGCCGCTGCTAGTGTCTCGCAACCCTCGGCCAAACTCCCTATTGATCAGACTGAACAGGTAGGACACGTTGGGGTCGCGAAAGCTGTAACCAATGAAGAGGAGCGCGCGGTTCAGCAGGTCGGCTCGTAGCCGATAGTCCATTGGTGACTTGAGCGACAACCTCTCCTCGTAGTGAGACTCGGAGATTACCATCTGCGTTGGGTGGTTGAAGTCTCCGTGGAACTTGATGATCTCCGCTGAGTCACCGGACCTCCCCATATGTTCCTCGATGACGACAACCGTGCATGGGCGACCATGTAGCCGGAACGCTCGCTCGATGAAATCATCGAAGTTGGTGGTGTAAAAGAGTCGACAGAGTTGCAGGGCCGCCAGCTCCTCATGAATTCTTGACGCCTTCAAGGCGTCGTCGGGCGGCTTCATCGTAGTCAGTAGCCAGTTTGTCAAGAGGGCGAAGTTGTCGTGTTGCTTGATTCGGAAGTACTCCAAGATCTGAAGGTCCGTGCCTCGGAACCTCAGGAGCGTGGGCTTTCTGAATCCGATCTTCCTTGCAGCTTCGTCTACAAGTTCTCGCCAAGACGGCCCTCTCCGGTCCTGCCCGGCATCATCCCAGGCTACCGACATGGACACCCCGGCGCCAACAAACGGTAGAAGGCGTCCATCCTGGTAGAGTTGTCTCAGTTCCCTAATGTCGCTCATCGGCAAGAGCCCTTCTGCGCCACGAGTCGCGTGAGCGAATGGGTGTGTCGAATGTCGATGTGGGGGTGTACCTCGCTCAGATCGGAATCCGATGAAGCGAGTACCTGCCAGTCCGTGTAGAGATGCTCGTAGGCGCGATGCTCTATGAGGCAGGGATTGAGCCGTGGGTGAGCACCAAGCTCCTGGTACCGATCGTTGAGGGCGCACACAAGGTTGAAGCCTCCGACTCGAGTAGCTGCCTTAAAGCACCGCACACACTGTACAATCTGCTCTCTCGAGTCAAAGCAATGCAGAAGCCCATAGGCGATGACGAGATCGAAGTACTCGTGCCGAAGCTCGAGGCGCCGTATGTCCGCTTCCTCCCAGCGGATACCAGTGACCCCGTGGTGAATGCGTCTGGCCCTCTCCAGAGCTACGGCGGAGATGTCGACCGCCCAAACCACGGCCCCGTTCCGCGCACAAAACACGGCATTCTTACCTTCCCCGCATCCCGCATCAAGGACGTTGACTGGTCGAAACCCGGGAGCGATCGACTCGAGATGAAACAGCAGGCTCCCAGGCCTGTATCCCCACAGGCAGACGCTGCCGCGGTAGGCGTCGTCGTATCCGCCGTCCATCAGTTCTGTCGGTCGACCCCTAAGTTGGTCATGAGGTGACGGACCGTGGTGCGATAGGCGTCTAGGCCAGACCAATTGTAGAGTACCGCGTCTGCAAGGGAGATCATCTTCGACGCAGCCTCCAGCTCCACAGGCGCCTCCCGAATGCGGAGGAAGTGCTCGAGCTGCGGCTGGGCTGGAAACCGCGTCACATAGAATCGGAACGCCACGTCAGGCGGTGTATGGACGAAGGCGATGCCAAGTCGTCTTCTGCCCGCCAGAGCTTTCAATCGTTGGAGCGTGGACTCTTGTCTGATGCCATCGATAAGTACCCTATCGGAATCAGTCGCGCACACCGCCTGCCATATCGCGCTTGCCAGCCTGTCAGGGCCTCGCTTGGTACTGATGAACCGCCAGGCCCGAGTCTGGAAAGCTGTCCGCGGCGTTGTGGGAATCGGAGGAATTCCGAGCAAGGAGGCCAGCACTCGACCGCTGTTGATCTCGTGGTACCCGTACTCTTGCGTCAGCACGCGTGTTGCCTCTGACTTGCCGCTGGCTGCCGGTCCAAGGACGCAGAGGATGCTGGGTGGCTTTAGTGGTCGTCGTCTGCGGACGCGGTACGAGGGTTGGCTCTCAACATGCCGCGGGAACAACTCGCGCAGCACGAGCTGAGACCAATACTCGAAGTTTCGAAGCGGTATCTCGGCCGTACGAGGCTGTAGCCACCGCAGCTGGGTGATCGACTTCTCGCCTCGGGTGGGCGTCTTCCAGGCAC
>Ga0180063_1000295_pt1 | contig 13045 bp, 21 predicted proteins | sample EasRivT47_16_10D_FD_121776 | JGI IMG/M metagenome (GOLD analysis project Ga0180063, IMG submission 121776) | Soil microbial communities from meander-bound floodplain in the East River, Colorado, USA - East River metaG ERMLIBT47_16_10D | ecosystem: Environmental > Terrestrial > Soil > Floodplain ...
GCAGAAGTGCCGGCTCAGGGTGCGGCCGCTGTGCGTCGCCGAGTCGTCGTAGCGCCGGGTCGCCCCCTTCGTGATCTTGAAGCTGTCGGTCGGGACCACGGCGTTGACCGTGCCGCCGGTGCCGGAAGACTTCTGGCAGTTGGCGCAGTGGCAGGCGCGCAGCCCGCTCACCGGCGCGTCGATGCGGTAACGGATCGCGCCGCAGAGGCACCCTCCCGTGAGCGGTGACGTCATCCGCGCGGCCTGGTCCAGGTCTCGGACCACGCGAGCACGCAGCTCGACGAAGGCCGCCCGCCGCGCTCCTGCGGGAACACCTTGCCCGGCGCCGCCTGGCCGTTCACCGAAAGCTGCGCGGCTCGCGCCGGAATGAAGGTGCTGTAGACGCCGAGCGGGCGGTTCATCGCGCCCGGCGGCATGGTGAGGACGAACGGCGCCATGAAGTCCCACCACGTGAGAATGATCTCGTCCTCGCGAGAGACGATGCGCTCTTCGACGCAGCTCAGCGAATTTCCGCTGCGCTCGAATTTCGCATCCACGATGGGCAGCGACTCGTCGGCGAAGGGCTTGTGCAGCAGTGTTTCGATCGTCCGTTGCAGGAACCGAGCCACGCCGGCGTTGTCGGCATAGATGCGGGTTTTGTTCAGCAAGGCACTCTCGATGAACAAGGCGTGGCCCTGCCCGGCAGGCGACCACAGCACGCGCCAGTGGCTGACGCGCTCGGGGATCGTGTTGCCGCCGTCGTTCGAAAGGCGCACGAACGAGTTCTCCCCGGTCATCACCGGGTCGTGCGGGTCGACCATCCGCGGTTCGGCCATTTTGCGAGATTAAACTATTTGCCATGAACGTCGCCATACTCGATGACTACCACGACACGCTGCGCACGCTCGATTGCTTTCGCAAGCTCGCCGGCCACGACGTGAAGGTGTGGAACGACCACGTGCAGGACACCGACGCGCTCGCCGCTCGCCTGAAGGATGCCGAGGCGCTGGTCCTCATCCGCGAGCGGACCAGGATCCGCTCGCCCCTGCTCGAGCGCCTGCCGAAGCTCGGGCTCATCAGCCAGCGCAGCGTCTACCCGCACATCGACATCGACGCGTGCACGCGCCTGGGCGTGGTGGTGTCGTCGAACATGCACCCAGGCACCCCGTCGTATTCCACTGCCGAGATGACCTGGGCGCTCATCCTCGCCGCGGTGCGCGACATCCCGCAGCAAGCGGCGGCGCTCAAGGCGGGCAAGTGGCAGACCGGGGCAGGAACCACCCTGCGGGGAAAGACCCTCGGCATCTACGGCTACGGCCGCATCGGCGCGGTCGTGGCGGGCTACGGCCGGGCCTTCGGCATGGAGGTGCAGGTCTGGGCGCGCGAGGCGACGCGCGCCAAAGCCCGAGCCGACGGCTATGCCGTCGCGCCGAGCAAGGAAGCCTTCTTCGCCGGCTGCGACGTCATCACGCTGCACATGCGCCTGGTCGACGCGACTCGGGGCATCGTTACCGCCGCCGACCTGGCGCGCATGAAGCCGACGGCGCTTCTCGTGAACACGAGCCGCGCGCCGCTCATCGAGCCCGGCGCCCTGGTGAGCGCGCTAAGGGCCGGACGGCCGGGAAAGGCCGCCGTGGATGTCTACGAGGAAGAGCCGGTGACCGGCGGCAGGCATCCGCTGCTCGCGATGGACAACGTGATCTGCACGCCGCATCTCGGCTACGTCACGCGCGAGGAATACGAGGTCCAGTTCGCGGACATTTTCGACCAGGTCGTCGCCTTCGCCGCCGGCGCGCCGATCAACGTGGTCAATCCCGAGGTGCTCAAGAAACACCCTCGATGATGCGCAGGTCGCGCTCGACCGCGTCGCCCAAGACTCGCAGCGCCTCCTGGTAGCCCGGGCTGTCGTGCGCCTGGATCGCCGGCGCTGCAAGCTTCGCGTAAGCCGCGAGCTTGTCGGGGTTCTTGATCGCGCGGTAACAGACCACCCAGTAGGCCTTGGCCATGCGTCCTCTCCTTTTGTGCAGGGCAGAAACAATAGCACCCTCTCCCGCAGACGGGGGATTGACCCCGTTTCATCGTCAGCGGATATTGGGCAACGGGATTTTTCCAGCGCTTTGCCAAACGGGAGGTAGCCATGGCAGCTCCAGCGACGAATCGTCTCGTTTTCCTGCTCGGTTCTCTTCTCGCCTGCTCGCCGGGAATTGCGCTCGGCGATCCCGGCGCGAAAGTCGTCGATTGCTCGCGCGGCGAGAGCATCCAGCGCCACATCGACCAGCGAAACCCGGATCATGCGCTTACGCTCGTCATCCGCGGCATCTGCGCCGAGAACGTCACCATCAAACGGGACGACGTGACGCTCGTCGGCGAGGGCGGCACGGTCAACGGGACCATCAGCATCATCGGCGCAACGCGCGTGCTCATCCGCAGCCTCGCGGTGAGCAGCCCGACCGGCGCCGGCATCTCGGGCACCGACAACGCCGCCTTCACGGTGCAAGATTCGAACCTTGAGCGCAACGCAACCGAGGGTGTGATGGTCCGCAACGGCGCGCACGCCACGCTGCGGCGCAATCGCCTCGCCGACAACGGCGTGGCCGGACTGCCTGACACCGGCCGCGGCATCCACGCGACGCACGGGGGCTCGGTCGATGCGGAGGACAACACGATCATCGACAATCGCTCCGACGGCGTCGGCGTGTACAACAACAGCTACGCGCGCCTGGTGCGGAACACTATCGAGCGCAACGGCAGGGCCGCCGCCGGCGACGCGGGCGTGCAGCTAGGCCGCTCACGGGCACGCGCCGGCGGCAACATCATCCGGAACAACACTGGGGCCGCGGCTCTCGCCGTCGGCAACAACAGTGACTACCGCACCGGAACTGGCCTGAACGCGGTCACCTTCCCGGACAACGAGTTTCCCTTCGACATCATCGAGCACCCCGTTGGGCCGAACCTCTTCGCCATCGACGTCAACAACGCGAGCTTCGGCGACTTCCGGCAGGTGGACATCACCGGATCGGTCAGCGTCGGCGCCATGAGCATGGTGCAGGTGCGCGGCGATGATGTGGGGCCGGACCTGCGCTGCTCCACGATAAACGTTCCCGCCGGCGGGGGAGTAGGGGTCAACAGCCGCGGGCTGCTGCGACTTCGGTTCACCAAGGTAACGCCCCCGTTGCCAATGAACCCGAACATCGAGGTGCAGAGCGTCTGCCCGTTGCCGTAGCGTCGGCTAACGCCGGAAGCGCTGCCAGGTCTCTTCCTGTTCCGACAGGAAGCGCGTGATGCGGATGCGCTCGAGGCTCGGCAGGACGAAGTCCATCCAGCCGAGCGACGGGTGGCGGATCTCGAGGAGGGTGCCGCCCGAGAACGGATGCAATTCCGTCGCGTAGCGCGGGTTGTGCAGCGCGCCGGGGTGCACCTGCGGCGGCTCCTGCGACACGGGCGGGGACATCTCGGCGCGGACCTCGGCCAGGAGCTGGATCAGGGCGTCGAGATGCTCGGCGCGCCATTCCTGCCGCCCGGGCAGCGAGAAGCGGGCGCGGGACTTGTCCGCGTCCAGCCATTCCACTACGACGTTGAACATGGGGTCCTCCGGGGTTGCCAAAAAATACGCCGGATCGGCGGCTGCGTCTATCATCGTTCCCATGACCGCACCGGACGCCGTTTCGCTCACCAAGTCGCTGCTGCGCTTCGACACCATCAACCCGCCGGGGCGCGAGCGCGATTGCGCGCGCTTCGCCGGCGCCATGCTGCAGGAGTGGGGCTTCTCGGTCGATTATTTCGAATATCAGGAAGGCCGCACGAGCGTCGTCGCCCGGGCCGGCGGCAGCGACCGGAAAGCGCCGCTCTGCCTCACCGGCCACCTCGACGTCGTGCCGCTCGGCGCGCGGCCGTGGACCAGGGATCCGTTCAACGGCGAAACCGACGGCGACAAGCTCTACGGGCGCGGCGCGTCCGACATGAAGGCGGGAGTGGCCGCGATCCTGCTTGCCGCAAGAAGTTGTTCAAGGAGCCTTAACCACACACCCGGAATTGTGGTCGTCCTGACCGCGGCAGAGGAGGGCGGCTGCATCGGCTCGGCGCAGCTCGCGAAGACCCAGCTCCTGGGAAGCGCGGGCGCGATGATCGTCGGCGAGCCGACGTCGAACTATCCGCTCGTCGGGCACAAGGGCTCGATCAAGTTCCACGCGCGTTTTCGCGGCGTGTCGGCGCACGGCTCGATGCCCGAGCTCGGCGTGAACGCGATCTACAAGGCGGCGAAAGCCCTCGCCAGGCTGGAAGCGTTCGATTTCGCGACGCCGACCCATCCCGTCATGGGCAAGCCGACGCTCAACGTCGGCACGATCGAGGGCGGCAACACGGTGAACGCGGTGCCGGATGCGGCGAGCATCGGGGTGGATATCCGCACCGTGCCTGGCATGGATCATGAAGATGTTTTGAAAAAAATAAGAACTTCAATTCCAGAGGCCGAGCTCGACGTGTTCTCGAATCTCAAACCGGTCTGGACCGCGCCGCAGCAGGAATGGATCCAGCGCGTGTTCGAGATCTGCAAGCCGTACCTGAGCGAGCCGCCGGCCGCGCGCACCGCGCCGTACATGACCGACGCGGCGAACCTGCTGAAGGTCTACGCCGGCGCGCCGACGGTGGTGCTCGGCCCGGGCGAGGCGGCGATGGCGCACCAGACCGACGAATACGCAAGCCAGGAGCGCATCCGCCAGTCGGTCGCCATCTACGAGTCCCTGATCCGGGACTGGTGCCGCCCGTGAAAGACGTACTGGACCGAGCCGTTGTCCATCTTGATCTCGAGGCGCTGCATCGGCTCGGCCGAGCTGCCCGCGCCGGCCGCGACCGGCGCCGCAAACACCTGCTGCACGGTGCCGTTGCCCGCGGCGTAGGGATGGACGTTGGTGACGATGTTGGCTCCGGGTTGCGCCGGGCCCCCGGTCTGAGGCGGGGTGCTGCACGCGCCCAGGGTGACAACTGCGGCGGCGACGGCGACGACTGCGAACGGGACAAATCTGGTCATGGCGATCCTCCGGTTGGAATAGCGCTTTTCAACCAGCAAGCGCCGTTCCGGTCAGTAAACTGCCTGTCCGAGATGACGAAGGAGCGCACATGCGTCGATACCTCTTGCTGGCGTTGGTCGTTTTTGCGGGCGCGGCCGAAGCGCAGGAACAGCCGCGCATTCCCACTCCGGACGAACAGGCGTTCGCCAGGCTGCCGCAGGACGTGCAGGGATTGCTGGCCGGGCTTCCGGCGCGCGAAGCGCTGCAGAAATACGACTACGCGAGACAGAACCTGATCGCGCTCGGCGCGCCGAACCCCTCGCCGGAGCGGCTGCGCGCGCAGATCGAGGCGGTGCTGGCGCCGCGCTACGCGGCAGTGCAAAGCGCAAGCGCGGGCGCGACGAGCTTCCCGCCGCTCAGTCCGCTCGTCCCGGCGATTTCTTTCGAGTATCGCTAGGCGGCCGGGTCGCGCCGGAGGCGGCCTCGCGCTCCTGCTTCAGGCAATCCTCGCGGATCTCGAAAAGGCAGACCTCATCATCGTCGGCGGCGGAAACACGTTTCAGCTGCTGCGCGAATGCCGCGCACGTGGCCTGCTCGAAGTCATGCGGGGAAAAGTAAAAACGGGTTCTCGATACCTCGGCTGGAGCGCCGGCGCCAATCTCGCGTGTCCCACCCTCAAGACGACGAACGACATGCCGATCGTGGATCCGGGCGGGCTGGATGCGCTCGGGCTGAGCTGCCGGTGATCGCGCTGCCCAGCTCGCGCCGGGAAAATTGCCGCCGCTATTCGGCGACAGCGCGTAGCCGTTCGCTTCCAGCAGTTTGCGACAAACGACGCTTGGCAGGCGCTTGCCTGCTGGCTACGCTTGCGCCAAGTTTCGAAGATACGGAGGAGCGAGCATGGACGGAGCGAGCGTATTTCGCCTGATCTCTCTGATTCCCGAGCGCGCCCCGCGCAGCCAGCGCGGCAGCCTGTTCAACGGCGACGGCTCGGCCAAGATGGACCTGCTGTGCCGGTTCCTGCACTGGATGGGCCCGTTGAACTGCCTCAGCAAGGAAGAACAGCAGGTTCTGGGCGTGCGCGCCGGCGGCGGAAGGTCCCCGGTCGAGGGAGAAGAACCCGGAGAAGAGCCCGTCGAAATCGACGACGAGATCGAGGAGACCCCCGTCAGGTCGCCGCAGGCGGGAACGCAGATTGCTGCATAGCCGCTACCGTTGAACGTACGGAGGCAGTCATGCTGAGCTGGGCCATCGCTTTCTTCATCCTCGCGCTCGTCGCCGCCTTCTTCGGCTTCGGCGGCATCGCATCCAGCGATCTCTTTTAGCTTTATCTAAAAAGAGAATCGATCTGGCCTCGGCTGAGGCCGATGTCCTTCAGCGTGCGGTCGCTCAGGGCGCGCAGCTCGGTGCGCGAGCGCGCCGCCGCCCAGGCGGCGAACAGTCTTTTCAGGAGCGAGATCATGGAAGGCACTATGCGCCCTCCCGTGCGCGCGCCTCAAACGGTCATTCCGAAGGCACGTCATGCAAAACCGGAATGCTAGGGGACCTTCAGGAACAGCGTGACGAGCGGGCTCGCGCCGCGCTGCGCGCTCCAGTGGCCGTGGACCCCGGGGTCGAAGCTCGCGCCTTCGGGCAGCGTGTCCGCGGAGAAGAAGTGCTCGCCGGGCCTGAACACGCGCGAGCTGCCGTCCTGCAGGCCGATCGCCATCTCGCCCGCGAGGATGAACACCCATTGCGGCTGCGGGGTGCAGTGCCACTGGCTGCGAAAGCCCACCGGGCTGTGGCGAAGCTGATAGCCCGCTGACGGGAAAACTTTCGACAGCATGGCCTGCGGGTTGCCTTGCGGCAGCGCGACCGGCTCCTCGCGCCATTTCGCGCGGCCGTCGGCTGCGGTGTAGAGCACGACCTTGGTGAAATTCATGGGTATGTCCTTTGCACGAGCTTACCTGCTGTCACACCAAAAGGAGCCTTTCATGACCCCGGTGATCGACCCGACCGCCGAGGAGGCGTACTGGGCGGAGAATTACAGGCGCGCGCCGGCTACCGACACCGAGCCTCTCGAAGGCTCGCATTAGGATCCAAGGCCCGCGCAAGCGGGCTTTTTTTGGGAGGAGAGCGACCGATGAGGATGAAATGGATCGCGACCGGGCTGCTGGTCCTGGCAGCTTTCGTCTACGTCGTTTCGGAAAAATTCGATTACTACTACCTCGCTGCCTTCAGCGAGGCCGCCATGGTCGGCGCGCTCGCCGACTGGTTCGCGGTGGTGGCGCTGTTCCGCCGTCCGCTCAACCTCCCGATCCCGCACACGGCGATCATCCCGCGAAACAAGGAAAGAATCGCGCGCGGGCTTTCCGAGTTCATCCAGACGAATTTCCTGTCCTCCGCCGCGGTGGTGCAGCGCATCGCCGAGTTCCGTCCGGCGCACACGCTGTGCCGGTGGCTGTTGCAGCCCGCAAACACCGACACGGTCGCGGCTTATGCCGCGCGCTTCGTCGCGTACGCGCTCACCGCGGTCGACGACGAGCGCGTGCAGCGCTTCCTGCACCGGAACATCACCGGCATGCTGAAAAGCGCCGATCTTGCGGCGGCGGCCGCCCAGCTGCTCGACATCCTGACCGAGAACAAGCGCCACCACGCGCTCCTCGACGCCGCGCTCAACGGGCTCGACGACCTCCTGGCGAAGGAGGAGACGCAGCGCTTCATCGCCGTCGAAGTCGGCAAGAGCGCGCCGCTGCTGAAGAAGATCAGCGACTGGTTCCAGCTCCAGCTCGACGAGCGCGCGGCGCTCAAGATCGCCGAGCTGGCCATCGCCAAGATCCACGAGGTGCGCGAGGACCGCGGGCACGAGCTGCGCAAGCGCTTCGACGACTATGTCTCGGGTTTCATCCTCCGGCTGAAGCAGGATCCGGCCACGCGCGACGCGGTGCGGCGGATCCAGGACGAATTGCTCGACAGCCCGGCGCTCGGAAACTACATCGGCGGGCTGTGGCAGGAATTCCGCGGCTGGCTTGGCGAAGATCTATCTCGTGTGCCCTCGATCACGCACGAGCGGATCGCAGCAATGGTGCGCGACTTCGGCGCGCGCCTGGAGGCCGACCGCGACATCCGGCAGTGGATCGACGATCAGATCCTCACCGCGATCCCGCCGCTGGTCGACGAGCACCGCGCGAAGATCGGCCGCTTCGTCGAGGACCAGATCAACGGCTGGCAGGAGAAGAAGCTGGTGGAGGAGCTCGAGGGTCACATCGGCCCCGACCTGCAGTACATCCGCATCAACGGCACGCTGGTGGGCGGCCTGGCGGGGCTCGCGATCGCCGCGTTCACGCAGCTCGCGCGATGAGCTTTTCCGTGTCTGGCGCGGCCGACGTCGCGTTTTCCTTCATTGTAAATAAGGCCCTAGCGCAGCTCGAAGCGTGTATAAGAGATCGATGAAGATCTGCGAGATCCGGCACGTCAAGCACAAGGGTTCGTTCCGCTGGAAATGGCGGCATGTCGGCGCCGACGGCAAGGTCCGGGAGTCGGCCGAAAGCTATTCGCTGTACTACGAATGCGTAGTCGCCGCGCGCGCGAGCGGCTACGAGCCGCAGCTGAAGTGCGCGTGATGCTCTGGCAGCGTCCGGCGCGCCCGCTCGTCTCGCGCTTGCGCGCGTTCGAGATGCGCGGCGTGCTGCTGAAGCATCCGTCGCGAAGCTGGAGCGGGGTGCGCGCCGACGACGGCGCGGTCGTGCTCGCGCTCTGGGCGGACGATATCCTCAGCGACGAGCAGGGCTCGAGCTGCCTGCTGTGGTCGCCGCATACGACGGGCGCGCACCTCCCGATCGAGGGCCCGTTCAGCGAGGAGAGGCTCGGCCACTGCCGGCTCGCCCTGCGTCACGGCGGCGCCGAAGGCCTGCTGGTATACGGCGATAGCGCCGCGGTCGATCCGGACATCCTGCTCGCGCTTCGCGTCGTGGAGCGCGAGAGCGAATACTGGGCGAGATGGGGCTCGGTGACGCGGCTTGCCGGCCGGCGCGCTCCCGAATCGCCTCGCGCGTCTCTCCGTCAGGCTTGCGGTTGAGCGCCTGCTCGGCGGCGGGCAGGTAGCCTAGCGGCTGCGGTACTTGTCGATCGCGCCGCGCGCGAGGGACATGCCGTGCCCGGGCCGGTCGGGGATGCGGAAGCGGCCGCCCTTGCACTCGGGCAGCGCCTCGAACAGATCGGGCGGCGCCCAATCCATGAACTCCACCAGGAAGCCGTTGGCGAGCGCGCCCACGACGTGCAGCGAGATCTCGTGCACGACGTGCGGCGACACAGCCACGCCGTGCGCCGCGGCGAGGTGGCCGATCTTGAGCGTCTCGCTGAAGCCGTTGGCGCGGCACACGTCCGGCATCAGATACCGCGCCGCCTTGCGCTCGATCAGCTCGCGGAACTCGTAGCGCGTGTAGTTGTTCTCGCCTGTTGCAACCGGAATTCTTATTTTGCCGGCGACTTCTGCGCACGCTGCCATGTCATCTGCCAACACAGGCTCCTCGTACCACACGAGGTCGAGGTGCTCGAGCGCCGCGGCCTGGCGCAGGTTGCCGAGCACGTCGAGGCGCTGGTTGACGTCGACCATCAGGCGCACGCCCGGGCCTAGAGCGCGCCCCACTGCTTCCACGCGCGCGCGGTTCGCCTTCGGGTCGGGATCGTGGATCTTCATCTTGTAGTACTTGCAGCCGAAGCTCGCGTACTTCTCGGCTTCGCGCACCAGGTCGTCGACGCTGTACTTCGCCCAGCCGCCGCTGCCGTAGCACGCGATGCGGTGGCGCATCGCGCCCCACACCTTGTACAGCGGCTTGCCGAGCGCCTTGCCGGCGATGTCCCACAGGCCGATGTCGAGCGCCGAGAGCGCGTACGCCGCCACGCCGTGCTTCTTCATTCCTGGGTCGAGACGCCACATCTTTTCCCACAGGTACTCGACGTAGAGCGGGTCCTCGCCGATCAGCGCGGGCTTGAAGCGCGCCTCGAGGTAGGCATGCACCGCCTCCGCGCCGCCGCCGCCGAACACGAGGCTGTAGCCCAGGCCGCGGATTCCCTGGTCGGTGCTGATCTGGGCGACGACCAGCTTGTGCTGCGGGTACTGCAGCGCCATCGGCTTCGGCGTGGGGACCGTCAGGACGCAGCTGTCGATGGCGGTGACCTTCATGGCCCGCCGATGCTAGCCTACTTTTTGGGTTTTTCTTTCTTGTCCTTCTTGGGTTCCGGGGCGTTGGTGCCGCCGGCCGCGGCATTGCCCGCGTTGCTACCTGTCGGCTTCAGCTTGATCTTGGTGTTCGCGTCGATCCAGACGAAGCCGTTGTCATTGTTCGCCGCAGCAACGCTGAAAGACACGGCGGCGAGACTGAAAAGCAGAACGCGGAACATCGCCGAGGCGGCGCAAGTATCGTGCCTATAATCGAAACGTTGCTGAACCCCCTCAAGCAAAGGCTCTCGCGCGGCGCGCTCGGCGTGATCGCCGCGGCGAAATATCCGCCGCTGGGCAGCCGCGGCCTTTCCACCGGCCTCGCGCATCTCGCCTTCCGCACGGTCCCCGCCGCCGAGGCGTTGCCGGCGCTGAACGAGGCGACGATGGTGATCGTGCAGCTCGAGTCGGCGGCCGGGCTCGAGGCGATCGAGGACATCGTCGCGGTCGACGGCGTCGACAGGGTGCTCATCGGCACCAACGACTTCCTCGCCGACCTCGGCCGCCCCGGCGAATACGACCATCCCAAGGTGCGCGAAGCGTACGAGCGCACCATCGCGGCCTGCCGCAAGCGCGGCAAGCATGTCGGCGTCGGCGGCCTGGGCTCGCGGCCCGACCTCGTGCAGCAGTACGTCGCCATGGGCGCGCGCAGCAGGTGAGGAATCTCAAGCTTTGAAAGTCCCGCCCGGGGCGTGCGATTGCCACGTGCATGTCTTCGGCCCGGCGGCGCGCTATGCGTTCGCGCCGGACCGTACTTACACGCCGCCGGATGCCTCGATAGGTGACCTTTTGAAATTACAGAAGCACTTGGGCTTCGAGCGCGTGGTGATCGTGCAGCCGAGCGTCTATGGCACCGATAACTCGTGCACGCTCGATGCATTGAAGGAATTGGGCGGCCGGGCGCGCGGCGTTGCAGTGATCGACGCAAGCACTTCACTTGAAGGCATGCACGAAGGCGGCATACGCGGCGTGCGCGTCAACCTGCAGACCGGCGGCCTGGATGACCCAAGGCTCATCGAGGAAGCCGCGCGGCGCGTCGCCCCCCTCGGCTGGCACGTCCAGACCTTTACGCGCATTTCCATCCTGAAAGGCCTGAGCGCCTTGCCCGTGCCGCTCGTCGTCGATCACTTCGGGCTCCCCGCCGAGCGGGCCGACGTCGAATATCTGGGCGATCTCTTGAAAAGCCAGAACGTGTACGTGAAGCTCTCCGGCACTCACCGCCTGCCGATGGATCCCGGCCCGGTGGTGCGCGCCCTGGTCGCCGCGAACCCGGAGCGCTGCCTGTGGGGCAGCGACTGGCCGCATCCGGCCAGCGGTCCGCGCAATCCGCAGGTCGTGCAGCCCTTCGACCGGATCGACGATGTCGCGTCGCTCGAGCGCTTGCACGGCTGGGTGGGCGATGCGGCGCTGTTTCGCAAAATCCTCGTCGACAACCCGGCGCGGCTTTACGATTTCTAGGTGAACGCGCAGCCCATCGAGACGCAAGTCTTCGCCGAGGTGCCGGCGCGGCTGCGCAAGAGCGGCACGCCCCCCGAGCGCCTCGCCGCCGGCAAGAGCGCTACGCCGGCGGGATCCTTTCTCGAGGGACCGGTGTTCGACCGCGCCGGAAATCTGTACGTGGTGGACCTGGCCTGGGGCCGCATCTTCAAAGTCGATTCGAAAGGCGAATTCGACGTCGTCATCGAATACGACGGCGAGCCGAACGGCCTCGCGCTCCACAGGGACGGGCGCCTCTTCATCGCCGACCACAAGCACGGAATCCTTTGCCTCCGGGACGGCAAGACGCTGCCCGTGGTGTCGCGCTACCACCAGCAGGCGTTCAAGGGCGTCAACGACTTGATTTTCGATTCCGAAGGTAATCTGTTCTTCACCGACCAGGGCGTGACCGACCTCGCCGATCCGACGGGCTGCGTCTACCGCCTCGGTGTGGACGGAAAGCTGGCGCAGCTCGCGAACTGCATCCCAAGCCCGAACGGGTTGGTTCTCGATGGAAGGACGTTGTACGTGGCGGCGACACGCGCCAACGCCGTATGGCGGCTTCCCATCGCCCCCGACGGCAGGGTCGTGCGCATGGGCGTCTTCATCCAGCTCTCCGGCGGCCGCGGGCCCGACGGCATGGCGATGGACGAATCCGGCGGCCTCGCGGTGGCGCACCCCGATTTCGGCGCGGTGTGGATCTTCAGCCACCGCGGCGAGCCGCTCTACCGGGTCAATAGCTGCAAGAGCGACCTGGTCACGAACGTGGCGTACAAGGGAAACGAGATCTACATCACCGACTCCGGCAGTGGGTGCGTCCTGCGCGCGAAGGTCCCGACACCTGGGAGAAAGCTTTTCTCGCATCTATGAAGACAATACTTTTTCTTCTTGCTTTGACGGTGGGGACGGCAAATGCCTTTCCCACGAAACCCGTAAAGATCATCGTCGCGTTTCCGCCCGGCGGCGGAACCGACATCGTGGCGCGCGCCGACGCCGACGGCCACACGCTGTTCATGGCGACGATGGGCAACATGACCGCGAACCAGCACCTCTACCCGAGGATGGCGCTCGATCCGCTGCGCGCGTTCGCCCCCATCACCAAGGTGGTGGACGTGCACTTCGTGTTCATCGCCAACCCGTCGCTGCCCGCGGACAACGTGAAGGACCTGATCGCGCTGGCGAAGAAGCGTCCCGGCGAGCTGCACTACAGCTCCTCCGGTCCCGGCGGCGCGCCGCACCTCGCGATGGAGCTCTTCAAGCGCCAGGCCGGCATCAATCTCACGCACGTGCCCTACAAGGGCAGCGGGCCGGGAATGAACGATCTTCTCGGCGGCCGCGTGATGATGACCATGGACAGCCTGCTGCAGTCGTTGCCGCACATCAA
>Ga0180063_1000297_pt1 | contig 13024 bp, 12 predicted proteins | sample EasRivT47_16_10D_FD_121776 | JGI IMG/M metagenome (GOLD analysis project Ga0180063, IMG submission 121776) | Soil microbial communities from meander-bound floodplain in the East River, Colorado, USA - East River metaG ERMLIBT47_16_10D | ecosystem: Environmental > Terrestrial > Soil > Floodplain ...
CTGGCGAAGGAGCCCTGGACCTGGCAACGCGTGCTCTCGAGACGGTTGTTCCCGGACCGGGAGCGCCTGACCGAGATCGAGACGACCCTCTATCGACGCGAGTGGCTCACGCCCGTCCTGCCCTCGAACCACCTACACAGGCTCCGCCAGGCATACTGAGCCCCCGAGCGTCAGTCCCGCGGCGCGGGGACTGGCCACACCCCTTCTTCGATCGCCGCACAGTCACCCACGATCCGCAAACCGGTCCTGTCACGTCAACAGTCTCGGCTGCAAACGCAACAACCTGGACACCACCATGAAACGAGACCGCCACGGTCCCGCGCGATCGAGCGCCGGGATGTACCCTCTCGATGAGACCCATCGGAGGCCGTGCTGTGGGCGCTCATCCGACGATCGAGCAGATGCTGGAGCGCCAGGCGCGGCTCCAGGAGTTGCGCGACCGCGCCGCGGAGCAGGGCGGCGCGGAGGCGCGCCGGGCGCTCGCGCACCGGGACGAAGGACCGTGGATCAGCATCTCGAAGCAGGCCGGGACGGGCGGCCTCGAGATCGCGCAGAGCTTGGCCGCGGAGCTCGGGTGGCAGGCGTTCGACCGCGAGATCCTGACCGCGATCGCCGAGCACACCGAGCGTCGCGAGGTCGTGCTCTCGCGCTTCGACGAGCGGGCGATCGGGGCGTTCGACGACTACGTGGGCCAGCTCCTCGTGCCCGGTGACCCCGGGCGCTTCGCCTACTGGCGCGAGCTGGTGCGGACGATCTGGGCCCTGGCCCGGCGCGGGAACGTCGTGCTCGTCGGTCGCGGCGCGCACTGGATCCTGAAGCGCGAGTTCGGCCTCAGCGTGCGCCTGGTCGCGCCGGCGGAGTTCCGCAGCGCCGAGGTGGCCCGCGCGGGCGGATTGACGCTGCCCGCCGCGCGGCGACAGATGGAGCGCGAGGACCTGCAGCAAGCCCACTTCGTGCGCAAGGTGTTCGGTCGCGCCGTCGACGATCCCGAGGGCTACGACCTCATGCTCAACGTCGCCACGCTCGGCCCGAGCGCGACCGTGCGCACGATCGGCGACGCGCTGCGGCACAAGCTGGCATAATCGCCGCGCCCCATGGCGTCGCTCCTCGAGAGCCTGCTCGATCATCCCCGACTCGGCCCGCTGGTCGCGCATCGCCGTCGTCTCGACGGTCGAGCCGCGGAGTGGGGCCAGCCGCAGCGGCCGCTTCCGTCCGAGCTCGCCGACGCGCTTGCCGCCGAGGGCATCGAGCGGCTCTACGAGCACCAGGCGCGCGGGCTCGACCTCGTGCGCGAAGGGGCGGACGTGCTGGTCGCCACACCGACCGCGTCGGGCAAGAGCCTGGTCTTCGCGATGGCCGTGCTCGAATCGTTCCTCGAGCGCCCGCGTGGACGGGCGCTGTTCCTGTATCCGACGAAGGCCCTGGCGCAGGACCAGCTGGCCGGGTTCCGCGCGCTCGCCGCCGGGCTGGGCGGGATCCGCCCCCCGCGATTCGAGATCTACGACGGCGACACGCCGCCCGACCTGCGCCGCCGGATCCGCGCCGATCCGCCCGAGGTGCTGATCACCAACCCGGACATGCTGCACCTCGGCATCCTGGCGCACCACGCCGAGTGGGACGGCTTCCTGCGTGAGCTGCGCTTGGTCGTGCTGGACGAACTGCACGTCTACCGCGGACTGTTCGGCGCCCACGTGCACCACATCCTGCGCCGCCTCGACCGCGCCTGCGGCCTGCGCGGCGTGCGGCCGCGCATGATCGCGGCCTCGGCGACGATCGGCAACCCGGCCGAGTTTGCCGAGCGCCTGCTCGGCCGGGAGGTCCGGGTCGTGAGCGGCTCGGGCGCGCCGCGCGCACCGAAAGACGTGCTGTTTCTCAATCCGATCGGCGTTTCCCCGTACACGGTCGCGGTGCGGGTGCTGATCGAGTGCATCCGCGCCTCGAGGCGGACGATCGCGTTCGCCAAAGCGCGTCGCGTGACCGAGCTGCTGTACCAGTGGCTGGTTCAAGCCGAGCCCGGGCTCGCCGATCGTGTCGCACCGTACCGCGCGGGCTATCTCCCCGAGGAGCGCCGGCGGATCGAGGCGCACCTGTTCCGCGGCGACCTGGCCGCGGTGCTCGCGACGAGCGCGCTCGAGCTGGGCATCGACGTCGGCGGCCTCGACGCGTGCGTGCTCGTGGGCTACCCGGGCTCGCTCGTCTCGTCGTGGCAGCGCATCGGCCGTGTCGGACGGGAGCAGCGCGACGGGCTCGTCGTGCTCGTGGCCCTCCCCGACGCGCTCGACCAGTACCTGGTCCGTCACCCGCAGCGCTTCTTCGACGGCACGTTCGAGAGCGCGACGCTCGACCCATGGAACCCGCTGGTGGCGGGCCGGCACCTGCCCTGCGCGGCGGCCGAGGCGCCACTCGGGCGCGAGGAGCTGGGTCGCTGGGGCCCCGCGGCGGCGGGGATCGTGGAAGATCTGGTGCGCGAGGGCCGGCTCGTCGAAGACGCCGATGGCTCCAGGCTCTACTCGCTGCGCCGCCGCCCGCACCGCGAGGTCAGCGTGCGCTCGGCGGGCGAGCCGTTCGTGATCCTCGATGCGAGCTCGGATCGCCCGCTCGGCGCGGTCGATGGCACGCGCGTGCACCACGAATGCCACCCCGGCGCGGTGTACCTGCACGGCGGGCGGTCGTTCGTGATCGAGGAGCTCGATCTGGAGCGTCGGCGCGTCGTCGCACGGAAGGCCGCCGTCGATTACTACACGGTCGTGCTCGGCGACAAGGAGACGGAGATCCTCGACCGCTCGGACGCGCGGCGCGTCGGGGCCTTCACGGTCGGTCTGGGGCGGCTGCGCGTGACGGTCCGGGTGCGCGAGTATCAGAAGCGCAGGCTGTTCGACGGCGAGACGATCACGAGCCATCCGCTCGCCGTCCCGCCGCGCGTGTTCGAGACGGTTGGTCTGTGGATCGAGCTTCCGCCCGATCTCCCCGCGGCATTCACCGAGCGACGGCTGCACTTCATGGGCGGGATCCACGCTGCGGAGCACGCGACGATCGGCCTGTTTCCTCTGCTCGCGATCGCCGACCGCGACGACCTGGGGGGCATCTCCTACACCGGTCACCCGCAGACCGGCACGCCGGCGATCTTCATCTACGACGGAGTGCCGGGCGGCGCGGGTCTGGCCCGACAGGCGTTCACGGGTCTCGAGCGACTGCTCGGCGAGACGGCCGATCTCGTCGAGCGCTGTCCGTGCGAGGACGGTTGCCCGGCGTGCATCCAGTCGCCCAAGTGCGGGAACGGCAATCGGCCGCTCGACAAGGCCGCCGCGGCCCTCGTGCTGGGTCTCGCGACCGGCCGCTCCACGCTCGAGTCGCTCGGCGTCGAGCCGCTCGATCGGCCGCTCGACGCGCCGATCCCGCGCTACCGCCCATCGCCCGCGCCGGCCGAAGGGGTCGATGCGTCACGGCGACACGGGGTCCGTCGCGCCGGGAACCTCGATGCCGAAGCGGCGCGGCGGATGCGCGACGACGCGCTCGAGCCGGGCGGCGCGAGCGGTCGCACCGTGATCCTCGATCTCGAGACGCAGCGCGGGGCCGAGGAGGTCGGGGGCTGGGGGCAGGTCGAGCGGATGGGGCTCGCGATCGCGGTCGTCTACGACGAATCCGGCGGCGAGTACCGAGCCTATCGCGAATCCGAGGTGGATCGGTTGCTCGTCGACCTGGCGCTCGCCGACCGCGTCGTCGGGTTCAACATCGACCGCTTCGACCTGCGGGTGCTCGCCCCGTACTGCACGTTCGACCTGGCGCGCATCCGCACCGTCGATCTGCTGTGGGAGATCCACCGCCGGCTCGGGTTCCGCCTGTCGCTCGGCCATCTGGCGGAGGTCAATCTCGGCGAAGCAAAATCGGCGAGCGGCTTGGCGAGCCTGGCCTGGTGGCGCGAGGGGCGCGTCGACCTCGTCGAGGAGTACTGTAGGAAGGACGTCGAGCTGACCCGGCGACTGTGGGAGCTGGGCCGGCGCCAGGGCTTCCTGTTGTACCGCGACCACGCGGAGCGCACGGTGCGGGTGCCGGTCGCCTGGTGAGGGGTGCTTGAGACGCGATCGCGACGGACGCAGATTCGGGCTCCTGGCGGGGCTGGCGCTGGTTGCACTCGCGGCCGGATGCTCGCCGCGCCCGAACGGCGCGATGGTCTCGATCCCGCCGCCTGACGGCTGGCGCGAGCGGCTCCTCGCGTATCGCGCGGACAAGGATCGGCTGTTCCGCGAGGCCAGCGACAGCCCGCTCTTGCCCGAGGATCGGCCGGGGTTCCGCGGGCTCTCGTACTGGGATCCCGATGCGCGGTACTACTTCGTGGGCACGCTGCATCCGTACGTCGAGCCCGTGCGGTTCGAGATCGTCTCGACCGCGGGGACGCGGCGCCCGTGCGAGAAGCTGGGCTGGATCGCCTTTCCGATCGAGGGTCAGCAGCAGCGGCTCGAGGTGTACCGTCTGCTCGACGGCGGGGGCGGTCTGTTCCTCCCGTTCGCCGACGCGACGACCGGACACGAGACGTACCCCGCGGGTCGCTACATCGATCTGGTCGGACCCGACGGCGGGCCGTACGTTCTCGACTTCAACACGGCCTACAACCCGTCCTGCGCCTACGGCGCGCCCGAGCGGTTCCAGTGTCCGGTCACGCCGCCCGAGAATCGCTTGCGTGTGCCGATCGCGGCCGGCGAGCGCGGCTTCAAGGAGTCACGTACGGCGCGCCAGGCGGGGGCGTGATCTCCGCGCGCTCGAGCGAGGGCGACGTCGCCGGGATCGTCACGCGCTGCCGAATCGTCCTCGGCTCGCTCGCCTGCGCGCCCGTGATCGTCGCGGGCGTGCTGTCGGCCGTCGACTTGCGCGCGCCCGTCGGCCCGCTCGCGCTGCCTGCCGCGCTCGCCGGTGCCGTGGCGCCGGTCGTCGCATTGCGGCTGCTCGCTCGTCTGCGCTCCAGCGTGCCCGCGGGCACCACGCTCGAGCTCCGCGGCGAGCGTTACCTGACCGCGCTGCTCGTGGCGGTCGGCGTCACCGAGGCCGCCTCGCTCGCCGGCGTCCTGATCGCCGAGTTCACCGCCGAGCCGCTCGCGCTCCTCGGCCTGGCGACGCACGTTCTGCTGGTCGGCGTGCTGTGGCCGACCGACGAGCGCTTCGCCGCGTTTCACGGGGACCGTGACGCAGCGTGAGGGGGAGCGGCACCCCGCCGGGCGCCGCTCCATCTTCCTCGTCGGCTTCATGGGAGCCGGCAAGTCGAGCGCAGGCGCTGCGCTGGCACGGGAGCTCGATCGGGCGTTCGTGGACACCGACGAGCTGGTCGAGCGCGCGGAGCGCCGATCGGTCGAGCGCATCTTCCTCGAATCGGGCGAGGAGTACTTCCGCGCCGCCGAATGGGATGCACTGTCCGCGCTCGACACGGGGCCCGGCCTGGTCGTGGCCTGCGGCGGCGGGCTGTTCTCGAATCACGCCACGCGCCGCTGGATCGCCGCACGAGGATGGACCGTGTGGATCGACGTGCCCCTGACGATCGTGCGCGCGCGGTTGGCCGGTGACGGCGCCCGGAGACCCGTCTGGCTGGCCGACGATCCCGTCGGCCAGCGAGTGCTATTCGAGAAGCGTCGGGCGACGTACGCGCTGGCCGCGGTTCGCGTCGACGGCAGCAGCGGGTCGCCCGAGGAGGTCGCGCGCCGGATTCGGGATGGATTGCCAGAACTTCCCTGTTGATTCCCCGGACGAGATGTTGATACTACGCACGGGTTCCCTGGAGGCTTACGGATGACCAGAACCGATCTGATCGACGACCTCGCCGCACGGAGCGGGATCGACAAGAAAGACGTCAAGACGTTCCTGGATCACTTGACCGCGATGGTCGAGTCCGAGATCCGGAAGGGCGGGGAGGTTCCGCTCAAGGGTCTGGGCAAGTTCAAGGTCCAGCGCCGGCAGGCCCGCACCGGGCGAAACCCGCTGACCGGTCAAGAGATCCAGATCCCGGCCAAGACGGTGGTCAAGTTCACCGTCGCCAAGTCGCTCAAGGATCTGGTGTTGTAGAAGATCTCGGTGCCAGCTACCGAGACTCCGAGTCTCGGTAGCTGCTACTCGCCCAGGAGTGCGGCGATCTGCTTCTGCGCCGCCTCGTTTCGGCGGTCGACCTTCTCCGCCATCTCGCGACGTGCCTCGCGCAGGCGGTCCGCCAGGTCCTCGTCGGCCAGCGCGAGGATGCTCGCGGCGAGCCAGGCGGCGTTCGCGGCCCCGGCTTCGCCGATGGCCAGGGTCCCGACCGGGACCCCAGCCGGCATCTGCACCGTGGCCAGGAGCGCGTCGAGGCCCTTGAGCTCGGACGACGCCAGGGGAACGCCGAGGACCGGGAGCGTCGTGTGCGCGGCGACGAAGCCGGCCAGATGGGCCGCGGCTCCCGCGCCGGCGATGAACACCTGCACGCCCCGCGCGGGCGCGGAGCGAACGATCTGCATCGTCCGCTCGGGCGTACGGTGCGCCGAGGCGACGTGCACCTCGCAATCGATCCCGAGCGGTCGCAGGACTCGCAGCGCCGCGGACATCGCCGTCAGATCCGAGTCCGAGCCCATCAACATCGCCACTCGGCCCTTCGAGCGCTCCATGCTTTCGTCCCTTCACGCGCTGGCGCGCTGTGCGACCGCGTCGGCCGCGATGTCCCCTCGCCGATGCAGATCGGGCCATGCGAGGCAAGCCACGGCCGCGTACGCCGCTTCGCGCGCGGCCTCGAGACCCGCGCCGAGCGCCGTCACGCCGAGCACCCGGCCGCCCGCCGTGACCCACCCGCCGTGCTCCGCGAGCGCGGTCCCCGCGTGGAACACGTGCACGTCGGGCAGCCCGGCGGCTCGCTCGAGCCCCGTGATCGGGTCGCCGGTCCGATACGGCCCGGGGTAGCCACCCGCGGTCAGCACGACGCACACGGCTGCTTGCCGCGACCAGGTCAACGGGTGTGGATCGAGGGATCCGGTCGCGCACGCGTGCAGCAGCGGCAGCCAGTCGCCGTCGAGACGCGGCATCAGCACTTGGGTCTCCGGGTCGCCGAAGCGGGCGTTGTATTCGAGGACCAGCGGCCCTCGCTCGGTGAGCATCAGGCCGACGTAGAGCACGCCGCGGAACGACCGTCCCTCGGCCGCGAGCCCCCGGATCGTCGGCGCGACGATCCGCTCGAGAACGGTGGCGCGCGTCGCCTCGTCGAGGAACGCGGAGGGCGAGTAGCTACCCATGCCACCGGTATTGGGGCCCACGTCGCCGTCGCAGGCCCGCTTGTAGTCCTGGCACGGGGCCAGCTCGACCCAGCGCTCGCCGTCCGTGAGCACGAAGAACGAGGCTTCGCGCCCGCGGAGCAGCTCCTCGACGACCACGCGGTGCCCGGCCTCTCCGAACGCCGTGCCCGAGAGCATCGCGGTCGCGGAGGCGACCGCCTCGCTCGGATCGGCCGCGATCACGACGCCCTTGCCCGCGGCGAGCCCGTCGGCCTTGAGGACCAGCGGATAGGTCGCGTCGGAGGAGCGCAGGTACCGGCTCGCCGCCTCGATCTCGCCGAACACCCGATAGGCCGCCGTCGGAATCCCGTGCCGGGTCAGGAAGCGCTTGGCAAAGACCTTGCTCCCTTCGATCGCCGCGGCCGCAGCGGTCGGTCCGAACGCCGCGATCCCCGCTTCGGCCAGTCGGTCGACCAGCCCGGCGACGAGCGGCGCTTCGGGGCCGATCACCACCAGGTCGTAGCGCTCGGCGATCGCATGACGCACCAGACCGGGCACGTCCGTCGCGGCGAGGTCGACGAGCTCGTGGCTCACGCCGATCCCGGCGCTCCCCGGCGCGACGCGCAGCCGCGTACACTCCGGGCTGCGCGCCAGGGCCCAGGCGAGCGCATGCTCGCGGCCGCCGCCACCGACCAGAAGGACCTTCACGAAGCGCGGATTATCCCACGGGGCTCGCCCGAGGGTCAACGCGGCGCGATCAGCCCGCGGCAGCCTTGCGCGGCGATCCGTCGGTCGTCGAATCGCCGGACGTCCCCTTCTTCGACGAGCTCGTCGAAGAGTCGCTCGACTCGGACTTGGCGCCCTTCTTGCCGCCGTCCTTGGCGTACCCCTCGGCGTACCAGCCCCCTCCGCGGAGCTGGAACGCGGCACGCGAGACGAGCTTCTCGAGACGCCCCGAGCACTTCGAGCACTTGCGCAGCCGGCGCTCGCTCATCTTCTGCATCACCTCGATCTCGTGACCGCAGGCGGTGCATCGGTATTCGTAGATCGGCATGACTGCGGAGCTATGGATAGAGCGGTCCCCCGGGGCTGTCAAGCCGGCGCGCCACCGAAGTGCCGGACCAGGGCCGCGGCGAGCGCGCGCGCCATGCGCTCGCGGCCCTCCACGGTCCCGAGCAGCGCCGCGTCCGTGGGATGGCTCAGGTTGACCATTTCGACCAGGACCTTCGTCGGGACCTCGTTGCCGCGCAGCACCGCCGGGACGAAGACCGATTTGCCGCGCAGGATCCGGTGCCGGACCGGTTGGTACGGCTGGACCGGCAGGCTCTCGTCGCGGAACGCGCGGACCACGGCCTGCGCGAGGGAGGTGGATGCGGCCTCCGAGCGCACCAGCTGCGCGCGCGTGAAGCTGACGATCGGCTTCTCGCGCACCTCCGCGTAGGCCATGTACGTCTTGCTCTTCGATCCGTGGGACGGGCCGACGTAGCCGGCTCCTGGCACGTAGGCCATCACGCCGGCGAGCGAGGGGTGCCTCGCGTCCGCGTGCAGCGACACGAACGCGATCCGCGCGGGGTCCGTGCCGGCGGCGACCGCGCGGCGGAAGATCGAATTGGCCAGATACCAGCGCAGGTTCACGCCGATCTGCGCCTCGCCGTTCTCGCGGGCCAGGAACGGCGGATGGGTCCGGATCGTGCCCTGGCGGTTCGCCCGCAGGGCGTCGGTCGTCGAGGGGGTCGAGCCGCTCTCGAGGTCCTCGAGCGTCATGTGGACCACGGCCGCGGTCTCGGCCTCGAGCACCCGCTCGAGCCGGCAGGCCACGTCGTACACGTAGTCGTGCTCCCACAGCCCGTGGTGCATCGTGCCGAGGTCACGGCCGCCGTGGCCCGGGTCGAGGATCAGCACCACCCCGTCGAGGCCGGCGCGCTTCCGGGCCGCGGTCGAGCGCACGATCTCGCGCTCGACCTCGGCGCGCGCGGCCTCCTCGGCCACTCGGCCCGGGTGGCCGGCCGGGAGGAACTCCGGCTCGAGGAGCGCAAGCGGGATCTTGATCCGGTACCCCACCGGGATGTCGCGAACGTCGGCGATCCTGCTGCGATGGGCGATCTCGTCGGCGACCGTGGCGACGTCGTGCGCCCGCGTACGGCCGGTGAAGCGGACGACGACAGCGGAGTACAGCGCCTCGCCCGACTTCAGGCGGTACGCGGCGAACGCGCCCTGCTCGTCCGAGCCGTACTCGAGAGCTCCGCCAGCTCCGGTCGCGCCGGCATGGAGCGCAGCGTGGAGCAGCCGTGCCGGGATCCGGATCGGCTGGCCCGCGGACAGCTCGGGCGAGGAGAGCCCGTTCGCTTCGAGCAGCTCGGCGAAACGCTCGCCGCGCCCGGTGAACCACACGGCGACCTGCCACGCCCCGGCTTCGGGAACGGGCAGCCTCCCCCGGCCCACGACGTGAATCCAGTCCTCGCCCTCCCGGCGGTCGTCCGGGAACACCGTTTCGAGCACCAGTCGCCGGTGATCGGAATCGAGGAGCGCCACGGGCACGCGGATCCAGGTCGGGGGCGGGCCGGCCGTCGCGCCGTTCCAGGCGCCGAGCGCGGCCCCGGCCTCGGAGCCGCCAGCGACGCGCGCGGCGAGCGTCTCCCAGGTGTCGCCCGCGGCCGCCAGGATCTCGAGCTCGATCTCGCGGCCCTGGATCGCGCGGACGCGCAGGTCCGAGCTGAGGGACAGCGCCGGCTCGTCGGCCGCGATCCCCGACGCCAAGGCGAGGAAGAGCACGGCGCACATCGTCCGGCGCGGCACGGATCGGCCGGCGTGCGGATCCGCGCTCAAAAGCGGGGGGTGATGCGGAAGCGGTAGCCCACGGGCGGGGTGCCGGTCTCGAGCGCGATCGTCGAGGTTGCGTCGCGCGACGCCAGGATGCGCTCGGTTCGTCCGATCACCGCGAGATCGCTCGCCGACGCGAGAGCGCCACCGAGATCGGCCTCGATCTCGACCATGGTCTCGACGATCCGCAGCGGCCGGAGCGTCAGCTTGGCGCTCTCGCTGTCGGGTCGATCGCCCAGGCGGAACGAGTACGTCACGGGTTCGCCGATGAACGTGTCCAGGTCGTTGCTCTCGAGCAGGATCACGCGTCCCTCGAGCACCCGCTCGATCTCGAGGTGGAACCGCACGCTCGCGCCCGGAATCGGGCGAGCGGTGAAATGCTGGACCACCTCGACCTCCGCCTCGAGCGCGACCGTGAGCGCTTCCTCGCCCGCGCGGTAGACCTCGAAGAGCGCGGTCGTGCGCTCGGTGAAGCGGAGCGTTCGCTGGGCCTGGACGCGTGCGCCGTCGGCCAGCGTCAGCCGCGCGAGCACCTCGAGCACCAGCTCTCCGTCCGCCGAGACCAGGCCCGGTCGGGCCACGAGCTCCAGCCGAGTCGGTCCCCGGCCCTCCGGCCAATCGAGGAGCGTCTGAGCCGTGGCTTCGTCGCCCGTCCGGACGACGAGACGCGGCTCCTTGGCGCCCGGGGCCAGTCGAGCGGTCAGCGGTCGTACGACGAGACGCACCTCGCTCTGCTCGGAAACGTGGATCGCTGGCTCGGCTCGGACGGGCGCTGCCGCCGACGCCGCGACGAGGCTCAGGAGCACGGCGCTCAGTCTTGGGCGGAGTGGGGACATCGCGAGGACATATCCTATTGCAGCCGAGGCCTTTGACAACCTTTCGCCAGCGACCTTACAATCGGGGCGCCCGCTGGGACGCGGGTTTTCGGGGGAAGCGGGCCGAAAGGGGTCGGAATGCTCGGCAACCCCGCGAGAGCGGTCGCGGTTGCCTCGATGGCGCTCGTGGCGCTCGTGGTCCCGGCGAGCGTGGCCGCGCGCGACGCGTCGCCCCTGGCCGGCATCGTGCGCGACGCCCTCGGGCATGCGATCGCCGACGCCGATGTGCTGATCTCCGACGGTGGCGTCGCCCCCGTGGCGGTCCTGCGCAGCGACCTCCGAGGGCATGTGTTCCTGGCCGAGCTGCCGGTCGGCCTCTATCGCATCGCGGCGCTGAAACAGGGTTATCTGACGATCGTGCAGCGCCTCGACTCGGGAGCGCAGGCATGGGTCGACATGGTGCTCGAGCCTGCGATGAGCCTCGAGGCTCGGGATCTGCCGGATGATGCGTGGGCCCTGCGGCTCCCGCGACGGTACCTGCTCCATGAGGTCGAGGAGGGACCGTGGAGCGCGGCGATCGAGGCCGATCGCTCGCCCGAGATCGGTGCGGCCGGGCCGCTCGAGGTCCAGGTCGATCACCTCGTTGCGCTCCATCCCGGGTCGGGGGCGCGTGGACAGAGCCGGGACGTCGCGGGAACCGAGACGATGGTTCGCGTGGCCTCCGGCGTCGGCTCGCGCGCCGGGATCGAGGTGCAAGGATACCGCCGCGCCCTCGAGGCCTCGCGCCGGAGCGAGCGGGAGCTCACGAGCGCGGATCGGGGCGCGACGGGCGTCCGCGTCGGCTTCTCCTATGCCACCGAGCCGAACTCGGATCTGGCGGTCTCGGCCTTCTGGGGTCGATCCGACTTCGGCTCGCTGCGCACGCTCGAGTCGATCGCCGCACCGGCCCCGCCGCTCGAGAGCGCGCAGCGATCCTGGGGCTACGGCGCGACGTGGTCCAAGCCGCTGGCCAACGAGAGCCGGCTCGACCTGTCGATGGACTATCGTGACACGAGCGTGTCGCGTCCGACGCAGGGCGCCGGGCCCACTGCGACCGAGGAGAAGACACAGCTCTCGAGCCGCGCCATCGCGGCGGCGGGGACCTACCTCGCCACCCCGTCGAGCACGCACGAGGTTCAGGTTCAGTTCGGCGCACGAGTCCTCGGCTCGGCCGACGTGCTGCGCGTCGCGTCGAGCGCGGCCGCGGCGGACGCGTACGGCCTGCCCGGGCTGAGCGTGGGGATCGAGGCCCGCGATCGCTGGTCGGTCGGTGGTCCGCTGGCGGTGATCTGGGGGCTGGGCTATCGCCATTCGATCGAGCCTGTCGACGTCGCGATGATCGTCCCGCGGGTCGGCGGCGCATGGAGGATCGAGGAGTTCGAGCTGAGCGCGGTGGTGTCCTATCACGGCGTCACGGACGCCGGCGCGGACCCCGCCGCTGCCACGCGCACGTTTCGCGGTTCGGGGGATGTGGGCTACGAGCTGAGCGCGACCGTGCCGCTCGGATCGAGCTTCCGGCTTTCGACCGGCTCGTCCTACGTGCCCTCGCAGCTCGGCCTGGCGACGTGCCGCACCCAGGCGAGTGCCTCCGGGCCGCCGATGTTCGTCAGCGACGGCGACGTCGAGGTGCGCGAACAGCGGATCGCGCTCTCGCGTCACGCCGGCAGGTTCCGCGGGACCCTCGACGTGCTGAGCGGCTCGGCCCGCGGCGCTCTCGACACCGTGCTGCCCGTCGATGCACCCGTGTATCGGCTGGCCGAGCGCGAGGCGCGCTACGTCGGGGGCATCCTCGGGCTCCACGCCGTTCGGTCGGGGACGCGCATGAGCTTCTCGTATCGCCAGGTGGCTCAGTCCGCGCCGACGACCAGCGGCGGCTTTGGCGAGGGTCTGCGGCTGCGTGCGATCGAGCTGGCGCTGTCGCAGGACCTGTTTTCCATGCACACGCTCGGCACGTGGCGCGCGCTCGCCGGCATTCGTTCGGCCGAGGCCGTCTCGTCCACGGACGAGGACGAGGACGATGCGAGGATGCTGAGCGCCACCGGTCGCCAGGTCAGCGCCGGCGTCTCGGTGCTGTTCTGATGCGCCCCGGCGCGAGCCCCGGCCGACGCGTCGAGCGTCGGCCGCCGGGATCCGACC
>Ga0180063_1000298_pt1 | contig 13006 bp, 6 predicted proteins | sample EasRivT47_16_10D_FD_121776 | JGI IMG/M metagenome (GOLD analysis project Ga0180063, IMG submission 121776) | Soil microbial communities from meander-bound floodplain in the East River, Colorado, USA - East River metaG ERMLIBT47_16_10D | ecosystem: Environmental > Terrestrial > Soil > Floodplain ...
AACACGATCGTGCCGCCGTCGGGGCTCACGTCCAGGTTCGACCAGGTCGTCTCGGTGGTATCGATCGGCACGGCGACCCAATTCCCCGGGGGGTTCGTGACGTCCCACTTGGGCTTCTCGTCATCCGCCTTGGTGTCCTTGGCCGGGGCCAGGCCGGCGAGGCCGAGGCCCAGGAATGCGGCGAGAATCCAGCGGACGGGGACCTGCATGGCGTGCTCCTCCGTGTTCGGGGGCGCCATTGTACGGCTGCGGGGAATGCCCCGCACGTAGGGGAAACGACCCCTTGTCCGGGTACGTTTTTCGGTAAATTCGCGCCCGAGGGGGTAGGAGTCACGACCCACGTCGTGCTTCGTCGTCGTCCTGCCCCCGGTGGGGGGACAGACGATGAGGCTTCTACGGCACGCACCGAGGTGCGTCCTGGTGTTGGTGGCGCTCGGCATCGGCTTGGCGCCGGCGTGGTCTCAGATCGAGATCGGCCGACACGAATCGGTTCAGATCGAGTCAGCCACGAACTACCACGGCGTCCGCCGCGGTGCGACCCAGCTCGTATGGTCCGAGGTCATCTGCCGCCCTGGAGCGAGCTACCTGGCGATCCACTTCACCGGTTTCGAGCTCGCGCCGGGGGACACGCTCGTCATCTCGGACGCGGAGGGCGGGCAGACGCTGCGCCTGGAGGGCCGCGGCAAGGGGAATGCGGGCACGTTCTGGGCTCGCCACGTCAAGGGCGACACGGCGCGCCTCGAGTTGCACGCGACCAACCGCGCCGGCGGACCCGGGTTCGTGATCGATGAGATCGCCGTTGGCGACCCGCTCCCATCGACCGAGTCAACCGAGGCGTTGTGCGGACTGAACGACCTGCGCAATGCGGCGTGTTTCAAGGACACCTACCCGGCCGAGTACGGCAAGGCTCGCGCGGTCGCCCGGCTACTGATCAACGGCAGCCGCCTGTGCACCGGGTGGCTCGTGTCGCCGTACAACCACCTGCTGACGAACGCCCATTGCATCAACACGCCGAGCGCAGCGCTCGATACCGACTACGAGTTCGCTGCGGAGGCGCCGAGCTGCTCGGATCCGAACTGCTCGCTGTGCCACCCGGGTCAGGTCTTTTCGGGCGCGACGCTCGTCCGGCTGAGCACGAACCTGGACTATGCCCTCGTGCGCATCGATACCGCCGACCCGGCGGCCCTCTTCGGCCACCTCGAGATCGATCCGGCTGGCGCCAGCGTGGGGCAGGAGATCTACATCCCGCAGCACCCCGGCGGCCGGGCCAAGGAGATCGGGCTCTTCAGTTCCGACCTGACCGACGGCGGCGTGTGTCACATCGCGTCGCTCGCAGCGCCGCCCTGTTTCGGCCAGGGTTACAACGACCTCGGCTATCAGTGCGATACCGAAGGCGGGTCGTCCGGATCCCCGGTCCTGTCCTCGGCGACAGGCCGGGTCGTGGGCCTGCATCACTGTTCCGACTGTCCCAACCGTGCCGTGCCGATCCAGCTCGTCTACGCCGAGATCCACGGCGACCTGGTCGGAGGGTGCCAGACCGACGCCGACTGCGACGACGGGCGGTACTGCACGGGCACCGACGCCTGCATCAACGGCAACTGCCAGCGTGGTGACCTACCGTGCGCGGGGCAGCGCTGTGACGAGAACACGGACACGTGCGCTCCGCTGTGCAACGCGGACGGCGTGTGCGACCTCGGCGAGGACTGCCGCACCTGCGAGAGCGACTGCGTCTCGGGCACCAGCTACTTCGCGACGTGCGGGAACGGCGTGTGCGAGATCGGCGGCGGGGAGAACTGCTTGAACTGCTCGAACGACTGCAACGCGGCGGCGGGTGGGTGCTGTGGTCTCGATACCGACTGCTCGAACGCGGCGTGCACCGACCGCGATACCAGCTGCACGAATGGCAGCAGCAACGTCGTCCAGTACTGCTGCGGCGACGGCTACTGCGCGGGCGACGAGAGGTTCGGCAACTGCGGGGTCGATTGCCCGGCGGCGTACTGCGGCAACGGCACCTGCGACCCGGGCGAGGATTGCCGCTCCTGCTCCGCCGACTGCAACGGCAAGCTGACCGGCAAGCCGTCGACGCGCTACTGCTGCGGCAACCGGACGCGCGAGCGAGCGGAGAGCCCGGCCACCTGCGACGGGAACATCTGATTCAGCGTCAGCCGACCCACCCCGGCCCGCGGACCACGCGGCCCGGGGTGGCTCGCGTGTGCTCGCCGTCGCGCAGCACGGCCGTGCCGTTGACGAACACGTGGCGCATGCCGGTCGCGTATCGGTGCGGTTCCTCATACGTGGCTCGATCGGCGATCTCGGCTGGATCGAACACGACGACGTCGGCGAACCGCCCGGCGGCGAGGACGCCCCGGTCGTGGAGCCCCAGGTTCTCGGCCGGGAGCTTGGTCAGGCGCCGGATCGCCTCCTCGAGCGGGATCCTGCGCTCGTCGCGGACGTACGTTCCGAGCAGCCGGGCGAAGTTCCCGTACGCGCGCGGGTGCGGCGTGAACTCGAGGAACGGAGGCTCGGGTGCCTGGGACGCCTCGTCCGACCCGAAGCTGACCCAGGGTAGCGCGAGCTGCCGGCGCACGTTGTCCTCGGACATCAGGAAATAGACGGTCCCGACGCGGCTTCCGTCCTCGACGACGAGGCTCATCGCGGTTTCGGCCGGCGAGAGGCCACGCTCCCGCGCCACATCGGCCAGGCTCCGACCGCGCAGCCGTCGCAGCTCCGGATTGCGGAACGAGACCAGCAGCATCCCGTCGGGGCCCGCGGCGTGGTAGAGGTTCTCCCAGTCGTCGCCGGGCGCCTCCATCTCCGCCGCCACGCGCGCGCGAACCGCCGGATCGCGGAGCCGCTCCGACCAGGCGACGAACCCGCCCTCCTGGACCCACGGCGGCATCGCCGCGTCGAGGCCGGTCGCACCCGCGGTGTAGGTATACATGTCGGCCGTGATCGAGAGCCCCGCGGCCCGTGCCCGCTCGATCGCCGCGATCGCCGCGTCGAGCTTGGGCCAGTTCGACTGGCCCGCCGCCTTGAGGTGGTAGATCTCGGCCCTCGCCCCGGAGGCGCGTGCGATCTCGATCAGCTCGTCGACCGCCTCGAGCAGCCGATCGCCCTCGCTCCGCAGGTGCGAGATGTACATGCCGTCGTAGGCCGCGGCGATCCGCGCCAGCTCGATCAGCTCGCCGGTTCGGGCGTAGAACGCCGGCGCGTAGATCAAGGCCGAGCCGACGCCGAGCGCGCCCTGCTCCATCGCCTGGCGAGCCAGGCCGCGCATCGCCTCGAGCTCCTCGGGGGTCGGTGGACGGTCCTCGAACCCGACCACATGGATGCGCAGTGTCGTCGCGCCGACGAAGGAGGCCACGTTGGTCGAGACCCCGCGGCTCACGAGGTGCTCGAGGTACTCGCCGAGCGTGGTCCAGGTCACGTCGTACTTGAGCTCGGCAGGCAGCTGCTCGGTCAGGAACGTGCGCACCCGGTCGTTGACCGGTCCGTAGGACACGCCCTCGCCGAACACCTCGAGCGTGACCCCCTGGCGAATCTCGCTCTGCGAGCGCCCGTCGAGGATCAGCGAGTCGGTGGCCCAGCTGAGCATGTTGATGAAGCCCGGGGCGACGGCGAGCCCGCGCACGTCGAGGTCGAGCGGCGCCGTGGCCGCGGCGAGATCGCCGACCGCGGCGATCCGGTCGCCGCGCAGGCCGAGGTCGGCCACGAACGGCGGCTTCCCGGTGCCGTCGAACACCGTGCCGCCACGCAGCACGACGTCGAAGCTGGGCCCGGGTGCCGGCTGGCTGCAGGCGACGAAGACGAAGAGGAAGGCGAGCAGCGGGGCGAGCGGGTGCCGTGGCGTCATGGCCGGCTCATTCTACGGCCAGGGCGAGGCCGAGCTTGCGGCACAGCCGCCCCAGTTCGAGCTGCTCGGATGCCGAAAGCGGGGAGAGCGCGGCGACGATCCGTGCCACGTGGTCCGGGAGCAGGCCTTCGATCCGTCGCCGGCCCGCGGCGGTCAGTCGCACGCGGACGCAGCGCCGGTCGTCGCGGCCGCGCTCGCGGCGCACGAGCCCGAGCTCGGACAGCCGGTCGACGAGCAGGGTCACGTTGGCCCGGCTGACGAGCAGCTTCCGGCCGACCTCGTGGTGTTCGAGCGGGCCGAGGTGCCACAGCGCCTCGAGCACCCCGAGCTGGCTCGCGGTCAGGCCGCTCGAGCCGCTCGCCCGCTCGAGCCAGGCGCGCAGGGTGATCGAGGCGCGGAGCAGCTTGATGCAGGTGTCGAGGGCCCGAACCTCGGCCGGCGTCCCCGGGTAGTGCGTGCCCATGCGGCCTCCGCAATTAGTTCAGCACTTGACAATCCTGCGCCGCCATCCTACATCCTGGCGCCGCCCGAGGCGAGGAGGAAACACCATGATCCGGGTACGCAAGTCCGACGAGCGCGGTCACGCCGACCACGGCTGGCTCGACACCCGGCACACGTTCTCGTTCGCCAGCTACTACGACCCGCGCCACATGGGCTATCGGTCGCTGCGGGTGATCAACGACGATCGCGTCCTGGGCGGCGGCGGGTTCCCCACGCACCCGCATCGCGACATGGAGATCGTGTCCTACGTCGTCGAGGGCGCGCTCGAGCACAAGGACAGCCTGGGCACGGGCTCGGTGATCCGACCGGGCGACGTGCAGCGCATGACCGCGGGCACGGGCGTGACCCACAGCGAGTTCAACCCGTCAGCCGCGGAAGCGATGCGCCTGCTCCAGATCTGGATCCTGCCCGAGCGCAACGGCCTCACCCCGGGCTACGAGCAGAAGCACTTCCCGCTCGAGGAGCGGAAGGGCCAGCTGCGGCTCCTGGCCTCGCACTCCGGCCGGGAAGGGTCGGTCACCTTGCACCAGGACGCGGATCTCTACGCGACGGTCCTCGGCCCGGGCGAGACGGTGCGACACGAGATCGGCTCGGGACGCGGCGCGTGGGTGCAAGTCGTGCGCGGGCGCGTCGACGTCGAAGGCCAGAGGCTCGAGGAAGGCGACGGTGCCGCGATCGAGAACGAGCGCCGCATCGCCATGACCGGGGTCGAGCCGGCCGAGGTGCTGCTGTTCGATCTGATGTGACGGCGCGCGCCGTCAGGTCACGCCTGGGCTGCCTCGCCACCGAGTTCGCGCAGAAGCCAGGCCCGTCCGAAGCTCCAGTCGTCGCGAACGGTACGCTCGGACACGCCGAGCTCGTTCGCGACTTCTGTGGCTTCGAGACCGCCGAAGAGCCGCAGCTCGGCCACCTGCCCGACGCGGGCGTCGAGGCGCGACAGCCCTTCCAGGGCATCGTCGAGGGCGATGACGTCGTCGGGCCGGCCGGGCTCGATCAGCAGGTCCTCGTCGAGCGTCACCCGGCGAACCTCGCCGCCACGCTTGGCCGTGGCCTTGCTCCGCGCGTGATCGACCAGGATCCGGCGCATCTGCCGCGCGGCGACCGCGTAGAAGTGCGTCTTGCCCCTCCAATCGATCCGGGAGATGTCCAACATCCGCAGGTAGGCCTCGTGGACCAGGGCCGTCGGCTGCAGCGTGTGCCCCGGTTTTTCCTGGCCGAGGTAGCGCCGCGCCAGCGCCCTTAGCTCGTCGTAGATCAACGGCATCAGCTCGTTCGCGGCCGGGGCCTGGCCGGCCACGGCGGCCAGCAGGGTGTCGGTATTCCGGGCGCGGGACGGCTCCACAGCCTCCTCAATATAGGCCGGTCCTGCCGTCCAGAGGTTGCTTTCTCGCCTTAGTGCCCAGAAGGCTTCGCTCTTCCGCTATCCGGGGGCGGGGCCGTTGGGGGACCCGGCAATGCACCTAAGCGGCAATCGGTTGTGGGTAGTCCTGGGCCTCCTTCTCGCCTCGTCGGCCCACGCTCCGATCCGGGCTTCCGAAAAGCCCTGCGAAATCGTGCAGGTCGAGGTCGACGGCAAGCCCGTTACGACTGTGGTCCGCGATCCCGGATGCGCGTCATCCGAGTACCGTGTTCGCACGATAGCCGCCGGTCCTCTGACCAACGGAGACTTCTCGGCGGGGTTGGCCGGCTGGACCACCTCGCAGTCGGGAGGATCCGCACCACCCGGGACGATCGCGGTCGCTCTCGGCGTGGCGAGAATGAGCGAGGGCGATTCCTTCCTCGTGACCCTTGAGCAGACCTTCACGGTCCAGGCCGGGCAAACGCAGTTGGCCTTCGACCTAACCCTGGTCCCGGGCTTCGACACCGGCGACGCGTTCGTCCCGGACGCGTTCGAGGTAACCCTGCTCGAGACCGTCACCGGCCTCCCGATCGTAGCGACCTGGGCACCGTTCGCGACCTCGTTCTTCAATATCCAGGAAGATGGCTCGACCAACCTGGGGATCGGGACGCTCCGCGTGGGCAGCCGCGTCGCTGTCGATCTCTCGAGCGTCCCGCCCGGAACCGAGGTGACGCTCTACTTCGACCTGATCGGTGCCGACGCCGACACGGGAAGCGGCGTAGGCCTCGACAACGTGATTGCCTGTGGCGACGGTGACCTCGACGCGGACGGCGTTCAAGACGGCTGCGACTTGTGCACTGACCCTGACGGGGACGGTTACGGTCCGACGGGCAGCTTTGCCTGTCCTTCCGGTACGGGCGTCGATTGTGACAACGATGAAGCCGAAGTCTATCCGGGGCGGCCGGAGCTGTGCGACGGGCTCGACAACGACTGCAACGGCCTGCCGGATGAAGGGAACCCGGAGGCAGGGGGCTCCTGCGATACCGGGCAGCTCGGCGCCTGCGGCATCGGTTCCGAGGCTTGTAGTGCCGGTCAACTCGTGTGTCTCGCCGAGTACGGTCCGGGATGCGAGGTCTGCGGCAACGGAATCGACGACGACTGTGACGGAACGGTCGACGAGACCGGGGACGACTTCGACGGCGACGACGTTCTCAATTGCACCGACAACTGTTGCGACGTCCACAACCCCGGCCAGCAGGACACGAACGGGAATGGGGCCGGTGATGCCTGCGACTGCACCGCTCTGGGGCAGATTGGCTCGAGCGCCCGGTTGCAGAAAACACCGTACGCAGAGGTGACGTGGGACTTCGTACCCAACGTGGAGTACCACGTCTACCGCGGTTACCGGAATCTCGCGACGACGTTCCAGTACAACCAGCAGTGCTTTCAGAGTAACGTCACCAGCACGTCCGTGGTCGACGTCCTGGACCCTCTACCTACCAACTTTTTCTACTACCTCGTCACTACCAAGTGCGCCGTCGGCGAAGTCGAATCCTCTCTCGGTACGGACTCGCTGGGGAATCCGCGGCCGCAGCCGTTCGTCTGCCCCGACCCGACCGCGGATCTCGATGGAGACGGAACCGAGGAAGCCGTGGATAACTGCGGCGGCCTGGCCAACCCGGCGCAGTCGGACGTGGACGCGGACTCACGCGGCGATGCTTGCGACAACTGCGTCCTCGATCCCAACCCGACGCAGGACGATCTCGACGACGACGGTCAGGGCGACGCGTGCGATCCGGACGACGACGGCGACGGTGTGGACGAGGACGGGGACGGGTCCGGAGTGCCCGGTGACGCGCCTTGCCCGGACGGCGTCGTGATCGGCTGCGACGACAATTGTCCGGCGGTGCCGAATCCGAATCAGCAAGATTCGGATGGCGACGGAGTGGGCGATGCGTGTGAATGAGGTCCTGCGTCGCGGAATCGTGTACCTGCTCGTGACATCGCTCGTCTACCCCGAGGTGGCGCTCGCGCTCCCCAACCGCGATCGCGAAACGCCGCCGGTGCCGCGAACCTCCGACGCGAGCGCGCCGCGCCTTGAGGAGGGCACTTCGAGCGTGCCACCCCCGGGCGCCGCTGCGCCCAGGGACGGGCGCTATGCGAAAATCGGCGCTGCCCGTCGCAGCGTCCTGCGTCGGGGTGAAGTCTTGGCTTCGGCGTTGCCGATCCCCGGCGTAGTGCGGGCCCGAAATCTCCCACCAGATAGCGATACGTCAATCCCCGATGTCGCGCGGCCGGAGCCTCCAGGGCTGATCCCTCTGGAACAGCAGGGAACGGGGCTCCCGATCACCATTGGGCAGGTCGTCAACGGGAGCATCACGGCAGCCGGAGAGACGGACACGTTCGAGTTCGACGCGGGGTTCGCCGGGCAGTCGGTGACCCTTGACAAGACCAGTGTCCCTGCTGTCGCGAACGTCAACTGGACACTCGCGGATGCATGGGGACGGGTCCTGCTATCGAGCGCCAACAGCAGCCTGGAGGACGTTGGCGCGGTTGCGCTGATGGGTGGCCATTACGTGGTCTCGATCTTCGGTCTTCCGGCGTTCAGCGGCGCGGTGAACTACTCGTTCAGGGTCGTCGATGCGACCCCGCTCGACCTGGCGTGCAGCATCGGAACTCTGGTGACCAGCTCCGTATCCGTGCCTGGCCAGGCCCATCTGTACACGTTCACGTCGCCGGCCAACCAACTCGTCTACTTCGACTCGCGAACGGCCTACGGCGCGTGGTCGCTTACCGACTCACGCGGGCAGGCCCTGTTCTCAGCCGGCATGGCAGACCGGGGGCCCCTTCGCTTGATGGGTGGCACCTACGAGCTCAGGCTGGCCCCATCCGGCACGACTCCAACCACAGGCAACTACCAATTCCTCATCAGCGATGCGACACCTAGCGAGCAGACGCTCACGGTGGGTACTCCCGTCAGTGGCACGATCAGCAACCCTGGAAGCGAAATCCGCTATTCGTTCACCGCGAACGCCAATCAGATCATCCTGATCGACAGGACCTCGCCGACGGACCCCGGCCTCCGCTGGCGGCTCACGGACAGCCAGGGTCGAGTTTTCCTGAACCTGCCGAGCGGCACCACGAACAATCTCAGTGACCAGGGGCCGGTCGCGCTCGTCGGCGGCGCGTACACGCTGGCCGTGACGAGTGCGGTTGGGGGGGCGACTGGTTCCTATGCGTTCCAGGTCCTCGACCAAGGGACGGCCTCGCCTCCCGCGCCAGGCAATCCGGTGACGGTGGATACGCCGGTGAGCGGATCGATCGGCACGCCGGGCGGGGAGGAGCGGTACACGTTCAACGTAGCCTCCCCGGGGCGATACTTCTTCGACATTGGCAACAGCGGGACGGTGAACCTTGCGTGGGAGCTGCTCGATTCCGCCGGTCAGCGGGTCTTTGTCAACGGCCCATGGCCATTCTTGGCCGACCAGGGACCCTTCGGCCTGGCCGCGGGCACTTATGTCCTGCGGTGTTACGCGACGACAGGAACGGCGACCCCGGTTGTCGAGTTCACGATCCGAAGCGTCACGGATACCACAGCATCTGCCAGTCTGGATCAGCTGATCTCCGGCAGCTTTGCTGGGGCGGGGGCCCGTGGGTCCACGCAGACCTACGTGATCACGGTTCCGCAGCAGCAGGTGGCGTACGTGGAGGTGGCGACGCAATTCGTGTGTCAGATGGATTGGGCGCTACTCGATCCTGTTGGCGAGGCGATCATCCCGTTTGCGGGGCAAAGTTGTGGGCCACAGGGCGAGCTGCGACGGGTTCTCGCAGCCGGAACATACTCGCTCGTCCTGGATTCGTTGGGCGATCTCCAGCCCGTCTTCACTGCGAGGGTCTGGAGCGTCCAGGACGAGGCCGGGTCGACGACGCTCAACTTCGCACACACCGGACAACTCGCGACCCCCGGAGCTATCTCGACCACAACGCTGACCGTCACGGATGGCCAAGAGGTCATTTGCGATCTTGGATCCGGAGCAATCGGGCTGGGCTGGTCTCTGCGTGACCCGGTCGGGGTACCGCTCTTTTCCGCTGTCAGCGCACAGAACCCTACAACAGGTGACCGCGGCCCGTTCGTTCTGGCGGCAGGGACCTACACCTTCACTGTCGATGGCAACGCTGCGCTCGTCACCACGTTTTCGTTCGCAGCCCGTAACCCGGGTGCCGGGTTTGCTGTCACGACAGGGGCCGTCACCCTCACGACAACCGCAACCCAGGCCACCTATGACGTGCCTCTCACGACCCCGGTCACGATCGATGCGATGCGCTATGCGCTGATCGAAGCGCTGGACGTGACCTTCACCAAGCCGCTCAACCCATCCCAAGTGACCGTGGACTACCGGGTCAGGCTGCTCAGTGCCGGCGATGAGATTCTCGAGTTCCCGGTTCAAGGCATCGTTGCCGGTGGCTTCAACGTGCCCGGGCACTGGTATTTGCGGTTCTCAGGGTCGATTCTCCCCGAGTTGACGCCGGCGCGCCCGACCATTGCGATCGACGGCCTACGCATCTTGATCAACCAACCGGCTGGCGCAACCACATCGCTGGCATCCATACACTCCGACCAGCGGCTCCGGGTCCATTTCGTGTCGTGCGGCTTCGAGCCCTGCGGCCCGCACGTTCAGCGCACCGTGTCAAATCTCCCGTCGTTGGTATTCAGCTCGACGGGCCCATCGGCATGGCAGGATGTTGCGTTCGAGGAGCCGGTGCCAGGAGAGGCGCTTCGCCTCGTAAGCGGTCCGGCGTTCTCCGCCCTGCGACAAGGCGATATCCACACCGGTGTCACATCGCAGGCGCAGCTCACCCTCGACAACGGCCAGCACGTCACGCTTGGCGACTGGGCACCGTCATCGTCGCTTGCCGAGCCCCCTTGGGACTCTCTGTCTTACAGCCATTCACTGGCTCTCAGCGGTCATGAGCTCGCGGGGCGGACGATCACCGGGTTCCGGTGGCGCATCTACAATACGGGCTCACCGACGTCGACCTACACGCCACCCAACCCACTCGTCATTAGCTTCCTATACGAATTGACCGACTGCCCGGTCGGCTTCGCCGTTGACCCGAACGCCTTCGACCCGGCAGATGGCTCGTCGGTGCGGGCTGGATCGCAGATCGTTCTGAGCGGCCGGGTGCAACTGCCGTCGTATGGCGAGCCGCCGACCGCCGTACTCGTGAACGACGAGCCGGTCGAGAGCCTCGACGCGACCGGCGCGTTCTTCAAGAAAGTCTCCGTCGACGCTGGCGCCAACCCATTCACGGTGGCGGTGTTGCCGGCGAGCTGCGGCGAGACGTCCACCACGGTGACGCTCAACGGTGTAACCGAAGAGCAGTCGATCTTCGACAACCTGAGCGACATCACGACGGCGATCTCGGCCCGTTACACCAACACGACGTTCGACCGTGTGACCGAGACGTTCCAGTTCGAGGTCGCGGCCTGCAACCAAGGCAACACCTCCATCCGTGGCCCGCTGCAGATGATCTTCACTCGAACCAATCACCCTTCAGTGGTCGTTGCCACGCCGGAGGGGTTCACCACGGACGGCAAGCCGTTCATCCTGCTCACCGATCTGGGCACAGACGACCGGCTTGCCCCCGGGCAGTGCTCCGCTCCGAAACGGGTTGCGCTGCTGAACCCCGAGCGAGCGCACGTGGAATTCGAGATCGTGTGGAAGGGACCGGTCGATCGGGCGCCGTACTTCCAGTCCGTGCCCGGCACCACGAGCACGATCGGCGCCTCGTATCGGTACGCCGCATCGGCCGTGGATCCGGAAGGCGACCCTGTGTCCTACGCCCTCGCTCGTGCTCCCGAGGGCATGACGATCGGAACTGTGACAGGCGTGATCGACTGGACCCCCCTCGTCGCCGACGTCGGCGGCCATGAAGTCGTCGTCGAGGCCAGCGATGGGTATGGAGGTACGGCCCGGCAGCGATTCACGCTCCAAGTACGGGATGGTTCGGTCAACCAGGCGCCCTACTTCACCACGACACCGCCGACACGGGCGGCCGTGGGCGCTCGCTACTCGTACGACGCGGAGGTTCTCGAGCCCGACGGGGACGCCGTGACGTTCACCCTCGCAAACGGACCCAGCGGTGCGCTGATTGATTCGGTGACCGGCGCGCTGACCTGGGACTTCGCGTTACTCGGCTCCTACCCTGTGGAGGTCCGGGCCGAGGACGGTCGCGGCGGTCGAGCCACACAGCGCTACACCCTTGTCGTCGGCACCCCGATGACGAATCCGACGATCCCGCGGCTCTACGGCAGCCCGGCCGCGGTTGCCGCTGTGGACCGCCTGTACTTCTATCAACCCGCGCTCGACAATCCGGACGTCTCGGAGACCGTTACGTTTACCCTGCCGACTGCTCCGTCGGGAATGACAATCGATGCGACGACCGGCCGAGTCGAATGGACACCGACAACGGCCCAGGTCGGCACGCACATGGTCGAGCTACAGGCCGACGACGGAAACGGCGGGTTCGCGAGCCAGCTCTGGTCAGTCGACGTGTACGCCGAGCTCCCCAACCGGCCGCCCGTCGTCGTGTCTTCACCGACGTTCGAGGCGGTGCTCGACGAGGTCTACTCCTACGCCGTCCAGGCGGTCGATCCCGATCGCGATCCGGTAAGCTTCAGCTTGGTATCGCCGCCGGCGGGGATGTCCATCGACCCGCTGACGGGCGAGCTGACCTGGACTCCGACGACAGTCGGAAGCGCGACGGTTGCGATCCGCGTGGCCGATCCGTCCGGGGCGTTCGGTGCCCAGGTCTACACGCTCGACGCCGTGCCGCCGAACAACGACCCTCAGATCACCACGACACCGCCGGGCGCCCACGCTTTCGTGGGCCGGGCCTACCAGTACGACGTGAACGCGATCGATGCCGACGGACATAGCCTGCTGTACGCGTTTGGCCAGGGACCGTCGGGAATGGAGATCCGCGAGGACCTGGGGATCATCTCCTGGACGCCGTCCGCCAGCCAGGTCGGAACTCACCCGGTGATCGCGACTGTCTCAGATGGCCACGGCGGCCTCGCCACCCAGGCGTTCAACGTGATCGTCGACGCCGACGCGGTGGCGCCGACCGTGAAGGTGAACCTCTCCGCCCCTCAGGTCCTGATCCGCTCCCAGATGCAGGTCTGCCTCGAGGCTACAGACGACATCGGTCTCGTCAGCCGCACGCTGCTGGTCAACTCGATGCCAGCAACCATGGACTACCTCGGCTGCACGATTCTCGAGTACGACGCGCCACAGACCGTGAGCGTACGG
>Ga0180063_1000301_pt1 | contig 12970 bp, 10 predicted proteins | sample EasRivT47_16_10D_FD_121776 | JGI IMG/M metagenome (GOLD analysis project Ga0180063, IMG submission 121776) | Soil microbial communities from meander-bound floodplain in the East River, Colorado, USA - East River metaG ERMLIBT47_16_10D | ecosystem: Environmental > Terrestrial > Soil > Floodplain ...
AGGGCGCATTGGGCAGCTCTTTCAACGCCCGATTCGCATCGGGTTCCTTGGAAAGAACCTCAAGAAGCCTGGCGCCGCCGTACAGCGCATCGTCGAAGCCGTACCAGCGCTCCTTGAAGAAGGTGTGGCCCGACATCTCGCCGGCGAGCAGCGCGCCGGTTTCCTTGAGCTTCGCCTTGATGAACGAATGGCCGGTCTTCCAGATCAGCGGCTTGCCGCCGTGGCGCTCGATCCACGGCGCGAGGAGCCGCGTGCTCTTCACGTCGTAGATGATCTCGGCGCCGGGGTTGCGGCTGAGCACGTCCTTCGCGAGCAGCATGAGCTGCCGGTCGGCGTAGATGATCTCGCCGTCCTTCGTCACCACGCCGAGCCGGTCGCCGTCGCCGTCGAAGGCGAGGCCGAGCTCCGCGTTTCCGCTTTTCAGGGTCTTGATCAGTTCGGCCAGATTCTCGGGCTGAGCCGGGTCGGGGTGATGGTTCGGAAACGTGCCGTCGACCTCGCAATAGAGCTCGGTGACCTCGCATCCCAGACGCTTGAACAGGCGCGGCGCCAGCATGCCGGCGACGCCGTTGCCGCAGTCGATCGCGATGTGGAACTTGCGCGCGAGCTTCACGTCGCCCGCGATGCGCTCGACGTAGGCGTCGAGCACGTCCGCCCGGGTTCTCTTTCCCTTCCCCGAGCTGAACTGCCCTTTTTCGATCAACTCTCGCAGATGCTGGATCTCGTCGCCGTAGAGCGCATCGCCGCCGACGACCATCTTCAGGCCGTTGTACTCGGGCGGATTGTGGCTGCCGCTCACCGCCACGCAGCTGCCGCAGCCGAGGTGGTGCGCGGCGAAGTACACGAGCGGCGTCGGTCCCATGCCGATGTCGATGGCGTCGGCGCCCGCCGCGTTAAGTCCTTCCATCAATGCATTGGATAATTCAGGACCCGAAAGCCGCCCATCGCGGCACACGGCGAAGGTCGGCGCGCCGCGCTCGCGCGCCACCGTGCCGAGCGCGCGGCCGATGTCGCGCGTGATCGGCGCGGTCAGCGTGCGGCCGACGACGCCGCGGATGTCGTAGGCACGGAAGATCTCGGCGGGAAAGGTCACTGTTCGAGGAATTCGAGGAGGCGCGTCGCCAGCCAGCCATGATGGCCCGGGAACGGGCCGGAGACGAATCCGGCATGGCCTCCGGTACGCGGAAATTCTAGCACCACGCAGGGCGCGGCTTTTCGCGCCGCCGCGACGAGGGCCTGCTCCGGCAGGAAGGGGTCGTTGCGCGCGTTGACGAGAAGCGTCGGCACCCGGATGCGCTCGAGCCACGGTCCGCTAGCCGCTTCGCTCCAGTAATGATCGACGTCACGAAAGCCGTGCAGCGGCGCGGTGACGATGTCGTCGAAATCCCGGAAGCCGCGCGCCGCGCGCACCCGGGCGGCATCGTACAGGCCGGGAAAGCGCTCCAGCTTGGCGAGCGACTTGGGCTTCAGCGTCGCCAGGAAGTGCCGCGTGTAAAGGAAGCGGTTCAGCCCGCGATCGAGCGCATGCCCCGCGGCGGGCAGATCGATCGGCGCCGACACCGCGGCCGCGCGCCGCACGCACCGCTTTGCTTCGTCGCCGCTCTCCCCGAGCCATTTCAGGAGCGCATTGCCGCCCAGGGAAATCCCGATCGCGCACGTCGGTTCGATTTTCTTGACGAGCCAATCAACCTCCTCGCTATCCCCGGAGTGGTAGGCGCGCGGCTTGAGGTTGGGCTCGCCCGAGCAACCGCGCCAGTGCGGGATCGCGACGCGCCAGCCCCGGCGCGCGGCATGCGCGGCGATGGCGCGCGCATAGTGGCTGTCGGAGCAGCCCTCGAGGCCGTGAAACAGCACGAGGCGCCGCGTCGCCGCGGCCTCGCCGGCGAAATCGACGTCGATGAAATCCCCGTCGGGCGTCTCCCAGCGGCTGCGCGCGAGCGGCACGCGCGGCGGCGGCCGCAGCGAGGCGTAAATCGTTTGCAGATGGCCGCCGGGCAGCCACCACGGGGAGGAGAACATCTAATGCAGGATCTTCGGCCCTGTCTCCCGCGGCGCGGCCTGCGGCTGCGCCGGCGCGGGCGAGGCGTGATGCACGATCATGCGCCAGCCGGCGGCGGTGCGCAGGTAGACGTTGGTGGCGACGATCGGCGCGGGCTGCGCCTCCGCCCTGGCCTGCGGGATCGTGAAGCGCTCGAACACGCTGTGGACCGCGAGCATCATTCCGCTGATCGCCACCTGCTGCTCGACGGTCACGCGCGCGCGCGGCCCGGCGGCGAAGATCCTGGCCCAGCTCTCGCGCACCTCGTCCTGGCCGGTGAGGCGGGCGCCCGCCGGGTGCACGCAGACGATCTCGTCGTCTTCCGACCAGACGGCCATCATGCCCTCGAGATCGCAGCGCTCGAGCGCCTCGTAGAACGCGTTCTCGGCGTCCTGCGCGGTGGGAAAGATCTTTCCGCTCACAAGGTACTCAGGGTTGCGAGGACGCGATCGACGGTGATCTCCTTCATACAACGAAAATGCCCGAGCGGGCATTCTCGTTCGAAGCACGGGCTGCATTCCAGGCGCAGCCACAGGACGCGCGCGCTGGCCGAGGCCGGCGGCGTGTGCTCGGGGCTGGAGGAGCCGAAGAGCGCCACTTGCGGCCGCCCGAGCGCCGCGGCGACGTGCATGAGGCCCGAATCGTTGCTGACCACCGCCGCGGCGCCCGCGATGAGGCGGATCGCTTCGTCCAGGGTGGTCTTGCCGACCAGGTTTTTTCCGTGAATTGCCGCCGCGGCTTCCTGGTCTTTCGCGGAACCCAGCAGCACCACCGGCGTTTCGATCCGCTCGGCAAGCTCCCTGAAGTACGGCCAGCGCTTCGCCGGGCCGTACTCGGCGCCCGGGCAGAACACCGTGTAGGAGGAGAACTGCGCGCCGTCGAGGCCGAAGCGGCGCCTGGTTTCCGCGATCTCGACAGGCGTGACCTCGAGGTGCGGCCGCGGCAGCTCGCCGCCCGGCTCGCCGGCGAGCCGGGCGTAATGCAAAGGCATCGGCGAATCCGTTTTCCTGTGGATCGAATTCAGCAGGCCGTGGCGGAACTCGCCGACATAGCCTACGCGCTTCGGGATGCCGGCCAGGAACGGCACCAGCGCCGACTTCCAGGTATTCGGCAGCACGATCGTCGAGTCGTAGCCGCGGCGCTTGAGCTCGCGGCCGAGCCGCCAGCGCGCGCCCAGCTGCAGCGCGCCGTGCCTGAAAGGCGCCGCGATCACGCGGTTCACCTCCGGCATGCGGCGCATGACCGGGGCGACCCATTCGGGGGCAAGCACTTCGATCGCGGCGCCGGATTCCTTCAACCGTGCGAGCAGCGGCTGCGCCATGAGGGCGTCGCCGATCCAGTTGGGCGCGACGACCAGGATCCGCGGCAAGACTCAGTGACCCTTTACGGGCGCCCCTTTGTAGACATACCTGGTCCCGCAGTAAGGGCAGAGCGTTTCCCCTTCCTTGGCCACGTCGAGGAACACGCGCGGATGCAGCGCCCAGAGCGGCGTGCCCGGCGTCGGGCAGTGCAGCGGCAGGTCCTTCTCCGTGACCTCTATTTGACGGGGGTCAGCCATTGGCGGCGTTTCTTGTCTTTTCCGGTGACCACGTCGAAGAAGGCCTTCTGGATGGCCTTGGTCACCGGCCCGGCCTTGCCTTCGCCGATCACCCGGCCGTCGAGCTCGCGGATCGGGGTCACTTCCGCCGCCGTGCCGGTGAAGAAGCACTCGTCGGCGATGTAGATGTCGTCGCGCGTGAGCCGCTTGGAGATGACCGGGTAGCCGAGCTCCGCCGCGAGCTCGATGACCGAGGTGCGGGTAATGCCGGTGAGCGCCGAGGTGAGCTCGGGCTCGTACAGTTTTTGATCTTTGATGACAAAAATATTCTCCCCGGCGCCTTCCGCAACGAAGCCGTCGACGTCGAGGAGCAGCCCCTCGTCGTAGCCGTGCATGGTGGCTTCCAGGGTCGCGAGCACCGAGTTCGGATAGGTTCCCGACATCTTGGCGCGCGCCATGGTCACGTTGATGTGGTGGCGCGCGTACGAAGAGGTCTTCACCCGGATGCCCTTGGACAGCGCCTCGGGGCCGAGATAGGCGCCCCACGGCCAGGCGGCGATCGCCACGTGGACCTTGGCGCCGACCGGCGAAACGCCCATCTTCTCCGAGCCGTAGAACGCGATCGGGCGGATGTAGCACGCCTCGTGGCCGTTCGCGCGCACCACCTCGAGCTGCGCCTGCATCAGGCGCTCGCGCGTGTACGGGATCTTCATCATGTAGATGTGCGCCGAGCTGAACAGCCGCTCGGTGTGCTCCTTCAGCCGGAAGATCGCGGTGCCGATCTCGGTCTTGTACGCCCGCACGCCCTCGAACACCGCGAGGCCGTAGTGCAGGGAGTGGGTGAGCACGTGCGTGGTCGCCGAGCGCCATTCGACCAGCTTGCCGTCGTGCCAGATCCAGCCGTCGCGGTCGGCCATCGACAGGGGCGCGGCCGCCGCCTTGAGGGCGGCTTTTCCTTTGGACATGATTCCTCCGAGATGGCGGCCATTCTAAGCACAAGCGCTCGCGCTGCGCCATACTATTAACATGCTCGTTAACAGTCAGACGCCCCATCCCCAGCGCGTGTTCTACGCTCTTGCCTCGCTGCCGCGGCGGCAGATCATCGCGTTCCTGTCGCAGACCGCGTTATCGACCGCCGAGCTCGCCGAGCGCTTCCGCATGAGCCGGCCGGCGATCTCGCGCCACCTCTCGGTGCTGCAGCGCGCCGGCCTGATCGCGGGCGAGCGCCAGGGGCAGCGCGTGCTGTACCGGCTGCGGCGCGACGAGCTGCTCGGCGCGCTCGGACATTTTGCCTTGGAGGTGGACGGGGCCTTGCAGTATAAGAATCCGCGTGATGCGATCTAGCGCCTGCCTGGTGCTGCTTGGGCTCGTCGCCGCGTGCGCGAGCACGCCCGACGATCCGCTCGTCTGGTCCGACGAGCTGGCTCGCGCGCTGCCGCGCGAGCGAGGCGAGGTGGTCGAGGTGGCGCGCTTTTCGCGCGCCCGTCCGGGAACGGCCGTCGCGGCCTGGGAGCCGTACTTCGTGCGCCGCGGCAACGCTCCTACCGAGTACCGCGTGGTAGAGGTCGATGGGACCGCGGCGCTCGAAGCCGATGCGCAGGAGGGCGGCTCGGGCCTGTATCGCAAGATCCGCATCGATCCGAAGCGCCATCCGGTGCTCGAATGGCGCTGGCGCGTGGCGGCGAGCCCGGCCAGCACGCTGGAAAGCTCTTCCACGGCAAGCCCGCTCGCGCGCCTGTCGCTCGCTTTCCACGGCGATCCGAACAAGCTCGACTTCGACGACCGCACGAAGCTGCGGCTCGCCATGATGCTGACGGCGAACGGGCTGCCGTACGCCTCGCTTCTCTACGTCTGGACGCTCGACGTCCCGGTCGAGACCGTGCTGCGCAGCCCGTACACCGACCGTGTGCGCATGATCGTGGTGGAGAGCGGCGCGCAGCGCGTCGGCCAATGGGTAACCCTGCGGCGCAACGTGGTCGAGGACTACCGGCGCGCGTTCGGCGAGGAGGCCGGCGACATCGTCGCGGTCGGCCTGATGACCGACCCCGGGGACGACGGCTCGCGCCGCCGCAGCTTCTATGGCGACATCACCTTCCGGAGCGGCAAATGAAGCAGTTCAAGACGGGTTGAACACCGCGCGCCAGAGCGCTTTTACCGATTCGGTTTCGGACGAGACCTGCTCGCGCGGCACGCGCGCGTAGCGGGCGCCGTTCAGGCGCAGGCCGTGCTGGAGGCGGCGAAACTCGCGGTAGGCGTTGCGGCAGCGCTCGGCGAGCTCGGGCGCGATGAGGCCGTGGCCGGCGGCCATCCTGAGAAGCGCAATGTTTCCCAGGTTGCCGGTCAGGTCGGGGTACTTTTCGGAAAATCCCAGTACCAGGTACTGCACCGCGAACTCGATGTCGATCATGCCGCCGCGGTCATGCTTGACGTCGAACAGGCTGCTGTTGTTCGGATGCGCCGCGTGCAGCTTCTCGCGCATCGCGAGAATTTCTTCTTTCAGCGGCTCCGGATCTCTTTTTCGTCGAAGAATCCTTTCGCGGATCCGCTCGAAGGCCTCTCCCACGCTCCTGTCGCCGGCGCAATAGCGTGCGCGGGTCAGCGCCTGGTGCTCCCAGACCCAGGCGTTTTCTTCCTGGTAGCGCTCGAACGCCGCGATCGACGACACCAGCAGCCCGGAGGCGCCGCTCGGCCGCAGCTGCAGGTCGGTCTCGAACAGCATGCCGGACGAGGTGCGGGCGCTGAGCCAGGTGTTCAGCCGCTGCGCGAGGCGCGCGTACACCTCCTGCGAGCGCTCGTCGGCGTCGTCATGGAGAAAGATGATGTCGAGGTCGGAGGCGTAGCCGAGCTCCTTGCCGCCGAGCTTGCCGTAGCCGATCACGGCGAACGACGGCTTTTCGCGGTGGCGGCCGCGCAGGTCGCGCCAGACTTCTTCCAGGCAGGACTCCAGCATCAGGTCCGCGAGCGCCGAGAGGTGATCGGCGAGGCGCTCCACGGTGAGCAGCCCGGCGAGGTCCTGGGCGAGGAGGCGAAACACCTGCGCCTGGTGCATCTCGCGCAGGATGTTCATGCGCCGCTCGGTGTCGTCCCGGGCCGCGGCCAGCTGCATTCGAAGATGGTTTTCCAAAGAACCCAAATCGATGGGGGCGTACAGCAGCCGGTCGTCGAGCAGCTCGTCGAGCAGCAGCGGATGGCGCGTGATGAACTCGGCCGCCCAGCTCGACGAGCCGATCATGCGCGCGACGCGCTCGAGCGCCTCGGGATGCTCGGCGAGCAGCGCCAGGTAGGCGGCGCGGCTCGCGATCGCCTCGACCAGGTCGACGCCGCGCACGAGCGTCGCCTCCGGGTCGGCAGTCGCCTGCGCGGCGCGCGCGAGCGCCGGCATCAGCCGGTCGAGCCGGCGGCGCGACTCCTCCGGCAGCGCGGCGTAACGCTGGCTTGCGCGCAGCGCGGCGAGGCGCGCGTGCTCGGGCCAGGGCTCCTCCGGCGCCTCCGGCTCGGCGAAGATCTGTTCAAAATGCCGGGAGACCGAGGCGCGAACGACCTGCAGACGCGAATAAAACTCTTTCCATGACGAGAAACCGCACATGGAGGCGACACGCGCGCGGTCCTCGTCGTCCTGCGGCAGGTCATGGCGCTGCGCGTCGTCGAGGTACTGCAGCCGGTGCTCGAGGTTGCGCAGGAAGACGTAGGCGTCGGCAAGCTCGCGGGCAGCGCTTTCAGGCAGAAGAGATTTTTGACTTAGAACTTCGAGTGCCCTGACGGTTGGCCGTACCCGCAGCTCGGGGTCGCGGCCGCCGCGCACGAGCTGCAGCGCCTGCGCGATGAACTCGATCTCACGGATGCCGCCGGGCCCGAGCTTGACGTGCTCGGCGAGCTCGCGCCGTGCCACGTCGCGCCGCACCTCGGCGTGCAGCGCGCGCAGCGCGGCGAGCGTGCCGTAGTCGAGATACTTGCGGAACACGAAGGGCCGCACGATCGAGTCGAGCTCCGCATGCCCGCCGCCGTGGAGAGGGCGGGCCTTCAGCCATGCGTAGCGCTCCCATTCGCGGCCCTGGGTGATGAAATAGCGCTCCAGCGCCTCGAAGTTGCAGGCGAGCGGGCCGGAGTCGCCGTAAGGCCGCAGCCGCATGTCGACGCGGAACACGAAGCCATCCTCGGTCGGGTCGGCCAGGAGCCGGATCAGCCTGCGGCCGGCGCGCTCGTAGCGCTCCTGGGCATCGGCAGCTCCCGGGTAAAGGAACACGAGATCGATGTCGGAGGAGACGTTGAGCTCGCGCCCGCCGAGCTTGCCCATGCCGACCACGACCAGATTTTCTTCGTTCAGGACCTTGGAAATGGCCACTTCGGCCAGATCTGTCATCGTGCCGCAGACCTCGTCGAGTCCGGCGCGGCCCGAAAGGTCGCGCGCCATGACGCGCAGGAGCACGCGGTTGCGCAGTTGGCGCAATGAGCGGCTCAGCCGCGCGTCGCTGTCGTCGCCGGAGGCGACCAGCGCGTTGAGCATTTCATCGCGGGTGAACGGCGCCGGCGCGGCGAGCTCGGCCGCGAGCTCGGGGCGCGCCGCGAGCAGCCGCTGTGCGAACCGCGAGAGTCCGATTTTCCGAATGGGATCCAGCATTTGCAGTTTAAAATGAGCGCCTGGGCGTGAATTCCATCATGAAGAGGCTGCTGCGAGCGATTGAAGTGCTCGCCTGGGCCGGTTTTTTCGCGTTTGCCGCACTGGTGCTCGCCGTGCGCTTCTGGGTGCTGCCCGACATCGAACGTTACCGCGAAGACATCGTGGCCGCCATGTCGCGCAGCATCGGGCTGCCGGTGCGGGTGGGAGCGATCCAGGCCGGCTGGCTCGGCCTGAGGCCGCAGATCGGGCTCAGGGACGTGCGCATCTACGACGCGCAGGGGCGCGAGACGCTGGTGCTGCCGTCGATCGAGAACGTGGTCGCCTGGCGCTCGCTCGTGCGCGGCGAGCTGCGGCTGCATAGCGTCGTGATCGAAGGCCCGCGCCTGGGCGTGCGCCGCGACGCGGCCGGCGATTTGTTCATCGCAGGTCTAAAGATCGAAAAAGGGCAAGGCAGCGGCGGCTTTGGCGCGTGGCTGCTCGCCCAGGAGGAGATCGCGATCCGCGGCGCCGAGATCGAGTGGCGCGACGAGATGCGCGGCGCGCCGCCGCTCGCGTTTTCCGGGCTGGAGCTCAGGATCGTCAACTCGGGCGCCTCGCATGCGCTCGGGCTCAAGGCGCGCATCCCGCCGGAGCTCGGCAGCAGCATCGAGGCGCGCGTCCTGGTGGAAGGAACCGAGCCGGGCCCGCAGGCCTTGAGCGGGCGCGTGTTCCTGCAGCTCGGATACACCGATCTCGCGGCTTGGCGCGCGTGGCTGGACTACCCGTGGAACGTGCGCGAGGGGCAGGGGGCGCTGCGCGTGTGGGCGACGCTGGAAAAGGGCGCGCTCAAGGAGGGCACCGCGGACGTGGCGCTCGCCGGCGTGCGCATGAGCCTTGCCGACGAGCTCTCGCCGCTCGAGCTCGCCTCGGTGCAGGGCCGGGTGCACGGGCGCGCGCTGCCCGACGGCGTGGAGTTTTCCGGGCGCGGCCTCGCGCTCGTCGTGGAGCACGGCCCGGAGATCCCGAAGACCGACTTCCAGATCGTCTGGCGGCCGCAGGCCGGCGGCGCCGTCGCCGCGAGCGTCGTCGACCTGGAGGCGCTGCGCCATCTGGTCGGCGCGCTGCCGCTGCCGCCGCAGCTCTCCCAGGCGATCGAGGAGCTTGCGCCGCGCGGCCGGCTCGCCGATTACCGCCTGGAGTGGAGCGGGCCGTTCGACGCGCCGGCACGGCTCAGCGCGCGCATGCGCTTTGCCGACCTCGCGCTGCGCGCGCGCGACGGCATTCCCGGCTTCTCCGGCCTCTCGGGCAGCCTCGAGACGACCGAGCAAAAGGGCAAGCTTTCGCTCTCCTCGCGCAAGTCGGTGATCGAGCTGCCGCGGGTATTTCCGGAGCCGCAGATCGCCCTCGACTCGCTCGCCGGGCAGCTCGAATGGGAGCGCGAGCGCGACGGCGGCCTCGCAGTGCGCATCGCCTCGCTCACCTTCGCGAACGAGCATGCGAGCGGCAACGTCTACGGCAGCTACGTGCACCGCGGCGAAGGACCCGGCAGCATCGACCTTTCCGGAGTCCTCAACCGCGCCGATGCGCGCCATGTCGGGCGCTACCTGCCGACCGCCCTGCCGGCGGAGCCGCGCGCCTGGCTCGCCAACGGCATCATCGCCGGCGAGGCGAGCGACGTGCGCGTGCGCATCCGCGGCGACCTGCGCCAGTTTCCGTTCATCGATCCGGCCGCGGGGCAGTTCCAGGTCACCGCGCGCGTGGAGAAGGGCGTGCTCGAGTATGCGAAGGGCTGGCCGCGCATCGAGAACATCGTGGGCGAGCTCAATTTCGAGCGCGACCGCATGGAGATCGTCGGGCGCAGCGGCTCGATCTTCGGCGCGCAGCTCTCCGACGTGCGCGTGGCGATGCCGAGCCTGCGCGGGCCCGAGCGCCACGTGCTGGTGAGCGGGCAGGCCGACGGCCCGACCGCGGAATTCCTGAAGTTCCTGCAGTCCTCGCCGCTGCGCGAGACGGCGGGCGCCTTCACCGCCGACATGAAGGCCGCCGGGCGCGGCAGGCTGCACCTGAAGCTCGACCTGCCCCTTGCCGCGCTCCAGAAGACGCGCGTCACCGGCGACTACGAATTCGGCGCCAACCGGGTCACTGTCCTGCCGTGGCTGCCGCCGGTCGAGGCGGCGTCGGGGCGGCTCGCGTTCACTGATTCGAGCTTCACGCTGCACGACGTGCGCGGCCGGTTCCTCGGCGGCGCGGTCGGGATCTCCGGCGGCACCCGCGCCGGCCGCGGCGTGGAAGTGTTCGCGCGCGGCGACGCCTCGTTCGACGCGACCCGCGAGCTCTTTGACCATCCGCTGCGCAAGCATGTCTCGGGCAGCTTCAACTACTCCCTGACCGTGCGCGCGCAGGACGGGGCGGCGCGGGTCACTTTCGAGTCCCCGCTGCGCGGCCTCGAGAGCTCGCTTCCGGCGCCGCTCGCGAAGGGCGCGGCCGAATCGCTGCCGCTGCGCGTCGAGGTCAATCCGTCGGCGGGCGGCGCGCGCGACCGTGTCTCGATCTCGCTCGGAGCGCTCGCCCGCGCCGAGCTGCAGCGGCGGCGCCAGGGCGACGCCATGGCGACGCAGCGCACCGCGGTGTGGATCAACCCGGGCCGCGAGCCGATCCGGCTGCCGGAGCGGCCGGGCACGCTGGTCTACGGCTCGCTCGAGGCGTTCGACCTCGACCGCTGGTTGCCGCTGATGGGAAATGACGGTGGCGGTTCGCCGCCGGTTTCCCTCGAGCTCAAATTCGGTTCGCTCGACGCCTTCGGCAGGCGGCTCGGCAACGTGGCGCTGCGCGCGAGCGCCGAGGCTGCCGGCTGGTCGGCGAACGTGAACGCCGACGAGCTCGCGGGCGACGTGTCGTATCGCGCGCGCCCGCAACCGCGGGTGATCGCACGGCTCTCCCGTTTCACCACCCCTGCCGACGCTCCCGGCGCCAAGCCGCGGCCGGCGATACGCCCGAGCGACCTGCCGGCCGTCGACCTGGTCGCCGACGAGTTCACTTTCCGCGGCAAGCGGCTCGGGCGCATCGAGCTGATCGCGAGCCGCGCCGGCGAGAACTGGCGCATCGAGCGGGCGAGCATGGTGAACCCGGACGCATCGCTCACCGGGCGCGGCACGTGGTACGCGTCGCCTTCGCGGACCGAGGTGCAGTTCGACCTCGAGGCCGGAAACGCCGGCGGCTTCCTCGAGCGCGTCGGCCAGCCCGGCATGGTGAAAGGCGGCAGGACGCGCATGCAGGGCTCGCTCGCGTGGCAGGGCGACCCGGCGACGCTCGATCTTCCGACGCTCAGCGGCCAAGTGCAGATGCAGGCCGAGGACGGACAGTTCCTGGAGATCGAGCCCGGGCTGGGCAAGCTGATCGGGCTGATGAGCCTGCAGGCGCTGCCGCGGCGCATCACGCTCGACTTCCGCGACGTGTTCTCGAAGGGGTTCCAGTTCGACCGCATCGCCTCGAGCGCGCAGATCGAGCAGGGCGCGCTCAAGCTGAAGGAGTTCCGCATGCGCGGCTCGGCGGCCGACGTCGAGATGAGCGGCGAGGCCGACCTCGCGCACGAGACGCAGAACCTGCGCGTGCGCATCCTGCCGAGCCTCGGCGACAGCGCCGCGCTCGGCATCGGCATCGTCAATCCGATCGCCGGGGTCGCCGCGGCGATCGCGCAGCGCCTGCTGAAGAACCCCCTCGGCCAGATCTTCGCCTTCGACTACACCGTCACCGGCAGCTGGAGCGATCCGAAGGTGGCCAAGATCCCGCCGCCGCCCATGCCGGAGCAGATTTCCAACTGATGGCCCTGCCGTGACGACCCGTGTACGCATCGCGGCGATCCAGATGGTGTCCGGGCCCGAGGTCGCGGCGAACCTTGCCGCCGCCGACCGGCTCATCGCGGCCGCGGCCGCCGCGGGCGCGAAGCTCGCCGCGCTGCCCGAGAACTTCTACCTCATCGGGCGCCACGAGGGCGACAAGGTGGCCGTGCGCGAAGCCGACGGCTCCGGTCCGGTCCAGGACTTTCTCGCTCAAGTCGCAAAGAAGAACAAGATCTGGATTGTCGGCGGCACCGCCCCCATCTCCACCGATGACGACAAGCGCATCCGCGGCGCGTGCCTCGTGTACGCCGATTCCGGCGGGCGCGTGGCGCGCTACGACAAGATGCACTTGTTTCGCTTTGAGCATGGAACCGAGCGCTACGACGAGGCGCGCACCCTGCAGGCCGGGAGCCGGCCGGTCGCGATCGCGAGCCCCTTCGGGCGGCTCGCGCTCTCGGTTTGCTACGATGTGCGTTTTCCGGAGCTCTACCGCGGGCTCGGCGAGTTCGACGTCATGTTCGTGCCTTCCGCCTTTACCGTGCCGACGGGCGCGGCGCATTGGGAAACCCTGCTGAGAGCGCGCGCCATCGAGAACAAGGCCTACGTCGTCGCCCCGGCGCAGGGCGGCACGCATGCGAGCGGCCGGCGCACCTGGGGCCACAGCATGATCGTCGATCCCTGGGGCGAGATCCTCGCCGTGCGCGACGCAGGCGAGGGCGTGGTGCTCGCAGAGATCGATCAGGAGAGATTGAAAGAGATTCGAAGGAGACTGAATTGATCCTGGAGACTGCCAAGACTACGCTGCTCGCGCCGTTCGACCTCGGGACCGGCAAGCTCGAGCGCGTCTTCGGCACGCTCGCCGCGCACAGGGTGGACTACGCCGACCTCTATTTCCAGTACTCGCGCTACGAGGGCTGGAGCCTGGAGGAGGGCATCGTCAAGTCCGGCAGCTTCAACAT
>Ga0180063_1000302_pt1 | contig 12966 bp, 13 predicted proteins | sample EasRivT47_16_10D_FD_121776 | JGI IMG/M metagenome (GOLD analysis project Ga0180063, IMG submission 121776) | Soil microbial communities from meander-bound floodplain in the East River, Colorado, USA - East River metaG ERMLIBT47_16_10D | ecosystem: Environmental > Terrestrial > Soil > Floodplain ...
ATGCCAGAAATTAGCAGAGAGCTGGAGAGTACGCACTAGAGGATCGAGAGGGAGCCCAACCGCGAAGGCTCACCACATTTGAGCTCACCATCAATGAAGAGCTAGACGGTTCGCTTCTAGCTCTTCACGATACTGGGCGTCAAGAAGATGAGCAGTTCTTGTTTCGCTACAGACTCGGTTTTCTGCTTGAAGAGCCATCCCAAAACAGGCACGCGAGAGAGATAGGGAATGCCAGCCACGCTGTTGTTCTGCGTATCAATAAAGACCCCGCCGACCACCATGGTCTCGCCATCGCGGATAATGACCTGGGTATTGGTTTCTCGGCGGTCGATACTTGGACCAGCCGGATTGCTTCGTGCACCGACGGCGTTTCTGGTTGCGCGAACCTTCATCATGATCTGCTTACCGACTTCCTTGGGATCTCGCGAGGTAATCTGAGGAGTCACATTCAGTTCCAAGTTCGCATCCACAAAGGTTGTCTGAGTCCCCTGGAGGGAGGTCGTCTGGAACGGGATCGATTCCCCCTGTGAGATCTTGGCCTCCCGCTTGTCCAAAGTCGTGACCTTCGGCGCGGCAATGACTTTACTCAGACCGAGCAACTCACCTGCCGACAACCGCATATCCAACAGCGCTCCATCTGTTTTCCCAATCGTGAACCCGACGCCAGGAGTTGCCACCAAACCACCGACTGTGGCGGGAAGATTGACCAGAAAATTAGATGCTTGAGCCCCAAATGCTCCGACATTACCCGTTTTAAAGTTTGCCACTCCAGTACCCGAGAGCTGGTTCACATTCTGGATACCCCACTGAACACCCAGAGAACGGGAATAGGTCGTATCAGCCTGCACTATCCTAGCTTCGATCTGGACTTGAGGTACTTCGAGATCGAGCCCATCAACCAGCTGTTTCATTACCCCAATTTTGGTTTCCGTATCCCGGACGATTAAGGCATTGGACCCCAGACTCATTTGCATCAATCCTCTCGGGCCCAAATACTGCCGAAGAGACGTCATGAGTTCCATCGCTGGCAGATTCCTAATATAGAACACCCGATCGACCAGTTCTTCTGCTTTTACCTTGGCATCCTTCGCCGACGCTTCTTCATTCTGCTGTTTGGCAATGTTCGCCAGCGAATCGATCCAAAGGATATTGCTCTGCCTGATCTTGCCTAACCCATTCATCTTCAAAATCATATCGAGCGCCTGATCCCAGGGCACACTCACGAGCTTCATCGTGACCTTGCTCTTGACCCCTTCACCGACGACCATGTTAAACCCACTCACTTCGGCAATGAGGCGCAGCACATTACTGATGTCGGCCTGCTGGAAATCCAGCGAAATGCGCCGGCCGATAAAACGCGTTTCTCCAACAACCAAATCTTCCTTTGGCATACTTTTCTCACCGCTATCTGCCTCGGAAGTCATCTGGACAGGTCGCACATGAAATTTCGTTGAAGCCTGCCGAACCGTGGCCATTGCCCGCTGAACCACCCGAGGGGCGGCATCCGCCTGGACCGGCGACATTACAGAACTGTTCGATTCGACGGTTTCGACCGCCTCGCCACGGTTAAGGTGTGTATCTGCGCCCATATCCGTCCCGGCGCCTTCCCGAAGAGTCACAATGAGATTCGTCCCTTGCGGCTCAACCGAGTAGGCAGCCTTACCGGCAAGATCCAATACCACCCGTACTTTATCGGCATGATAACCCAGACGCACTTGCTTCAAAATCTGGTGATTCACAGATATGACTGGCTTATGTATGGCGGAAGCCACGCCTGGAATGTCGATCATGAGACGTCGCTCATCAAGACGTGTCACCTCGTGGGCCAACTTGCCATCCCCCGAGATGACAACACCGATGTCATCCGTGCCGCGCTGAACATCTATGTGAGTGAGGGTCTGCGCCAGACCTCCCTCGATGCTTGCGGGCATGCCCGAATCGACATTAGGTATGTCGGATGATGCCCCCATCGATGGCATGGCCATCGGGACACTGAGCGCTCCCACCGCCGAGAGCACGCGAACAAATGCTGTAGTTGTCATGGTCAGCTTAGGTGTCATTCTGCGCCCTCTTTTGGGTGAAGGAGCTTGACATACTCCCGCTCCTGTTTACTCCCATACACATCTGTAAACCTCTCTTGCACTACAATACCCTTCTCCGTCACGGCACTCACCACACCATTATTGGGACCGATTCGCGTTCCTCGACGCACCGTATATCCATTCCCATCTGGCGTCTGAACCATCGCCGTATTGCCGTAGGCCCCCCATACCACAGCGATCAGATTCATCTCAGTGAGCCCAACGCGCTGGAGCGGAGGTAACGTGGGGTCAATCGGCCCGAGTCCCAACTGTTGCAACACTGGCACGAACGGATCGCGCCGCCCAGCAGGGTCATAGGACTGTGCGCTCGCTGGCTCCAACATTGAATTGGGTACAACTGGTTGGGCATTCTCATCGCCAGCTGCCGGGGCTACGGTTGGAGACGGTACGTGCCGCGGCACATCGTTGAGAGAGGGCACTGTTTGAGAACTCATACCTGTATCAGCAAAGCCCAGGCCGACTGCGACGAGCAGGCCGGCACATCCAACCAGAGTCATTCTTGTTGTCTTCATGGTCAACCGCCAGTTTTCACAGATGGCATTCATCGCTCATGGCCTCGCACACATCCAAGACGCTGTACCCTATTTCTTCTGAGGAGTCGCCGGAACTACCGCAGCCAGCTTGGTTTCCTCTGGTGCCGCATAGGCTACAAGGTCAAACACGGTCTGCGTGACAACCCGTCCCTTCTCAAACTTTGGAGATCCCATCTTGAGGCCAGACACAGTCACAATCCGAGGCAACGCGTTGATTCGATCGAAAAACAAGGCTGCGGTATGGTAGCCGCCAGCGACTTCTACGTTCACCGGCATCCGCACAAAGAGTTTCGATGGATCCTCGCTCTTGGCACTCGGTTTCCACAGTTTAATGTCAAGTCCAAGGCGAATCCCCAAGTCTGACACCTGTTTGAGCAACATCACCGCCTCCTCTTCAGGCGGCAATTTTTCTTTCTTTTTCGCGAGTTCAATCTCTAGTTGCTTATTGGCAGCAATGAGTTCATCAAGATGCTTGACTTTAATGGTCAACGTTTGAATCTCGCTGTCGAGCGTGCCGATCGCTACCTGGAGCCCTGCAATCTCCGCAGACTTTGGCTCGGCTACATAGTAGTAGAAGCCCACGATAATCCCCGCAAGCACCATCAGAAGTAGTCCCACCTTCTGAATCAATGGGATTGACCGCAAGAGGTCAAGATTAATAGCAGGCAGCTTCATGATTCTTACCCTTTGAGACGGAAACCAAGTTTAAACTGATAGATATTGAGTTGGCTCTCCACCGCAGCTCGACTTTCTTGAAGATTGATATTCGAGAAATAGTCGGTACGACGCAGGTTATTCACGAATTCCACCACATCATCGTTGGTCGCTGCACGACCCTCAAGATCGATCTCTTTCCCGTTGACCGCGACTCTTACTAGCCACACCTTCAACGGTTCCAGACTCTGGCTGACATGGTCGAGCACCTTGACAGGGCCAACGCGTGACTTTTCCAATTCGTCAATAATACGATTTTTGTCTTCCAACACCTTCTTCCGGCTTTCAAATTCAGCAACCTGCTTCACTTGTTCCTTCAGCTGCACGACCTGCTTTTCCTTGTCGAGTTTTTCGGTCTGCCGCACGTTTATCTCTTCATCGAGTGACGTCGAGTACCACCAGCATCCCGCCAGGGTGATGAACAACATCCCTACAGCCAACAGCGCCTGTGCTCTGACATCATACTGTGGCTTCGCCTTATGCCCCTTGGGCCCTGGCAATAAATTAATGCGAATCATCGATCCCCTACCGATCTAAGGGCCAATCCAACCCCCACGGCAGCCAGCGGAGCCAATTCGGCTAATGTATTCTGATCAAAATCGCTCCCTGAGGTATCGATTTCACCGAACGGATTAGCTACCTCGACAACAACTTGCATTCGGTCTCTCAGTTGCGTGACCAGGCCATTGACCTGAGAACCCCCTCCGCACAAGAGAACCTGCTGAACGTCCGCATCCGACATGGTTGACTTGAAATAATCGATGGTCCGCGCAATTTCCGATGCAACCTCGGCATTGACACTGTCGAGGACCGTGGCCACCGAGGCCTGATTGCTCCCTGCCGAACGCGCGCCTTTTTTCGTTTCCTCTGCCTCTTCGTAAGACATGCCCACTTCTCGCTGAATGGCTTCCGTATAGCGATTCCCCCCGATGGGAATATCACGTGTAAACAGCGAGGAGCCGCCTCGAACAATATTGATATTCATGACACTGGCGCCAATATTGACGAGCACGGTCGTATCCTCCTGCGAGACAGGATAGTTGATCGCATGCATGTTTTCGATCGCAAAGGCATCCACATCCATGACGATCGGAAACAGCCCCGCCCCCTTGACGAGTTCGGTCAGCTCATTAATCTTGTCTTTCTTGGCCGCTACCAGAATGATCGACATCTCTCCCTGGGTATCGCCCGCGGCCTCGGCAGAGGGCAATACACTGAAGTCGATGTTCACCTCATTAATATCGAAGGGGATGTACTGCTCCGCGGCAAGCCTCACCTGCCCCTCCAACTCCTCATCAGGCATCGGCGGCAGGCTGATCTTTTTAATGATGACCGCATGGCCAGAAATCGACACGGCGACTTGCCTCACCTTGATGTTCGTTTCCTCAAACAATTCCTTAATCGCCGACACCACCCGCCCCTCATCCATCACCGTACCATCGACGATGACTTCCGGCTCGAGTGGTTTGAATCCAAACTTCTGGAGAATGTACCGCCCTCGGCTTTCCTTCAACTGGACAAGCTTGATACCACTCGACCCGATATCCAGCCCAACGAGCTGTCGCTTCGGGGTGAACATCGAGAACACATCAGTTTCGGTGAGACTCTTGAATGAACTCAACATACGTGCCTCTGACTGTACATGACTATCCGCGCAGAACAAATCTTTATGTGAAATTCGCGCAGACTATCAATCATGACCCTACCTCCCCAACTTCAACGTCCCAAAGAAAGACTGTGTGTCGAGACCATTCTGGCTATTCACCTGCGGCCTGCCCTCCACTCCGCATTCCCCTGTTTAGAGGAGCCGTTTGGGCCTAAATCATGTCCGACACAAGCCTAAACGGTGCGTCTACACTACGGATTGGCTTCATGCACATGCTAAGTATAGTTCAGATGCTCTACCTGTCAAGCAAATCACTTTTCCTGCACACGCCTAGCCCGCATTATTCATGAGCGCTTCTGCTGCAATCGCGGATTCGCCGCTGCGACAAGCCTGGACGCGGTCGACACGGCGTCCAGGCAGGCGGGCTCGCCGTTCGGTCGGTCAACATACTGTTTCAAGTATGCCTCCCTCCCTCGCGGCTCTGCGCGCCTGTCTCGCGTGGCGACTGCGAGGTTTCGCAACGAACCGTCATGAATAATGCGGGCTAGAGACGAGGACGAGGGCGAGGACTCTATGGTGGTGGGAGGACGTGCCTAATGGCTCTTGGGTTATTACCTATTGAGATCGCGATGGGTGACAGTCACCTGATATCCGAGTGCTGAAAAACTTTCTTGGAGTCGGCCGGCAATCGCCACAGACCGATGACGTCCGCCGGTGCAGCCAATCCCAACATTCACATAGCTGCGGCGTTCTCGTTCGAAGAGAGGAATGAGGAATTTGAAGAGGCCTTCCAGCTGCCCAATGAACGCGACGGCGTCCGGATCGGTCAGCACATAATTCCGCACCCGCGGGTCTTCCCCGGTCAATGGTTTGAGGTCAGGAACGAAGAACGGGTTCCGCAAGAACCGGACATCGAATAGGAGGTCAATGTCGTACGGCACGCCGAACTTGTAGCCGAATGTCACCAGCGAGATGGTCAACCGGCACAGCGCGCCCTCCTGTCTGAACTGCCGATCCAACAACTCTCGCAACTCATGCACTGTCAAATCGGATGTATCAATAATACGGTCGGCGTGGCGCCGCAGATCGGCAAGGCGCTCCTTTTCAAACCGCACTCCCTCCAATACCGGGAGATGCGACAGGAGTGGGTGGGGCCTCCGAGACTCCGAGAATCGGCGAACCAGCACCTCCTCACGAGCTTCAAAGAATATCAACTCAACCGAATGACCAAGAACCTTAACCCGCCCAAGAATCCCCACGAGATCGGAAAAGAACACGCGCTCCCTGACATCGATGCCGAGCGCAACATTCTTAATCTCGCCCCCCTGCTGATGACATAACTCGACGAAGGTCGGTAGAAGAGCCGGCGGCAAATTATCGATGCAGAAATACCCGACATCTTCGAAGCACTTGAGAGCATGCGATTTCCCTGAACCAGAAAGACCGCTGATCACGACCAACTTGAGTGCAGCCACGCCTGCTTACCCCTTACGGATCAATCAGAACCACCCGATCATGATCGACGCGCTGTAGAATCTGTAATTTCCCCGAGGACAGGGCGGTGAACACCACCAGCGAACCAGGCAGAGGGTCAAGCTGCCGCTTCGCGTCCTCCAGAGTCAGAACCGGACGGGCTGGACGAATGACTTCAATCTCTTCCTCTTCTTTACGAATAGCCGGACGCAGAATCTTACGAACCGATCTCTTGGTCGGTTCTTTATGATCAGCCTGGCGTTCCTTGTGTTTTCGTATCTGGACGCCCAACCGGTCCACGAGCTGGTCGATCGTCGCGTACATTTCCCGCGTCGAACCTTTTGCCTGAATCCGTCGCCCTTGCATCGTGCAGACGACCTCCGCACAATGCTGAAGCTTGCTCACACCCAGAATCACTTCCAGATGGCTCAGTTTCACTTCATACCGCGTGAGTCGCTCAAACCGATTTTCAATATGTTGTCTGAGCGCCGGCGTCACGACGAGATGTCGTCCTGTAATTTTCATAGACATTCATCCTTTCAAGCTGAATAACCTCGGCCCCACCTCTGCCACTCGCCTATGCTTGTTGGTTCTGAGCACCCCTGACAACAGGGGAAACACCGAATAAGAGGTGCCTGCACGCGCAGCTGAACAGGAACGGCCTAACAGGCTGCGCAAAAACTATTGTGGCACAGTGGAAATTCAATAGCCCGCACATCAAGAACATCAGAAGAACCGCGCGCAGGATGTTCAAAAAGGCCAGACTTCTCACCCGCCCAACTCTGGTGGCTACTTCACCCGCCCGCCCTGAGTCTGCCAAGACAGCCTCCTCGCCCAGGGACGCGCCTTATCCCTGCAAGGCCGCAGGGAATGACCAATGATAATCCTCCCAAGCTTGCTCGTGTACGTTGTCCCCAGGATGGTCCGGATGAGTCCCCCACTGCGCGCGTCCAACGGGGGTCTTCTGAGACCGCGCGTTGCGCGAGCACAGGGGACTCACCGGGCCATCTCTCCCCTGCTGGCGGACTTTTTCAGCATCCTGCTAAAAGAACCGCTTGCGCTGAGTAGCGGAGGGAATATGTTCTTCCGCTCGATACTTGGCCACAGTCCGTCGCGCGATCACAACCTGCTGCGTGAGCAACCGCGCCGCGATCTCTTCATCTTTGAGGGGGTGGCTCGCATCCTCCTCTGCCACCATTTTCCGAATCATCTCTCTCACCGTCACGGACGACATCATGTCGGAGGGCTGATCCGCTCGCTGCAGGCCGGCATTGAAGAAAAATTTTAGATCCAGCATCCCCTGCGGGCAATACATATACTTGTTCGCCGTCACACGACTGATTGTCGACTCGTGCATCCCAATATCCTCGGCCACCTGCTTGAGCACCAACGGCTTAAGATGCTGCACGCCCTTTTCAAAGAACTGCTCCTGAAACTTCACGATACTCGAAACCACCTTTACGATCGTCTTATTCCGCTGTTCAATACTGCGAATGACCCACTGCGCCGCCCGCAGCTTTTCGTCCAGATAGGCCTTTGTCTCCGCCGACCCGCTCTCACCTGCCCCCATCAATTGCTTATAGTACGGGCTGATCCGCATACGGGGCAGTCCATCGTCGTTCAGTAATACCACCCATTCCCCTTCATTCTTGACGACAAACACGTCAGGGACAATTACATAGTTCTGGGTGTTCGTAAACGGTCGTCCCGGCTTCGGCTCAAGCACTTCGATGACCTTGGTCGCTTGAAAAACCTCTTCTACCGTGACATCTAAGGCTTTCGCGATCTTCGCATACTGTTTCTTCTCCAAGTCTTTGAGATGGTGCTGAACAATGGCTTCAACAATCGATCCCTTCAAGGCGCCAGGCCGCGCACCTAGTGATCCCATGGGACTCTTCCCCAAATGTCCGATTTGTAAGAGCAGGCATTCCGCAAGGTCTCGTGCCGCCACGCCAGTCGGGTCAAAGCTCTGAATATCCTTCAGGACTGACTCCGCCTCCATCTCGAGGAAGTCGGTCCCGCCGACCATCTCTGCGAGAGACATGCGCAGGTACCCATCATCATCAAGGTTACCGATGATCAACCGCCCGATCCCCTTTTCACGCTCGGATAAGCCGGAAAACGACAGCTGCCAGAGGAGATGGTCTTCCAAGGATGTCGCTTTCGCCATGGTTTGTTCATAGGAAGGAAACTCGTCCTGTGAAGACGACTGCGACTCGGATCCGCCGATCCGCCGATCGCTCCCAAAGTACTCTTCCCAACCAGCCGCCGAGGCCTCATCCGGCGTATCCCGTTCCTCCGGAGTCGACTCATCCGCATTCGATGGCTCACTGTCCGCTGATGCCGAAGCATCTTCCGCCTTCTCCTCTGCACTTGTGGCCTCGCTGTCCTCAGCCTCAGCGGGGAGATCCTCCAAGAGCGGGTTTTCCATCAAATGTTGCGTGAGGCTCTGCTGGAGCTCAAGTCGCGACAATTGCAGCAGCTTGATCGCCTGCTGCAATTGGGGAGTCATGATCAGCTTTTGACTCAGTCGAAGGTCAAGCCTGAGCTTCATACTCGCAGATCCTTACGTATCATAGCTTGAACCGTTCACCTAGATAGACAGCCCTGGCCCTTTCACTCTTGACGATAGATTCGGGAGACCCGTCCTCAAGAATCAACCCTTCGTTGATGATGTAGGCTCGATCCGTGATGGACAGCGTCTCCTGGACATTGTGATCGGTGATCAAAATGCCGATCTCTTTCTCTTTCAATCGGGTAATAATTTGTTGGATGTCAGCGACGGCAATCGGGTCGATCCCTGCAAAGGGTTCGTCGAGCAACATGAATGACGGGGTCGTCGCGAGTGCCCTCGTAATTTCCAACCGACGACGTTCCCCGCCCGACAACGAATACGCCATGCTCGTTCGAATATGGGAGAGGTCCAGTTCCTTGAGAAGTGCATCAACCCGGTCGCGACGCTCTGCCCGAGAGTAGTCCAGCATCTCAAGAATTGCCAGAATATTGTCTTCAACCGACAAGCGCCGAAACACAGATGATTCTTGCGGAAGATACCCAATTCCTTTCCGCGCGCGTCTGTACATTGGCAGATCCGTGATCACTTCTTCACCGAGCGAGACCGCCCCTTCATCAGGCTGGCACAGCCCAACGATCATGTCGAAAATGGTGGTCTTCCCAGCCCCATTGGGTCCCAGCAAACCCACGACCTCACCGGCGCGGACTTCGACCGAGACGCCTTTCACGACCTTGCGCGCACGAAAACTTTTCACCAATCCCGTCGCGCGTAAACCCGTACCTTTTGCTCTGTTCACCGGGGAGCCAGTCGACGGCGCATCCCCCTGAACCGCCTCGATCACTTGGTCGCCCCCCCATCCGGCTCGATCCGCACATGCGAACCTCCTTCCACCACACTCCGATCCTCTGCCAAAAACATCGTGATTTGTTTGCCGCTGACCCTTGTTCCCTTATCCCAGGCCACCGGGTCACCCGTCAGGACGATCATATCCCCATCATGGTAGTAGATAGCTTTCTTACAGGTCGCACTCCCTGAATCCTTCTCGATTTTCACTCGTCCGGTCGCCTCAATCCTGTTGACCGAACGATTCGACACAGCCGGCACAGCATCAGGCCCTTTCGAAGGCGCGGCGCCCTTGACGGCCTCATGCCCTTTCTGGTTATCGCTCGCGGGTGGGTCTTGCACGCGAAATATCACTACCATGCGATCGGAATAGACGACCAATGACCCGCGAGTCAGTACAACCGCCCCCTCAAACACAGCTTGGCTATCCTGACTTTTTACGGTCATCTTCTTGGACGTAATGGTGGTGCTTACCGCTTGATCAATACCACCTTTGGGAAGGGCTGCGTCAGCCGATTCGCTCAATGATGCCATTCCAAACGGGAACAAATTAAGAAGCAGGAGCCAAATCCACATGTACGTCCTCAAGTACTTCAAATTCCTCGCGGTCCAAATGTCCCAACAACCCACGCCCCGTCACCTCTAACCCATGCCCAACGATACGGACGGGATCTTGCGTGCGTATCTCTCTCGTCTGATCAGTCCAAGCCAGATGGTTGGTATAGATCACGTATCCACTCTCGGTGTGAATCACGAGTGGCTCTGATCGGTTCGCGAGCACAAAGTTCTTCGTCTCCGTATTCAATGTCCCTTCATCTCCGGTTACCGTCAATTCCTTTCCCCGCCGGCCGAATAGTGTGACTGCGACGACTTGGAGCATCGCCCGTCTGTCCCGTTCAAAGAGCCGAGCCTCTTGCGCCTGCACCTTCCATTGAACCGTATCGCCCTTCGTTTGGGTGAACGTAAATTGGGAGATCGTGGCATCAGCTGTGTCCATGGAGCCAGGCGCCGCCGCCGTCGGGGTGGGAACCATTGTCGAATTGGTCACGAGCAGGTATGCAAGGAAACAGGCCAACAGCACACTGAGCGCTAACAAACCTCCCCGTACCCAGCGTTGCCACACTTTGTCCCTGCTTCCTTTTACGTAGCATGAAGGAGACTGGCACGATAGTAGCATGCACTCAAAACCAAGTAAACTTATGCCAGAACCCCGGCATGGTCTACTCGGTAGATATGGAGTGAAGGTAGGTTGAGGTCGAGGTTAAGGTCACGGTTGAGCGAAGATCAGGCTTTTTTTCTCGGCCTTGACCTGAGCCTTAACCTTCAAAAAGTTGGCGGACTGATTCAGCATCCTGCTAGTCGGCAGCGGGACTCGCGGGAGCTGCCACATTAGGTATTTGTTTCTTTGCGGGCGCAGTATCCGGCCGCGTGACGAGTTCGATCGCGACAAGCTTCGCGGCATCGCCGACCCGCCGTCTCGTCTTCACCATCCTCGTGTAGCCACCGGAACGGTTTTTAAATCGAACCGCCACGTCGCTGAATAATTTTGAGACGATGTCCTTGCTTCGGATAAACGCGAGGGCTTGCCGCCGAGCCGGCAATGTCCCCGTCTTGCCAAGCGTAATCATCCGATCCGTGAACCCTCGAATTTCCTTCGCCTTGGCCTCAGTCGTCTCAATGCGCTCATGTTCGAGCAGCGAGGTCACGAGACTTCGGAACAGGGCCCACCGATGTTTGGTCTGTCGTCCGAGCTGTCTGCCTTTTTTTCGATGCCGCACAGGTTTCCTCTTATTTCGTTACTCGCTCTTCGAACTACCGCTGTTCTGTTGCACTGAATCCAGCTTCACACCGAGCCCCAGGCCCATTTCCGTCAAGATTTCTTTAATTTCATTGAGCGATTTCTTACCGAAATTCTTCGTCCTCAGCATCTCCCCCTCGGTCTTCTGGACTAAGTCGGCGATGGTCTTGATGTTCGCATTCTTCAAGCAGTTTGCGGCACGGACCGACAGCTCCAACTCGTTCACGCTACGGAACAGATGCTTATTGACCTCACGTTGCGCCTCATCGCTCCCAAGATCAGCACGCCCTTCGACTCGCTCATCGGGATTGATAAAAATATCAACGTGATCACTCAGAATGCCGGCCGCCGTGGACAAGGCATCACGAGGCGAGATGGTCCCATCCGTCCAGATTTCCAAAGTCAACTTATCATAATCGGTCATGCGACCGACGCGGGCATTCTCCACATGAAAGTTCACGCGTTTGATGGGTGAAAACACCGAATCGATCGCGATCACACCAATCGGCAGCCCCTCTTCCTTATTTCGCTCGGCAGGCACGTAGCCCCGCCCATGCTTCACCGTCATTTCCATATCGAACGCGGCATCCTTGTCCAACGTCGCAATATGGAGATTCGGGGTCAGGATGGTCACGTCTGCATCATGAATAATGTCAGACCCCTTCGCTTCACCAGGTCCTTTCTTCTTGAGACGGAGCGTCTTCGGCTTATCGGTATGTAAGGCAAGCCGCAGTCCTTTGACGTTCAAAATAATGGAGGTCACATCCTCCGTGATACCAGGAATCGTGGAAAACTCGTGCAAGACCCCTTCGATCTTCACCGTCGTCACTGCCGCACCCGTCAGCGACGACAACAGCACACGCCGTAACGCGTTGCCGACCGTGGTCCCAAACCCACGTTCATAGGCCTCTGTCGTAAATCTGCCGAACGTTTGGGAATGCGTATCTTTGTCGACTTCTACCCGCATTGGGATCTGAAAGTCTTTCATCGCTTTAATCATGACTCCCCCTTCATCTCATCGAGTAGCCAGCCACTGAACGGCACCAGTTCGCTGCAGAGACCGACGCCCCTCCCAATTTCGCATCTACCTTGAATACAACTCCACCACCATCTGCTCATTCACCGGCAGCGAAATCTGGTCTTTGGACGGCAACGCTCGTACCACGCCCTTAAAGGCCGTCTTTTCCAGCTCCAACCACTCTGGAACGCCTCGCCCATCAACAGACTCTAAGGCAGCCTGGATCGAGACCAATGTCCGACTTCGCTCTCGAACGCTGATAATATCGCCCGCCTTGACCAGCGCGCCTGGAACATTGATTTTTCGACCATTCATGGTCAGGTGCCCGTGGCTCACCAGCTGCCTGGCTTCTTTTCTCGAGGCG
>Ga0180063_1000303_pt1 | contig 12962 bp, 12 predicted proteins | sample EasRivT47_16_10D_FD_121776 | JGI IMG/M metagenome (GOLD analysis project Ga0180063, IMG submission 121776) | Soil microbial communities from meander-bound floodplain in the East River, Colorado, USA - East River metaG ERMLIBT47_16_10D | ecosystem: Environmental > Terrestrial > Soil > Floodplain ...
GTGCGATAGTCGAGCGTGCGGCCGTTCGGCGTGAGCGAGTAGGCGAGGTCGGACCAGGGGATCAGCGGCGCCGCGGCGGCGATCGTCATGTCGAGCCCGCCGGGGCTCTTCCACGGGACCAGCGTGCCGTCGACCTGCATCACGCGGTTCTTGAGCGCCGCCAGGATCATCGACTGCCCGCCGCCGTACGATGCGCCGGTGACGCCGATCTTCGACGGTACGACGAGGCCCTCGTCGGCGAGGAGCCCGGCCAGGTGCTGCGTGTCGTGCGCTTCGTAGCGGGCGTCGGACAAGTGGATCCAGCCGCGCTCGGCACACACGTTCGGGTTGGTGAGGCTCGGGTCGGGCGCGCGCGAGGCCACGTTGCCGCACGAGAAGTGGAAGCCGCGCGCCGTGTACGACAACACGACATAGCCCGCCTGCGCCCAGGCTACGTAGGGCGCCCCGTTCTTGCCGAGGCTCCAGCCGTGGAGGTCGACGACGAGCGGGAAGGGGCCGTCCATCGCCGCCGGCGGCAGCGTCACGTTGGTGTCGAGCGGGACGCCGTCGAACGTCTCGACGCGCGTCGCGAGGTCGCCCGCGCAGAACTGCACGCCCTGCTGCTCCACGCAGGGGATGCGGCCGGAGAAGACGGCCGCGACGGTGGCCGCCCGGAGCGACGGCGTTGCCGCAACCAGGATGCAGAGGGCGCCGAGGAGGCGGGGATGCGGCATGGGCGGACCTCGTATCCCGCGGCCGGGACGTCAGGCAAGGATGCGATCGCGCCGGCGGCCGTGGTATGGATCGCACGTGGAGTGGCGCCGTGCCGGTCTCGTTCTCGGCGTGTGGCTCGTCGCGTGCGGAACCCCGGCGCCGCGGACCGCCGAGGATCTGCGCGCCGAGATCGCGAAGTACGAGCACGCGGACGCCGCGGCGAGCGAGGAGCGGATCGCGGCGCTCTTCGCGAAGCTCGATGCCGAGATCGCCGCGCTCCGTGCCGACGAGCTCGCCAAGGCGCCGGAGGAACGCGCCGAGTCGACGCGCCGGCGCGAAGCGCTGACGGCCGAGCGCCGGGAGCTCCAGTCCGCCTACCTGCAAGCGCGGGTCGCCCGGCTCGGCGTGGCGGCGGAGGAAGCGTTCCGCGGCATGGCGGAGCAGCTCGGCCGCGGGCTCGAGGACATGGGGCGGACGCTCCGCGAGTCGACCCGCGAGCAGGGCGCGCCCCAATGAGCGACGCGGCGGTGCGCGTGGCGCCGGCCGCGCTCGCCGAGCTCGTGACGCGCCTCTACGTCGCGGCGGGCATTCCGGCGGCCGATGCGGCCGCCTGCGCGGCGCAGACCGTCGACGCCGAGCTGCACGGTGTCGCCTCGCACGGGTGCGTGCGGCTCGGCGTGTTCGTCGACCGGCTCGCCCGCGGCACCGTGAACCCGACGCCCGACGTTCGCATCGTGCGCGATCTGCCGGCATACGCGCTGCTCGACGGCGATCGGGGCATGAGCGCCGTCGGCGGCACGCGCGCGATGGAGCTGGCGCTCGCGAAGGCGGCCGTGAACGGCATCGGAGCCGCCGGAGTGCGGCGCCTCTCGCACACCGGCCACGTCGGCTGGTTCGCGCGCATGGCGCTCGCGCGCGGCATGATCGGCATCGTTGCCAGTAGCGCCACGCCGAACCTCGCCCCGTCGGGTGGCGCCGAGCGGATCATCGGGAACAATCCGATCGCGTTCGCCATCCCGGCGGCCGGCGGCGAGCCGATCGTCTTCGACATGGCGACGAGCAAGGTGGCGCGCGGCTGGGTGCTGCTGGCGGCCAAGGCGGGCGAAGCCATCCCGGAGGGCTGGGCGCTCGACGCCGAGGGGCGGTCGACGACCGACGCGCAGCGCGCCGTCGGCGGCACGCTGCTGCCGGTCGGCGACCACAAGGGCTACGGCCTCGCGCTGGTGCTGGGGCTGTTGACCGATGCCCTCACCGGTGCGTCGGACGCCGATCGACCGGATTGGCTGGCGACCGATCGCGAGTTCCTGCTGTCGATGCTGTGCATCGCGATCGACCCGGCGCAGTGTCTCGGCGGCGAGTTCGCCGCGCTCGTCGGGCAGGTCGTCGAGCGCGTGAAGGGTTCCCGTCCCGCCGCGGGCAGCGACGGCATCCGCATCCCCGGCGAGGCGAGCGCTCGCCGCGCGCGCGAGACGGCCGGGCAAGGCATCCCGCTCGCACCAGCCCTGGTGGCCGAGCTCGATCGCTTGGCCGTGGCGCTCGGCGTGCCGCGCCTTGACCGCCGCGCGTTTCCGAGTTGAAACCGCTCGTCGTGAGCGTGGACTTCGGCAGCCTCTCGCGCCGCCGTTTCCTGAAGTACGGCCTCTCCGCGGCGGCGTTCGTCACCATGGGCGGCGTCGGCTCCATGCTGGCCCTGCGCGGGCGCGCCCCGGACGTCGACGGGCTCCGCGTGTTGACCGCCCACGAATATCGGACGCTCGCGCGCCTCGCCGAGGCGATCTTTCCTGCCGGCGGTGCGTTTCCGCTCGGCGCCGCCGACCTGGATCTGGCGCGCGCGTTCGACGCGTTCCTCGCGGACGAGCCGCCGTGGAACGTCGAGGATCTCCGTCGCGCGCTGGTGCTGCTCGAGTTCGGCCCGGTCGTGTTCGAGCGGCGGCTCGCGACGTTCAGCCACCTCGATGCGGACGAGCGGCTGGCGCACTTCACGCGCTGGACCGTCGCCGACAGCGTGCTGCGCCGGCAAGCCGCCGCGGCGTTGCGCACGTTCCTCGTCACCCGGTTCTACGACCGCCCGGAGGCGTGGGCGCACGTCGGCTACGAGGGTCCGCTGGTGAACGTGTCCGGATGAACGCGCCGGGCATGATCCTCGACGCGTCGGCGAGCCCGCTCCCGCAGCCGCGCACCGTCGACGTGTGCGTGATCGGTTCGGGCGCGGGCGGCGCCACGGCGGCGTGGGAGCTCGCGCGGGCCGGCCGCGACGTCCTGGTGCTCGAGGAGGGCGGCGACTTCCCGAAAGGCCGCCTCACGGAACGCGAGAACGAGATGTACGATCAGCTCTACGTCGACCGCGGCGCGCGCACGACGTCGGACCTGAGCGTCACCGTGATGCAGGGCCGCACGCTCGGCGGCGGCACGGTGATCAACGCGTGCGACGTCGTCCCGATCCCCGACGGCGTGCTGCGCTTCTGGCAGCGGCGTCACGGGTTGACGGACTTCTCCCCGGAGGCGCTGGCTCCGTACCGCGAGCGCGCGCTGGCGGACCTGTCGGCCAGCGTGCCGGACGAGGATCGGCTCAACGTCAACAACAAGCTCCTGCGCGCCGGCGCCACGGCGCTCGGATGGCGCGGCGAGGTGATGCATCACAACCGAGTCGGCTGCGCCGGCGTCGGCGAGTGCATGATCGGCTGTCCGGTCGGCGCCAAGCGGAACGCGCGCGCCGTCGCCATCCCCGGTGCGCTCGCCGCCGGCGCCCGGGTCGTGACGCGCGCCCGCGTGACCCGCATCGACGATGCCGCGGCCGAGGTGAAGACGCTCCGCGTCCGCCGCCTGGACGCGCGCGGCTATCACGAGCAGGGCGACGAGGCGGTCGTCCGGGCGAAGACCGTCGTGTTGGCCGCGAACGCGGTCGGCTCGGCGGCGCTGCTCCTGCGCTCGGGCATCGGCAACGCGCACGTCGGGCGGCATCTCTCGTTGCAACCGCAGCTGCCGCTCTCGGCGCGCTTCGACCGCGAGGTACGCTCGTTCCGCGGCATCCCGCAGCTCTACGCCGTGACGGAGTTCGAGGAGACGGCACACCCGGAGCACGGCCTGTGGGGATTCCGCATCGAGCCGATCGGCGTGACGCCCGGCGTGTACGCGTCGACGCTGTCGTTCATGGGCGCGGACGGCAAGGCCATGATGCAGGCGTGGCCGAACCTGGCGTGCGCGCTGCTGCTGACGTTCGACGATCCGATCGGGACGGTGCGCGTGGAGCCGTCGGGGCGGCTGCGGATCGACTACGCGCTGGCCGACGGGCAGCGGGTGAACCTGCGCGCGGCGATCAAGGCAGGGGCGCGGGCGTATCTCGCGGCGGGGGCACGGGAGGTGTACGTGCCGGTCGCGCCGCCGGTGGTCCTTCGCAGCGAAGCCGATCTCACGGCGGTGGATCGCATCGACTTCCGGCCGGCGACGGCGCCGCTCATCAGCGCGCATCAGCAGGGGACGGTGCGGTTCGCGGCGAGCGAGCGGGACGGCGGTGCCGATCCGGACGGGCAGGTGTACGGGACGCGGGGCGTGTACGTGTTCGACTCGTCGGGGTTCCCGTCGAGCAGCTCGAGTCACACGATGACGCCGATCATGACGGTGTCGCGGTACTTGACGGAGCGGTTGCTGGCGAGGTCGGCGTAAGAGTCGCCGGACCTTGGTGCGAGACCGAGCGCACGCCACCAGGCTGACCGCGCTCTTTCGGACGGCTTGCGTGCCGAAGAATCGCCTGTGTAGCGTTCGGCTGACGCGTGACCCTCCCACGGAGCCCCCTGGGTCGACGCATGCATTCGCATCTGTTGCCATCACCGCGAACCGCGATATTAGGGTCTCTCGAATGGGTGTTAGCGTGATGCAGATCCGTCCCTATTGAGCGACAGATGCCACTTATCTCTCTCTGGACGTCCAACCCAGGTGCTGTCACAGACCTCTCCATCGAACAGATCGTTGCGACGGCGGGCGACGGGAAGCTGCGTGATGAGACTACGTGCTCGGTCGAGTTGCGTCAGTTCCTGGCGCAAGTCGGTAGCGAACAGCTCGCGGCGTACGCGAAGTACTGCCTCACCGACTCGTTCTCAAAAAGCGGGCTGGTTCTCCAAGACGTCGTGAACGAGCTGGGACGGCGGCTCGACTACAAGGTCTCGAATGGCCGCTACCAGGGAGTCACGGGCCGAATCGGTTTCGATGGCATTTGGCGCGGACCCGACGGCGCGGATCTCGTCGTTGAGGTCAAGACGACTGATGCCTACCGCATTCCGCTCGACACGATCGCTGCCTACCGAGACAGGCTCCGTGACGCAGGTGAGATCGGGCGCGACGCGTCGGTCCTTATCGTTGTCGGTAGAGAAGACACCGGCGAGCTCGAAGCTCAAGTTCGTGGATCACGCCATGCCTGGGATTTTCGATTGATCAGTGTGGACGCTTTGTTGAAGCTCGTAGAGCTCAAGGAAAGCACGGAGGCAGGTCTCACCGGAGCCAGCCGGTTCGTCAATCCGATGCCTTTCACGGGCGGCCAGCGTGGCGAGTGAATGGCCTACCGGGTGGGGATTCCCCTACGTAGTTCCAAGTACGTAATCTGTTCGACGCCTCGCCCCGTTCGGAGTAGATTCTCGAGCGATGAAGTACAAGATCGCGCTCTACCGATCAGACGAGGGCATCAGCGTCTCCGTTCCGGGACTCCCTGGTTGCTGGTCACAGGGCCGGGACGAAGCAGAGGCGCTGGAGAACATTCGGGACGCGATCCGCGAGTATCTATCCGTCGTCGACGAGCAGCTGCAGGGGGCCGACGTCCGCGAGATCGACGTCGCGATCTGAGTGCCCAGGATCCCTGGGATCTCGCAGCAGCGTGCGGTTCGTGCGTTGGAGCGAGCGGGGTTCCGCGTAGTCCGCGAGGGCAAACACATCGTGATGTCCGATGGTCGTCGGATACTCACGATCCCGAGAGCGAACCCGATCAACGCGTACACGAGGGGGTGGCATCGTGATCGATGCGGGTCTGACGGTCGAGAGGTTCAAGGAGCTGCTGTGACGGCACGGAAGCCTCCCGTCGGAACGGTCTAGCGACCGACCTCCGATCTCTGATACCGACCACCTCATGCCCACCACCCAGATCCACGACATCGAGCTCTACTACGAAGAGCACGGCCACGGAGACCCGCTCCTCTGCATCATGGGCTTCGCGACCGACTCGACCGGCTGGCTCCTTCAGACGCCCGCCTTCGCCGAGCACTACCGGACGATCGTGTTCGACAACCGCGGCGTGGGCCGCAGCGCCAAGCCGACGGGCGCCTACACCATCCACGAGATGGCCGACGACGCCGCCGCGCTGCTCGATCACCTGGACATCGATCGGGCGCACGTGCTCGGCCTCTCGATGGGCGGGATGATCGCGCAGGAGCTCGTGCTGCGCCATCCTCATCGGGTTCAGAAGCTGATCCTCGCCGCGACGTTCCCGGAGCCCGACGTCGCCACGGAGGAGAATCGCAAGATCATCTTCACCCAGATGGGCGGCAGCATCACCGAGGCCGGCGAGATGAAGATCGACTTCACGGCGCTCAACCCGCTGATGTTCTTCCAGCACCTCCTGCCGCTCGTCTTCAATCCGAGCTTCATCCAGACCGAGCTGCCGAAGCTCATGCAACTGTTCTCGGGCGCGCTGCAGTACGGCTTCAGCATCGAGGCGATCATGGGCCAGATGCAGGCGATCCTGGCCCACAAGGCCACCGATCGCCTGAGCACGATCACCGCGCCGACGCTCGTCTTGACCGGCGACGCCGATCGCCTGATCTCGCCCGCCAACTCGGCCGTCCTCGCGCGCAGCATCCCCGGCGCGAAGCTCGTCGAGGTTCCCGGCGGCAGCCACGGCTTCAACATCGAGATGCCGGAGCGCTTCAACGGCGCGGTGCTCGAGTTTCTCGCCGCCTGAAGCCATGACACAGCCGGCGCTCTCCTGGGCCGAGACGTTCGGCATCACGCCGCTCTCGACCCGGCTCGCCGAGATGGCCGTCACCTTCCGCGGCGCCGAGGGCGTACCGCCGTCGCGCTTCGACGCGTCGAGCCTCGGGATCTTCCAGCCGGGGCTCGCGCTGCGCACCTGGCTCGGCCGCCGGCGGGCCGATCGTCGGGTGCCGATCTACAACCTCTTCAACCGCACGCCGACGCCGATCGCGGACGGCTGGTCGGTGCGCAAGACCCAGGTGCGCGACTTCCGCGGCGGGACGCTCACCTACGACAGTCACAACGGCACCGACTTCGCGGTCCCGCCCGGCACGATCGTCGTCGCGGCGGCGCCCGGGCGCGTGCTGCGCGTGTCGTCCGAGTTCAACCGAGGCGGCTTGAAGCTCTTCGTCGACCACGGGCGCGGGCTCGTCACGACGTCGAATCACCTGGGTCGCGCCCTCGTGCGCGAGGGCGACCTCGTCCGGCGCGGGCAGCCGGTCGCGCTCTCGGGGGCGTCGGGCATCGACATGCTGCTCATGTTCCCCTGGAACGTGCCGCACGTGCACTTCAACGTGTGGCTCAACGGCGAGCCCGTCGATCCGTTCGCCGAACCGGGCGAAGTGTCGCTCTGGCGGCGGCAGAACGACCCCGTGCCGGACGACGGCGCGGCGGACGACGACGGTGCGACACCGACCGCATGGGACGCGGCGGCGGTCGACGCCGCCGTCACGGCCTGCGACGTCGCGGCGGTGCGCGACGCGCTGCGCGCCATCGAACGCCTCGAGCTGCGCGCGATGGCCGTGCTGTTCCAGATGAGCTACTACCCGACGCGCTTCGCCACGCGCGTCACGCCGTACGCGGCGTCCTTCCCGCGCGAGCCGCGCCTCGATCTGCCGTTCCGCGCGGCGGACGTCGTCGGGATCGTGCTGCCGAAGTAGCGGAGTCCGCACGGCGGACGCTGTGACGCCGGTGGGCGCGGGTGGCACGCTCCTCGCGCGGCGCGTGCAATTCCGTCCCGTTCGTCCTGCCGCAGCGGCGTCTCGCGGCGCGCGCTTCGCGGAACGACGCTTGCACCGGCCAGCGGGCCCGCCGCTCCGCCGCGGTGCCAGGAGGAACTCTACGGATGACGCCACATCGGCTCGCGCTCGCAGTCCTCGTTCTCGTCTCGGCCATGGCCGCCGGCGCGCAGGGGCGCCAGGTAACCGTGAGCGGTCGGCTGGAGGTCATCCAGATCGACGACTTCGATCACGGGAAGTCGCGGCTCGTCCACAAGCTGCGGGACGAGAAGAGCGGGCGCGAGTACGAGCTCGACGACGTCGCGCCGGGGCTGCGCCACGGCATGCACGTGCGCGCGCAGGGGCGGCTCAAGCGCGGCGTGCGGCGTGACGGCGCTCGCGTGCTCGGGGGGCCCGCGGGCGGCGAGCTCTCGCTCGAGGTGCTCGACGCGGGGATGCCCGCGGCGGCGCTCGTCACCGGGGCGCGGAAGGCGCTCGTGATGGTCGTCAACTTCACACAGGACGCGAAGACCGTCGCGTGCAGCGACGCCGCGATCGCCGCGTCGATGTTCTCGGGGAACCCCTCGGTCGACAAGCTCTACCAGGAGACCTCGTTCGGGCAGCTCTCGTGGACCGCCGACACCAACGGCAACGGCGCGCCCGACGTCGTCCGCGTCGCCATCAACGATGCGGGCAACGACTGCGACACGACCACCTGGCGCTCGCTCGCCGACTCGGCCGCGACGGCCGCCGGGTTCAACCTCTCCCTCTATCAGCACCGCGTCTACGTCCTGCCCTCGAACGTCGCCTGCTCGTGGGCGGGCTACGCGCAGGTCGGGTGCGGCTCGGCGTGCTGGGCGATGATCGCCACCTGCGACCGCGGCGACGTGTACGCGCACGAGCTCGGCCACAACATCGGCATGTGGCACGCGTCGTTCGACGCGGACGAGAACGGCGCCGTCGACGCCACCTGTCCGTGGGGCGCCTGGTCGGGCGGCGGCGAGTACTGCGACGACTCGGACTTCATGGGCATCTCGACGAACGTGTGGCGCCAGACGAACGGGCCGCACAAGCATCAGATGGGCTGGATCCCGGCCAACAAGGTCGTCGACGTCGCGGGCGGTGGCACCTTCGCGCTGGCACCGCTCGAGACCGATCCGGCGACGACGGCCCTGCCGCTCCTGCTGCGCGTCGCGCGGCCGGCGGGCGGCTTCTACTATCTCTCCTACCGGCGGCGCATCGGGTACGACGCGAACATGCGCGCCTCGTATGCGGACCGGACGAGCATCCACACCCATCCGGGCGGCAACACGCTGCTCGTGCGTTTCCTCGCCGACACCGAGGCGTTCAGCGATCCGTCCGGCGCGGTGACGATCACGCAGCTCGGGCACGACGCGACCGCCGCGCAGATCGCGGTCAACGTGAGCTGCGGCAACGGCGTGATCGATCCGGGCGAGGAGTGCGACGGCGCGAGCCTCGGTGGCGCGACGTGCGGGGGCTGCGCCGGCACGCCGTCCTGCACCGCGTCGTGCCGGATCGACACGAGCGCCTGCACGAACGGCGTGTGCGATGCGACGGAGACGTGCGCGAGCTGTCCGGCCGACTGCGTCGGCGCCGGCGCCGTGTGCGGCAACGGCATCTGCGAGGCGGGGAACGGCGAGAGCTGCGTCAGCTGCCCGGCCGATTGCAACGGCAGGCAGAGCGGGAATCCGAACCAGCGGTTCTGCTGTGGCTTTGCCGGCTCGAAGCCGGTGGGCTGCAGCGCGAGCCTTTGCGGCGCGTGCACGACGGCGCCCGTGAGCGTCTGCTGCGGCGACGGCGCCTGCACCGGCGACGAGACCATGAGCAATTGCCTGCGTGACTGTCCGCCCTGCACGGACGCGGACGGCGACGGCTATTGTCCGTCGCAGGGCGATTGCAACGACGCGAACCCGAACATCCGGCCGAACGCGGCCGAGGTGTGCTCGGGCGGCGTGGACGAGAACTGCAACGGGCTCGCGGACTGCAACGATCCGGCCTGCAGCACGAGCCCGTCGTGCACGACGTGCTCGCCGCTCGGGGCCTCGTGCACGCAGAACGGCCAGTGCTGCTCGCTCTCGTGCGGCGGCAAGCCCAATCGAAAGACCTGCCGTTAACGTCCACGGCGCGGCGTCGCCGCCTTTCGGGGCGACGCCGCGGGCCTGCGGATCGAATCACTCCTGACAGTAATTCTCGTCGGTCAACTGACCGGCGAGGTCGACGGTCGCGCTCACGAGGCCCTGCGCCGTCGAGAGCGGGAGGCACGCCGGCAGCGCCTGCGTCTGATCGAGCTTCGCCATCTTCTCGAGGCCGTAGGTCTCGTACTTGTCCAGGCACAGCTGGATCCTGTCCAGGATCTCCTGCGGCAGCGGATTGCCGAACTTCATGGCGTACAAGACACCCTTCGTGAGGCACTTCGCGGCGCTGGTCCCGACCTTGAGGATCACCTTCGCCGCATCGGCCTCACCCAGCGCTTCGTTCCTGAAGTCGGGAATGTTGAGGTTGGTCACCGGATCGGGGTTCGCCGCGTCGGCGTCGCAGAAGACGATCGACGCTAGGAGCGGGAACTGCGCGTCGATCTGTGCACGGATCGCGTCGATACCTGCCTGATCGAGGCACGCCGGCGTGCCCTTGAGCAGGAGCTTGTCGCGGCCGACGGTGAATCGGAGGTCGGCCTTCGCCCGGCAGGCTGTCCAGGCATCTTGGACTTCGGGGACCTTCGCCTGGTTCGCGGGCTCGTAGGCGAGTTGAAGGTCCTTCACGGCCTTGATGTCGCACTTGGCGGCGGAGCTGGCGTACTTCGACAAGATCTTCCCGACGTTGACCTCCTGCTTGTACACCGTGCTGTCGGGCGGGATGAAGCCGCCGCTCGAGAACGGCGGGTCGGGCAGCGGCGTACCCGAGGCGATGCTGGCCGTCAGAGCAACGGCGGCCAACGGGATCAGAAGTGAACGGCGCATGAGAGCCCTCCTTGTCCCGAGGCAGGCGGGACGGTTGCGGAACTGGGATTCATTCCGGGTCTTACTGACTGCTAGCCACGACCAGCAACGGAAGAAAGTGGAAAACGCCATGGTGGATATGAACCAGTCGCACCGGTCATGCTCCCCAGCCCCGCACGATGAACCAATAGAGCCCAAGCCCGCACACCACCGCCGATCCCGCCTCCGCCACCGGCCGCCGTCCGCCCGGCGCGAGACGCTCGAGCGTCACGAGCGCCGCCCAGCCGAGAGTCACTACCGCAAGTTGCCCCACCTCGACGCCCACGTTGAACCCCACCAGCGCGGGCACGAGCCGCGCGCGCGGCAGCGCCATCTCGGCGAGCACGCCCGCGAACCCGAAGCCGTGCACGAGCCCGAACCCGAACGCGACCAGCGCGCGCAGCCCGGCCGGCCGGGCGCTACGCGCCAGCAGCGCCAGGTGGCATGCCGTGAAGAGGGCGAGGCCGAGCAGCGTCGCGGGCGCGATCGCGCCGGGGAAGGCGAGCGCCGTCACCACGAGGAGCCCGCTCACGAGCCAACGGCTCGCGCGATCGCGGCCGCCGAGCAGCCAGCCGTTCTCGAACGCGACGAGCGCGATCGAGAACCCGATGAGCGCTTCGACCGCCGCCGGCGACGGATGCACGACGCCGAGCACCGCCGTGGCGAGCGTCACGCTGTGCGCGACCGTGAACGCGCTCACGATCGTCGCAACCTCGGCGAGCGAGCCCGCCAGCAGCAGGAGCGCCAGCACGAAGGCCAGATGATCGTAGCCGGTCCGGATGTGCTCGATGCCGAGTCCCACGTAGTCGAAGAACGACGATCCGGCCGGCACGGCGGCGGCCTGCGTGAGCGTCCAGCGCGCGTCACCCGTCGCGAGCACGCGCTCGGTGACGGTCCCGTCGGCCATCGTGACGCGCGCGAAGTGCAAGTGCGACGGCGCGACGTCCGTGAACAGGTGCGAGACGATCTCCGCGGCCCGTGCGTCGCACGTGACGTCCCACGTCACGAGCACCATGCCGTCGCGCGGAGGACCGCCGCGCGGCGCCGCCGCGGTGCACGGACGCACGACGAGTCGCGCGGCCGCATAGGCGGCCAGCGCGCCCGCGTCCTGCCACGGGTCCAGGCCCGTCAGCGTCGCATCGAGCGCCGACACCCGGAGCTCCACGCGTGCGCCGGTCGCGGTCAGCGTGACGTTCGAGTACGAGACGCTTCGCCCGTGTCCGAATGCGGGATCGGACACGCCGACGAGCGCGACGACCGCGAGTGCCGCGCGGATCACGGCAGCGCCTCCACCGTGCGGACCCGGGCACCGCGCCGGAGCTCGCCCAGCGCCGCGCGCAGCGCCGCCTCGTCGGCCCGCCGCCGATGCTCGGCGCGGACGCGATCGACGATGGCCTCGAATGGCGGGACGACGGGCGCCGTCCGCTCGACGACCTGGAGGACGTGAAACCCCATGCTCGAGCGCACGGGATCGCTCGGCTGGTCGTCGGCGAGCCCGTGCGCCGTGCGCGCCGCCGTGTCGCCGACGTAGTCGCGCAGCTTCTCCACCGCGAGGAGCGCGTCCGGAATGGGGGCCGCCTCGTCGTCGCCGAGCGTGGCGCGTACCGCGGCGTACGGCTCGCCCGCCCGCAACCGCCGCGCGGCTTCGTCGGCGCGAGCGCGCGCCGCGTCCTCGGTTCGGCCCTCGATGCGCACGAAGACCTGCCGGACGCGCAGGCGGCCCGGCTCGGTGAAGTAGTCGCGCTGCGCGTCGTAGAAGGCGCGCAGATCCTCGCCGGACGGCTCCGTGGTCGCGCGTGCCAGCAGGTCGATCGTCGCCGCCACGAGCGGGGCGCGTACCGACCGATCGCGCTCGGCGAGACCGAGCGCGAGGCCGCGCTGCAGGAGCAGCTCCTCGTCGATCAGGCGGTCGAGCACGCGGCGCTTGTCGGCGTCGTCGAGCGGCGCGCGCCGGTCGCTCGCGACCGCGCCCAGCGCGCGCAGGTAGTCGTCGCGGCGGATGGGCGTGTCGTTCACGACGGCCACCGCGTCGGCGGCGAGCGGCCGCTCGCGCGTTCCACCGACGAGGCTCGCGACCGCCGTCGCCAGGCCGGTTGCGGCGCCGAGCGCGAGCAGCACGCGCGCCCGTCGCTCGGCCGTCACGAAGCCGGATTCAGGTAGATCGGCGACGACCAGGCGCGCTCTTCGTTCGGCGTCAGGCAGTCGTCGTCCAAGGGCGTACGGTAGTCGCCGTAGCACGGATGGACCTTCGTGCAGTTGCCTTCCGCGTCGCGCTCGCAGCGCAGCCCGCCGGCGTTGGTCGCCGGCGTCGGTTCCTGGA
>Ga0180063_1000305_pt1 | contig 12926 bp, 10 predicted proteins | sample EasRivT47_16_10D_FD_121776 | JGI IMG/M metagenome (GOLD analysis project Ga0180063, IMG submission 121776) | Soil microbial communities from meander-bound floodplain in the East River, Colorado, USA - East River metaG ERMLIBT47_16_10D | ecosystem: Environmental > Terrestrial > Soil > Floodplain ...
ACGCCGCGAGCGCGCCGCTGCCGGCACCGATCTCGAGGACCTCGCCGCCGACGGTCTCGAGCGCTAGCGCCACCTGGCGCGCGAGCGTGTGGCCGAACAACGGCCCGAGCTCCGGCGCAGTGACGAAATCGCCGTCGGCCCCGAGCTTTCGCGCCCCGGCCATGTAATAGCCCAGCCCTGGCGCGTACAGCGCGAGCTCCATGTAGCGCGCGAAGGGGATCCAGCCGCCCGCCCGGTCGATCTCCGTGCGAATGTGGGCGACGACGCGCTCGCTGTGCGCAGCGGCTTCCGGCGAGGGGCGGGGCAGGTCGCTCATGCGATCGTCACGACACGAGGGGGCAAAGCCGCGGCGCGGGGCGGTCATGGTGCGCGCATCCGCTAGAATGCGCAATCTCGTTCCCGGTCCGCGCGTAGCGCGGGTCTTCAATGGCTGAGGAAGCGCTCACCGGCAAAGTGGTGCTCGTCACCGGCGGCGCGAAGCGCGTCGGCGCGGCGATCTCGCGCCGGTTGCACGCGGCCGGCGCGACCGTCGTGCTGCACTACCACTCGGCTAAGGCCGAGGCCCAGCAGCTCCTCGCCGAGCTCAACGCTGTGCGCGCGAACTCCGCAGCGATGGTCCAGGCAAATCTGCTCAACTCCGCCGAGCTGCCGGAGCTGGTCCGCACCGCCGTCACGCGCTACGGGCGGCTCGACGTGCTGGTGAACAATGCTTCGAGCTTCTACGCGACGCCGCTCGGCGAGATCAAGGTGTCGGACTGGGACGATCTCGTGGGGACCAACCTGAAGGCACCGCTGTTCATCGCGCAGGCCGCCGCCGCGCATCTCAGGAAGACCGGCGGCTGCATCGTGAACATCACCGACATCCACGCCGAGCGACCTCTGAAAAGCTACGTCGTCTACAGCGTCGCGAAGGCCGGCCTGGCCGCCCTCACGCGGTCGCTGGCGCGCGAGCTCGGGCCGGAGGTGCGCGTGAACGGCGTCGCACCCGGCCCGGTGCTCTGGCCCGAGGACGACTCGTTCGACGAGCTCGCGCGACAGCGGGTCATCTCGCATACGCTGCTCAAGCGCGCGGGCGAGCCCGAGGACGTCGCGGCTGCAGTCTTCTACCTCGTCGCGGACGCGCCCTTCGTGACCGGGCAAATCATCACGGTCGATGGCGGGCGCAGCGTGAACCTCTGAGAAGATGAACGCCCCGACCGCCAAACAGGTCCGCAAGGCCGCCTTCGAGACCAGCAAGCTCGAGAAGCGGCTGCGCCGTCTGGTCGGCCAGGCGATCGCCGACTTCGACATGATCCGCGCCGGCGACCGCGTGATGGTGTGCCTCTCGGGCGGCAAGGACAGCTACGGGCTGCTCGACATCCTGCTGAAGCTGCGGGAGGCCGCGCCGCTCGACTTCGAGGTCATCGCGGTGAACCTCGACCAGCGCCACCCGGGTTATCCCGAGCACGTCCTGCCGGAGTACCTCGAGAAGATCGGAATCCCGTTCCGCATCGCGCGGCAGGACACGTACTCGGTCGTGAAGCGCGTCGTGCCGGAAGGCAGGACGATGTGCGGTCTGTGCTCGCGGCTGCGGCGCGGCGTGCTCTACCGCGTGGCGCAGGAGCTCGGTGCGACGAAGATCGCGCTCGGCCATCACCGCGACGACATTCTCGAGACGTTCTTCCTCAACCTCTTTTTCGGCGGGAAGCTGAAGGCGATGCCACCGAAGCTCGCGTCGGACGACGGCAATCACGTCGTCATCCGCCCGCTCGCGTACGTCGCGGAGGCGGATCTTGCCGATTGGGCCGAGGCGCGACGGTTCCCGATCATTCCCTGCAACCTCTGCGGGTCGCAGGACACACTGCAGCGCGCGCAGGCGAAGGCGATGCTGCGGGACTGGGAGAAGCGCCACCCCGGACGCATCGAATCGATCTTCAATGCGCTCACCCGGATCGAGCCATCCCACCTGCTGGATCGGCAACTGTTCGACTTCGGGGCTGTTGCAGCCCCCCGGGGCGCTTCCCCCGATGGCGATAAGGGGATTGATTCTCAAGCGGATTTTGATCCCCCCTTCCGCTCGTCGTAACCCGGATACCGTCTCTGGCTTGTCAAACTGAGTTTGTCATGGCAAATTCGGCGCCATGACGAATACGAACCAGGGGATGCCGTCCCTTCCCCCGACATGCGCCGAGCGCCTGGTCGCGATCTTCGGCAGCCAGGCCGAGGTGGCCCGCCGGATGAAGCTCGACCGCGCGGTGGTGAACAACTGGGTCAAGTCGGGCTACATCCCGTCGCGCTGGGCGGTGGAGGTCGAGCACCTCAGCGGCGGCCAGATCGCCGCGACCGACATCCTCAACGAGGCCTACGCGGTGAAGCCCATCCGGGTGAAGTCGCGCGGCGAAGACGAATCCCCTTTCGGATCTCCCATTGCAGGAACTGACAACATGAACCCGTACGCCCCAGCGAAGCGCATTTCGTCGTTCCATCCCCCGCAGCGCACGCTGATGGGCCCGGGCCCGACGGAGATCCACCCGCGCGTGCTCACCACCATGAGCCAGCCAGCAATCGGCTACCTCGATCCGGTCTTCGTGGAGATGATGGAGGAGCTGAAGTCGCTGCTCCGCTACGTCTACCAGACGAAGAACCCGCTCACGTTCCCAGTGTCCGGCCCCGGCTCGGTGGGCATGGAATACTGCTTCGTCAACCTGGTGCGGCCGGGCGACAAGGTGATCGTCGCGCGCAACGGCGTCTTCGGCGGCCGCATGATCGAGAACGTCGAGCGCTGCGGCGGAACGCCGATCGTCGTCGAGCACGAGTGGGGCGAGCCCGTCGATCCGCACAAGGTCGAGGACGCGCTGAAGAAGAACCGCGATGCCCGTCTGGTCGCGTTCGTGCACGCGGAGACGTCGACCGGGGCGCTATCCGATGCCAAGGCGCTCGTGGCGCTCGCTCACAAGTACGACGCGCTGGCGATCGTCGACGCGGTCACCTCCCTCGGCGGCTGCCCGGTGCTCGTCGACGACTGGGGCGTGGACGCGATCTACTCCGCCAGCCAGAAGTGCCTGTCGTGCACGCCCGGACTGTCACCGGTGTCGTTCTCCGAGCGCGTCGTCGACTACGTGAAGGCACGCAAGGACAAGATCCACAGCTGGTTCATGGATATGAATCTCCTGCTCGGCTACTGGGGCGCGACCACGCGCACGTACCACCACACCGCGCCGACCAACTCGCTCTTCGCGCTGCACGAGGCGCTGCTGCTGATCCGCGAGGAAGGCCTGGAGAACTGCTGGGCCCGCCATCACCGCCATCACGTCGCGCTCAAGGCGGGCCTCGAGGCGATGGGGCTCAAGTTCCTGGTAAAGGAGCAGTACCAGATCCCGCAGATGAACGCGGTGCGCTGCCCCGAGGGCGTGGACGAGGCCGAGGTGCGCAAGCGCCTGCTCAACGAGTTCAGCATCGAGATCGGCGCCGGACTCGGACCGCTCGCCGGCAAGATCTGGCGCTTCGGCATCATGGGCTACTCGTGCCGGCCGGACAACGTGATGCTCTGCCTCTCGGCGCTCGGCTCGGTCCTCTCCGACATGGGTCATGCGGTTCACGTTGGCGACGCAGAAGCGGCTGCGCACAGCGCCTACGCGCAAATGCATCAGACGGCCGCGCAGCAGAAGTTGAAGAAGGCGAAAGCGCCGGTCGCTGCCTGATGCGGCAGTGAAGGACCTCGCGCCGCAGATCACGCGCCAGCGACTGCTGGTCGAGGGGCTCTACACGATCGAGGTCGACCGCGACACGGTCGACCGCTACCTCCACGGCGTCGCCGCGCATCTGGGGCTGCGTACGTACGGCGCCGCGACCATCTTCTCGCCCGGCGGCGAGGGCAAGGCCGAGAACCAGGGCTTCGACGCGTTTCTCCCGCTGATCGATTCCGGGATCTCGCTGTACGTCTGGTCCTCGGCGCGCTTCTTCTCCGCGATCCTCTATACCTGTCGGCGCTTCGACGAAGCCGCCGCGATCGACTTCACGCGGCGCTATTTCCGGGTGCAGGGGGAGATTGCTTCACTCGGCTTCTAGCGCCGGGGGTCGACGGCCGGGCCGACGCTATCCTATAGTCGCAATGGTGAACGCCCGCTTGAACGACCTGGCCGCAACATGACGGCAACCGCGCGTCCGGTGGCGATCCTCTTCGCCGACGTGAGCGGCAGCACGACGCTCTACGAGCGGCTCGGCGACCGTCAGGCGCTGAAGGCGGTCGAGCAGGTGATCGACCTCCTGCGCCGAGCCGTCGCGACCTACCACGGCCGCGTCGTGAAGACCATCGGCGACGAGGTCATGGCGGTGTTCCGCGACGCCGACACCGCGCTGCAGGCAGCGAGCGACATGCAGACCCGGGTCGCAGCGCTGCCGACTTTCGCCGACGCGCGACTCGCGATCCGAGTCGGGTTCCACTACGGCGCGACGCTCGAGGAGAACGGCGACTATTTCGGCGACGCGGTAAACACCGCGGCCCGCATGGCCGGACTCGCCAAGGGCGGTCAGATCATCACCACCGCAGCGACGGTGGCGGCGCTATCACCGCTGCTGCGCGAGAGCACTCGCGCGGTCGCCGCGCTCTCGGTAAAGGGCAAGCAGGCGGAGGTCCAGGTGTGCGAGGTCCTCTGGCAGACCGGCGAGGATCTCACCATGCTCGCCGCGAACCTCGCCCAGGCCTCGACCGAGGCGGTGCTGCGCCTCGCGTGCGGCGCCCGCACGGTCGTGATGGACGGGGATCTCGCGACGGTGCAGATCGGGCGCGACATGCTGCACCAGATCCCGATCACCGACAAGATGGCCTCGCGGCTGCACGGGCGCATCGAGCGCCGCGGGGACAAGTTCTACTACGTGGACCTCAGCACGAACGGGACGTACCTCACGATCGAGGGCGACGTCGAGACGGTGCTGCGGCGCGACCAGGCGATGCTGCGCGGCCGCGGCACACTCAGCTTCGGCCACTCGGCCACCGACCCGGGCGCGGAGCTCGTGACGTTCGTCTGCGAGTACCGGCCGAAATCAGGCTGAGGTCCCGCGCAAGGCGCATTTCACGCGGCACCCCCTCCCCCGAGGTTGGGGGAGAGGGTAGGGGTGAGGGGGGCAGCGCGGCGATCGGGTGCTGGCGAGCCGCGCGGTTCTAGATCAGGATCTTCTTGAGCGTCTCGGGGTTCTTGACCACCGAGCGCTGACGCGACTGGGGCGCGGCATACAGCCCGGCGGGCGGTGCGGTCTCGAGCTTGCTCAACACCGACTTGTCGCAGGTCGGCGCGACCGTCACGTTCACTTCGTCGCCGACGCTCGCGCCGAGCGCGAAGCAGGGGCTACCGAGCTTCGCGTTCAGCGGCTTGAGGATGCCGCTCGCGACGATCTCCTGCGCCGAGCCGCTTCCTGCGAGCACGAGGTCGTATGCGCGCGGGGACGCGCCCGGTCGTGGCGCGCTCGACACCACGGCCCCGAGGCCGATCAGCTCCCGACCCAGGAGGTCGGTCGACACCGGATCGTCGAGCCCGGTCACCTTGAGCACGACCTTCTGGCCGGTCATGCCGAAGTGCTGCAGGAAGAAGTCGCGGTTGAACTCTTCGGCGAGCTTCGCGCCGATCGCGGCCAGCGCCTCCTCCTCGCTCGCCCAGCTGCCGACACCCTTGGGCAGGGTATTGTTGAAGTAGATCTCCTCGCCGGTGGCGCGATCGGTCGCCTTCACCGTCCACGAGGTCAATGTGTACTTGCTGATGGTGAGGCCGGACGCCTGCAGCTTCGCCGACAGTTTCTTGATGCGCGCCTCGCCCGAGACGAGGAAGTCGGCGTTCTTGTCGCCGCCCTCTTCCGACCAGGTCCGGAAGCCGAACGACTTGATGCGCTCCTTGAGTAGATTCTCGGCGATCGCCGAGGCCTGGGCCGGCCCGTCGGGGCGGTCCGCGTCGCGCGTGGTGACGCGCACCGCGACCTTCGGGTCGCCGTTGTTGCGGATGAAGCTGATGCGGTCCTCGCGCGACATCGCGTTCAGCGATTTCTGCACCTCGCGCGTCTTCACTACCGCCTGCGTGGTGACGTACGCCAGCCCGTCCTTGCCGACCTTCGGGTCCGATTCCTGCACCACGGAGGAGATGTAGTCACCGCTGCGCACGAGCATCTTCTCGCGCAGCCGGTCGTAATGCTGCGAGAGCGAAGCCTGCTGCAGGTAGAGCCCGATCGCCTTTTCCACCGCCTGCGCGTGCGAATCGGCGCGCAGGTCCGCGGCGAGCGCCGCCTGGTTGCCCTGATACCGCGGATCCGTGGGGTCGGCGAGGCCGAGCGCGTTGACGACGATCGTGTCAGGCGTGGTTTGGGGTGCCGGCTTCGCAACGGCCGCCAGTGCCGGAACGGGTGTGGCCGCCGGGACAGGAGGCGCGCCGGACGGCGCGCTCGCCGCAACGGCCGGCTGCGACGCGATCTTCGCGGACGCGTCACTCCCGCGGTTCAGCACGAACCATCCGGCGCCGATCGCGCCGCCGATCACCAGGACTGCGCCGAGCAGCACCATTGCCGGTACCTGGGGCTTGCGTGCCGGGGCGGGCGGCGGCGCCGCGGCGATCTTCTCCGTGCGCTGCGTGCGGTCCGCGGCGGTGGCCGGCACGGGCTTCTGCACGACCGTGGCCTGCCCGGGGGCGAGAGTCGCGTCGAGGTTGATCAGCGTCGGCTCGGCCGCGCCCGCGGCCGTTGCCGTCGCCGCCTGCCGGATCGCGTCCAGGAACTCGCCCGCGGTCTCGTAGCGCTCGTCGGGGCGCTTGGCCAGCGCCTTGTGGATCACCGCATCGAACGCGCGCGGCACCTGCACGTTGAGCTTCGACGGCGGGAGCGGCTCTTCCTGTAGCACCTTGTGCATGATCGTCGTGAGCGAGCCGGTGAACGGCTTCTCGCCGGTCAGCAGCTGGTAGAGGATCACGCCCGCCGAAAAGAGGTCCGACCGGCCGTCGACGGTCTGGCCCATGAACTGCTCGGGCGACATGTAGCTCGGCGTGCCGAGCACCATGCCGGCCTGGGTGAGATTCGACGACTCGAGCCGCGCGATGCCGAAGTCGGCGACCTTCGCGGTGCCGTCGGCGAGGATGATGATGTTGGCCGGCTTGATGTCGCGGTGGACCACGCCGTGCTTGTGCGAGTACTGGAGCGCCTCGAGGAGCTGGCCCATGACGCGCACGATGTCGTGCATCGCGAAGCGCTCGTTCGCTTCCAGGTAGCTCTGCAGCTCGCGGCCCTTCACGAACTCCATCGCGATGAAGTACGTGCCGGCGTCCTCGCCGAAGTCGTAGATCCCGACGATGTTCGGGTGCGTGAGCCGCCCGGCCGCCTGCGCTTCGCGGCGGAAGCGCGCGAGCTGCTCCTGCGCGTCCTCGCCCTGCAGGTTCTCGGCGCGGATCGTCTTGAGCGCAACGACCCGGTCGATCATCGGGTCGTGGCCCTCGTACACGATCCCCATCGCGCCCTTGCCGATCTCACGGCGGATCTGGAATTTTCCGAGCTTCGTGATTCCGCTCATGCGCAGTGCCGGTGCGGTTCAGTGCGGGTCGGGACGGGTTACTTGTACTTGTTGTCGATCTCCCAGACCGACTTCTGCACCAGCCGCTGCACCATGGTGTCGAGGCCGACGCCGCCCTGCTGCGACTGCGAGAAGCCCATCACGGAGGTGCCGGTGGCGCCGATCTCCATCTTTTCCTCGGTGTAGCCCTGCGCGACCTGCTCGGTCGTTTCCGCGTCCATGACCTTGTAGCGCATGCCGATGATCCACACGCCGGTCGAGTCGCCGGTCTTCACCGAACCCACCGCGGTGTCGCCGATCGCGCCGGCCTGGGCGCCCCCCCGCGAGCCGCTGAACGCGCCCAGGATGCCGATTACCCGGCCGACCGACGCCCCGTCGAAGCCCTGCTGCGCGGCGGCGACCTGCTCGGTCTTCAGGATGTCGAACTTAACCACGTACTTGGTGGTGCGCAGCTTGCCCATGCCGAGATAGTTGCGCGCCTTGTTCGGATCGCCGAGGTTGTACGCGAGCGTGAACTCGTTGAGGAGCGGGCCGAGGTTGGTGCGCTCGAGCACCTGGAAGTTGGCGCGGCTCAGCTCGATCTCGGCGAAGTCGGCGATGTTGGTCGGTCCGAACTTCTGGGTGAAGGTGGCGTTGCTGCTTTTGATCTCGCCCGGGATCACCACGAGCGCCGGGCCTTGCTTGCCGGCGTTGGTGTACTGGATCGCCTGGTACATCGCCTTGTCGGCGTTGGCGTTCGCCTTCTCCGAGGTGGCTGTGCCCGCCGTCGGTGAGGCGCTCTGGAAGGTCGGTTGCGCGCGCGTCGCGCCGGAGACGCACAAGCCGAGGACGGCTGCAAACAACACGCTGTGCTTGAACAGTGTCATGGGGGACCTCTCCGCAAAAAAAGACCAATCATCAAACCTCGCGCACCCGCGATCTGCGTGCTCACTTCCGTGCCTTTGCCGGCGCGGCGATCTCCGCGTTCCGGCAGTACTCGCTGTAGAGCCTGGACACCACTTCGTCGGCGTTCTCGTTCAGAAGCGTGAGCGCCATCGCGCGCACGTCCGGACCGGCGTACGAGGCTGCGTTGGCGCCCGCGTTCGCCACGGTGCGGCCATCCGACGCCGCGAGCGTGAACCCCATGCCGACCGCCACCTGGTTGACGCGCACGATCGGGTTGTAGGTCGCTTGCGAGACGATCAGCCCGCGCAGCACGAAGTTCGCTCCGAGGCGCTTCGCCGCAGAGAGCGCGGCGTCGGGGTTGTTCTTGAAGTACGCGTCAATCTCGGCCTGCGCGATCTGCTTCCGGATTTCGTCGGGCGTGTACGTGCGCAAGCCGAGCGCCTGGAGCCGAACGTTGATCAGCTGGAAATGCGGCCCGTAGTTTTCCTGGCGAGCCAGCACGACGCCGTTTGTCTGCTCCTCGCCGATGATGACCGCGATCTTCTTGTCCTTGATCGCCTGTTTGCACGGCGTGGAGAGGTTCTCGGCCACGCGAGCTCCGCGGGCCGTCGCTTCCGCCGCCTGGCGCTCGGCGCCGGGATCCTTCTCGAACTTGAAGCCTTGCGCGCCTGCGCAGATGGGGACTAGCGCTGCGACGAATAGCGCCGCACGGAGACGAGACCGTCTCCGCGCCACAGCTCCGTTCCTGTCCCCCATTGAAGTGTTCCCCCGGCCAGCCACTCTATTACAGCGCATCTCGCGGTTCCATAGCCATCTCGTCCTAGGCCGAACCCACAGGCGGACGGGCGGGCGTATGCACCGGCCGGGCAAGTGTCGCGTGGGGTGCGCGACGGCGCCAGCTGACGAACTGTCAACTTGTGTGCGGCGCGAGACGTACGCAACGCTTCCGCGTCGGCAAGCCGACAGGGTCGCGCTCGAGGATCGACCGGGTCAGGGGCGATAGATGTACCCCGGCGGCAGATCGCCGCCGGGCTGAACGTACGTCCCCTGCGGGACCGGGACGACGTAGCCAGGCGCGCCACCGGGACCGATTATGGTGGCGCCGCCGCGCCCGCCGGGAATGGGGTTGATGAGGGTCGTGGGCTGTCCGGGTCCGACGATCGTCGTGCCCCCCATCGGATTGGGCCGGATCAGCGTGGTGCCCTGGCCTGGGGTGATGATCGCTGTGCCCCCGCCCTGTCCCGGCACGATATAGGTCGGCCCATATCCCGGCGCGATAATCGCGCCGGTGCCGGCCGCGCCCGGGGGGACGACGTAACCCGGCGGATAGCCGGGGGCCAGGATCACGCCGCCGCCGCCCTGCGTCGGGGCGACGATCGTCGGCCCGTAGCCGTAACCATGCGGCACCGGTGCGGCGGCGCCCGGCACGAACGTTTGCGGGATCATCGGCTGCGGGATGGTGCCCTGACCGAACGCGGACAGCGGCAGGGCGACGAGCAGGATCGGCAACGCGCGCATGGCAGCCTCCGGATGCTGGACGCTCACCATATGCCGTGCAACCGAACGGTGCAAGGGTCCGTGCATGACGCCGCGGCTGCGCAGCACGTCCGGGCAGGGATTCAACGGCGCGTGCGTGCGCGACGGGGCCGGGCCGCGGGCTCCGCGCGCGGCAGGGGCAGCGCCGTCTGATACTTCACCTGCTTGAGCGCGAAGCTCGACTTGATGTTTCCGACCCCCGGCACCCTGGAGAGGAAATCGAGGATGAAGCGCTCGAACGCCGGCACGTCGGGCACGAGCACCCGCAGCAGGTAGTCGGCGTCGCCGGTCATCAGGTAGCACTCCATCACCTCGGGGCGCTCGCGGATCGCCTTCTCGAACGTCTCGAGCGCGGGCTCGATCTGCTTCTCGAGCGTCACCTGGACCAGGACGCTCACGGTGAGCCCGAGCCGCTTCGCATCGAGCAGCGTCACGTGGCGATCGATGATCCCGCTGTCCTCGAGCGCACGCACGCGCGCGAGGCAGGGCGAGGGCGAGAGATGCGCCTTGCGGGCGAGGTCGACGTTGGCGATGCGCGCGTCGCTCTGCAGGGTGTCGAGGATCTTCAAGTCGATCGCGTCAAGCTTTGGAGTCGGCATAATCAGCTGTCAGTATGTAATCTTGCAGCACAGTATGCCGTTCAATGCGGGGGACTGCAGGACGAACGAAATCCCATGCTCGACGAAGCCGCGTACCATTCCTGGACCCACTCGAAGGCGCCGCCATGACCGACCTTTCCGCCTCCCCGTTCTCCGGCTACTGGCGCGTGGACGCGCCGGACGTCGATCCGGCCGAGACGCGCGAGTGGCTCGATGCATTCGACGCGCTCGTCGAGCACGAGGGCACCGAGCGCGCGACATTCCTGCTGCGCCGGCTGCTCGACCGGGCGCGCGCGAAGCGCGTGCGCATGCCGCCGGTCCTCAACACGCCCTACTGCAACACGATCGGGCTCGCGGACCAGCCGCCGTTTCCCGGCAACCTGGAGACCGAGTATCGGCTCGCCTCGATCATCCGCTGGAATGCGCTCGCGATGGTGGTGCGCGCGAACCGCGCGCACGCCGAGCTCGGCGGTCACATCTCGAGCTACGCGTCGGCGGCGGACCTCTTCGAGGTCGGCTACAACCACTTCTTCCGGGCGGGGCAGGGCGGCGACGTCGTCTACTTCCAGCCGCATTCGGCACCGGGGGTCTACTCGCGCGCGTTCCTCGAAGGGCGGCTGAGCGAACATCACCTCGATAGCTATCGCCGCGAGGTCGGGAGCTACGCCGGGGAAGGGGGGGTCCCCGCTTCAACGGCGCTTGCCCACCAGGGCAAGGGGCTCTCGTCGTACTGCCACCCGTGGCTGATGCCCGAGTTCTGGCAGTTCCCCACCGGCTCGATGGGGCTCGGGCCGATCAACGCGATCTACCAGGCGCGCTTCATGCGCTACCTCGAGAACCGCGCGCTGCTTGCGACCGCCGGCCGGAAGGTGTGGTGCTTCGTCGGCGACGGCGAGATGGACGAGCCCGAGTCGCTCGCGGGCCTTTCGCTCGCGGCGCGCGAGGGGCTCGACAATCTGATCTTCGTCGTCAACTGCAATCTGCAGCGGCTCGACGGGCCGGTGCGCGGCAACGGGTCGGTCATCCAGGAGCTCGAGGGCCTGTTCGCCGGCGCGGGCTGGAACGTGATCAAGCTGCTCTGGGGGTCGGACTGGGACCCGCTGTTCGCGCGCGACCACGACGAGGTGATCCTGCGCCGCTTGCACGAGACCGTCGACGGCGAGTTCCAGAAGTACGCCGCGACCGACGGACGGTTCAACCGCGAGCACTTCTTCAACAAGTATCCGGAACTGCAGGCGCTCGTCGCCGACATGACCGACGAGGACATCGATCGCCTGCGCCGCGGCGGCCACGACCCGGTGAAGATCTACGCCGCGTATCACACCGCGGCCAAGCATCGCGGACAGCCGACGGTGATCCTCGCGCAGACCAAGAAGGGCTACGGGATGGGGCTCGCGGGGCAGGGCAAGATGACCACCCACCAGCAGAAGAAGCTCGACGACGAGGCGCTCAGGGCGTTCCGCGACCGCTTCGCGCTGCCGATCTCGGATGACGACGTCGAGCATCTCCGCTTCCACAAGCCGGCCGACGACTCGCCGGAGATGCGGTACCTGCATGCACACCGGCAGGCGCTCGGCGGCTACCTGCCCGCGCGGTCGCCGCACGCGCCGCGCATCGAGGTGCCGAAGGTCGAGGCGTTCGCGCCACTCCTCGCGGGCGCGGACGGCCGCGAGAAGTCCACGACCATGGTGTTCGTGCAGATGCTGGGGCAGCTCCTGCGCGACCCGGCGCTCGGCAAGCGCATCGTCCCGATCGTCGCCGACGAGGCGCGCACGTTCGGGATGCAGAACCTGTTCCGGCAGGTCGGGATCTATTCGTCGGTCGGACAGCTCTACGAGCCGGAGGACCGCGACGAGCTGCTCTACTACAAGGAGGCGAAGGACGGTCAGATCCTGGAGGAGGGCATCACCGAGGCGGGCGCGATCTCCTCATGGCTCGCGGCTGCGACGAGCTACAGCGCGCACGGCACGGCGATGCTGCCCTTCTACATCTTCTACTCGATGTTCGGGTTCCAGCGGGTCGGCGATCTCGCGTGGGCAGCGGCGGACTCGCGCGCGCGCGGCTTCCTGCTCGGCGCGACGGCCGGCCGCACCACGCTCGCGGGCGAGGGGCTGCAGCATCAGGACGGCACGAGCCACCTCGCCGCCTCGACGATCCCGACCTGCCGCGCCTACGATCCGTGCTTCAGGCATGAGCTCGTCGTGATCGTGCAGGACGGCATGCGCCGGATGCTCGAAGCCCAGGAGGACGTGTTCTATTACGTGACGGTGATGAACGAGAACTACGTTCATCCCGACATGCCCCCCGGCGCGGAGGAAGGGATCCGGCGCGGGATGTACCGGCTGCGGGAGGGGGGTCACGGCAAGGGCAAGCGCGTGCAGCTGCTC
>Ga0180063_1000306_pt1 | contig 12914 bp, 14 predicted proteins | sample EasRivT47_16_10D_FD_121776 | JGI IMG/M metagenome (GOLD analysis project Ga0180063, IMG submission 121776) | Soil microbial communities from meander-bound floodplain in the East River, Colorado, USA - East River metaG ERMLIBT47_16_10D | ecosystem: Environmental > Terrestrial > Soil > Floodplain ...
CGCTCGAGACCGCGACCCCGGACGAGATCGTGGCGGCGATCCAGGACGCGGGAGTGGTCGGTCTCGGCGGCGCCGCCTTCCCGACCCACGTGAAGCTCAAGATCCCGCAGGGCAAGTCGGTCGACACGCTGATCCTCAACGGCGCCGAGTGCGAGCCGTTCCTGACCACCGACCACCGCGTGATGCTCGAGCAGCGCGAGGACCTGTTCCTCGGCCTGCGCTACCTGCTCAAGGTCACGGGCGCCGGGCGCGCGATCGTCGGCGTCGAGGACAACAAGGCCGACGCCGCCGAGCACCTGCGCGCGGGGTGGCCCGCGGATCTCCCGGCGACCGTCGAGGTCGTGCGCGTCAAGTACCCACAGGGCGCGGAGAAGATGCTGATCAAGGCCCTGCTCGGGCGCGAGGTGCCGTCGGGCGGGTTGCCGCTCGACGTGCATGCGCTCGTCGTCAACGTGGCGACGGCGGCCGAGATCGGCCGTCTGCTGCCTCGCGGGCGCGGGATCCAGGAGCGCGTGATCACCGTCAGCGGTCCGGCGGTCCAGCGCAAGGGCAACTACCGCATCCCGATCGGCACCCCGCTCCGCTTCGTGCTCGAAACGGTGGGCGTCGAGACCGACGTGGATCGCGTGTTCCTCGGCGGACCGATGATGGGCGCGGCCGCATCCACGCTCGACGTCCCGGTCACCAAGGGCACGTCGGGCGTCGTCGCCTTCACGGTCCGCTTGGCCGAGCGCACCCACGCCCGCATCTACAACTGCATCCGCTGCGGCTACTGCGTCGAGGCCTGCCCGATGTTCCTCGACCCGTCGCAGCTCGGCCTGCTGGCCAAGAACGAGGAGCACGCGCGCATGACGAGCGAGTTCCACCTGATGGACTGCTTCGAGTGCGGCTCCTGCTCGTTCGTGTGTCCATCGCACATCCCGCTGGTCCAGCAGTTCCGCATGGCCAAGGCCGCGCAGCGCAAGGCCGCGAGCGCCGCGAAGGCCGGAGCGGCCTGATGCGGCAGCTGGCCAAGACGCTCGAGATCCGCACCTCGCCGCACATCCTGAGCGGCTACAGCGTCGACACGATCATGTTCAACGTCGTGGTGGCCCTGCTGCCCGCGACGGGCTTCGCCGTGTGGGCCTTCGGCTGGACCGCGCTGCTCACGCTCCTGGTCGCGATCCTGACCTGCGTCGGCGTCGAGCACGCCGCGTGTCGCGCGAACAAGAAGCCCACGACCGTCGGCGACTGGTCGGCGGTGATCACCGGCCTGCTGTACGGCCTCACGCTGCCGCCGCACCTCCCGCTGTGGATGACCGTGGTCGGCGCCATCGTCTCGATGGTCCTGGGCAAGCTGCTGTTCGGCGGGCTCGGCTACAACCCGTGCAACCCGGCGCTCGTCGGTCGCGCCTTCCTGCAGGCGGCGTTCCCGGTGGCGATGACGCAGTGGATCCCGGCCTTCGCGCCGGGGCGCTTCTCGGGCGTCCCCTCCTCGACCCTGGCCTTCGCCTTCACGCAGCCGGTCTACGACGCCGTGACCACGGCCACGCCGCTCGCGTTGTGGAAGTTCGAGCGCAAGGCCAGCGGGGTCTACGATCTCGCGCTGGGCTTCATTCCCGGCTCGACCGGCGAGACGTGCGCCGTGCTGATCCTGCTCGGCGGGCTGTACCTCGTCCTGCGCAACATCATGAGCTGGCGCGTGCCCGTCGCGATCCTCGGGACCGTGGCCGCGTTCTCCGGCGTGCTCCACGCGGTCGATCCATCGAAGTACGCTTCCCCGGCGTTCATGCTGTTCTCGGGCGGGCTGATGCTGGGCGCGGTGTTCATGGCCACCGACCTGGTCGGCTCGCCGATGACGCGGATGGGCGGCGTGATCTACGGCGCGCTGATCGGGGTGCTCGTGGTGGTGATCCGTGTCTGGGGCGGCATGCCCGAGGGCGTCATGTACGCGATCTTGCTCGGAAACGTCGCCTCGCCGCACCTCGACCGGTTGATCCGACCCAAGGTCTACGGAACATGAGCGACACCGCGGCCGTGACGACCGCCCCCGCCCCGATCTGGCCAATGTACCGGTCGATGGTCGGCATCGGTCTGATCTGTGGCGTGTTGCTCGTCGGCGCGTTCCAGATCACGAAGCCGATCATCGAACGCAACAAGGCCGAGGCCCTGGCGCGAGCGATCTTCCAGGTTCTACCGGAGGCCGCCTCGAGCAAGACCTTCGCGCTCGGGGAGGACGGGCGCTTCACGATCCTCGAGGGCAAGCCCGCCGGTCAGGCGATCGTCTACGGCGGGTACGACGGGACGGGGCGGCTCGTCGGCATGGCGGTCGAGGCCGCGGGGATGGGCTACCAGGACACGATCCGGCTGCTCTACGGCTACGCGCCGGAGCAGAACGCGATCGTCGGGATCCAGGTGCTCGACAGCAAGGAGACGCCGGGCCTGGGCGACAAGATCATCTTCGATCCGGAGTTCCTGGCCAACTTCACGCGGCTCGACGTGACGCTCGCGGAGGACGGCTCGGGATTGGCCCACGACATCGTGTCGGTCCGGCACGGGCAGAAGAGCCAGGCCTGGCAGATCGACGCGATCACCGGCGCGACCGTGTCCTCGAACGCGATCGCCAACATCCTGAACAAGAGCGCCGCGCGCTTCGTCCCCCTGATCCAGGCCCATGTCGACGATTTCCGCGAGACGGAGTGAGCGATGGCCGATCCGCACGAGACCCCGCCGATCGACGAGCTGCTCAAAGGGCTGTGGCGCGAGAACCCGGTGTTCATCCAGGTGCTCGGCACCTGCCCCACGCTCGCCGTCTCGAACACCGCGCGCAACGCGCTGGCGATGGGCCTGGCGACGCTCGTCGTCCTCGTCGGCTCGAACGTCGTGATCTCGTCGATCCGCAAGCTCGTGCCGCAGCAGGTGCGCATGGCGTGCTACATCCTGGTCATCGCCACGTTCGTCACGATCGTGGACTACGCGATCCAGGCGATCAGCCTCGACCTGTACCGCGCGCTCGGCGCGTTCATCGCGCTGATCGTGGTCAACTGCATCATCCTCGGACGGGCCGAGGCGTTCGCCTCGAAGAACGGCGTCGGGCGCTCGGCGCTCGACGGCATCGGCATGGGCCTCGGCTTCTGCGTGGCCCTGTCCTGCCTCGGCGTCGTGCGCGAGATCCTGGGCTACGGGACGCTGTTCGGCGTGGCGCTCTTCGGCGCGCACTACCAGGGCTGGGTCGTGATGATCCTGCCCTCGGGCGGGTTCCTCACCTTCGCCGCATGGATCCTGTTCGCCAACTGGCTGCGCAAGCGCGGGGTCTCGTCATGAACAACGAATCGCTCGGCACGATCCTGCTCAACGCCACGTTGATCAACAACTTCGTGCTGGCCTACTTCCTCGGAATCTGCCCGTTCCTGGGGGTCTCGGGCAAGCTCGAGACCGCGACGCGGATGGGCGCCGCCGTGACCTTCGTGATGCTGGTCACGTCGACCTGCGTGTACGGGATCAACTGGTTCCTGGCCGCGATCGATGCGCCCTACCTCAGCCTGATCTCGTTCATCGTGGTGATCGCCTCGGCCGTGCAGCTGGTCGAGATGTTCATCAAGAAGGCCAGTCCGGCGCTGTTCCGCGCGCTCGGCATCTACCTGCCGCTGATCACGACCAACTGCGCGATCCTGGCCCTGGCGCTGTTCCAGACCAACCGCGGCTACGGCTTTTTGCAGGGGCTGGCCTTCGCGATCGGCGGCGGGGCAGGCTTCACGCTGGCGCTGGTGATGATGGCTGGGGTCCGCGAGCGCCTGGCGCTGGCCGAGGTGCCGGACGTGGTCCGGGGGACCGCGCTGGGCCTGGTCCTGGCCGGGATCCTCTCGATCGCCTTCATGGGCTTCGGGGGCCTGGGAGGATGAGCGTGCTCGGCTCCGTCGCCGTGGGAGCGATCGCCGTGGCCGGCCTGGCCGCGGCGTGGGTCGCGGTGCAGGGCGCGTGGGGCCGCGCCTTCCCGCGCGCGTGCTCGGATCCCGACGTGCTGGCCGGGCGCAAGGGCTGCCTGGGCTGCAAGAACCAGGACGAGGACGTCTGCGACCGAGGAGGACAACGATGAGCGAAGCGGTGATGCGCCTCGAGGACTACGACACCACGACGCGTTGTCGCGCCACGGTCGTCTCGACCGAGCGGATCACGTCGGAGCAGGCCGAGGCGGAGGTGCGCGAGATCGTGCTCGACGTCGATCGGCCGGAGTTCGACTACCAGGTCGGCCAGAGCATCGGGGTGATCGCGCCGGGAGGCGCAGAGTTCGGCGCGAAGCACCATTTCCGGCTCTACAGCGTCGCCGACCTGCCCGAGCGTGCCGCGTCGGGGCGGCCGCGGATCAAGATCTGCGTGCGGCGCTGCAGCTACATCGATGCCTACAACGGCGAGGAGTACCCCGGGATCGCGTCGCACTATCTGTGCGACCTGCGACCGGGCGACACGTTCACGATCACCGGGCCCTACGGCCTGCCGTTCGAGGTGCCCGCGGAGCGCGAGGCCAAGCTGATCCTGATCGGCACCGGCACGGGCATCGCGCCGTTCCGCGCGTTCGTCAAGCACCTGTACCGCGAGGTCCCGGACTTCCGGGGTCGCGTCTGGCTGTTCTACGGCGCCCGGAGCGGCCTCGACCTGCTGTACATGAACGACCGCAACAGCGACTTCACGCAGTACTACGACCAGGCGACGTTCGAGGCCTTCCAGGCTCTCAGCCCGCGGCCCAACTGGGCCGACCCGATCGCCTGGGACCGGGCGATCGCCGAGCGGGGAGACGAGCTGTGGCAGATGCTCGGTGAGCCCAGGACCTACGTCTACGTCGCCGGACTGGAGAAGATGCGCCGCGAGCTCGACCTGGTGTTCGCGCGCCTGGCCGGCTCGCCCGAGAAGTGGGAGCGCCGCAAGGCCGAGCTGATGGCGGGTCGTCGCTGGGTCGAGCTGCTGTACTGAGTCAATCGTCGGCCGACAGCTTCGAACACCGTCAGCACCTCGATCGTCCGCACACTCCGACGATAGACCAACCGGTAGGAACCCACGACGAGTTCCCGCAGCCCGCTCTCCGGGAGCTCCGGCAGCTTGCGGCCTCGATTCGCGTGATCGGACAACGCCTCTCCTCGCTCGATCAGCCGGTCCACGAGGCGCGACGCTGCGCGCGGATCGTCCCTCCCGATGAACTCCTCGATCTCGACGAGCCGCCGCCAAGCTTGCTCGGTCCAGACCACTTTCATCGCGGAGCGCGTTGAGACCGCCATGCACGGAGACGCTCGCGCAGCTCGGTTGCGCCCACGACACGCCCCGCTTCGGCATCGCTCAGTCCGGCGGCGATCGACTCGAGAAGTCGGGTGCGCGCCTGGAGCCGATCGAACTCTCGCGGCGAAAGAAGCACGCCGGCAGGGCGGCCATTCTGTGTGATCACCATGGGCTCGTCGGAGTCGGCAAGCCGTCTGAGCAACTGGGCTGCTTGCGCCTTGAACTCGCCGAGTGGCACGATTCCATCCGCGACCTGGACCTGTTTCACCTTCGACTCCACGTTTGCGTGGACCGAATATAGTCCGAATTCAGACCCGCCTCAAGCCCGGAGGCCCCGCTGACCCACGCCTCGCCCACCCCGCGCCCGATCGCCGACCTGGCCCTCGATCTGGGGATCGCCGCCGCCGGTTGACGACCCGCGGAACCTCCGGCAGACTCCCCTGCATGCTGCGGATTGGCCCACGCGCGCTGGCTCTGCTCGTCCTCGCTGCGCTCCTCCTCGCCCCGGGCGCGTCCGGCCTGACCGTGCAGCGCATGGACCTCGGCGAGCTGTGCCGGAACGGCCACCGGATCGTGCGCGGCACCGTGCTCTCGAGCGTCGAGGGTGCGATACGGCTCGGCGGCGCACGGATCCCCGTCACGACCTATCGCATCCGGATCGACGAGACGTTCAAGGGCTCGCCGGGCTCGGCCAAGGGCGAGCCCGTCTTCGAGCTCAGGACGCTGGGCAAGGCCATGCCGGTCGAGGTCGGTGGCTTGGTCCGGGCGCCGATCCTGGCCGACCTTCCGCAGCTCGAGATCGGCGCCAGCTATCTCCTGTTCACCACGCGGCCGGAGCGCGTCGGTCTCGCAACGACCGTCGGCCTGGGACAGGGTTGCTTCCGGGTCCAGGGCCAGGCCGAGAAAGAAACGGCGGCAAACGAGCTGGACAACGCGGACCTCTTCCGCGGCACGCGCCTCGAGGGGGTCGTCGCGCCCGGCCCTGTCCCCTACCGCGTGCTGGCCCGGGCGATCCGCGACACGCTCGCCGACCAGGGGGCGAGTCCGTGAGCCAGGCTCGCCTGCTCGTCGCCGCGATCGTGCTCGGCGCGACCGTCGGACCGGCCGGGGCCAGCGGCGCGCTCTACCTGAGATCCTCCGGCGAGCCGTTCCGCTGGCCCGATGGGGGCCGCTCGATCCCCTACAACCCCGATCGTGGCGGCTTCGGCAGGCTCGATGCGGCCACGGCCCTGGCACAGACCGACGCGGCGTTCGCCGCCTGGCAAGCGGTGCCCACCTCCACCGCCAGCTATCGCAACGCCGGGCTCCTGCCCGTCGACGTGACCCAGTCGAACTATGGCCCGTACCTCTTCGCCACGCAGCCCGACGGCCGGAACGCGATCGTCTACGACCAGAACGGTGCGATCTTCAACTCGCTGTTCGGCTTCGGGTCGGGCGTGCTCGGCTTCGCGGGCCCCGAGTGGGTCGATCCGGCGACGGGCGACGTGATCGAAGCCTACGCCTTCCTCAATGGTGGCCCGAATCTCATCCTCGGCTTTCCCACCTCCGAGATGCTGACGATCCAGGTGCACGAGTTCGGGCACTACGCGAACCTGGCGCACACGGTGATCAACGGTCAGATCGCGCTGTTCGGCGACCCCACCGGACCCGCGCCACACGACACCTTCCCGCGCGAGGACCTCGAGGGGCGGATCGAGACGATGTACCCGCTGCTGTTCCGCGAGGGCGGCCAGGAGACGCTGCACGCGGACGACGTGGCCTCGCTGTCCCGGCTGTATCCCGAGCCCGGCTTCTCGGCGAGCCACGGGACGATCACGGGCCGCGTCGTGCGCGTCGACGGCCTGACGCGAGCGAGCGGAGTCAACGTCATCGCGCGCAACGTCGCCGACCCGTACGACGACGCCGTATCGTCGATCGCCGGGGAGCTGACCGACTCGGTCCTGCAGTCCGATCCGTGGACGGGCGTGTATCGCCTCGAGGGACTGACGCCCGGCGCGACCTACGCCGTGTACGTCGACCGGATTCTCGCCGGCGGGTTCAGCACACGGCCGTTCTTCCCCTACCCGGCCCCCGAGGAGCTGTACAACGGCCCGCGCGAGTCGGGAGATCCGCGCATCGACGACCCGGCCGAGTACCAGGGGATCGTCGCCGTCGCGGGCGCGACGACGGACGGCGTGGACATCTTCCTCAATCGACCGGCTCCGGGAGCGTTCCCGCTGGGCGACGAGCAGACGGCGGAACTGCCGATCGGATTCCCGTTCCGCTTCTGCGGCGGCGAGTACACGCTGGTGTTCCTGAACTCGAACGGCACGCTCACGTTCGAGGGGCCGAGCAACAGCGCCGAGGAGACGACGAGCGGGTTCTTTTCCGGACCGCCGCGGATCGCGGGGCTGTGGGACGATTTCGACCCCGAGGCGGGCGGGGCGGTGAGCTGGGACACGACCCCCAACTCGTTCCGCGTGCGCTGGGACGAGGTGCCGGAGTACGCGAGCGCGCGGCGCAGCAGCTTCGGCATCGAGCTGCAGCGCTCGTCCGGCGAGATCCGGCTGGACTACGGCGAGATCCGCGCTTTCGACGGCCTGGCCGGGCTGAGCTGCGGCAGCCGGCTGACCAGCCGCTACGAGCCGCAGAGCGACCTCAGCCTGCTCCCCTCGTCGCCCGACCAGACGATCAATGCCCGAAACGTCTCGGCCCTGTACGAGCAGTTCGTCGCCATCCGCCCCAATGATCTGCAGGGGCGGTCCCTGCGCTTCACGGCGCCGAACGAGTTCCGCGACCTGCGCGAGCCCAACGACGGCCTCTTGCGCGCACGGCGCGTGCGGCTGCCGTACTGGAGCGGTGAGCGTTTCAGCGGCATCTTCCCGTCGGGCGACGACGTCGACTTCTTCCGCTTCTTCGCCCGGGCCGGGGACACGCTCGTGGCCGAGACACGGGCCGGCAACCAGTTCGACACCGTGCTCGGCGTGTTCGATGCCGCGTCGGGAGCGCTCGTCGCGGTCGACGACGACTCGGGCTTCGGCCTGCTGTCCCGCGTGAGCTACGGCATTCCGGCGGACGGTCTCTACGCGGTGGCCGTGTCGACGTTCCCCGACTTCGACTTCACGGGCGACGGTCCGGGCGAAGGCCGCTATGCTCTCGACCTGCGGGCGCTGCCCGGCACGCCCTTGCCGCTGACCGACGAGAGCACGATCGAGCTCCCGTTCGCGACGTTCGCGTTCCCGTTCGCCGGGAGCGCGTGGAGCTCGGTGTTCGTCAACTCGAACGGACTGCTGACGTTCGGCGAGCCGCGGCTCGACTTCACGCCGACCCCGGCCGAGCTGCTCGTCGGGCCGCCGAGCATCGCGCCGCTGTGGGACGACCTCGACCCCGGCACGGGCGGCTACGTGTACTACCGCCGCACCGCGGACTCGCTGACCGTGACGTTCGACGAGGTGTTCGAGTTCGGTCGCAGCGTGCCGACCGACTTCTCCGTGACGCTCTGGGCCACGGGCGCGATCGAGTTCCGCTACGGCGAGCACGGCGGCAACGACGGCATCGTCGGCATCTCGTCCGGCGGGGGCGTTGCCGACCCGGGCGAGATCGACCTGAGCGCCGTCGAGGGGTCGCTGGTGCTCGACGAGCCGGTCTACGAGGAGTTCAGCTTCGGCCAGTTCGACCTCGACCTGCACGTGCTGCGCTTCGGGCCGGGCCCGTCCCCACCCACAACCGTCGACGGATCGCTCCGCCTGCGCCGACCCTGACCCGAGTCGCCGGTGGACGTCGAGCGCTACGAGCCGCTGCGCACGATCGGCGCGGGCCTGCACTGCATGGACGGGTGCTGGCAGAAGTCGCCGCTGAAGCGACGCATGACGGTGATCCGCCATTCGCGCGGTGAGCTGGCGATCCACAGCGCGATCCGCCTACGCGACGACGACTACGCCCGGATCCTCGAGCCGCTCGGGCGCGTGACGCTGATCGTGGTCCCGAACCGCCTGCACGGCGACGAAGCCCGCTGGTACGCCGAGCGCTACCCCGCGGCGCGGGTCCTCGTGCCGCGACCGGTGCGTGACGCTTGCGCGGCGAAGCTACCGCGCGTCGACGGCACGATCGAGCACGACTGGCCGTCGAGCTGGGCGGACGAGCTGCGCGGGCTGCAGGTCGAGGGAACGCGGATGGGCGAGGCGCTCCTGTGGCATCTCCCGTCGCGGACGCTCGTGGCCACCGACCTCGTGTTCCACTTCACCGACGAGCTGCGCGGCTTCGCGCGCCTGCTGATGCGCTGGAACGGCGTCGTCGGCCGTGTCGGTCCGTCGCGGATCTTCCGCTGGTTCTTCCTGACGGATCGCGCGGCGCTCGTCGCCTCGCTCGCACCGGTCAAGACGTGGGAGTTCGACCGCATCGTGATGTCGCACGGAACGCTCGTCGAACGGGAAGGGAAGCGGCGGTTCCTCGAGGGCTTCGCGGCGCTGGGACTCTGAGGCCGCCCGTGCGGCGACGTCACCCGCCGGAGCGCCGCTTCCAGTAGCGTGCGATGCCGTCGACCGACATCGAGCGCGGATTGGCCAGCTCGTAGGCCCGGGCCGTCGCCGCATCCACGCCCTGAGCCGTCGCGCGCTCGCGCATGCGCGACGCGAACTCCTCGATCATCCGCTCGCGCTCGAGTCCCTGCTCGAGCATCTCGCGCACCCACGCCGCGCCCGTCTCGAGCAGGTCTGCGAAGGTGTCGAGCTGCTCATCGACCCCGCTGCTCGCGCCGAAGTGGGTGCGGTAGAGCGTGCGCGCGCCCGCACCGCGCAAGCGCAGGAGCGTCGTGCGCCAGGCACCGAGATCAAACTCCGGCGGCGGCGCGGGCAGGTCGATCCAGGCCTGGCCCGGGAGGCGGATTCCGGCGGCATCGCCGCTGAACGCGGCGTCGCCCAGAACGAAGACGAGGTGATGACCGGCGTGGCCCGGCGTCTCGAGCGCCAGGATCCGCTCGCCCGCCACAACGATCTCCGTTCGGTCGGAGACGGCGACGACACGATCGGCCGGCACCGGCACGATCTCGCCCCACAGCGACTCCATCCGGTCGCCGTAGATTCGCGAGGCGCTGGCCACGAGCTTCGACGGATCGACCAGGTGCGGAAGGCCCAGCGGATGGACGTGGATGCGCGCGCCCCGGCGCGCCCACCATCCGGCGGCCCCGGCGTGGTCCAGGTGGATGTGGGTCACGAGCACGTCGCGCACGGCCTCGGGCTCGACGCTGTGCTCGGAGAGCCGTCGGAGCAGAACGGGCAGCGTGGTCGCGGGGCCGGTCTCGATCAGCGCGATCCCGCCCGGCCCACGCAGCAGGAACGCGGCGATCACGTGCGGCATGCCCTGGAACTCGAGATCGAGGACGTCGATGCGCATGGCCTAATGGTACCGCTTCCCTGACCCGGGTTTCGGTGCCGGGAATCGAACTGCTCTCGCGCTCCGGCACCTCAGCTGTCGAGCTTGTCGGCAATCTGCGCGATCATCGCCGGGCCTCGCCCGCGCCAGACGCCGAAGCCGTACTCGGCGACGAACCAGCGCGCCACGGGGTCGGCCTCCCCCAGACGCACCGCCACCACGACCTCCGGATCGGACCGCGTCAGCCCCACGACCCGCTCGAGCACGGCCGACGCCGCACGGTCCGACGCCGGGTAGCTGGCCCGTAGGTAGCCGATCACGGCCCAGACGAGCACCGGATCGATACGGCCGGCGAGCTGACCGGCTTCGACGGACGAGAGCGAGCCCGCCTCGAGGCCGGCCAGCAGGCGCAACGCGGCGGCGGTGTCGCTCATCGAAGGTACCGCTTCCCTGATTCGGGTTTCGGTGCCGGGAATGATAGCGGAGCTCGACGGAAACCGGGTTGCCGAGTGTGGCTCGACCCGTCAGACCGCCAGGACCAAGTTGCCCCGCGGTCCCCGCTTCCGCTGGGCAGTCCATGCCTCGCACCCTTCGGATCCGGCTGGCCGGAGTTCCGAACCACGTCACCCACCGCGGCAACCAGCGGCGTCAGATCTTCTTCGACGAGCGCGACTACCGCCACTACCTCACGCTGCTCGCCAACTACGCCCGCATGTTCTCGATGCACGTATGGGCCTACTGTCTCATGCCAAACCACGTCCATCTTTTGGTAGTGGGCGAGCACCCCGACTCGATCTCACGAGCGATCGGCAACACCCAGCGGGTATTCGCCCGCCGATGCCACCGAGACGCCCGGGTGACCGGCCACTTCTGGGGCACCCGCCATTATGCCGCGCCCCTCGATGAGCCACACGTATGGGCAGCCGTCCGGTACATCGAACGGAACCCGGTGCGTGCGTGCCTCGTCACGCAAGCCACGACCTACCCGTGGTCGAGCGCGGCCGCACACGCGGGCCTGAGGCACGACCCGTTGCTCGATTCGGCGCGGCCGTTCCCTGGTCCTGTCGGTGACTGGGCGGCTTGGCTCTCGATCGACATCGAGGCCGCCACAGTCGATACCCTGCGCAGGAACACGACTCTCGGTCGTCCAACCGGCAGTGAGACATTCGTCACCGAGCTCGAGCGAAGGACCGGACGCCGGCTCCGCCGGCGGAAGCCTGGCCCGCCGCCTCGAAGCGGGACTGATCCCAGGCACCGCAACCCGTGTTAGGGAAGCGGTACGGAATCCTTGACTTCGAGAGGCGACCGGCGTACACAAGCCGAGTTGCCCGTGGGGGGCGCATCTGTCACCAACGCCGCGGGGCCGTTCGGCCCGGCGGTCTTGCCGGGAGGCGGGCACCGCCTCTCGCACGTGGGGGACCGTATGGTTCGGTACCGTCTGTGGCGCCGAGGCCTGTTGGCTCTCGTCGTCGTCGTGGCGGCCTTCGTGCCCGCGAGCGCGACCACGCTCGTGCGCATGGGGCTCGAGGATCTCGTAGCGGCCAACGCGTCGGTCGTGCGCGGCCGGGTGCTCGACGTCCAGAGTCGCTGGAACGACGATCACACGTTCATGCTCACCGACGTGCGCTTTGCGGCGGACGACGTGCTCAAGGGCGCGCGTGGCAACAAGGAAATCACGATCACGATCATGGGCGGCACGATCGACGACCTGACGACGATGATCGTCGCCGGTCCCGAGCTGCTCCCGGGCCGCGAGTACGTGCTGTTCTTGAATCGCGAGTCGCTCCCCGGCGTGCGCGACGCACTGACCGTCCGCGACCTGTGTCAGGGCGTGTTCGACGTGGTGCGCATCCCGGGCGGCGAACGCGCGATCAGCCAGGCCACGCGCCACCCGCTCCTTGCCGACCCGTTCGGCCAAACCGAGGCGCCCGGCGGCGGCTTCGGCCTGTTGCTCGACGACATGGGGCGCGACGTGCGCCGCATGGCCAAGCCGTGAGAGGGGGGGAGAAGAACACCATGACGCGCAAGAACATCGTTCGTTTCACCGCGGGTGCAGCAGTCGTAGTCGCCCTGGGCTATGCCGCCACGCCGTCCTTCGCCTTTCGCATGATCCAGAACACCTCGGTCGGCCGCGTCTCGGCAGGTGCCGCCGTCGCCTGCAACGCAGCCGGCGGGTTTGCGCACTGGACGAACGCCAACATCGTGTGGCACCTGAACGAGTCAGGTCAGGGCACAGGCAAGGGCACCGCGATGGCGGCGGCGGCCGCATCCTGGACCAACGTGTCCGGCGCAAACCACAACGTGACCCTGGGCAGTGC
>Ga0180063_1000307_pt1 | contig 12890 bp, 7 predicted proteins | sample EasRivT47_16_10D_FD_121776 | JGI IMG/M metagenome (GOLD analysis project Ga0180063, IMG submission 121776) | Soil microbial communities from meander-bound floodplain in the East River, Colorado, USA - East River metaG ERMLIBT47_16_10D | ecosystem: Environmental > Terrestrial > Soil > Floodplain ...
AACGTGCGCACGCGCTCGAGCGTCCCGTCGTAGTCGTCGCGCGGCGTCTTGGCGCGCAGCGTCCGCACGACCGCGCCCGATGCGTCGAGGAGCACGGCCTCGATCTTGGTGCCCCCGAGATCGATGCCGATACGGGCGGGATCGAGCGGGTTGTTCACCGGCGCGCTACGATACGGCGCTCGCGCCGTGCCCGTCAATGCGCGCAAGGAGACCCATGCCACCCACGCGTCCGTCCGCCTCTGGCCTCGCCCTGCTCCTGATCGCGGCGATCGGATGTAGCGACTCGGAGAATACGACCGGGGGCTCGCAGCTGCTCCGGGTCGCGCTCGACGGGTCGGGCGACTACACGTCGATCCAGGCCGCCGTCGACGCGGCGAGCGCGGGCACGACGATCCAGATCGCTGCCGGCATCTACTCGGAGCAGGTCGTGGTGGCGAAGAGCGTGGCGCTCTTCGGCGCCGGGTCCGGGACGGTGGTCCAGGACCTGTCGCCGCAGAACCCGATGCCCGACGATTCGACGGACGACAGCACGGCCACGATCCTCGTGCGCGACACGGTGGACGTCGTGATCCGCGCTCTGCGCGTCAAGGGCCCTGAGGACGGGATCCAGGTGCGCAACGCCGCGCGCGTGGTCGTCGAGGAGGTCGACGCATCGAACAACGGTGACGAGGGAATCGACGTGCGATCCTCGGAGACCGTTCTGGTGTCCGGCGCGTTCGATGGCAACGCGGACACCGGGATCCTGGTGCGCGAGGGCTCGTTCGATGTGACCGTGGCCAACTGCACGGCGGATTCGAACGACGAGAACGGCATCCGCGTGCGGGAGTCGAGCAGCGTGTTCGTCGAGGCCTGCACGGCCGGCGACAACGGGGACGATGGCATCGAGGTGCGGGATTCGGCCACCGTCGAGATCCGCCAGAGCACGATCGAGGGCAACGACGGCTACGGCATCCGCGTCGGGGGCACGTCGGGCTTCGTGCAGCTCAACAACACCATCGGCGGCAACCTGCTCGGCAACGTCCACTTCGATTAGGGGACACTCGTCGGCCGTCCCCATCCGCCCCCGCCGGGGGTTTCGATGATCAGCCGGTCGCCGGTCGCGACCGAGCGCCCGTCGCTCGGCGCGAGCGGCTCGACGGCGCCCGAGGCGCGCACCACGCACTGCCTGCCGCGCGCGCCGGGCTCGCCGCCGGCGAGCCCGTACGGCGCCTCGATGCGGTGCTGCGTGAGCACCGACAGCTCGGCCGGCTCGAGGAACGTGATCTCGCGCACCAGCCCGTCGCCTCCGGGGTGTCGGCCGCGCCCGCCCGATCCGCGCCGCAGAGCGAAGCGCTCGACCCGTACGGGGTACCGATGCTCCAGCACCTCGACGTCCGTGATGCGGGTGTTCGACATGTGCGAGTGTACGCCGCTGGGCCCGGAGAAGGTCGGCCCGGCCCCGCAGCCGCCGCCGATCGTCTCGTAGTACCCGTACCGCGTGTTGCCGAAGATCACGTTGTTCATCGTGCCCTGGCTGCAGGCGGCCAGACCCAACGCGGCGAGCAGCGTGTCGACGAGGCGCTGGCTCGTCTCGACGTTTCCGCCCACGACGGCCGGGTCGCGGCGTGGGTCGTCGCCGAACGGCGGGTCGAGCAAGCTACCGCGCGGCACGTCGATCGTCACCGCGCGCAGCAGGCCCTCGTTGAGCGGGAGGGGATCGGGCAGGAGCAGGCGAATCACGTAGAGCACGACGCTGCGCACGATCGCCGGCGTCGCGTTGAGGTTCCCTGGGTGGACCCCCCCCGTGCCGGCGAAATCGAAGCGCGCCTGCCCCTCGCGGATCGTGATCCGCACGCGGAGCGGCGTGCCGTCGTCGAGGCGCTCTTCGGCTTCGAGCACGCCATCCCCGCGCGCGCGCAGCACCTCGCGAACGCGCTCGGCGGCGAGCCCGGAGAGCCGATCCATCTGCGCGTGGATCACGCTGCTCCCGTGGCGCTGCACGAGCTCGTGCAACCGTTCGGCGCCGGCGTGATTCGCGGCGATCGCGGCGGCCAGGTCGGCGAGATTGTCGTCCACGGCGCGCGAGGGCCACGGCGCCCCGGTGAGGACGCGGCGGATCGCGCCCCACCGCGGCTGCCCGCGCTCGACGAGGAGCATCGGCCGGATCACGACGCCCTCCTCGACGAGCGCCCGCGCATCAGGGGGCATCGATCCCGGACGCGTGCCGCCGATCTCGGCGTGGTGCGCGCGGCTCGCCAGGTAGCCGAGAAGGGGTTCGCCCGTCCCGGCGCCGAACACGGGGGTGATCACGGTCACGTCGGGGAGGTGCGAGCCGCCGAAGCCGGGGTGGTTCGTGACGGCGACGTCCCCCGGCCGCAGCCGAAGCGTCTCGCGGACCGCGCGCACGCACACGCCGAGCGCGCCGAGGTGCACGGGAATGTGCGGCGCGTTCACGACCAGCTCGCCGCGCGGGTCGAGCAGCGCGCAGGAGAAATCGAGGCGCTCCTTCACGTTCGTCGACACGGCCGTGCGCTCGAGTCGCTCCCCCATCTCCTCGACCAGCGCCGTGAACCGCCTCGTGAACAGCTCGGTGACGATCGGGGACACGCTCTCTTCCCGGGTCGAGGGGCTCGGGATGCTCTCGGTCGCCCCTCGTGTGATCTCGATCGCTCCGTCCGCCAGGACCACGGCGGTCCATCCCGCGGCGACGAGCGTCGTCGCGTGGCGCTCGAGGACGAGCGCGGGCCCGACGAGCGTCGCGCCAGGCTGCAGGGCCTCGCGGTCGAAGGCGGACAGGTCGCCGATCCGTCGCGGACCGCGCACGCGCGTGCGGACGGCCGGAGCGGGCAGGCGATCGATCGCCGCCGCACGGGACGCCGCGACGACCCGCACCGCCTCGAGCTCGATCGGGCGCGGCCCTGGCGCGTGTCCGTACGTGGCCAGGTAACGCTCGACGAACGCAGCGCGCGTGTCCAGGCCGGCGTCCCAAGCGACCTCGAGGCTCGTCTCCTGTCCGACGAGGCGCAAGAACAGCGTGCGCCGGCGCACGTCCGCCTGGTCCGCGGGCACGCCGGCGGCGAGGAGCGCGGCCAGCGCCTCGCGCTCGAGCGGCTCGAGGCGCAGCCCCAATCCCGACTCGACGCGCTCGAGCGGCTCGAGGATCTGCTGCTCGGCGAACCGCTCGAGGACCGCGTGGCCGAGACCGATCGCGGACAGCAGTCCCGCGTCCGGGGGGAGCAGGATGCGCCGGATCCCCAGTCGATCGGCCACGCCGCACGCGTGCTGGCCCCCCGCTCCGCCGAAGGCGATCAGCGCATGCTCGGCGGGGTCGTAGCCGCGGCGGACCGAGATCCGGCGGATCGCGCCCGCCACCGTCTCGTCCGCGATCGCCAGGATCCCCTCGAGCAACACGCGGGCTTCCGGCCGCTCGCCGCAGCACCCGGCGATGGCGTCCTGCAGCTCGCCGAGTCGAAGCTGTGCCGCGCGCGGGTCGGTCGGGATGCCGAACCGCTCCGGATCGAGCCGCCCGAGCAGCAGGTTCACGTCGGTGATCGTCAGCGGCCCGCCCGCGCCGTAGCAGGCCGGGCCGGGATGTGCCCCCGCGCTCTCCGGCCCGACGAGGATCCGCTCGCCGTCGAAGCGACAGATCGAGCCGCCGCCCGCGGCGACGCTCTCGATGGCCAGCGCCGGAGCGGAGATCTGCGCGTCGCCCACACGATGCTCGCGCCGGACCTCGCACTCGTCCTCGAAGCGCGCGACGTCGGTGCTCGTTCCGCCCATGTCGAACGCGATCCCGCGCGCGATCCCGGCGCGGCGCGCCGCGACCGCCGCGCCGACGACCCCGCCGGCCGGTCCCGAAAGCAGCGTGTCCTTGGGCCGCGTGTCGCGGGCGGCGCCGAGCCCGCCCGCGCTCGTCAGCACCAGCAGGTTCCCGACCGGGACGTGCGCGGCCGCACGGTCGAGGAACCGCCCGACGACGGGGGCGAGACAGGCGTCGATCACCGCGGTCTCGGCGCGCGGCAGGATCTTGATGCGCGGCGCGACGCGGGCCGAGCACGACACGTGCTCGAAGCCCCAGCGCAGGAGGGCGGTGGCCAGGGCATCCTCGTGGGTCGGGTTGCGATAGGCGTGCAGCAGCGCCACGGCCGCCGAGCGTGTCCCGCGCGCGACGAGGGCGCGCGCGAGCGGCTCGAGCGACGCGAGGTCGATCGCCCGGAGAACGCTCCCGCGGGCGTCGAGACGCTCGTCGACCTCGACGACGTGGTCGGCCAAGGGGGCCGGCCGCGCGACGTCGAGCCGGAACAGCTCGGGGCGCTGCTGGGTCCCGATCTGCAGCAGGTCGCCGAAGCCGCTCGTCACGAACAGCGCGGTCGGGGCGCCGCGCCGCTCGAGCAGCGCGTTCGTGCCGAGCGTCGTGGCGAGCCGGATCCGCGCCGGCGGGAGAGGGGCTCCGGTCGGCGTCCGGGTCAGGATCCGCGCGGCCAGGATCGGAGCCTCCTCGTCCGAACCGAGCTCGAAGGGAGCGCCCGGCTGCACCTGCCGATCGAGGACTGGCGCCAGCTCGATCCAGCGGCCGGCCGGATCCTGGTCCACGACGCGCGCGTCGCCGGCCGTCGCTCCGAGCGGACGGAAGCGCAGGCCGGTGAGAGGTGCGCGCGGGTCGTCCCACCCGGGCGCGATCGCCAGGCGCCCAGCCCCGAGATCGCGCTCGACCCGACCGCGTAGCGCGCTCGTACTGAGGACCTTCGCTCGCCGGAACGTGCCGTCCGGTGCGATCGCCACGGCGTCCGTGAAGGTCCCGCCGGTGTCGATCCAGATCCGCCAGTCGATCAGGGGAACACGCCCAGCTCGAGATAGGACTTCCCGATCTTCTCGATCGCCGAGAGGTAGGCCGCGGTGCGCATGTCCGCCACCTTGCGGAACCTCCGCCTCACGTCGACGATCTCCTGGAACGCGGTGATCATCGTCTCCTCGAGCCCCGAGTTGACCAGATCTTCCTCGCCCGTGCCGCGGGTCAACGCGTCGCGCAGCTGTCCGGTGAACTCCCGATCGACGAGCCGCTCGATCGAACCGACGAGGTTCTCGCGCTTGGCCTCGTCGAGCCGCTTCTCCAGGCGTCCGTAGCGCATGTGCGACAGGTTCTTGGTCCACTCGAAGTACGACACGGTCACGCCGCCCGAGTTCATGAAGATGTCGGGCATCACGAGCACGCCGCGGTCGAGCAGGTGCCGCTCGGCCAGCGGGGTGGTCGGCCCGTTCGCCCCCTCGGCCAGGATGCGACAGCGCACGCGCTTGCAGTTGGCCAGCGTGATCTGGTTCTCGAGCGCCGCGGGGACGAGGATGTCGCACTCGACCGCGAGGCAGTCGGTGGCCTTGGGCAGGGTCTTGGCGCCGCGGAAGCCGCGAATCGAGCCGGTCTTCGCGCGGTGACGCTGCAGCGCCTCGACGTCGATACCCGCGGGAGCGTGGACGGTGCCGTCCCACTCCCCGACGGCGACGATCTTCGCCCCGTCCTCCTCGTGCAGGATCTTCGCCGTGTGGTAGCCGACGTTGCCGAACCCCTGCACCGAGACGCGCTTGCCCTCGAGCGTTCCGGCAAGGCCCACGCGCTTGAGCTCGGCGGGATGGCGGAACAGCTCGCGCAGGGCGAAGACGAGTCCGCGGCCCGTGGCCTCGCGCCGGCCGCGGATCCCGCCCTGGCTCACCGGCTTGCCCGTCACGCAGGCCATGTTGTCCAGGGCGCCGGGGTGGAATGCGTCGTAGGTATCGGCGATCCACGCCATCTCGCGCTCGCCGGTGCCGTAATCCGGGGCGGGGACGTTGATCCCCGGGCCGATGAACTGCTTGCGGATCAGCTCGGCGGTGAAGCGACGCGTGATCTTCTCCAGCTGCTCGGCGGAGTACTGGCGCGGCGTGAGCTGGATCCCGCCCTTCGATCCGCCGAACGGGACGTTGACGATCGCGCACTTGTAGGTCATCAGCGCCGCGAGCGCCATGATCTCGTCCTGGTTGACCATGCGGCTGTAGCGGATCCCGCCCTTGAGCGGCTTCCGATGGTGGCTGTGCTCGGCCCGCCAGGCCTGGAACATCACGTACTTGTCCCCGAACTTCACCGGGAACTGCATGAAGTACACGTTGTTGCAGGCCTTGATCTGAGTCAGCAAGCCCTCGGGGAGCTCGAGGTGTCGCGCGGCCCGGTCGAACTGGGAGTTGACGATGTTGTTGAGGTTGAGATCCTCGGTGCGCTGCGCCTTGGCCAAGAGCGGGTTCCTCCTCGAGTCGCGCGGGCCCCTCGCCCGAGAGCGGCGGGATTCTAGCAGGTAGAATACGAGGGCGAACGGAGGTGGGAGCGTGGCCGATCCGGAGCTGCCCGCGACGCGCCCGGCGGTGCAAGAGCTGGTGGCTGGCGAGACCTACTGGTGGTGCGCCTGCGGTCGGTCGAAGACGCAGCCCTTCTGCGACGGCTCCCACGCCGGCACCGAGTTCGAGCCGATCGAGTTCACCGCGCCGTGGTGCGACGGAACCCACAGCAGCCTGTAGCCGCAAGCTTGGCGCTCGTGGCCGGCCTGGGCACAGCCGCGCTCGGCGTGTGCCAGGCCGCCGACCCGGCGCGGATCCTCGCCGAGCTGCGCGCGACGCATCTCGATCCGGGGCGTGCCGTCGTGCTGCGCGACGCGACGATCGATCTCGGGGCCGGGCAGCTCGTCGTCGAGTCGGCGACCGTCGTGCCGGCGGTCACGCTGGACGGGCGGGCGATCGAGCTCGAGCTCTCGGGGAGCCTGCGCTTCCGCATCGAGCCGCCCGACGAGATCGAAGCGGCTCAGCTCGAGCTGTTCACCGGCCGGCGCTCGCTCGACGTCGCCGTCGCCGACGTGGTGCTGGCGGTCGCCGACCCGCGCCTGGCGCAGCGGCTGCTCGACGGGCCCGCACACACGGCCGACGCGCAGCAGCTGGCCCGGGCCGAGACCACGTACCGGCGCTGGCGCGAGGGCGCGGAGCGCCGCAGGGCCGGCGTCGAGATGAGCCTGCTGCGCGCCCTCGTCGGCGACAGCGTCGCGGCGGGCTACGTGGCCGCGTGGTGCCGCACGGACGAGCTCGGCGAGTTCTTCTTCGAGCACGATCCGGAGGATCCGGAGACCCTGACGCTCGCCAGCTTCGTGCCGCTCGACGTGCGCGGCTGGGATCGGCGACGGATCGCGCGGCACATCCGTTTCCAGCAACGCAAGGGACGCTTTCTCGAAGCGCGCGTGGAGGACCTGGGTGCCTGGGACATCTGGCTCTCGGGGCCGCGCGACGACACGGTGGAGCGCGGAGCGACGGGGCCCGGGTTCGAGAGCCGACACTACGACATCGACGTCACCGTGCGGCGCAAGCGCCGGCTGCTCGACGGTCACGCACGGGTCACGGTCGAGACGCTCCACGCCGGGCGTACGACGGTGCCGTTCGAAGTCCACCCGGACCTGCGAGTGCGCGAAGCGCACGACGCGAGCGGAGCGCCGCTGCCATTCGTCCAGATCGGCTCCCAGGTCGTGGTCGTGCTGCCCGAGGCGCAGCCCAAGGGCGCGCGCTTCACGATCGACTTGCACTACACGGGCCGCGCGCTCCAATGGGTCGGGCGTGGCGTGCACGACCTCGTCGACACCGACGACTGGTATCCGCACACCGGGGCCGTCGACCGCGCCACATACGAACTGCTGCTGCGCTGGCCGAAGAAGCAGGAGCTCCTGGCGAGCGGACGTCTGATCGAGGCCGGGAGCGATCGCCGGTACCGCTGGGAGCGCAGACGCATCGACCGTCCGGCGATCGCGGCGTCGTTCGTTCTGGGTGACCTGCGGGTCGAGTCGCGCCGCATCGCCGGGACCGAGCTGACCCTGGGCTTCGATCACTCGACCGTCAGCGCGGAGCGCGAACGCGCGATCGCGACGATCGCCACGGCGCTCGAGTTCCTCGAGCGCACGTGGGGCGAACTGCCGGTCGATGCGCTGACCGTCGTCGTGTTGCCTCGCGACTACGCCCAGAGCTACCTCGGCTTCGTCACGCTGAACCGCTCCATGCTCGAAAGCACCGGGATCGAGACGTTCGGGGTCGGCGAGTGGGTCCGCGAGACGACGATCGCGCACGAGCTGGCGCACCAGTGGTGGGGCAACCTCGTCGGCTGGTCGAGCTACCGCGACCAGTGGCTCAGCGAGTCGATGGCCAACTACACCGCACTGCTCTATTGGGCCGAGCGGAGCGGCCGCCCCGACTCGCCGCTGGGCGAGCTCGCGGCGGGCTGGCGCGAATCGCTCGAGCGCCTTGCGCCGGATGGCCGGACCGTCGAATCACTCGGTCCCGTGGTGCTCGGCCACCGGCTGAACTCGAGCAAGGCCACCGGGTACCAGACGGTCGTGTATCGCAAGGGCGCCGTGGTCCTGGCGATGCTGGCGCGCGCGGTCGGTCCGGAGCGCTTCCACGAGGCCCTGCGCCGTCTACTCGCGGACCAGGACGGGCGGACCCTCACCACGGCCGATTTTCTCGACGAGCTGTCCCGCGCCGCCCAGATCGACCTGGACGGCTTCGCGCGGACGTTCGTGTACGGAACCGGGATCCCGGACTATTACTACACGTACGACGTCACCCCGGCGGACGAGCACTGGATCGTCCGTGGCGAGGCGCGGCGGCGGTCGCAAGTGCGGCCCGTCGTGCGAATCGAGCGCGACGCTCTCGAGCGCTGGGACGTCGTGCGGGAGTTCGTCCTCGTCTCGGCGTCCGAAGCAGCCGCGCTACGCGTGCCGTTTCGGATCGTGGGGCGTGCTCGACCGCCGTCCGCGGCCCCGGAATCGGCGCGGGCCACTGCGGTCGAAGGGGAGCTGATGTTGCATGGCGATGGGCGATTCGAGATCGAGACCGACCTCGAGCCGGCGACATTCCAGCTCGACCCGAACGGCGAGGTCTTGGCGAGCTTCGCCCCGGCCGACGACCCGCGACGAACGCTCCGACTCCAGGCCGAGGACAGCCTCGCGCGGGGCGATCTCGCCGCAGCCGAAGAGCTGCTGCGCCGCGGGCTCACCGCTCTCCTGGGCACGCCGAACGAAGCCGGATCGGCCCGCTACCGCGACGCCCAGGCCCGACGGGACGAAGGCCGATTGCGAGCCGCGCTGGTGCGCCTGTGCCTCGATCAGGGTCGCCTCGAGGAGGCGCGGGCCGAGATCGCTGCGCTCGAGAAGATCCTGGCCCAGGACCGCGGCGCGCTGTGGTACGACCGGGAAGTCCTGGCCGCGCGGATCGACCTGGCGAGCGGGGCCGCCCAGGACGCGCATCGCCGCCTGCGCCGTCTGCTCGGCCGGAACGAAGACGATGCCCCGCGCGTCCGCGCCGACCTGGCCGCCGAGGCCTGGGCACTGCTGGGGGTCGCGGCGCAGGCGGTCGGGGAGGCGGAGGATCGGGACACGGCCCTGGTCGCCGCCCGGTCCCGCGGCGCGGACGTCGCGGCTTTCGCGGCGGCGGTTGCGGGCCAGCAACGCTGAGGGACCGCCGGGCTCGACGTCATCTCTATAATGGCCCGTCGTGATCCTCGCGGGCGATGTGGGCGGTACGAAGACCGTGTTGGCGCTGTTCCGGCGCCGCCGCGGCAAGCTCGAATCGGTTCGGGAGCGTACCTTCCCGAGCCGCGGCTACGCCTCGTTTCTGGCGATGCTGGACGTGTTCCTCGAGGACGAGGAGCGACCGATCGAAGCCGCGGGTATCGGCGTGGCCGGGCCGGTGGTCAACGGCAGGACGCAGGTCGTCAACCTGCGCTGGCCGGTCGACGCGCGAGCGATCGCGCGCCGCCTCCGGTTGCGCCAGGCCCATGTGCTGAACGACGTCGAGGCCAACGCGTGGGGCATTCCCGAGCTCCCGCGCAGCAAGGTGGCGAACCTGACGCCGGGGCTGTCCGGCGCTCCGGGAAACGCCGCGCTGGTCGCGGCCGGAACCGGTCTCGGCATGGCGATCCTGTTCTGGGACGGCGAGCGCTTTCGACCGAGCGCGAGCGAGGGTGGTCACCAGAGCTTCGCGCCGCGCACCGACCTCGAGATCGCGCTCCTCGAGTTCCTGCGCCGGAGACACGGTCGCGTCAGCATCGAGCGTGTGCTCGCGGGGCCCGGGCTCGGCGCGATGTACGAGTTCCTCGTCGATCGAGGCTGGGGCAAGCCGTCGGCCGCGCTGCGCGTGCGCGGATCGGGCGATCCGAATGCCCGGATCGCGGATGCCGGTCTGCGCGGAACCGATGCCGTCGCACGCAAGGCGCTCGAGATGTTCGTCACCGTGTACGGCGCGGTCGCGGGCGACGTGGCGCTCGTCGCTCGCGCCACGGCCGGTGTGTGGATCGGTGGTGGGATCGCGCCGAAAATCCTCCCGGCGTTGCGTCGCGCGGGAGCGCTCGTTCGCGCGTTCCGCGACAAGGGCCGGCTCAGTCCGCTCGTCGAGCGGATCCCCGTGCGCGTGATTCTCGAGCCGCGCACCGCATTGATCGGCGCCGCCGCGTGCGCCGCGCACCGGATGGGCAGCTTGCCCGGACGGAAGAGAAAAGGATGAGCACCATGCAGAAAGCGCCCGATCCCGAGCTGGCCCGCCGCGCGGTGCAGACGATCCGCTTCCTCGCGGTCGACGCCGTCGAGCGCGCGAATTCGGGCCATCCCGGGATGCCGATGGGTATGGCCGACGCCGCGTTCGTGCTGTGGAGCCGATTCCTGCGCTACGACCCGACGAGCCCGGGTTGGCCCGACCGCGACCGCTTCGTGCTCTCCGCGGGCCATGGCTGCATGCTGCTCTACGGTCTGCTGCACCTGGCCGGATACGACCTGGCGCTCGACGAGATCAAGCACTTTCGCCAGTGGGGCAGCCGCACGCCGGGCCATCCGGAGTTCGGGCACACGGTCGGCGTCGAGGCCACGACCGGCCCCCTCGGTCAGGGTGTGGGCAACGCGGTCGGCATGGCCCTCGCGGCGCGCATGCTCGCCTCGCGCACGGCCGGCGACGACCTCTTCGTGCCCGTCGGGCACCGGGTCTTCGCGCTGGCGAGCGACGGGGATTTGATGGAGGGCGTGAGCGGGGAGGCCTCGTCGCTCGGTGGGCACCTGCGTCTGGGGAATCTCGTCGTCCTGTACGACGACAACCGGATCACGATCGAGGGCGAGACGCGCCTCGCGTTCTCCGAGGACGTGTGCCGGCGTTACGAGGGGTACGGCTGGCAGGTGGCGAGCGTCGACGGCCACGACCATGAGGCACTGGCCGGAGCGATGGCAGCGGCGATCGGCGAGCCGGAGCGGCCGTCGCTGATCGCCTGTCGCACGCACATCGCGTACGGCGCGCCGACGAAGCAGGACAGTGCCGAGTCGCACGGCGCGCCGCTCGGCGCCGAGGAGACGGCCGAAACCAAGCGCCGCGTGGGCTGGCCCGTCGAGCCGGCGTTCCTGATCCCGGACGACGTGCGCGCGTTCTTCCGCGCCCGCGCCGAAGAGGGCGCTGCCCTGCGCACCGCGTGGGAGCGCAAGCTCGAGGAGTGGCGCGCGCGCCAACCGGATCTGGCCCAGGCCTGGGACGCCGCCGTGGCGCGCAGCGTGCCTGCGGACATCGTGGAGCGGCTGATCGCCGAGGCCCCGGGCGGCACGTCGGCCACGCGGTCCCACGGCAGCGCCGTGCTGCAGAAGGCCGCCGTGCTCGTGCCGTCGCTCGTCGGCGGCTCGGCCGATCTCTCGCCCTCGACCAAGACCGTGATCAAGGGCTCGCCCTCGGTTGCCCCCGGCGAGTACACCGGACGCAACCTGCACTTCGGGATCCGTGAGCACGCGATGGGCGCGATCCTGAACGGCATGCTGTACCACGGGACGTTCCGGCCCTACGGCTCGACGTTCCTCGTGTTCTCGGACTACATGCGACCGTCGATTCGGCTCGCCGCGATCGCGAAGCTGCCCGCGATCTACGTGTTCACGCACGACTCGATCTTCGTCGGCGAAGACGGTCCGACCCACGAGCCGATCGAGCACGCCTCCGCGCTGCGGCTCATCCCGAACCTGTGGGTGTTCCGGCCGGCGGACGGCCCCGAGACGGCGCTGGCCTGGGGCATGGCGCTCAAGCGCCAGGACGGACCGACGGCGATCCTGCTCACTCGACAGAACGTCCCGGCGATCGAGCGCACGGCCACGGGCCACCTGGCCGAGATGACCGCGGGCGCGTACCTCGTCGCCGGCGGCGATCGGCCCGAGGCCGTCCTTGCGGCCACGGGCTCCGAGCTGCACCTCGCGCTCGCTGCGCAGGTCGCGCTCGATGCGGCCGGTCGCCGGATCAACGTCGTGTCCGTGCCGTGCCTCGAGCTGTTTCTGACCCAGCGCGCCGTGTATCGCCAGCGCCTGTTCCCCGCCGGCGTCCCCGTGGCCACGGTCGAGGCCGGGAGCACGTGGCCCTGGCGCGGGCTCACCGGCCCCGACGGCCTGACGATCGGCATCGACCACTACGGCGCGTCGGCGCCAGCCGAGGTCAACGCCGAGCAGTTCGGCTTCACGGCGGAGGCGGTGACCGCGAAGGTCAAGGACTGGCTGGGGTAGCTCTTCGAGATCCGCGTCCGCGCTTCGAGACTCCGCGCATGTTCACTCGTCCCGAGTTGATTGGTGCGCCGACTCGGTGCATCCTCCTTGGTAGCAACTGGATGCTCCGGCCCGCGCCGAGGCGAACGGAGGCCGGAGGGAGCGCTACGGAACATGAAGAAGGGAGTTTGCAGCTATCGGAGACGGCTTCCGCGACTCGGCTTCGTGACTACACTTCTTCTCGTTGGGGGCTACGTCGTCAAGGCCGCGGAACCAGAGCCTGGCGGTGTCTACGTGCCTGCCCAATCGGCGATCGTCGCCCGGGTCGGAGATGGGTTCTTCCGAAGCTACATGACGACGCTGAGCGCA